>Ga0209706_10000247_pt1 | contig 29929 bp, 22 predicted proteins | sample PPLLaktember2015_6_FD_187263 | JGI IMG/M metagenome (GOLD analysis project Ga0209706, IMG submission 187263) | Freshwater sediment microbial communities from Prairie Pothole Lake near Jamestown, North Dakota, USA - PPLs Lake P8 Core (1) Depth... | ecosystem: Environmental > Aquatic > Freshwater...
TCGTCGTCAGCAGGGCCGAGAGGCAGATCAGGCCGGCCCCGACATCCTCGGCCTTGTCGATGAAGCGCTCGAGCTTGACGTCGGCCCCGAGGTCGAAGACCTCGAAGCCGCCGGCCTGCAGCATGGACGCGACGAGGTTCTTGCCGATGTCGTGGATGTCGCCCTCGACCGTGCCGATGACGACCTTGCCGCCCAGACGGGAGCCGAGGGCCTTGAGCTTGAGCTCGGGATCGAGGACGGCCATGGCCGCCTTCATGGCCTCCGCGCTGGTGATGAGCTCGGGCAGGAAGTATTCGCCCTGCTCCCAGAGCTCGCCGACCTTCTGGATGCCCGGGACATAGCCCTGCTCCACGACCTCGAGAAGGTCGAGCCCCGACCGCACCGCCTCCTCGGCCAGCGCCCGGGCTGCGGCCCGGTCGCCGGAGACGATGGCCTCGCTCATCTTGGGGTAGATCTCGTTCTTGGTCATGGTCCCTCCTCAGCGGCGGATGATCCGGGCCAGGGCCCGAATGGTGTCCGGATTCGTCCCGCAACAGCCCCCGACGAAAACCGCCCCGGCCTCGAGGATCTCCGGCACGGGCCGGACGTACTCCTCGACCGTCTGGGCATATCCGACCTTCCCGTCGGCCCCGGCCTCCGGCTGGCCGGCATTGGCCTGGGCGATGAGGGGCAGGGCCGTCGCCGCGCGCATGGACCTGATGCAGCCGGCCATCCGGTCGGTCGTCAGCGTGCAATTGGCCCCGACCGCGTCGGCGCCGGCTTGCTCCAATTCCCCGGCCGCGCGGCCGGCGGGATCGCCCATGATGGTGAAACACCCTCTCGGGAACGAGTTGAACGTCAAGGTGACGAACACGGGCAGGCTGGTGACGCTCTTGGCCCCGCGGAGGGCCGCCAAGGCCTCGCGCAGGTCGTACTGGGTCTCGACGATCAGGATGTCGACGCCCCCGTCGGCCAAGGCCCGGGCCTGCTCGGCGTAGGCGGCGGTGAGCTCCACGACGGTCGCCGGACCCTGCGGCTGGAGGAACCTCCCGGTCGGACCCATGCTCCCGGCCACGAAGCGGCCGGCCGGCGCGGCCTCACGGGCCAGGCGGGCGGAGGCCCGATTGAGCTCGAAGGCCCGGGCTTCGAGCCCGTGGGCCGCGAGCTTGAGCGGGGTCGCGCCGAAGCTGTTCGTGGAGACGACGTCGGCCCCGGCCTCGAAATAGGCGGCGTGCACTTCCCGGACGGCGTCCGGCCGGTCGGCGTTCCAAAGCTCCGGCGGCACGCCCGGGCCGAGCCCGCGGGCCATGAGCTCGGTGCCCAGGGCGCCGTCGAAGAGCACGGTCCGGGTCTTCGCGAGCTCGAGCAGGGGGTGGGTCATTTCTCTCCTCCCGGGTAGCGCTCGAATCCGAGCGCCTTGACGAACTCGTCCTGGAAATCGGGCCGGGTGGCCAGCGAGACGTGGGAGATCTTGGCCGCCAGCGCTTCGGCGACCGCCCGGGCCGGCCGGGAGACGAGCAGGAGACGGGCCCCGGCCAGGGAGGCGTTGCCGATGAAGGCGATCTTCCCGGCCGGGACGTCCGGCAAAAGGCCCAAGGCCACGGCGTTGGCGACATCGAGCGAGCTGCCGAAGGCCCCGGCGACGACCACGCGGTCGAGGTCGGCCACGGTCAGCCGGAACTCGCGGAGCATGAGCCGGACCCCGCTCCGGATCGCGGCCACGGCCAGCTGGATGTCCCGGACGTCCTGCTGGGTCAAGGCCAGCCGGTCGGTCAGCCGGATGCGCTTCTCAGGCCCGAGGATCCGGCCGTCGCGGCCGAGCAGGCCCTTGGCCACGGCCCCGGCGAGAATGTCGATGAGCCCGGTCCCGCAGACGCCCTGGGGCGGCAGGTCGTCGACCGTCCGGCACTTGAAGCCGTTGTCCCATTCGGCCCGGTAGATGGCCCCGGGCACAGCGAGCATGCCGCAGCTGATGTTCAGGCCTTCGAAGGCAGGCCCCGCGGCCGTCGAGGTGGTCACGAACTCGGAGTTCTTCTTGAGGACGATCTCGCCGTTGGTGCCGAGGTCGATGAACAGGGCGTTGCCCGGTTCCGCGGCGAATTCCGAAGCGACGACGCCGGCCGTGATGTCGCCGCCGACGAAGCTCTTGATGTTGGGCGAGATGTAGACGCGGGCCTGGGGGTGGAGGGCGAAGCCCAGCTCGGATGCGGCCAGGGGAGGCAGGGTCGAGAAGACGGCGTGGAACGGGGCCAGAGCCAGCGAGTCCACGGCGACGCCGCAGAGGATGTGGTTCATGGCCGCGTTGCCCGCCACCACGGCTTCGTAGATCCGGTGCCGGGGAACGCCGCTCCTCCGGCACATCGTGCCGACCAGGTCGTTGATGAGCTGGACGGCGGCGGTCCGGAGGCGGCGCAGGTTGTCGGGGTTCTCGAAGGCGAAGGTGATCCTCGAGACGACGTCGGCGCCGTACGAGTTCTGAGCGTTGACGGCGGTGGCCCGGTCGACGACCTTGCCCGTCCGCAGGTCGACGAGCTCGGCCGCGAGCGTGGTCGTGCCGAGATCGACGGCCAGGCCGAACATCTCGCGCGCGGCCTCGTCGGGTTCGATGTCGAGGACCTCCCGGTCGTCGTAGAGGACGGCCGCGATGGGGCGTGAAGGGCTGAGGGTCGTCCCGCCGAGCTTCGAGAGCGCGGCGAGCGTCAGGACGAGGCCCGGCGACTTGAGCTGGGCCCGGAGCGCGTCGGCGACGGCGACCGGGGCGAAGAGGGAGGGCTTCTCCAGGACGAGGGACAGCTTCTTGACCGCGGGATCGACGTAGGCGGTCGCGGCCGGGCCGGCGTCCAGCACGGCGATCTTTTCGAGGCGGGACCCGGGCAGTGTCTCCAGGGTGACGTCGCCGCGGACGATGTAGAGGCAGGCGAGCCGGTGGTCGGGACCGAGGCCGCGGGCCTCGAGCAGGGCGGCTTCGCGGGCCGCGGGGAAGGGGAGGGGGCCGTTGAGGATACGGACGGCGCATTTGCCGCAGACGCCCCTCTGGTGGCAATAGAGGCTCAGCGGGATGCCGGCCCGGACGACGACGTCGGCCAGGACCTCGCCGGACCGGGCCCGGACCTTGACCTTGTCGGGCAGGATCTCGACGGAGAACGTCGTCTCGCTCATCGGTTACTCGGGGAATTCCCCGGGCTTATCTTAATCGAAATCCTTCTCCGGGGAAATCTTTTTTGTCGCGGCCTCCTCCAACCGCCGGCATCGGCGCCTCCAGACAAGGAAGGCGGGGACCCCGGCGGCGAGAAGAGCCGCTCCGGCCAGCGATTTGAGGGGCTGGCTGGCGACGATGCCGGCGAAGACGGCGAGACACATGACGATGAAGACGATGGGCACGACGGGATAGCCCCAGGCCTTATACGGGCGGACCGCCTCCGGCGCCTTCCGCCGCAGGACGAAGACGGCCAGACCGGTCGCGGCGAAGAAGAGCAGCAGGGCGAAGACCATGTACTCGTAGAGCGATTCGTAGGTTCCCGAGAGACAGAGGACGGCCGACCAGGCTGCTTGGGCCCAGAGAGCCCCGATCGGCACCCGGCTCCGGCGGCCGAGGCGGCCCAAGGGCTTGAAGAAATGGCCGTCCCGGGCCATGGCATAGAAAACCCGGGGACCGAAGAGGAGGTTGGCGTCGAGACAGCCGAAGATCGATACCGTGACCACGGCCGAAAAGAGCGCCGCGCCGCCGCTCCCGAACAGGGCCGACGCGGCCAGCTCGCCGACCCGAACGACGCCCCGCATCCGGTCGAGCGGCAGGGCCAGGAGATAGACGAGGTTCACGAGGACGTAGATGGCCGTCACGGCGAGCACGCCCATGGTCAGGCCGCGCGGGATCGTTCTCTCCGGGTCGCGGACCTCCCCGGCGGTGCAATTGACGGAGTACCAGCCGTCATACGTCCAGAACACGGCGACCAGGGCCAGCCCGAGCGGTCCGAGGATTTCCATGAAGCCCGGCCCGGGCGGGAACAGGGACTGGAAGTTCGCGCCGCCGGACTTGGCGCCGAAGAGGATGCCCAACCCCACGAGGGCGGCGACCGCGCCGAGACGGAACAAGGTCAGGAGGTTCTGGACCAGCGCGCCGGAACGGATGCCGAAGGAATTGACCAGGGTCAGCAGAGCGATCGACAGGGCGGCCACGATCTGGCCCGCCGACAGGCTGTAGGCGAGGCCGAAGACGTCGAGCCGCAGGAGGACGTGGTCCGTGGACAGGACCGGGAGAAAAGAGCCGAGGAACTCGGCGAAGGCGACCGCCAGGGCGGCCAGCCCGCCGCACATGATGAACCCGAAGAAGGCCCAGCCGAAAAGAAAGGCCGCCGCCGGGCCGTAGGCTTCGCGAAGGTAGACGTATTGCCCGCCGGCCTGGGGATACATGGCCCCGAGCTCGGCGAAGGAGAGCGCCCCGCAGAGGGTGATCAGGCCGCCGGCGAGCCAGACGGCCAGGAGCAGGCCGGGGGAGGGGAGGCCGTCGGCGATGATCCCCGGGGTCATGAAGATGCCCGAGCCCACGACCGCCCCGATCACGAGAAAGGTCGTGTCGAGCAGGCCCAGCCTTCTGAGAAATCCGGGTTCCGAAGGAGCTTCCGACGGCATGGCTTTTTTTCCGACCCATTCTACGTGAAATCGCCCTCTTGTCCAACTCTCGGAGCAGCGATCTCGCGAGAGAAACCCCGATGGTCGGACTATACGCCCTATTTTGTTTGTTATCAATATGTTACAATATTTCTGCAACTCTTTTATTATCAATTACATATAATCGGTTATGGTGCTCTCCTCAAACATCTCGAGAAGCTGCTGTGCGCCGAGTCTGAATTCCAGCCATGGGCTTCATTTCCGGCTTGATCACCCATTGGACCTTAATCCGCGGGGGCCAATAGGGGAGTGGTCCCATACTGACGCTTGGAGACTTGCTTTGAATTCGCTTTATGAGCGCTTGAAATGCTAAGCCGCGCACGACCCAACCATGATCTTTCTAGCATCGCCACTGAGATGAGACGGAGTTGTCGCTCGACTAGACCCGCGGCGTTCCTGTGGACCCGATGCGATCCGATCCGCTGCAACATCGATTTCGGGAACGGGAGTTGGCCCGCGTATTATCGCATAGTCCCCATCCCATACCGTGGCTAAGCGGCCGCCATTGATTGCTCAGGTGACCAGGTCAACCCAACTTTGCTCCCAGTTTCAAATCAACAGGCGTATGATGCCTAAATGATTATTAAATAGTGATTTACGGAAATTGTCGGCACGCCGACATTGGCTAACCGGATCCATCGTCGTAGGCTATATTCTCAACAAATGTTTTCTTGTTTTTATGTTGCTTTTTATCAGGCCCTGTTCTATAAAGAATCATAAGGTTGTTGATGTGGCCGGGAGGGAGAGAGGCCTGTGATCATCGCTATAACGAATCAGAAGGGCGGCGTCGGAAAAACGACGACGTCCATCAATGTCGCCGCCGCCATCGCGCTGATGGGCAAAAAGGTCCTGCTCATCGACATGGACCCCCAAGCCCACAGCACGATCTCGACCGTCTCCAATCCGGAGAAGCACGAGAAATCTCTTTACGACGTCCTCATGAACAAGAACGAAAAGTTCGAGGACATCATCGTCAAGTCGAATATCCCCGGATTGGACGTCGCCATTACCAAGATCTCCATGGCCAAGCTCGAACCCTCGCTGAGCGGAGAATTCGACGCGCATTATCGCCTCAAGGACGCGCTCGAACAGATCAGGGGCCGGTATCAATATGTCTTTATCGACACGCCGCCGACCCTGGGACTGATCACGCTCAACGCCCTTGTCGCGGCCAACTTCATCCTCATCCCGATCCAGTCTTCATATCTCTGCCTCGAGGGGACCGACGATCTCCTGGAGACGATCGAGAAGGTCAAGAAGATCGCCAATCCTCACCTCAAGATCATGGGCGTCGTCATCACTCTCTTCGACAAGAGGACCAACCTGGCCCGGGATGTCGTTCAAAGGATACGCCGGGTCTTCGGAACGAAGGTGTTCAAGACCTATATCTCGAAGAGCGTCAAGCTCGAGGAGAGCCCGGCCTACAGGGAATCCATCTTCACCTACGCGCCCAGTTCCATAGGGGCCGAACAATACCGGAAAATCGCCGAGGAGCTGATGAGCCGTGCAAAAAACTAAAAAATCGGGTCTGCCCCCGACAGTAGGCATGAAACACGACGGCCATTTCGTCGATCTCATCTCTTCGCGGTCGCTCGGACCCCGGATCCGGATGATCCCTGTCGACAAGATCGACCCCAACCCCCATCAGGCCCGCTGCGAGCTCGGGAATATCGAAGAGCTCCAGGACTCGATCAGGTCCAAAGGCATCTTGGAGCCCATACTGGTACGGGCAAGGGGTAACCGCTTCGAGATCATCGCCGGCGAACGCCGGTATATGGCGGCCAAGAATATCGGCCTCAAGGAATTGCCCTGTATCGACATGGACGTCGAGGATGCCGAAGCCATGGAGATCGCCCTGATCGAGAACCTCCAGCGCAAGGACCTCGATATCTTCGAGGAAGCCGACGGGCTCAAAGCCCTGGCGGACATTCACAGCTACAATCACGAGCAGATCTCGGCCAAGATCGGAAAAGCCCGGTCGACCATCACCGAGATCCTGTCGATCGCCGATATCCCTCAAAGGGCCCGCGACATCATCGCCAAAGCCGGCGGCTTCAGCCAATCCACGCTCGTGGAGATCGCCAAGCTCAAGACCGAAGACGACATGATCAAGCTCGCTCAGAGCATCGCCGATCGCAGGCTGACCCGTGAAGACACCCGAGACCTGGCCAAATACCTCAAGGGAAAAACAAAAAAGCTCAAGTACTACGTCTTCAATTTCGTTCCGGACGACACCGACCGGTTCCGGCTGCGGCTCGAGTTCAAAAAGCAGACGATCTCCAAGCAGGAGATCATCTCCATCCTGCAGGAGATCATCGAGCAGATCCGGAAGAAAGACGAAGCCCCGACCCTCAAAGGGTAGCCCGGAGCCCTCGAGACCGCCTGCCTGGGGAGCCAATTTTCGAGCTCCCCATATTAGTTTACATAATAAACGTTATGCGACTCCTGACGGGGAGGCTTTTTATTCCTTTTGCTCTCAACACGTTAGGAATACCCTCAATCTGTGGATATTCCGTTGCCCTCCCTATGTGCAGCTGTGGAAATGTTACATTCGCCGGTTTCCCCTGAGGACGACCTCGCGTTCGGTATATCCGGCTCTATGACGATTACTCTGCGGAATACTGCACTCTGGGGCCCTTCCCCGGGACCTTTTTTTGATCTGCGGGCGGATGCCGCACTGGCCTTCCTGTCTTCTGGCTGTCCCGAGCGCCCTTGGCTCCGGCAGCCAGTCCTGCGCGCGCTCCCTCCATGGATCGCCTGCGATCAATTTAGAACCCTCCCGGCTCATGCTTTCACATCAAGCTTCCGGCTCTTATTTACAAGGTCGTCTCCCCCGCCATTCATAAACTAGGTACTCCAAGTGAATCTTGTGGGCCGTCTGGGCCGGTTGCGGCTCGTTGAACGGGAGCGGCGCCGACAAGGCGGCTCGCGCGTCTACGCGAATCACCTTCGATCCCGTGGCTGCTCAATATGGCCTAAATTGTTGATATCGATATATTTACTAATATGTTATGTATCTTATACATAATAAATAAGATATGCGGTAATGCCCTTCTGTGGCACGAATCTTGCTTAATTATTGCGGGGGTAGGATTGGGTTGCCCGAGCAGTCTGGCTGCCCCCTGCATGCGCGCAAGGAGGCTGAAATGAAGATCGGGATCTTCGGTACCGGCGATGTCGGGAAAACCCTGTCATCCGCCTTGACCCAACGGGGCCACGAAGTCATGCTCGGCACGCGTGAGGTCCGGCGAAAGATGGAGGAAAAGCCGGGCGGGGACGACTCGGTCAGCTTCCGCGACTGGCTCTCCAAACACAAGAAGGTCCTGGTCGGCTCCTTCGCCGAAGCGGCCGCCCACGGCGACCTGCTCATGAACGCGACCGCCGGACACGCCTCGCTCGAGGCCCTGGCCACGGTCCGGCCGGCCGATCTCAAGGCCAAGATCCTGATCGACATCTCCAACGCCCTCGGCCCGTGGCAGTCCGGCGAGATGGAGATGTTCGTCGTCAACACGGATTCCCTGGCCGAGCGGATCCAGCGGGCCCATCCGTCAACGCTCGTGGTCAAGGCGCTCAATACCGTCACCGCCCATGTCATGGTCAACCCCGCCGGCTTGGCTGGAGGGGACCACGACCTCTTTGTGGCCGGCAACGACCCCGAGGCCCGCGATCGCGTCGCCCGTTTCCTCCGGGACGAGTTCGGCTGGAGGACGGTCCTCGACCTCGGCGACTTGACCGCCGCCCGCGGACTGGAGATGATGATCATGGTCTGGCTCAAGATCTGGGCCGCGCTCGGGACCGCGGATTTCAACTACAAGATCGCCCGCTAAGGCCGGGCCGGAGGAGGAACCCATGCCCAAACCCAACAAAACCCCGAAGAGCAGCCCGAAGGACAAGGGCAACGGCCATCCGCCCCACGAGGACAAGCCCGCGGGCGGCCGCCCCTCCTGGAGAGGCATGATCTCGTTCGGACTGGTCAACGTGCCGGTCAATCTCTACACCGCGGTCAAGCCCGAGATCCACGAGATGAATTATCTCCGCAAGAACGACCTCTGCCCCATCTCCTACAAAAAGGTCTGCCGCCTGACCGGCGAAGAGGTGCCCTTCAAGGACATCGTCCGGGGGTACGAGTATCGGGACGGCGATTTTGTCGTCCTGGACGACGAGGATTTCGGGAAGGCCGACGTCAAGAAGACCTCGGCCATCGAGGTCGACGTCTTCGTGGACGAGAAGGACGTCGATCCCAAGCTCATCGAGAAGCCCTACTACCTGGAGCCGCAGAAGAAGGCCGACAAGGCCTACGCCCTGTTCCGGGAGGCCATGGCCGTCTCGAAGAAGGTGGCCATCGGGGTCTTCGTGCTCAGGGACCGCGAGCACCTGGTCATGCTCAAGCCCGAGGGCCGGACGATCCTGCTCATCATGCTGCGCTTCGCCGCCTCCCTCCGGGACGCCTCCGAGCTCGACCTCCCGGCCAAAGCCGATGTCCCCAAGAACCAGATGGAGCTGGCCCTCGACCTGATCAAGAAATTCGAGGGGCCGTTCAAGGCCGAAGCCTATAAGGACAGCTATGCGGCGCGCCTGCGGTCGATCATCGCCGCCAAGGCCAAGGGCAAGACCGTGCACGTCCGCGAGGAGGAGGCCCCGCGGGCGACCGAGGTCGACGACATCATGGCCAAGCTCAAGGAGAGCCTCTCCGCGACCCGGCACTAGGTCCCGTGCGCCATGGGCCTCAAGGAGTACCGCCGCAAGAGGACGTTCGCCAAGACGCCGGAGCCGCGTCCCTCACGGGCCCCCGCCGGCGGCAAGCCCCGATTCGTCGTCCAGAAGCACCAGGCCTCGCACCTCCACTACGACCTCCGACTGGAGCACGCCGGCGTCCTGAAGAGCTGGGCCGTGCCCAAGGGCCCGTCGATGGACCCCCGGGACAAACGCCTGGCCGTCATGGTCGAGGACCATCCCCTGGAATACCAGCACTTCGACGGCCGCATCCCCGAGGGCCAGTACGGGGCCGGCCTGGTCGAGATCTGGGACAAGGGCACCTATGATTTCGACGGCGGGAAGGCGCCCTCCATGACCGCGGCGCTGGCCAAGGGGCATATCGACTTCACCCTCCGCGGGAAGAAGCTCCAAGGGTCATTCACCCTCGTCCGCATGAAGAAGCCGGGCGGCAAGGACAACCTGTGGCTGCTCTTCAAGCGCCGGGACGCCGACCCTCCCGGCCCGGCTGGCCGGCCTGCCCCCTCTCCCTCGACCGGGTCCCGGCGCCCGGCGAAGGCGGCCCGGGCGCGAAAGCCGTCCCTCGCCGGTCGAGACCTCGAGGGGGCCCCCAAAGCCCCGTTCCCGCACGGCGTCGCGCCCATGCTGGCCACACTCGTCGACGGCCCCTTCGACCGCGAGGGTTGGTCGTTCGAGGTGAAATGGGACGGCTATCGCTCGCTCGCCGAGATCCAGGCCGGCAAGGTCCGTCTCGTCTCGCGCAACGGCAAGCTCCAGAACGCCAAGTTCCCGGCGGTCGCGGCCGCCTTGGACGGCTTTCCCGTTAACGCCGTCTTCGACGGAGAGATCGTGGCCGTCGACGACAAGGGGCGGCCGGATTTCCAGTCGCTGCAGAACGCGACCCGCTCCGGGGAAGGCCGCATCCTCTACTATGTCTTCGACGTTCTTTATGCCGCCGGCCGCGACCTCCGGCCGCTCCCGCTGAGGAGCCGCCGGGCCATCCTGGAGAAGCTCCTCCCGGTGTCCGCGACCGTGCGCCTGAGCGATTCGGTCGAGACGCGCGGCCGGGACTTCTTCCGGGCCGCCGAGAAGAACGGCCTCGAGGGCATCGTGGCCAAGGACCTCTCGGGCCCCTATCGTTCGGGCGTCCGGACGCGGGACTGGCTCAAGATCAAGACCGCGAAGAGGCAGGAGGCGGTCATCTGCGGCTTCACCGAGCCCCGCGCCTCCCGCCGCTATTTCGGCGCCCTCATCCTGGGCGCCTACAGGAACGGCCGGCTCGTCTATATCGGCCACGTCGGCGCCGGCTTCACGGAGCGGAGCCTGAAAGACATCCGCGGCCGGCTCAAGCCCCTCGTCGCGGCCAAGCCGCCCTTCGCCGAGGAGCCGCGGACGAACATGCCCGTGACCTGGGTCGCGCCTCGCCTCGTCTGCGAGGTCAAGTTCACCGAATGGACGTCCGAGGGGCTCATGCGCCACCCCGTCTTCATGGGCCTCCGGGACGACAAGAGCCCCAAGGAGGTCGAGCGCGAGCGCTCGGCTGGGCGGCAGGACATCCTCGAGAAACCGAAGTTCCGGACCCGGGCCGAGCTGACGCACCTCGACAAGGTCTTCTGGCCGAAGGAGGGCATCACCAAAGGCGACCTCGTCGAATATTACCGGCGCGTGTCGGAGTGGATCCTCCCCCACCTCCAAGACCGGCCTCAGGCCCTGAACCGCCACCCCGACGGCATCGACGGCGAGAGCTTCTTCCAGAAGAACATGGTCCAGGCCCCTCCCGCCTGGGTGGAGACCGTCAAGGTCAAGTCCGAGAGCGGGGGGAAGGACGTCCGCTATCTCGTCTGCCAGAACAAGGACACGCTGATCTACGAGGCCAACCTGGGCTGCATCGAGCTCAACGTCTGGAGCTCGTCCCTCCCCCATCTGGATTCCCCTGACTTCATCGTCCTCGATTTCGACCCGCTCGAGACCTCCTTCCCGCACGTCGTCGAAGCCGTCCTGGCGGCCAAGGAGGTCCTCGACGAGCTCGCCCTGCCCGCCTTCTGCAAGACCTCCGGCGCGACGGGCGTGCACGTCTACATCCCCCTCGAGCCCCGCTTCAGCCACGAGCAGGCCAGAGAGCTGGCCCACCTGGTGGCCCTCGTCGTCAACCGCCGGTTCCCGGACCTGACCAGCCTCGAGCGCAGCCCGTCCAAGCGCCGCGGCCGGGTCTACCTCGACTACCTGCAGAACCGCAAGGGCGCGACCATGGCCGCCCCCTACGCCGTCCGGCCCCGGGAGGGGGCGCCGGTCTCGATGCCCCTGGAATGGAAGGAGATCACGGCCAAGCTCGAGCCCGGGGATTTCAACATCCGCACGGTCCCGGAGCGCCTCGCCCGAAGGGGTGACGCGTGGCGGAACATGTTCAAGAAGCGGGTCGATCTCGAAGCGGCCCTGACCAGGTTCGAACGATGGCAAAAGCGACCCAGGCGCCGGTGAGCAACGAGGGCCCCTCCCCCGCCCCGGACGCTCCGGGGCGGCCGTTCGACAGGAAGAGGCTCGCCCTCATTCACATCGTCAAGAAGGAGCTCGGGCTGAGCGACGAGGACTACCGCTGCATCCTCGGACGGATCGCCGGCGTCGAGAGCTCCAAGGACCTCGACGAAGCCGGGTTCCGGAAGCTCATGCGCTTCTTCGTCCGCAGCGACTATTTCCGGGCCAACTCGTTCGGCCTGACGCTGAAGCAGAAGCTCTTCATCAAGGCCCTGGCCCGGGACCTCGGCTGGGACCCGGCCCACCTGCGCAATTTCATCCGCAAGTATTATCAGCGGGATGGTCTGGAGGCCTTGGACCGGAAAGGGGCCTCGAAGCTGATCGAGTCTCTGAAAGCCGTGCGGGCCCATGAGGGCCGGGCCGGGTGAGCCTGGGAGCGCCTGCGGCTATCGGACCGATCTTAGATCGACGGCCCTCGCCGCGGACAGGGCGGCAGCGGCTCATCGGGAAAGAGGTTCCGGGCGTCGGCCTCGACGCAGTCGGCCGGGTCGCAGCACGTGTAACAGACGCGCTTGAAGGCCCGGTAGCTGAGGAGCTCGACCTCCGACGACAGGAACCCCGGCTTGGCGGGCTCCTCGCGCAACAGGTCGGTACTCATGTACTTCTTGTTGTCGTCGGGGAAGACCGTAACGACCGTCGCGCCGGGCCCCATTTCATCCAAGACCTTCAGGGCGCCGAGGAAATTGGCCCCCGAGGAGATGCCCACGCCGATCCCCAGCTCGGAGGCCAGCTTCTGGGCCATGAGGATCGCGTCCCCGTCGTCGACGCTGACGACATCCTCCGTCTCAGCGAGTTCCAGGATGGGCGGGATGAACTCGTCGGAGATGCCCTGGATGCGGTGCTTGCCGACCTTGTGGCCGGTCGACAGCGTCGGAGAGTTGGAAGGCTCCAGAGGATGCAGGCGTATGGCCGGGTTCCTCATTCTCAGGTACCGCCCGGCCCCCATGATCGTCCCGCCGGTCCCCACGCCGGCCACCAGGGCGTCGGGCGTGAGATGGCGGAAGCTCATCTGCCACCAGATCTCGGGACCCGTCGTCTCGAAGTGGGCCGCGACATTGTCGCGGTTGGAAAACTGGCGGGGCAGGAACGCCCGGCCGTTCTGCGAAGCCCATTCTTCGGCCAGGCGAATGCTCCCAAGGAACCCGTCCTCCTCCCGGCTGACCAACCGGATCCTGGCCCCAAGGCTGCGGATGAGGCTCTTGCGCTCTTCGCTCATCCAATCCGGCATGAAGATGTGGACGGGGTGTCCGAGCGCCCGGCCGATCGCGGCGAAGGAGATGCCCGTGTTCCCGCTCGTCGCCTCGACGATCCAATCGCCCGGGCGGAGCAGCCCGGCCCGATAGCCTTCCTTGAGGATATGGAAGGCCATGCGGTCCTTGATGCTCCCGGTCATATTGAGGTTCTCGGCCTTGGCATAAACGGTCCTGGGCTCGCCCCGGATGAGGCATTCGATGGCCAGGGTGGGGGTGTTGCCGATCAGGCTCGACAGGCCGTTCGCACGGCGGAGGATGGCGTCGGTGGTCATTGCTTCCCCGGTTTTCCGTCCTTATTCATATCAATTCCATAGGAATAGGTCAATTCGACGGCCGGTATCGAGGGGATCTGGGCGTTCCGGCCGGAAGAACGCGCGAATTCGCGGCCGGACGATCATTGCGCTCCGTCGACGGAAGCGCAGTCCGATAGGGCAAAGTCGACGCGGCAGGTCAGGACATTCCCGGGATCGTGCGCAGCGGCTCCGCGGTGGCCAGAATGGCCTCGAGGACGGGGTCGCGGAGAGCGAGATAATCGTCCAGGCTCAGCTCGACGAGGACGTCCGGGATCAGGGAGGGCTCGTCCCCATCGACGAATTGGATGTACTTGGTCGAGTAAGAGACCTTGAGCCCGAGGTTGGGCAGGGTCAGGGTCTCGATCTCGCCATAATGGTTCGGCTTTCCGCCCGTCGGCTCGCCGTAGAAAACGGCCTCGGTCTTTTTCCCGAGGTCCAGGGCGTTGAGGATGGCCGAGGAGAAGGTCCGCCGGCCGAGGATGACGAACAGACGCCCCTTCCGGTTGAGGTCCTCGGCCGCAGCCAGTTCCCCGATGAACGGGTCGAGGATCGACGAGTCCCCGCCGGCGTTGTTGCGGAGGTCGATAACGAGCCTCTCGACCGGGTTCTTCCGGAGCGTGTCCCACAGTCCGGCAGCGAAGGCACGGAACGGCCGGTCGGGGAGGTCCCGGCAGGAATTGTAGGCGAAATAGAGGGTCCGCGACTCGGGGAGGTAAGCCGATTCATAGGCCGAGCCGGCCGTCCGGCGGTAGAGGGGAAGGCGCGAGGGCTCGATCTGCGGAGCCGCCCAGGAAACCGCCCGGATATCTCCGACGGCAAGGCTCCTCATCTTCGCCGTGGCCGTCCCGCCCTCGGGCGTCCGGACCGTGAAGGTCGCCTCGCCGGCGTCCGCGACCAGCCCGAGCCCCAGGAGATGCTCCGAGGACGCCAGGAACCTGGGCACGAAGTCCTTGACCTGGGCCTCGTTGTCGTGGGGGATGATCCCGGCGAACGCGCGCACGACCTCCTCGACAGGATGACCGTCGACGGACTCCAGCCGGCCGTTGAGGAGCTGCGCGTATTCGGGTGTCGTGTCGACGACGCAGAGGCCTTCCTTGAACCAGTGGAGCTTCAAGGGAAAGGCTTTCTGGGGCATGATCGTCAGAGAGGTGTGGGAATCGCCGACAGACGCGACGAGACGGGACAGGTCGAGCAGGAACCGGGTCCGGTCGAGCTCCGGGATCCGGGCCTTCAAGGCCGAGACGCCCGCCCGGAATTCTCCGGGAGTGATCTTGAAGAAAAGGTCCTTGTGCTTGGCCGGAAGCTCTTTGGCCAGGAAATCGAGGTCCTCGGCCCATTGGGCCTGCTCCGGCGTCGGTTCCAGCGCGCTCCGAGGGGCGCCACAGGAAGCCGCCGCCGCGACCGAGGCCAAGACGGCCAGGAAGATGGCTGGAAAAACAGGAATTCCGCGCATGCTCTTCTCCGCTCTCATTGATCCGGCCGAAGACGCGTCGACCATTTGGTCATACGCACGGGCGGCGCCGGCGTTACAGGCCGCAACCCGGCCCTTGTCGCGGATTCGGGATTCTGGCGGCCTGACCCGTCCTGCACCCTGACGAAAGCGATCAGCCCAGGGCGAAGTCGACGGCGGCCGCGGCGTGGAGGGCCGTGGTGTCGAAGACCGGGACCGGGCTGTCCTTGGCCTTGACGAGCAGCGGGATCTCCGTGCAGCCCAGGATGACCCCCTTCGCGCCGCGGCGGACGAGGTCTTCGATGACCGCGACATAGGTCCGGCGCGATTCGTCCAGGATCCTCCCGTACGTGAGCTCCCGGTAGATGATGTCGTGAACGGCGGTCCGGCCCGGCTCCTCGGGGATGAGGACCTTCAGGCCGTGTTCCTTCTCGAGCCGGCCCCGGTAGAAGTCGAGCTCCATCGTGTAGCGGGTGCCGAGCAGGCCTATCGTCGCGATCCCGGCCTTCTTGACGGCCTCGCCCGTCGCGTCGGCGATGTGGAGGAGCGGGATCTTGACCGCCCGCGCGACTTCGCCGGCCAGGCGGTGCATCGTGTTCGTGCAGATGACCAGTCCCTCGGCCCCGGCGGCCTCCAGGCGCAGGCCCCACTCCCCCATCAGCCGGCCCATCGCGGCCCAATCGCCTTTCTCCTGCAGCGCTTCGACCGGCTCGAAATCGATGGACAGGAGCAGCAGCTCGGCCGAGTGGGACCCGCCCAGGCGTTCGGCCACGCCCTGATTGATCAGCCGGTAATAGTCGACCGTCGAATGCCAGGTCATGCCGCCGATGAGGCCGAGGGTCCTCACGCCGGGCCCCTTACAGGCCCTTGGTCATGGCGTTGAGGAAATCCTGGTTGGTCTTGGCCTTGCCGAGCTTGTCGATGAGGAGCTCCACGGCTTCGACCTCGTTCATCTGGCTGAGGACCTTGCGCAGGACCCAGATCCGGTTGAGATCGGCCTCCTCGATGAGAAGCTCCTCTTTCCGGGTGCCGGAACGGCTGATGTCGATGGCCGGGAAGACCCTCTTGTCGACCAGCCGCCGGTCGAGGTTGATCTCCATGTTGCCGGTGCCCTTGAACTCCTCGAAGATGACCTCGTCCATGCGGCTCCCGGTGTCGACCAGGGCCGTGGCCAGGATGGTCAGCGAGCCGCCCTCCTCGATCTTGCGGGCCGAGCCGAAGAACTTCTTGGGCTTGTGCAGGGCGTTGGCGTCGATGCCGCCCGACAGGACCTTGCCCGAGGGCGGGACGATGGCGTTGTGGGCCCGGGCCAGGCGGGTGATCGAGTCGAGCAGGATGACGACGTCCCGCTTGATCTCGACCAGGCGCTTGGCCTTCTCCAGGACGATGTTGGCGACCTGGGCGTTGCGCGTCGGCGGCTCGTCGAAGGTCGAGGCCACGACCTCGCCGTTGACGCTGCGCTTGAAGTCGGTGACCTCCTCGGGCCGCTCGGCGATGAGCAGGACGATGAGGAAGATCTCGGGGTGGTTCTTCTCGATGGACTTGGCGATCGTCTTGAGGATGGTCGTCTTGCCGGCCCGGGGCGGCGAGACGATGAGGCCGCGCTGGCCCTTGCCGATGGGCGTCAGGAGCTCCATGACCCGGGCGTTCATGTTCTTGGGGTTGCCGTCCTGGAGCTTGATCATCTCGAACGGATAGAGAGGGGTCAGGCTCTCGAAGTGGACGTTCCGGCGCTCCTCGATGATGACGTCGGGGTGCATGAAGTTGACGGCCTCGATCTTGATCAGGGCGAAGTACTTCTCGCCGTTCTTGGGGGCCCGGACGACGCCGGAGATGGTGTCGCCGGTCCGCAGCTGGAACTTGCGGATCTGGGAGGGCGAGACGTAGATGTCGTCCTGGCTCGGCAGGTAGCTGAATTCCGGGGCCCGGAGGAAGCCGAAGCCGTCCTCGAGGCATTCCAGGACGCCCTCCGAGAAGAGCAGCCCCTGCCTCTTGGCCTGGGCCTCCAGGATCTTGAAGACGAGGTGGTGCTTGCTCGAACCCTCGATATCGTCGTCCGGGAGACCGATCGCCGAAGCGACCTTGGCCAGGGCCGCCAGGTCCTTGGCCTCGAGGTCGATCAGGTTGTACTCCCTGTTGGCGGGCGGCGCGGTCTCGGTCGCGGTCGCGGTCGCGGTCTGTTCGTTCTTCTTAGTCACCATGTGTGGTCTTTCTCCCTAGTGGAATGCCGGTTCCGGTTATCGAGTCAAGAAAACCGTGATCAGTTGGTCAGGGGCGGCTCCTTGGACGCGTCGCCCTCCGCCGCCCGGGCGGCCGGGCGCTCCGGTTCGACCGCTTTCTTCTCGAGGCTCTCGGAGGGCTTTTTGGGCAGTTCCCGGGTCAGGGCTGTCTTCAGGACATCGTCCATCGTCTCGACGAGGTGGATGGTCATCCCCGACTTGAGGACCTTGGGCAGGTCCTTGAGGTCGGGCTCGTTGTCGCGGGGCAGGATGGCCTCGCGGATGCCTTCGCGGTAGGCGGCCAGGAGCTTCTCCTTGATGCCTCCGACAGGCAGGACCTTGCCCTTCAGCGTGATCTCGCCGGTCATGGCCACCTTCTTGCTGACCGGGATGTCGGTCAGGAGCGAGATGATGGCCGTGGCGATGGTAATGCCGGCCGAGGGCCCTTCCTTGGGCGTCGATCCCTCGGGAACGTGGATGTGGATGTCGGACGTCCGGTGGAGGTCCCGGGCGATGTCGAGCTCGTAGATCTTGCCCCGGACGAAGGAGAACGCCGCCTGCGCTGATTCCTGCATGATCTCGCCGAGCTGTCCGGTCAGGGTGAAGTTGCCCCGGCCGTGGATCTTGGTCGCCTCGAAGCGCAGGAGCTCTCCGCCGAACTCGGTCCAGGCCATGCCCGTGCTGACCCCGACCTCGTCCCGCTTGTCGAACTCGGATCGCCGGAACTTGGGGATGCCGAGGTAGGACTCGAGGTTCTTCGGGGTGATGTGCTCCTTGTGCTCCTTGCCCTTCTCGACGACCCGCTTCACGACCTTGCGGCAGACCGTGGTGATCTCCCGCTCGAGGTTCCGGACGCCGGCCTCGCGGGTGTAGCTGCGGATGAGCTTCATCAGGGCGTGGTCGCTGAACTTGATGTTGGCCTCGGTCAGGCCGTGGGCCTCCATCTGCTTGGGCAGCAGGAAGCGCTTGGCGATCTCGAGCTTCTCGTCCTCCGTGTAGCCCGGGATGCGGATGATCTCCATCCGGTCGATCAGGGGCTTGGGGATGGGGTCGAGCATGTTGGCCGTGACGATGAACATGACCTGGGACAGGTCGAAATCGGTGTCGATGTAGTGGTCGAGGAAGGTGCTGTTCTGCTCGGGATCGAGGACCTCCATCAGGGCCGAGGCCGGGTCGCCCCGGAAGTCCATGCTCATCTTGTCGACCTCGTCGAGCAGGAAGACGGGGTTCTTCGTCCCGCCCCGCTTGATCATCTGGATGATGCGGCCGGGATAAGCGCCGATGTAGGTCCGCCGGTGGCCGCGGACCTCCGCCTCGTCGCGGACCCCGCCGAGCGACAGCCGGACGAACTTGCGGCCGGTGGCCCGGGCGATGGACTTGCCGAGCGAGCTCTTGCCGACGCCCGGAGGCCCGATGAGCCCGAGGATGACGCCGCGCGGGTTCTTGACCAGCTGGCGGATGGACAGATACTCGAGGATGCGCTCCTTGACCTTCTCCAGGCCGTGATGGTCCTCGTCGAGGATCCTCTCGGCCTCTTTGAGCTCCCTCTTCTCCCGCGTCTTCTTGACCCAGGGCAGCGAGATGAGCCAGTCGAGATAGTTCCGGCTGACCGTGGCCTCGGCCGACATCGGGGGCATGGACTCCAGCCGCTCGATCTCCTTGTAGGCCTTCTCCTCGGCGTCCGGGGGCATCTTGGCCTTGGCCACCTTCTGGCGCAGCTCCTCGATCTCGTTGGGCTGGTCTTCCTTGCGGCCGCCCGGCGCCCCCGGAGGGAAGGGCTTCTGGCCGGCCGGCTGGTCCTTGAACGACCCCCGCCGCCGGGCCGAGCGGTTGGGGTCCTTCTGATAAGCGGAATGGATCTTCAGGATCTCGTTCTCGAGGACGTAGTTGAGGCGCCGGAGGCGCTCGAAGCTGTTGACCGTCTCGAGGAGGTTCTGCTTCTCCTCGAGCGGCATATAGACGTGGGAGGCGACGATATCGGTGATGCGCTCGGGCGTGTTCTCCCGGAGAGCCGGGATGATCGAGTCGAGGTTGGTGTTCTGGTTGAGCTTGAGGTAATCCTCGAACAAGGCCAGGACCCGCTTCAGCAGCTCGCGGGACTCGGGCACGTGGTCGTCGACCTCTTTGATGACCTTGGCCAGGATCTGATAGTAGGGATAGGTGCTGAGGTACTCGACGATCCGGGCCCGGCTCTTGCCTTCGACGATGACCTTCATGTTCCGGTCGTCGCTCTTGATCGTCCGGATGATCTTGGCCGTCACGCCCACCGAGTAGATGTCCTTGGGGGCGGGGTTGTCGACCGAAGCGTCCATCTGGGCCGCCAGGAAGATCATCTTGTCCTTCTCGGCCGCTTTTTCGAGGGCCTGGATGGACGAGGAGCGGCCGACGATGAACGGCACCAGAGTGGCCGGGAACACGACCAGGTCCCTTAGCGGGATGAGGGGGATGTTCCTGAGCACTTCGGTGTGTTCGTTGGAATCCTGCATGATCTATGCTCCGGGCCTCCCGGGGCCCCCGGCCCGTTCAGGCATGCGGCTCGCCCCGCTCGGGTGCCGGCCGGTTTATCATTGATATGGCATGCTCGTCGGGTGAGCCGTGGGTCTTGAAGCCTTGGTCAACTCATTATAGCGTTTTTCATCAGAAAGTCAACTGTCTTTCTAAATAGCAGATTCTCGACCATTTCCTCGCGCCGGTGCTCGTCCCGCCGGATCATGTCCGCCAGGGAGGCCTCGGGGATGCGGTTGGCCTGGGCCAGGCTGCGGATCTCGGCCTGGATCTCCTCCTCCGACACCCCCAAGCCCTCTTTCTGGGCGATCTTCTCGAGGATGAGGTGGTTCCGCAGGTGCTCGACGGCCTGGCGGCGGGCCTCCGCCTTCAGGCCCTCCAAAGCCTCCGGGGAAAGCCTCCGGTCCCGGTAGACCGAGAGGATCCGCCTGAGAACGGCCAGGGATTCCTGTTCGACGGCTGATTCCGGGAGCTCGAGCGTCACCCGTTCGGCGATCGCCTGGAGGACCTGAGAGGCCGCCTCGTTCTGACTGGCCCTTTCTCGGCCGGCGGCGAGCTCCTGGCGGACCTTCTCGCGGAGGTCCTTGAGGCCCTCGGCCGTGCCCAGGCTCTTGGCGAACTCGTCGTCCAGGTCGGGCAGCTTCTTCTCCTTGAGCTCGCGGAGCCTGAGGCTGTAGACGATGTCCTTGCCGGCGACCCGCTTGTTGGCGTGATCCTTCGGATAGACGACCTCGAAGGAGCGTTCTTCCCCGGGCGTCATGCCGATGATCTTCTCGTTCAGGGCCGGCTCGTTCTCGGCGTGTCCGGCCAGGACGACAGCCTTCTCCACGGGCAGAAGGCGCTTGGTCCTCTGGTCCCGGCCCTGCATCTCGACGACGGCGTAGTCCCCGTCCCCGACGCCCCGCCCCTCGACGGGAACGTATTCGGCGGCCCGGGCCCGGAGGTCCTCGAGGGCCTGGTCGATGTCCGCGTCCGTCACCGCGACCGCTTTCTTCTCGACCCGGACCGTCCTGTAGTCGGGAAGCTCGAAATCCGGCAGGACCTCGAAGGCGGCCGTGGCCCGCAGGGGCTGGCCTTCCTCATGCTTCAGGTCCTTGAGCTCGGGCACGTTGACCGGATTCAGCCGCAGGGCCTTGAGCTCCTCCTCGAGGACCCGGGGAATGAGGACGTCGTAGACGTCGTGACGGATGTCGTGGTCGAAGAGGGCCCGGACCCGCTCCCGGGGGGCGTGGCCCCTCCGGAAGCCGTCGAGCTTGGCCCGGGTGACATATTCGCCGAGGATCTTTTCGTATTCCTTCGAGAACTCCTCCTCGGGGATCTCGAGCTCGATCTCCTTGCGGCTCGGGCTGACATCGGTGAGCCGGCTTTGTCGGCCTGTCATGTTCATGATCATTTCTCTTTCATGCTCGGGATCGGGGACGGCACGGGACTCCGCACCGGGCGGAGCCGGACGTCAGTAGGCAGAGCGGGACTCGAACCCGCACTCCTTCATCAGGAACTAGGTCCTAAGCCTAGCGCGTCTGCCAATTCCGCCATCTGCCCTCGTCTATCCGGGGTGGCCCTGGGACCTTCCCCCGTCAACGGATATATTTTTTCAGCTTCTCGGCCATGGCCGGGTCCAGGGTCACCAGCCTGTTGTAGATCTCCTTGGCGCTGTAATTGTCCTTCAGATTGATGTAGACGATGGCCAGATTGGCCAGCGCGACGGGGTCGTCGGGCTTGAGGTCGACGCACCGTTTCAGGGGCTCGAGGGCGGCCTCGTAGTTCTTGGCCTGGTTGTAGGCGACGCCGATGTTCAGCCAGCCGGCCGCGTCCTCGGGGGTCAGCTTGACGTAGCTCTTGTAGGCCTCGGCGGCCTCTTTGTACTTCTTGGCGTTGAAATAGGACGAGCCGATCTGGTACCAGGCGTGGGGGAAATCCGGCTTGATCGCCAGGCTCTTCAGGAAGGCGGCGACGGCCTGGTCGTACTGCTGGGCCTTGAAGTGGGTCATGCCGAGGTAGTAGAAGTTCGTTTCGTTCTTGGGATCGAGCTCGATGATCCTCTGGAGGGGGGCGACGGCCCGGTCGAACTTGCCGGCGCCTTCGTACATCTGGTAGGTCAGGCGGTAATAGTTCTTGGCCTCGGGCGGATTGAGCCCGGCCAGGGCGGTGTAGACGGCCTCGGCTTCCTCGAGACGGCCGGCCTTGACGTAGGTCTCGGCCAAAGCGTCCCGGACCTTGATGTCGTTCGGCTGGGCCTTCTGGGCCTCGAGAAGGGCCGCGACGGCCGCATCGTACTGTTCGAGCTTGGTCCGGCAGATACCCAGGCGCAGATAAGCGCTCCCGGCGTCGGCCGTCCCGAGGGCGATGTACTTCTCATAGGCGGCGGCGGCCTTGGCGAAGTCCGGGACGGCTTCATAGGCGCCGCCGAGATCGAAGAGGGCCGGCGCGCCCGGGTAGCCCAAAGCGACGGCGTTCTCCAGAGCTTGGGCCGAATCCTTGAACTGGTTCTGCTTGTAGAGGATGGTGCCCAGGCCGTAGAAGGCCCCGGCGTTCTTCGGGTCGAGCTGGGTGATCTTCCGGTACGTCGAAACGGCCTCGGCATAGTCCCTCTGCTTGGAAAGGATATCGGCCAGGACCAGCTGAGCCGCGAGGTCGGACGGGTCGGCGGCGACGGCCTTCTCCAGGTGGACGCGGGCTGTCATCTGCTCGTCGAGCGCCAGGGCGGCCTGGCCGGCGAACCTGTTGCCTTCGACGGTCTCGAAGTAGTCCTCCTGGGTTTGGCCCTTGAACTCGGAGACCTTGCCCGTCCGGGCGACGCTGACAAGGCTGCCGATGGGCAGGCCGAACTTGAGGTTCCTCTCGCCGATGTAGAGCATGCCCACGAGTTGGCCGTTGATGTCGACGAGCGGGCCGCCGCGGAACTGCTCGGGGGAAGGCATGTTGACCTCGAGGATCTTGCCCAGGGGCCCCAGGTCCACGATCCTCCGGAAGGTGCCTTCGGTGATGACCACCTGGCCCGATTCGTTGGATCCCAGGGCGAAGAGGCGGGCGCCTTCGGCCAGGCTGTCGGGGGAGCCGACGGGCAGCGCCTGGAGCTTGGCTTTCAGCTTGAGGATGGCGATGTCGTGGGCCTTGTCGACCCCGAGGAGGCCCTCGATCTTGACCTTTTTCCCCTTGATGTTGAGGCCTTCGACGTCAAAAGCCTGAGAGACGACATGATAGTTGGTGACGACGATGTCCTCCGCCAGGGCGAGGGCGGAACCCTTGAGGATCTCGGCCTTGTCGGAGCCATAACTGATGAGCGCGATGACGCCCGTGCCCGCCTGGCCGAGGATGTTGTTCGCCTCCTCGGTCTGGGCGAGGGCCCAGGGCGAGGCCAGGAGGATCAAGCCTATGATGGTCGTGAAAAGCTTGCGGGATCTTGTCATGGCGTACTCCTCTCCGAGAGACAGAGTGGGCTATGCGGAAAAAGCCACCTCTAATTTACCGAAGGACATCGGCCCCTGTCAATCGCAAACGGAAATCCGGGCCAGAACGGGAGGGGTGACATCCCTCCCGCCAAGGGCTACAATACGCCCGTGCCGACTCCCGCGACCCCCCGGACCGTGCGCGCCGTTTGGATCCTGACGCTCTGCGGCACGGTCCTTTGGCTGGGGGCGATCCTCCTGGCTCCCTGGCTGGCCGGCCGCGGCGCCTCGGGCACGGCCCGCTTCTTTTATGCCCTCTTCGCCCCCGTTTGTCACCAGATCCCCGGCCGATGTTTCGCGCTCGAAGGCTATCCCCTGGCCGTCTGCGGCCGCTGCCTGGGCATCTACGCCGGCTTCGCGGCCGGGCTCCTCGTCTATCCCTTGGCGCGCGGTTTCTCCCGGATCGCGCTCCCTCCGGTCCGACTGTTCCTGCTGCTGACCCTGCCCATGGCCGCGGACGGCGCGGCGGGCCTCCTCGGGCTGTGGAGGAGCCCCATCGGGCTCCGGTTCGCGACAGGGTTCGTCTGGGGAACGGTCCTGCCCTTCTATTTCGTGACCGGCCTCGCCGACCTCGTCCGGACCAGGCGCGACCGGGCCGCCGCCCGGGCACTTGAAAAAGCGGCGACGACGAAATAGAATAGGCCCGCTTAACGAGGAGGCGCCATGCCAGCCCAGAAACCCGAGTATTTCCGGCCCGCTCTGATCGCCGGGGCCGTCGCCGGGCTCCTCTCGGGACTTCCCTTTATCGGGGCCGCGAATTGCATCTGCTGCCTCTGGATCGTGGGCGGCGCCGCGATCGCCGCCAAGCTCCTGGCCGCCAACACGGCCGGAGCCCTGACCGCGGGCGACGGCGCCATCGTCGGCGCACTGACCGGGATCGTGGCCGCCGTGGCCGATTCCCTCATCTCCATCCCCTTGAAGCCCTTCAGCATGGACCTGGCCCGGCGCATTCTCGATAAGGCCGCGGAGCTCGGCGGCGAGATGCCGGCCAACCTGGACGAGATCATGGCCGGCAGCTCCGGGTTCACTTCGCCGGGCTGGTTCCTCATCGGCCTGTTCCTCACGGCCGCCATCTTCACCGTCGTGGGCGCCCTCGGCGGCATCATCGGCGTCTCCCTGTTCGGCCGGAAGGCCCTGCCCCCCTCCCCGCCCCCCGCTTCCGCCATCCCCCCTTCGGCCGGGCCGGGACCCTCCGATGCGGCTTAAGACCAAGGTCATCGTCAACCCCGCGTCGAACCGCGGCCGGACGCGCAAGCGCTGGGGCGAGATCCGCGACGGCCTGAAGCACTTCGTCCGCGAGTTCAAGTTCGAGTTCACCGAAAAGCCCCTCGACGCGACCGACCTCGCCCGCCAGGCCATCAAGGACGGCGCCGAGCTGGTCATCGGCGTCGGCGGCGACGGGACCATGAACGAGATCGCCAACGGGTTCTACGAAGACCGCCGGATCATCAACCCCGAGGCCGCGCTGGGCGTCGTTCCGTCGGGAACGGGCTGCGACCTCGTCCGCAGCCTGAACATCCCGGCCGGGCTCAAGGGCGCCCTCCAAGTCATCACCGGCGCCCCGTCGGTGCGCATGGACGTGGGCCAGGTCCGGTACACCTCGAACTGCGGCCGCGAAGAGGAGAGATATTTCCTGAACGTCGCCGATTTCGGCCTCGGGGGCGAGGTCGTGCGCGAGGTCACCGAGCGCCGGCTGCAGCGGCGGGCGTCCTCCTACGTGCGCTGCCTGGTCACGACGATGATCCGGTACAGGAACAAGAAGGTCCGCATCCGCGTCGACGGCGAGGCCCTGCCCGACGGCGAGTATCTCATCGGGGCGGTGGCCAACGGCAAGATCTTCGGCAAGGGCATGAAGGTCGCGCCCGACGCCCGGCTGGACGACGGGCTGTTCGACGCCGTCCTCGTCCGGGGGTTCCGCTTCCTCGAATTCTGCCGCCACGGCTGGAAGCTCATGAACGGCAGCCACGTGACCCACCCGAAGGTCTCCGTCGTGAAGGGCCGGCGGGTCGAGGCCTGGCCCGAGGGGGCCGAAGAGGTCCTTCTCGAGTTCGACGGCGATCAGCTCGGCCGGCTGCCCGCGAGCTTCGAGATCGCCCCCCGCAACCTGCTCATCAAAGGGTTCCTTCAACCGACGCGGAGCTGATTATCTCTTGACCTCGGCGGGGTCGTTGACCAGGATGGTCTTCCCGTTCGCGTCCTTGACCATGTAGGTCGGGTTCTTGGTCATGATCGTCGACTTCTTGTAGTTCCGCATGATCCCGGCGATGTAGGAGCGCGTCTCCGGATAGGGCGGAATGCCTTTGTACTTCCGGACGGCCTCCTGGCCGGCGTTGTAGGCGGCCAGGACGAGCTTGGTCTTGCCGTGGTAGAGCTTGACCAGGTCCTTGAGGTAGCGGACGCCGCCCTCGATGTTCTGGGCCGGATCGAAGATGTTCATGACGCCGTACTGCCGGGCCGTGGCCGGCATGAGCTGCATCAGGCCCATGGCCCCCGCCGACGAGATGGCGAAGGCGTCGTAGTTCGATTCGGCCCGGATGACGATGTGGACGAGCTCGGGGTCGATGCGATGCTTGCCGGCGACCTGCTTGACGATCGGGCCGTAGAGCTTGCGGAGGTCGGACGCCGTGGCCGCGCCGAGGGCGGGCGCGAGGGCGAGGAGGAGCAAGGCCGCGAATATCCGTTGGCTGGTCTTCATCGCACGATCGGCCTTATCTTGACAAAAAGACGCGCCGTTGGCAATCCCCGCGAGGGGTGATTCTAGGGGTCAGGCCGCCAGACGTTCGATCAGGGCCGGGACGAGCGCCAGGGCCTTCTCGAGCTCGCCCGTGCCGGGGCCGCCCGACTGGGCGAAATCGGGACGTCCCCCTCCCCCGCCGCCGATGACCGGGGCGAGCTCCTTGACCAGCGCTCCTGCCGGGACCCGGCCGGCGACGTCTTTGGTCACGCTGACCACGAGGAAGGCCTTGTCGCCGCTGACGCCGCCGAGAACGACGACGCCGCTCTTCATCCGGCCCTTCAGGGCGTCGGCCGCGTCCCTGAGCTCGGCCATCGTGAGGCCGTCCATCCGCTGGACCCGGACGGCGATCCCTTTGATCGTCGCGGCAGCCGCCGGGGCCCCGGCGGCCTCGCCCGAGGCGATCCCGCCGGCGCCGGCGATCATCTTCTTCCGCAGCTCCCGGAGGTCCTTCTCGAGCTCGTCGATGCGGGCCTGGAGCTTGTCCACCCGGGCCGGGAGGTCCTTGCGCGAGACGCCCAGGGCCTTTTCGAGGCCGGCCAGCTCGTCCTCGAGCTCCCGGACGTAGCGGACGGCCGCCGGGCCGGTCACGGCCTCGATGCGGCGCATGCCCGCCGCGACGCTCGTCTCCGCGACGATCTTGAACAGGCCGATCTGGCCCGTCGACCGGACATGGACGCCGCCGCAGAGCTCCTTGCTGAAATCGCCGATCCCGACGACCCGGACCGATTCGCCGTACTTCTCCTCGAAGATGGCCATCGCCCCTTCGCGGATGCCCTCGTCGAGGGAGGTCACGCGGGTTTCGAGGGTCATGTCGGCCCGGACGCGGTCGTTGACGATCTCCTCGATCCGCCGCAGCTCCTCGCGCGCGAGGGCGGCGAAGTGGGTGAAGTCGAAGCGCAGGCGCTCCGGCGCGACGAGGGAGCCGGCCTGCTTGACGTGATCCCCGAGGACCTGCCGCAGGGCCGCGTGGAGGAGGTGGGTCGCGGTGTGATTGTTCGAGATCGCCTGCCGGCGAACGAGGTCGGGCGCGGCGTCGACGCGGTCGCCTTCCCGGAGCTCGCCGGAGAGGACCTTGACGGCGTGGACGATCACGTCCGGGGTGGCGAAGGACACGCTCTCGACGAGCGCTGAAAACGTCGGGTTCTTGAGCGACCCGGTGTCACCGACCTGGCCCCCGGCCTCGGCGTAGAACGGGGTCTCCTCGAGGACGACCTCGCCGGATTCCCCGGCCCGCAGGAGCTCGGCCCGGCGGCCGTCCTTGATCAGGCCGAGGACCTTGACGTCGGCCATCTCCCGGGCTTCATGGACGCAGGAGCGGACCTTGAGGTCGCGGAATTCGCCGTAGATCTCTTTTTCCTTCCTCCGGGCCTCGCCCTTCCAGGAAAGCCGGGCTCTCTGCTTCTGGTCCTCGAGCTCCTTGGCAAAGCCCGCCTCGTCGACGGACATGGCCTTCTCGCGGGCCAGCTCCTGCGACAGGTCGAGCGGGAACCCGAAGGTGTCGTAGAGCTTGAAGACCTTGTCGCCGGCCAGGACGGCGCTCCCCCGCCGCTTCGCGTCGTCGACGACCTGGTCGAAGAAGCGCAGGCCGGACGAGAGCGTGAAGGCGAACCGCTCCTCTTCGGCCAGGCAGACCTTGGAGATGTACTCGACCGAGGTCAGGAGCTCGGGGTAGGCATCTTGCATGACGTCGGCGACCCGCCCCGCGAGCTCGAACAGGAACGGCCGGTCGATGCCGATGAGGTTGCCCTGCCGGAAGGCCCGGCGGATGAGCCGGCGCAGGACGTAGCCGCGGCCGTCGTTGGCCGGCGAAACGCCGTCGCCGATGAGGAAGGTCGCGGCCCGGACATGGTCGGCGATGATCCGGACGGCGACGTCGCCCTCGTCGCCGGCGGGATACTCGCGCTTGGCCATCTCGCTGGCGGCCTCGATCAGGGGCATGAACAGGTCCGTGTCGAAGTTGCTGCGCTTGCCCTGGACGACGGCGGTCATGCGCTCGAGGCCCATCCCGGTGTCGATCGAAGGCGAAGGCAGCGGCCGCAGCACGCCGTCGGCGCCCTGGTCGAACTCCATGAAGACGAGGTTCCAGAGCTCGACGAAGCGGTCGCTCCCGTTCTCGATCAGGCGGAAAGGCTCGCCGGCTTCGATGTCCTCGCCGAGGTCGAAGTGGATCTCGGAGCAGGGGCCGCAGGGACCGGTGTCGCCCATGGCCCAGAAGTTGTCCTTCTTGCCGTAACGAAAGATCCGCGACTTCGGGACGCCGACCTCATCGGCCCAGAGGCGGAAGGCCTCGTCGTCGTCGAGGTAGACCGTCGCGTAGAGGCGGGCCGGGGGCAGGCCGAAGACGCGGGTGACCAGCTCCCAGGCGTAGGCGATGGCCTCGCGCTTGAAGTAATCCCCGAAGGAGAAATTCCCGAGCATCTCGAAGAAGGTGTGATGCTTGGCCGTCCGTCCGACCGTCTCGAGGTCGTTGTGCTTGCCGCTGACGCGCATGCACTTCTGGACGGTGGCCGCCCGCGTGTAGCCCCGCTTCTCCAGCCCCAGGAAGACGTTCTTGAACTGGTTCATCCCGGCGTTGGTGAACAGGATGGTCGGGTCGTCCTTGGGCAGGAGCGGGGAGCTGCGGACGACCTTGTGGCCCCGCTCGGCGAAGTACTGGAGGAAGGTCTCGCGGACGCGCTGAGCCTTCATTTGACGTCTTCTTCCGGCCCTCCCTCGCCGCGCTCGACCTTGCTCATGCCCTTTTCCATCTCCTCGGTGGCGATATCGAGCGTGGACTGGATGCCCATGATCCGGAGCTTGAAGTTGTCGGGGTTGGAGGAATATTTCATCCCCTGTTCGAAGGAGATGTAGCCGTCGCGATAGAGCTGGTAGATCGACTGGTCGAACGTCTGCATGCCGTACTGGGAGACGCCGGCCGTGATGGCGTCGCGGATGAGACCGGTCTTGTCCTTCTCGGCGATGCACTCCTGGATGTAGGGCGTCGCGATCATGGCCTCGACGGCCGGGACGCGGCCCTGGCCGTCCATGCGCGGGATGAGCCGCATGGAGATGATGGCCTTGAGGATCGAGGCCAGTTGGAGGCGGACCTGGCGCTGGTGGTGGGGCGGAAAGACGGAGATGATGCGGTTGATGCTCTCGGGCGCATCGAGCGTGTGGAGGGTGCTCAGGACGAGGTGCCCCGTCTCGGCGGCAAGGAGGGCCGTGTCGATCGTGTCCAGGTCCCGCATCTCGCCGACGAGGATGACGTCCGGGTCCTCGCGCATGCAGCCGCGCAGGCCGCGGGAGAAGCTGGTGACGTCCATGCCGACCTCGCGCTGGGAGATCGTGCTCTTCTTGTCCTTGTGGAGATACTCGATCGGGTCCTCGATGGTGATGATGTTCTCGCGGCGGAAGGTGTTGATGTAGTCGACCATGGCCGCCAGGCTCGTCGTCTTGCCGCTGCCCGTCGTGCCCGTGACCAGGACGAGGCCGCGCTGATAGAAGGCGATCTTCTCCAGGACCTCGGGCAGGAGCAGCTGCCGGATGGTCTTGATCTCGAGAGGGATGATGCGCAGGGCGATGGCCAGCGAGCCCCGTTGGTGATAGATGCTGCCGCGGAAGCGGCCGAAGCCGGGCAGGCTGTAGGCCAGGTCGATATCGAGGTCCTCGGTCAGCCGCTTGCGCTGGTGCTCGGTCATCATCTGGGCCGCGAGCTCCTCGCAATCGGGGGCCGTCAGCCGCGGGTAGCCGGTCAGCGGCGTCAGCGTGCCGTGGACGCGGATCATGGGATTGTTGCCGGCCTTGAAGTGAAGGTCGGAGGCATCCCGTTCGATCGCGATCTTCAGGAATTCATCGATGACCATGAGAACCTCCTTGCGAACGGTCTCAAACGAAGGTCAGCCAGCCGCGGGTGTCCTCCCGCTTGCCGTCGACGACGTCGAAAAAGGCCGTCTGGACCTTCTCGGTCAGAGGGCCGCGCTTGCCGGAGCCAATGGTGATCTTGTCGATCGACCGGATGGGCGTGACCTCCGCGGCCGAGCCGGTGAAGAAGACCTCGTCGGCGACGTAGAGCATCTCGCGCGGGATCGTCTCTTCGACGACGCGAACGCCCATGTCGCGGAAGAGCTTGATCACCGAGTCCCGGGTGATGCC
>Ga0209706_10000252_pt1 | contig 29612 bp, 29 predicted proteins | sample PPLLaktember2015_6_FD_187263 | JGI IMG/M metagenome (GOLD analysis project Ga0209706, IMG submission 187263) | Freshwater sediment microbial communities from Prairie Pothole Lake near Jamestown, North Dakota, USA - PPLs Lake P8 Core (1) Depth... | ecosystem: Environmental > Aquatic > Freshwater...
TTTCTTCCAAAAAGGGTTCTGCTTTCATACCTATCCCGCTCCTTCCTCCTTCAGGAGGTCTGGCAACCGGCCCCCTGAATGTTTAACTTTGTTTTTAAACTTATACACCAAAGGAGGATATGTCATGGAAAATGAAATAACAAGAAGAGACATGATGAAGGGCCTAGGCCTTGCAGGCGTGCTGGTCGGCATGGAAGGCCTCTACCATTCGGCACAGGGTCAAACCACAACAGGTGGCGCAGCCCCGCGTCAGATCGGTGAGTGCAAGCTCCCGCCCCTGCCCTATGCCTACGACGCTCTCGAGCCCACCCTCGACAAAGAGACACTCACCCTTCACCACGGCAAGCATCATGCCGCCTACGTCAGTGGCTTCAACGGGGCCATGAAAAAGCTGGAGGAAGCAAGAGCCACGGGAGACTTCAGCCTGATCAAGCACTGGTCCAGGGAGTTTGCCTTTCACGGTTCAGGGCATGCTCTCCATGCCCTTTACTGGGCAAACATGACCGCCAAGGGAGGGGAGCCCAAGGAGGATCTCTTGGAGGCGTTGAAGCAAAGTTTTGGGAGCCTGGATCAATTTAAGAAGCAGTTTGTCGCTGCCACCAACAGCGTTGAAGCAAGCGGCTGGGGTGTGCTGGCTTATGAACCCTACATGGGCCATCTCGTGGTACTGCAAGCCGAAAAACACCAGGACCTGACCATCTGGGGGGTTTGCCCTATCCTGGTCTGCGATGTGTGGGAGCACGCTTACTATTTGAAGTACCAGAACCGCCGTGCCGAGTACGTGGACAACTTCATGAAAATCGTCAATTGGGAAGAAGTCGCAAGACGATACGCCAAGGTCAAAGGCCTGGTGGGGTACCGGTAGGCTTGCGCGAAGAAGTAAGCAGCACTCAGTAAGCAGCAAAAACCATAAACCGAAGACAACCGTTTCTACTGCTCACCCGCTGTTGTGACTCCTAAGAAACTTGGCACAAGGGCCATGTAAATCCCCTCTGTCTCCCCTTCATAAAGGGGAGGACTTTGCTCGGATTTCCCCTTTTCGTAAAGGGGGAGTAAGGGGGATTTGAATTTCTTTCATAGATGCCCCCGTAACGAAGCGCCGGGGTATGAATGCTGCTTACTGCTATTTTCCAAAGACTTTTTTGAGAAGGTCCGTGGTTCGGGCCACGGGATCCTGGCGGATTTTCTTTTCTTCCTCGGCCACCATGAGAAAGAGACCGTCCAAGGACTTATCGGTCACATACTGATCCAGGTCAAAAGAAAAGGCCCCCGCAAAGGGCACGGAACGAGCCGATTGCTCCAAGTCTTGATAGGATTTAGTCACTCCCACTTCGCCCATCGATTTGTGGACAATGGGCTTTGCGATTTCTCTCAGGCGGGGAGAGGTTTTGTCCTTGAAATAGAGGGTGGCTTCATTCTCCCTTCCGTTAAGGATTTTCTTGGCGTCCGTGAATGTCATCTGCTTGATCGCATCCACAAACAGGCCCTTTGCTTCCGGAGCGGCTCTCTCTGCCGCCCGGTTCATGCTGAGCTCGAATTCATCCACTTTGGACCCGTATCCCGCGGCTCTCAGGATTTTTTCTGTTTTCTGAACCGTATCCGGGAGCGGTATTCGGATCTTGGGGTTTTTGTAGTATCCATCTACTTTGGAAACGATTTGAACGGCATTCCCTGTTCCAATCTGAAGAGCCTCTTTCAATCCGTTCACGATCTCCGTGTCTGATGCCACGGAACCACTGCCGACGCCTTTCTGGAGCCCCTTGAGCACATCTCCAATTTGTTGGGCGTAGGCAAGCTGGCCCGCCAATGCCAAAAGCATACCCATCAAAAAAACGACCCGAGCTTTCATCGTTTGCACCCCCTTTGTTCGTGATTAAGACCGGCGAACGATATTGGTCCCAGAGCTAAAAATAGGCTTTCCCATGGCCCAAGTCCAGCCTTTTCCTTCTCCTGGTTTGGCCTTGACATCACCACCGCACTTCCCTATATTTCCATGGATTGCGAACGATCGGCCGAAGAAAGGGATAGGATTTATGTACAACGCCAGCAACTTGAGAAAGGGTCTCAAGATCCTTATTGATAAAGAACCTTATGTCGTCGTCGATTTTCAGTTCACGAAACCCGGGAAAGGCCAGGCGCTCTATCGATGCAAACTCCGAAACATGATCAATGGGATCATGCTTGATCGGACCTACCGCTCTGTGGATTCCTTTGAATCCGCCAACCTCGAACAGCGAAAAATGCAGTTTCTCTACAGTCAGGAAGGCCATTTTCACTTCATGGATCTTCAAAGCTACGATCAGTCCGCCCTGTCTGCCGAACAGGTCGGGGATGCCAAGAACTATCTCATCGACAACCTGGAAGTTGACGTGCTTCTCTTTGATGGAAGGCCCATCGGCCTGACCCTGCCCAATTTCGTAGATCTCTTGGTCACCCGTGCGGATCCATGGGCTAAGGGCGATTCCGTTGCCGGTGACAGCAAACCCGTGACCCTTGAAACTGGATACACTCTTCGAGTTCCGCCCTTCATTGAGGAAGGGATCAAAATCACCGTGGACACTCGGACCGGGGAGTATGTCACCCGCGTCAAATGATCCTTCCTCGCTTCTGGAAAGGGAGACCTTAGCCGGCAAAAAACAGAACCTCTGGCTAAGGGCCGCCTTGGTCCAGGCCATCAGACATTTTTTCACGGAAAGAAAGTATCTTGAGGTCGAGACCCCCTACCTCATCCCGGCGCCGGCGCCGGAGCTTCACATCGACGCGATCAGGGCAGACGGAGGCTTTTTGCACACGTCCCCGGAGTTATGCATGAAGCGCCTCCTTGCCGCAGGTTATCCTAAGATTTTTCAGATCTGCAGGTGCTTCCGGCAAGGGGAAAGAGGCCGCCGCCATCTTCCCGAGTTCACTCTGCTGGAATGGTACCGCGAAGACACGAACTACCTGGCTCTGATGGATGAGTGTGAGGAAGTGGTCGTGTTCATTTTGGAGGAACTGGGTTTGCCTCCTCTCATGCAGTTTCAGGGCAGGACCCTGGACTTTCAAAGACCGTGGAACCGGCTCACGGTTCAGCAGGCTTTTGAGCGTTACGCTTCAGATCCTTTGGATCAAGCCTTGGCCTGTGGGCGTTTTGATGAAATTCTGGCCTATGAAATTGAGCCCTCCCTCGGATTTCCCAACCCGGTTTTCCTTTACCAGTATCCCTCCAGTCTGGCTGCCCTTTCGCGTTTGAGCAAGGACACCCCCGGCGTAGCAGAGAGATTTGAACTCTATGTGGCGGGTGTTGAATTGGCCAACGCTTTTTCCGAATTGACAGACTCTGTCGAGCAGAGGGCAAGATTTGAGAAAGAACGGGCCAAGCGAAAAGAGCAGGGCAAAACGGTCTACCCCTTGTCTGAAAAGTTTCTGCGCAGCCTTTCTTACATGCCGGAGTCGGCAGGCATTGCTCTCGGTGTCGATCGGTTGGTCATGCTTTTGAGCAATCAGAAGGAGATCGACCCCGTGGTCGCTTTCACTCCTGAAGAACTCTGATACAGTTTGTTTTTCTATTCCTCCAGGCTCTGGTCGTCTTCCGCTATTTCCTCTCCAGCGAAACGACCGCTGCTTCTATAAACTTGGTCGCTGGTTTTAAGGATCCAAAGAAAGCTGGAAGGGAATATGGGCTCATGGTTTCAGAGATTAGCTTCAAACTGAAGGCCCTGCCCTTGATGGCGTTAAGGATGCGCTCCGTTGAGCTGTTTCAATGAGATGGCCCGAATTATCACACCGAATTCTCGCTCCTTGACGGAAAACGCCTCTTTTCATATACTAATGTTCTCCATGGATTTGCCCCGCTGAAGGGGCACCAGACAGCGTGAAAAGGTTCGGCCATGCTCGACGAAATCATCCACAACAAGGACCTTGAAAAGCACCTCATAACCTATCACAAGGGCGACACCCTTTTTCTGGAGGGGGACGAATCACAGGACCTCTACTTCTTGGTTTCCGGTCATCTTGAAGTTCTCAAGGGCGATAAGAAAATCGAAGAAATCACGGAACCCGGCGCCCTGTTCGGGGAGCTCTCCTTCCTACTGGGAGCCAAAAGAACTGCAACGCTTCAGGCTGAAAACGAAGTCAGGGTTCTTCGCATTCCCAAGAACGAGGTCACCGCTTTTCTTAAGCAATTCCCAGCGGTCGGCGATAAGATAACAGAAATCCTGGCCCGTCGGCTCGATGAAAGGAGCCAGGTCGTGTATGGGCTGAGACAAATCTGTGACAAACTGCCTGACGCCGTCATGCTCACGGACCAGAGCGGCAGAGTTGTCGCCTGGAACGCTGCCGCTGAAAAGCTCTACGGCAGAAACTGGCACCATATGCGTGGAAGTTCCGCCGAAGATATCTACGAAGAGCCACAGACCTATCGTGAGCTTTTGCAGGAGGTACAAAGTAGGATATCTGTTCCTGAGAGGATTCTCAAGGTCAAACACCTTGAAAAAGGACGCCGTTACGTCTCCACGAGCGTCACTCTTCTCCAGGACAACCACAGCAACATCCAGAGTGTCCTGTGGCTGGGACGCGATGTCACATCTGCACATCGGTTGGAGCGCAAGTACCGCAGGGCACGCTATTGGCTGATCCCTTCCATGATCCTTCTTGTTTTCCTCGCTGTAGCGATCGTTTTTGGGTATCCCTATTTTTCGAAGGGGGTTCAAACGGTAGATTCTAGGAAGCTGGAACTCAGAAACCTTCTGGCCAAGGATTATCTCCTCCTGAAATCTTTGTTGACCGAGCCATTGGCACGAGGGGATCGGAACAGCGTGACTCGTGTGCTGGAGGAGTTCTTTGGCCTTCAAGTGACTCAGCAGTGTCCATACAAGGGAATCATCTTGCTGGACGGACAGAAGAAAATCTTTGACGCCTTTTCCATAGAATCCGGCTTCAGTGCCGACACGATGATCGGCACTTCTTACACGGGCATAGAATTTCAGGGCTCTGAAAAATCCCTGTACCGGCTCCTGATTCTCTATCGTGCAGACAAAAATAACCCCATGGGCCGAAAAGGAATAGAGATCGCATTCGAGCTGAAAGAGAATGAACGGAATATGGGATGGTTACTGTTTCAAATGAATATGGATTGTATGAAAGCCAACTATGAAGTGGATGAGGAAGGGTTAAGAAACCTTCAATCCTAGTGCCATGCACGATTTAAAGGACAAAACATCATGGGCTTACGAGGCTTCAGAGGACCAGAAAGGAGGATGGACTCTTCACCTTATAGGCAGGATGGATTCCGCGAATGCTGGAGCTATGTTGCGGGTGCTTGGGGCTTTCCTTCACGACAAGGCTCCCATCTCCCTCACGGTGGACCTCTCTGAAGTGACCTATGTGGACGACTTCGGCGTGCTCGTCTTGGTTCAGCTGAGGCATAGGATGACCGCTCAGAGCGGCTCGTTTTCTCTGATCAATATTTCCGACAGGGTGAGAGAAATTCTGGCTCTTCTCCACTTCGACGACCTCACGGAGAAAGCCCCCTTACCCAGGAAGCAGATTTCCAACATCTTCGTCCGCCTCGGTGATGCAAGCCTTCGCCACATCAACGATTTTCGTTACCTCACCTCCTTCACTGGGTCTATTTTTCTTGCAATCCTCTACCTTTGCAGGCATCCCCGGTCCCTCAGGACTGAAGACACGGTCCTTGCAATGCAAAAGACAGGCGTTGACGCTCTGCCCATTGTGGGCTTGATCAGTTTCCTGTTGGGCTTGATCATTGCGTTCATGTCTTCGGTCCAGCTCCGGCAGTTCGGCGCGGATATCTACGTGGCATCCCTTGTGAGCCTAGCCATGACCCGGGAGTTGGGGCCCATCATGACGGCGATTATTGTCGCCGGCCGGTCAGGGTCCGCCTTTGCCGCTGAGATCGGCACCATGAGAATCTCTGAGGAAATTGACGCCCTCTTCACCATGGGGTTTGATCCGACCCGATTCTTGGCTATTCCCAAGATCGTCGCTTCCATCGTCGTAGTTCCCCTTTTGACTCTCTATTCCGACGTTTTCGCCATTCTGGGCGGTCTGGTCGTTGGCGTTTTGATGCTTGACCTGACCGCCAACGCATACATGGCTCAAACGTTTGCGACCCTCGCGCCTTTTGATGTTTTCCTGGGTGTTCTAAAAAGCGCCGTGTTCGCCTTCCTGATTTCCTGGATCGGCTGTTTTCGCGGCTTTCGAGTGCAAGGAGGAGCAGCAGGCGTCGGTGAAGCCACGACCTCTGCGGTGGTGAGCAGCATCTTTCTCATTATCCTGACGGACTCCGTGTTTTCCATAATCCTTCGATACTGGGGGTGAACAGACTCACCACATGACAACGAAGAGGCAACCGATCATTCAAGTGAAAGACCTTGTCGCGCGGTACGCAGAGGAAACCATCCTGGAAAACGTCTCCTTCGAGGTTTACGAAGGAGAGATCTTTGTGATCCTCGGAGGAAGCGGGTGCGGAAAGAGCACACTCCTCAAGCACTTGATCGGGCTCATCCGGCCTTACTCAGGGCAGGTCATCGTTGACGGCGAGGATATCACCCATGCGAACTCTCAGGGCTCTCAGGGCCTCTTGAGAAAAATCGGCATCCTCTACCAGAGCGGCGCCCTCTTTGGTTCCATGACGATCGCAGAGAACGTGGCTTTGCCAATCCAGGAATACACCGATCTGCCCTCAGACCTCGTGCCCCCTCTTGTTCGGATGAAGTTGAGCCTCGTCCAGCTGGAAGGGTATGAAGACTACCTGCCGTCCGAAATCAGCGGTGGGATGAGAAAGCGGGCCGGCCTTGCACGAGCCATGGCCCTCAACCCGAAAATCCTTTTCTTTGACGAGCCTTCGGCAGGACTTGATCCGGTCACTTCAGCGGGGCTGGACCGTCTTATCTTACACTTGAACAAAAGCCTGGGAACCACCATGGTCATCGTCACCCATGAGCTCCAAAGCATTCTTGCCGTCGCTCAGAGAGTGATCATGCTGGATAAAGGAACCAAAGGAATTGTCGCGGAAGGGAATCCCGTCCACCTTCGCGAGACCAGCCGGAACCCTCTGGTCTGGCGGTTTTTCAACCGCCAGCCCGAGGAGAGCGCACATCCGGCATAAAGAGGCATCATTCATGGCTTCACAAAAAACCAAGTTCGTTGTCGGCCTGTTTCTTGTTTGCGGAATTGGGATCGCCCTTCTCGCTTTCATCTGGCTCGGGACGTCTCGATACTTCGAGAAAGGCCGGTTTTACGTGACTTACTTCAACGAATCCGTGCAAGGCCTGGACAAGGATTCTCCGGTCAAGTACAGGGGCGTTTCTGTGGGCCGCGTCCACAGCATCAGCGTGGCTCCGGACTCCAAGCTGGTGAAGGTGGTTCTGAAGATCGAAACGGCCATGGTTCTGGATACGAACATGGTCGCCCAGTTGAAGTCCGTGGGCATCACCGGAAGCGTATTCATCGAGCTGGATCAAAAAAAGCGGGACGAGCCGGACCGTACTCCGCCGCTCAGTTTTCCTTCCGAATACCCCATTGTCGCCTCCAAGCCTTCAGAGATCGGGGAGATCCTTCATGGGATTGACGACATTCTGAACAAGATCAAAGCGCTCGACCTGGAAGGCATTGCCGCCAAAGTGAAGTCCAACCTGGACACCATTGAAACAGCGGTTCAGGAGGCCAACGTGAAAGGACTGGCCAATAAGGCCGAGCGATCTTTGGATCAGCTCAACCAGATCCTGGATGGCCATCAGTGGAACACGATCCTGAACTCCACCCAGGAAACGATTCGAGCGGCGAATGAATTCTTCGTGAAGGGTAATGCCACCTTGACTCATGCGGAAAACGCTTTCGCCCAAGCCCGGGACATCATCGCCGACAAAGATCATGCCATCCGGGAGGCTCTGGAAAATATCAACAAGGTCTTTGAGAAAAGCGCCTCTTTAACCTCCGGAGCGGATGAAACCTTTTCCCACCTGAGAGGAAACCTCCTGGTGTCGGCGCAGAACCTTGAAAGGGCCAGCGAAAACCTCAACCGGTTTCTGCAACTTCTGGCCGATCAGCCCTCCCAGCTCGTTTTCGGAGAGCCTCTGCCTCGCCGTGTGATGGACCCTGAATACTAAATCAAGGAGATCGACCATGACCCGCGCACAACGATCGCTCATCTTCCTGGTTCTCTTGTCCTGTTGCGCCTGTTCAAGCCTGAAACAGCCCGGCCAGAAAATCGACTATTACACCCTAGAATATGAACCGCCCCAGGTTCAGGGGCTCACGGCGCTGCCCTTCGTCTTGAGGATAGAACGCTTCAGTGTTTCCCCCCTGTACAACACCCATCAGATCATCTACCGGGATCGGTCGTTCACGAGGGAAGCCTACCCTTACGAAAAGTGGCGTGCCGGTCCGGGCGAACTGGTCACCTATTACCTTTCAAGAGACTTCAAGCACGCTGGTCTGTTCAAAGCGGTCGCTCCCTACGAGAGCAGGATCGATCCATCCCTGATCATGGAGGGATCTGTGGATGAATTTTTCGAATGGGACTCGGAGGACGGATGGAAAGCCGTGCTGACCGTAAGCACGGTTCTTCTGTCGCACCCTCAGCCCGACCTGAGCAAAAGGATTATTTTTCAGAAGACCTTCCATGCGGTGAAGCCTTGTAAAAAGAGAAACGTCACAAGCCTTTCCGAAGCCATGAGCGAGGCGATGGCCGAGGTCTCCGCTCAAGTGATCCGCGCAACCTATCAGCATCTGGTAAAATAACCCGAGGAGCTTCCCCCTTCATGGAACCCGAACTGATATCGATAAAGCAGGACCGGCCGGGGTTTGATCGCTTTATCGGATCGTGGTTGTGTCCCTTCGACAAAACCATAGTCATAGATGTCGGGCCTTCCCGATCAGTGCCGAAACTCATCAACTCTCTCACCGCCAGGGGGATTCAGCGGGTGGACTATGTTCTTCTCACTCATATCCACATGGACCACGCCGGAGGATTGGCGGAATTCCTCGATCACTTCACCATGGCTCGCACCGTGTGTCACAGCAAAGCGATTCCTCACCTTGTGGACCCCTCCAAGCTTTGGCTGGGGAGTCAAAAAACCCTGGGAGATCTCGCTGAGGTCTACGGTCCCATAAAACCGGTCAAGAGGGAACGCCTCGTTCCACACACTGAAGCACAAGCGGAAGGCATTGACTTCATCGAGACTCCCGGCCACGCGGCTCACCATCTCAGTTTCATTGTCCGGGGGAATCTCTTTGCCGGTGAAGCCGGGGGCATTTATGTCACAGTTGAAGGTCGGGAGTATCTTCGACCCGCGACACCCCCTGTCTTTGATCTGAAGCAATTTCTTGAAAGCATCGATCGTCTCCTGAGCGCTCAGGATCTCCGCATGTGCTACGCGCATTTCGGCAGAGCCGACCGTTCTCACCCCATGCTGAAACGAGAACGGGCCCAATTGCTTTTTTGGGAAAAGATCATTCGAGAAGAAACGGCCGGGAGCGATCCGCTTCTGGTGCAACGATGCATGGCGAGGATCCTGACCGAAGACCCGGAGCTCAGGGCTTTTCAAGCCATGGCTCCCGCGGATCAGGCGAGAGAAAGGCTTTTCATGGGAAACTCGATCAAGGGTTACCTAGGATTTCTCGGAGCCGAGGATGAATAAGTCACGCCCGTTGGCGGCGTTTCAGCCCCTCGGATCACGCCACCTTTTGCAGAAACCGTCTTGCTTGGTCCCTCAGCTTTCTGACGGCTCTTTCCGCCGCGCTTCGGTTCTGATACCGGCGCAGGTCTTCAGCCCGTATGGCCTCTGGGCAGTGCCTGAGCTGGAGCTTGATCACCGCATTGCGGTCGTCGAGGAGAAACCTCTCGTAGATTCGACGGGCCGGGAAAAATCTGAACTCCCTTTCCAGAATGGCCGCAGACCAGTCGATGAGGTAAGGTCTCCCATCGTCTCCAACCAGGACATTGGCCGCTCTCTTCAGATCACAGTGACACAGGCCTCTCTGGTGAACCCTCTCCACGAGGTCGCGCAAGGCCTCAAAAAACCGGACGGGGAGTCTTTCCTCCTTATCGAGTCTTTCGATGCTGCGGCCTTGGATTTCCTCGAGGACCAGTGCAAGGCCTCCGACAACACCGTAAAGCGCAGGAACGCCCTTCAGTCCCTTGAGCCTGCGGTACGCTTTCTTCTCTCTCCAGATCAGGAAGCGACCGATGAGATTCCTGAACACCCGGCCGTTGGCGTTGAAATCCTTGACGACCGCTCGCGCATCGCCCTCTTCGATCCGGTACAGAGCCGGCCTCGTTGAGGAGGGTTTTCGTAGCGCGGCCGTTTTCTTCTCTGGAAGATTCGAGAGCGTGAGAGACTCAACCTTGAGATTCATTCTTGAATGCTTGCGACTTCTCCTTTACCCTTTCCTGCAACCATCGGTACCACTCCCCCAACCCCTCTCCGGTTTTGCAGGAGACCTGAAAGATGGCCAGCTCCGGATTGATATTCAAGGAGTCCTTCATGATCTTTTCCACGCTGCAATCCACATAGGGAAGAAGATCGATTTTGTTGATCAGGAGCACTTTGGACTCGTGGAACATGAGAGGGTATTTGGACGGTTTGTCATCCCCTTCCGCGACGCTAAGAATCATGGCCTTGAAGTCCTCACCCACTTTGAACTCTGCAGGGCAGACCAGGTTGCCGACATTCTCGACCACCAGAAGATCCAATCGGCTGAAATCGAACTCGGGAAAAGTCTCCCGGATCATGTTCCCGTCCAGATGACAGGCCCCTCCTGTGTTGATCTGCACGGCCGGAACGCCCTTCCGGGCAATTCTTTCCGCATCGCTCGTGGACTGAATGTCTCCTTCAATCACACCGATGCGGAGATCTTTGTTCAGTGCATCAATGGTTTTTTCGAGGAGGCTCGTTTTTCCGGCACCCGGGGAGCTCATGAGATTGATGACCAGAAGGTGGTGCTGCCGAAACAGCGCCTTGTTCTGCTCAGCGATTCGCTCGTTCGCCTCCAGGATATTTCTCACGACCGACACTTTCATGAAGACCCTCCACCGCAGCAAGAAATTCTACTTGACCCATAATCACGGTTCACGGTCACTCTACTCCACTTCCATCTCGACGATGGACAATTCCTGGCCTTGGATCGTTTCAATTGCCGTGCCGCCGCAGGCCGGGCAAACAAAGACGAAGTCCTTGATATCGAACGTCTCTTCACAATGAGGACAGTACCCCTTGAGAGCAACCCTGTCCATCAGGAGTTTAGCCCCCTCGAGAGGAGTTCCCTGGACTATAATCTCGAAACAGAAGGACAAAGATTCCGGCACAATGGCGGACATCTCTCCAATGTTCAGACGCACAGAACGGAGCCCCGTCGCCCCATGCCTGGACATTTCCTCCTGGAGAATGCTGACCAAACTCTGAGCAATAGACATTTCATGCATAACACGACCGGTGCACGGTTGCGCCCTGCACCGTGAGCCCTTTCCTTACCCTTGCATTAGGGCCACGGTCAGCGAATTCATCTTCTGCCTGGCATCGTTGAAAATCCCTGAGAGATTTAAGGAATGGTTTGCGAATATGCTATCCGGGTCCCCGTTGAAAATGATTATGGGCTCAAAGTCGCATCGACTCAGAATCTCCAGTATTTTGTCTACAAGAGTCACTGAATTCTTGTCCGTGAGAACTTCGTTGAAGTCGACTCGAATCGCCCTGAAGGACTCATGCAAGGCGAAAGCAACGCCTTGGGCGTAGTAGAAGTTGTCATCAATCAGGTGCCAGGGGATATCGATATCGACGTTTGGAGCCGGTGATGTCCTATCTTTTTGCTCTTCAATGCCCAGCGTGGTTTTCATATCCCGTGGCGCGTTGATCAGTCGGGTGTTCACTCCACCCATAAGGGACAGGTACTGGTTGAGCAGTTCTATGAGGTTGTCGGCTCTCGGATAGAAATGAGACCTCCCTGACGCGAGATTCTGGTTGTAGAGCTCCAGTTGTGTAAGGGCCAGCGTCCATTTGCTTTCAGCAGACGGGAACCACCACTTGAAGGGGTCATTGGACAAGTTCGTGAATGCCGCTTCGGCGCTTGGATCCAGCCGGTCTGTCGTTCGCGTGCGAGAGAGGTTGTCCCTCACCACCCTCCCATTGTAGCGGACCACCTCGAGGACACCCAGCTGAAAATTGGGCATGTTGTCCAGCAAAGCCGTGGGCCAAAACAGATCGTTGGGCATCCAGTTGTCGGCCATATCTTTGATCAGCAACTCGTTGGCCTTGATGAAGTGAGCTCCCTTGACCTTTTTGTCCAGACCCTCCAAGGCAAAATAGTGGGGCTTTCTGGAATTGATCACCATGACCACCACACTGAAAACGACAAGGAGGAGGACCACCAAAACAGCGATGCGGCCATGTCTGCGAATCTGAGATCTGCCCGGTTTCTGTTCTTGCATTTTTTGACTCCTTCTGGACTCTTTGAGAAAGCCCGGGGGTTCCTTGCGCTAGGGAAGGATCCTGTTAGCAATTCTAAAGACAACATCGAAGCGTTGTCAACCCGAGATTCCACAACTGATAGCCGAATGAAAATACCGATTTTGACTCCCTAGACAGTTCTTCCGAAATACGCTCTCACCCCAGCTAGAGAGATCTCTTCCCGATTTCCTAAGAATTTCGCTTTTGTTTTCCGGATCCTTTCGAGGGATTGAGCCAGTCGATCTGGCAATATCGTTCTTTTTTCGAGCGCCCGCCGCATCAAGTTCACGCTTTCACGGACACGACTCTGATCCTTGCAGAAAAGCAGCATATCGGCCCCGGCCTGAAACGCCTCCAGCGCTCCTTGAGCCACACTCCACTCTCCGGCAATCGCGCCCATCTCCAGGTCATCAGTGATCGTAAGGCCCTTGAAACTCATTCTTTCCCTCAGCACCTCGGTCAACACCATGGACGACAAGGTCGCAGGCCGTTCAGGGTCGAGGGCAGGGTATACGGCATGGGACGTCATGATCCCGCAAACGTCCTCCTCAATGGCGGCCGCAAAGGGAGGAAAATTGATTTTCTCGAGTTCTTCAAGGTCAACATTGATTTTAGGCAGGTGAAAATGGGGATCCACGTCTGCGCGGCCTAGGCCAGGGAAGTGCTTGGCCACAGCCATGATCCCGTTTTTTTGGAGGTGCTTAACAACGATTCTTCCCAGAAAACCGACAACCTCCGGGTCCTCGCCAAAACTTCGCCCTGCAAGGTGTTTCTCTATCTCTCCTCTTTGAACGTCGACCACAGGGGCAAGGTTCATGTTGAGACCCACCATGCCCATTTCTCTGGACGTCACCGTTGCGAACTCGATGGCCTTTTTGACCGGCTCTTCGTCCATTCCGATGGCTGCATTGCCTGGGAAACTTCTGAAAGGCTCCTTGAGTCTCGCAACCCTGCCCCCTTCCTGATCCACCGCGAGAAAAAGAGGGGAATCTTGCCTTTGAGATGCTGCGGCCTGAAGATCCCGGCACAGAGCGGCAAGTTGCAGAGGATCTTCGATGTTCCTTGAAAACAGAATGATCCCGCCAACGTGGCCTTCATGAATCAGATTGTCCGTAGCTTCATCCAAGTGCGGCCCCGGCATCCCAACCATGAAAAGCTGTCCGATTACTCTTTCCAAGTCATTCATTGAAAAAACCCTTGACAGGTTTCCCGTCACCTAGTCTTTTTCGGGATCCCGTCCTGCGCCGACCAGGGGCAGGATTTGGTCCACCTTGAAGAAAAGGAGGAAGCGCGGCTTCCCTTCCTCCTTTCCTCCAGGGTATCTCTTGCTCCGAATCGAATAAAGAAGCTCGCTGTCTTTTTCTTCCCTGAGTTTGGTCAGGAAAAGGCGAATGCCCTTGTATCCCGGGCCGTCCTCCTTGAAGAGATAAGCCGCATGATTGTTGGTCTGCAGATTGTGATGGGTCAATCGCTCGGCCATGATGAAGGCAACCGTCTCCTTGTCCATGAAGTGCGGTTTTGCGTAAATCGCCGTATCCACACGTCCCTCTCGATCCGCTGTTGCCAGCACGCCGGTCCCTTTGACCCCCTCGAAATACTTCTTTAGGTTCAGCTCCATATTTCTCCTCCAATTGATGTTGCTCTTTATAGAAATTGCTTTGAATTATTTTTAAGAAAAGATATGGATCACCCGCCTTATTTCAAGCTTTGGTTTACGCAACAACACATCCCGGGCATCTGTTGACAAAGCGTCAAGTGGAATTATTTTATATCAGGTTTTTTGAGAACACAAAGACTTAACCCGCCCACTTTGGGGCACGAGCCGGGTTTTGAACTGACCCGGCTTTTTTTATGGAGGTTGCCTGTGAATATCGAGAAAAATGTGGCAGAGAGGACCCCGTGCAGTATAAACCCTATTTTCGGCACTGACGCCTTTTCCAGGCTTGATGAAACCGATGATGCAGAGTTCTATTCCAAAGACCGATTTGTGAGCCACCTAGACTCCCTTGCTTTGGCCACTGTGGAGAAGCTCATTGGGACACTTGTTGTGGAAAAAAATCCCGCTATCCTGGATTTAATGGCCAGCTGGGATTCTCACATCCCAGGGGATCTTCGGAAGTCGGAAGTCATAGGCCTTGGATTGAATGAAAGCGAACTCAGAAATAACAGAGCTCTGTCAGAGGCCGTAATCCACGATCTCAACAAGGACCCTCGTCTTCCTTTCCCCGGCAATCGCTTCGATGTGGTCATCAACACGGTTTCCGTGGATTACATGACAAGACCCGCTGAGGTCTTCAAAGAGGTGGCCAGGGTTCTCAAGCCAGGGGGACTGTTCTTGGTCATCTTTTCCAACCGGATGTTTCCGGAAAAGGCTGTCAAGGTCTGGCGGGAAGCCGGCGAAGAGGAGCGCGTTCTTCTGGTCGAAGAGCTCTTCAGGGAAGCGGACACCTTCGAAAAGGCTTCCATCTTCCTTTCCAAAGGGAAGCCCCGTCCCAAGAATGACAAATACGCCCACCTGGGTATTCCCAGCGACCCCATCTATGCCGTCTATGCGGATAAGAAGGGGGGCGGCGATCCTCTCCGGGGAACAAGACCTGAGCTCATGGTTTCCTACGGTGAACCGCTGGACCAGGAAACCTTTGAGGCTAGAAAAAAAACCATTAAGCACACCCTGCGCTGTCCCCACTGCGGGGAGAAGATGCTGAAATGGGCGGTACCGGACAACCCCTTTGAAGTCACATGGGACAACGATTTCATGTACATCTGTTTCAACGATTCATGCCCGTACTATGTCCGAGGCTGGGATTTCATGTACCGTGAAGGGAACAGAGGCTGTTCCTATCGCCTCATGTACAATCCTGAAAAGGATTGTTGCATGCCCATTCCCGTCCCCACGCCCAAGGCTCTTAGGGAAAGCATAATAGAATAAGGGTGCGCGACGCACGGTGCAAGGCCTACGGTTCGAGGCACAAAGATACATTCGCTTCCCGTTCTCCGAGCGCCGTGAGCGGTGTACCGTGTACTGTCTTTACGCATGATTTCTCAGTTGCAGGGCAATAGGGTGGGGATTGAGATAGACCTGCTGCCTCAGATAGTCCTCATTATACTTCCTCACAAAGTGATTGATCAGAGTGACCGGGACGACCAGGGGGATGTACCCTTTCCGGTATTCATCGAGGATCTCGAGGAGTTCCTGTTTCTCGTCTTTCGACAACTGTTCTTTGAAATAGCCCATCATGTGCTGAAGCACATTCGCATTTTTCTTGACGGTCGTCCTCAGTTTGAGAGCTTCCATAAGCAAGGTCTCATAGCTCGCGTAGACTTCGCTCAACGGCAGCTTCTTCCCTTCCGCCACGAGCTTGCCCATGGCGCGGTAGTGCTTCTCGCTGTGAGAAAGAGCCAGCAGCTTGTGCTGCGTGTGAAAAGCGACAAGGTTTCCGAGACTCTTCTTGTCCTGCACCACCTGGCGCCATCGCCTCAGCGTGAAAATGCTCTCGATGAAGCTCTCTCTCAGTTTCGGATCGTGAAGGCGGCCCTCCTCCTCCACGGGCACAAGGGGGAAATGCTCCATGAACGTTTTGGCAAACATCCCTATTCCTGACTTTTCGGGCATGCCTTTGTCGTTGTAGACCTTCACCCTTTCCATGCCGCTGCTCGGGGAGTCGCTTTTGAATATGAAGCCGCACAGCCCCTCTTTTTCCAGCTCCTTGGCCCGGCCGCTGGCCCAGTTCAGCATCCGATCCGTAAGATCCTGACCGCTTCTGACCGTCACTAGCCTTGGGGATTGCGGATCGCCCACAAGCCGCATCGACTCCCGCGGTACGCCAAGCCCGCACTCCACTTCAGGGCAAACCGGAACATACTCGACATACTGCCCAAGCGTATCAGTCAGATACCGATCAAGCTTGTGTCCGCCGTCGTACCTCACGTTCTGACCCAGCAGGCAGGCGCTGATTCCGAGTCTTATCTTATCTTCCATGGTACCCCCCTCTTTTAATCTCTATGGGTTTCCTTCCCCGCAGCTTGCTGCGGCTTTGTCATTCCCGCTGAATGAAGCCTGTCCCCGCGCAGGCGGGGAGCGGGAATCCAGGCGGTGACTCGTTTTCTGGACACCCGCCTCCGCGGATGTGACGGTTGTGAGGCCAGCTCTGATAGCCCGTGACTTCCTGCGGGGTAGTTCCTTGTTGTGTGGAAACCGGATTCACCGTATCAGACGAACAAGACTCAGACAATGAAAAAGGACTTTGAACGACCTTTCCCTCGATTCGAGAATGTGGTAGGTATAGGGGAGAGAGGAGATCAGGAGAAATCGCCGATGATCGAATTGATGAAAAAACTCGCGAAAGAAAAGGACATCTGCGTCCTGGCGACCGTTTCAGGCGAGAAGCCTCACTGCTCTCTCATGGCCTACACCACGGATGACGACTGCAGGGAGATTTACATGGCCACCCACAGGGCCACCAAGAAGTTCAAGAACCTCTTGGAGAATGCCTCTGTCAGCCTTCTCATCGACACCCGTGAAGAGCACAAAGGCTCTCACCGTCCTGAAGCAAAGGCCATGACCGTTTCCGGCGCTTTTGAAAGGCTGGAAGATTATCAGAAGAAGGCGTGGGCAAGGGCCAGGCTGCTTGGCCGGCACCCCCATCTCAAAAAATTCCTGGACCATCCGGATGCGGAGGTGATTTGCATCAAAATCCGTTCGTTCCTTCTGCTGGATGGTCTCACAGACGCTCACTTTGAGGAAATCCCTGAATGAGTCCAGTGCCAAAGATTCGAGTGACCCACTGTAATGATGTCCCTGTTCATGAAAAGGGGGAATTTGTCCTTTACTGGATGACCGCCTTTCGCCGCACTCGATGGAATTTCAGCCTTCAGCATGCTGTGGACTGGGCCAATCACCTTGCAAAGCCTCTCCTTGTGTTCGAAGCCTTGCGCGTCGGTTACCCCTGGGCTTGCGACCGCTTTCATCGTTTTGTCATCGACGGTATGGCGGACAACGCCGAGAGCCTAAGAAAATTCGGGGTCTCCTACTATCCTTACCTTGAACCCTCACCCGACGCGGGTAAAGGTCTTCTTGCGGCTCTCGCTGAAAAGGCCTGCCTCGTGGTCACCGACGACTTCCCCGCCTTTTTTCTTCCCCGCATGATCGCTTCCGCTTCAAGAAAGATCCCTGTCTTCATCGAGAAGGTGGATTCCAACGGATTGCTCCCCGTGAAGGCTGCGAAGAGAGTTTTTGCGGCAGCCAAGTTTTTCAGACTTTTTTTGCAGAAGGAACTCCCCTTGCATCTCTCCGAGATGCCTGAGGCCGAGCCCCTGAAAGGATTGAAACACAAAAGCCCTTTCCCTTCTCTGAAGGGCATCTTTAAGCGCTGGCCTGCCCCTTCTCCTATAATTCTAACCGGCAACCCGGAGCCCCTGGACAAGTTCCCTGTGGACCACGCGGTTGGCGTTGTGCAGGAGCGAGGAGGCCCCAGCGGGGCCTCCAGAAGAATGAAGGGGTTTCTTGAGAAAAAGCTCTCCCTCTATGAGGAAAACAGGAATCATCCTGACGAAGACAGTACGAGCGGGCTTTCCCCCTATCTCCATTTCGGCCATCTTTCAGTTCACGAGATCTTTCACCACCTGGCGGCGAAAGAGGAGTGGGACCTGGATCATCTTCCCAAGAAAGCAACAGGCGGCCGAAACGGATGGTGGCGCATGAGTGAACCGGCAGAAGCATTTCTCGACGAACTGATGACATGGAGGGAGTTGGGCTTCAACATGTGCGTGCATAGACAAGACTACGATCAATACCTTTCCTTGCCCGGCTGGGCTCAACAAACCCTGAAAGACCATGAAGGGGATCAGAGGCGCTACGTTTACCGTTTGGAGGAATTCGAGAAGGCCCAAACCCACGACCCTCTGTGGAACGCCGCCCAGGAACAACTCCTTCAGGAAGGCCGCATCCAGAATTACCTCCGAATGGTGTGGGGAAAGAAAATCCTGGAGTGGACATCCTCTCCTCAAGAAGCGCTCGATACCATGATTGAACTCAATAACAAGTACGCGATCGACGGAAGGGATCCCAATTCCTACACGGGGATCATGTGGATCCTGGGCAGATATGACAGGCCTTGGGGACCAGAACGGCCGATCTTCGGCAAAATACGATACATGAGCTCGGAAAACACCTTGAGGAAACTGCGGGCCGCGGAATACCTGGAGAGGTATAAACCGCGGTAATCTTGCCTTTCAACGCCTCGGCCGAACCCTGTCGTAGGGGTAAGGATAATACCAGGGTCTCCAGAAAGGATCATACCACCCCCAGGGGTAATAGGGATAAGGGTAGGGAGCCAGTCGTTCCTTGGTCGTGTCCGGCCAGAGGTAGATCTCTTTAGCAACAACGACGGGATAGGTGTACTGGATCTCTCCAAGAGGCATGATTCTCTTCCCCTCAACTTCACCACCCACGGTCACCTCCCTTCCCTTATTATAGACGGCGACGTCAAGATAGGAAGGGTAGAGCACCAAGAACCGACCCTCTGTCCTGTCCGCCTCTTCGGGCGCCCCAAAGAAATCAGCAGGTTTCTGGAGGATTTCGATCAGAGTTCCCTCTTGCGTATTCTTTGCGTCTATGACCACTCCGGCCCAGATGACCACCGAGCCTTTGTGCGCTTCCGGGTTTTTGAACACCTCTCTGAAGGTGAGATTCATGTCGACCTGATCTCTCACCGGCTTCGAAATCACCGGAGCGCACCCCATGACAAACAACAGCCCAACAAGCGCCATGTTCGATCCCGGAAATTTGGTTCTCATCTCGATCCCCTCCATTTCTCTGCTGGGAAATTAATCATTGCAGGGCGGACATACAAAGATCTTTTCTGCAGCGCTTACTCTTTGATAGAGTCGGACGATTCTTTGTTTAATTGAGGATGGAGTTGGAACCTTCTTGAGTCAACCTTTGATCACTTCAAAACTGCTCCGATGGTACGCCCGTCACTCCCGGGATCTGCCGTGGAGGCATACACGAGACCCCTATTCGATTTGGATTTCCGAAATCATGCTCCAGCAGACCCAGGTGGAGACCGTTATCCCCTATTACTGCCGTTTTCTCGAAAGGTTTCCATCCGCGAAAGCTCTGGCTGAAGCCAGCGCGGATGAGGTTCTGAAACTTTGGGAGAACCTCGGCTATTACTCCAGAGCACGGCATCTCCATGCTGCGGCAAAGGAGATCGTTGCCCGATGGGGAGGCCGGCTTCCTCAAAACAGGAAAGATCTCCTGGCACTTCCGGGGATCGGAGAATACACAGCCGCTGCCATTCTCAGCATCGCTTTTGCCCTTCCTGTTGCGGCGATAGATGGCAATGTCTCGAGGGTAATTTCCAGGCTTTTCGCCCTTCGAAGGCCCTTGGGCTCTCCGGATTCACGGGAACAGGTCCGCAAACGGGCCAATCACCTCCTGAGCAAGAAACACCCGGGGCACTTCAATCAGGCGATGATGGACCTGGGTGCCACCGTGTGCACACCGCGAACTCCCGGATGCCTTTCCTGCCCCCTGAGGGATCTGTGCAAGGCAAAGGATTTGGGCTTACAGGAACAGCTTCCTGTTACCAAGAAAAGGCCTGCTCTTTCCCATAAGCACATGATCGCAGCAATCCTCTTTGACCGAAAGAAAAGAGTGCTTGTCGTCCAGAGGCCCGCCTCCGGCCTTCTTGGCGGTTTATGGAGATTTCCGGGAGGGGAGAGAGGCGAGAAAGAGACTGGTGAGGAAGCTGCAGCTAGAACCATTAGAGAGGAACTCGGCTTGCATGTCCGTGTGCTAAGAGCGATTGCATCGGTAAAGCATGCATACACGCATTTTCATGTCACCTTTCATGTTTATCGGTGTGCCATTGTGAGAGGCAGGCCCAGGTCCCTGGAAGGGCATGAGCGGAAGTGGGTCTCAGCGGAAGACCTCGGCGCACTGGCTTTCTCGAAAGCAGAGAGGAAGATCCTGGCCGCCCTTTACAGTTGACCCGACGTGGCATCCCAGCTCTGTAAAAGCTTTTTGTACTCAGGGTCCTCATATCGGCTGAGGAGAAAGGCGGGCGCATAGTCCGGCAAAGCGCTTCCGCTCACGTGGTTTCCCAGCAGTTCACCGGCAGCCATGGAGGCCATGATCCCGAATCCGGAAAGGGCCCCTATCACAAAGGCTCCATTGACCGGGAGAGGCCCGATCAGAGGCCTGTTCTCCTGGGTCTTGCAGTAGTACCCGCCGTCCACAAATGGTTTCCCTGCTTTTCCCAGGTAAACGGATAGCCCTGGAATCATTCCTGACATTCCCCGGAGCACTATTTCCGCGTACTCCGGGTCGAAGACCGGTGGCCAGACGGGCTCCTGGGGCTTGATGTCGTAGGTCCAAAGAGCCAGGATGGTCTGGCTTCCCTCCCCTCCCTCGGGTCTGAAATGGACCCCACTGGGGAACTCCTCAAGAAGCCACCGTGTTTTATCGCTTCCCTCGAGCACTTCTCTTTCTTCTTCGGCCCACGGGAGCTTCATCGGATCTGTCCAGATCATGAGGGGGACATCGCGAGGAATGACTCCCAGGGGATCGTTGAACGCGATTTTTCCGTGGAGTTCGTTGAACACAGGGAAATCCATCCCGATCAGCGCGCCCGCCTGTTTGAGAAAAGGTCCTGCTGCGATCACAAAGGATCGCGTGGAGATTTCCATCTGGTCCTTCTCGCCGATCACCTGAACGAACTCTATTCCTCTCTTTCCCACACGCACGCCGGACACCCGGCCCGTGAGGAACTGGGCGTCTGCTTCCTTGGCCTGCTGCAGGAGGTACATTCCCAATTGCTGTGCACTGAGCCAGCCGCAGCGGCGAACATGGAGCATGGCGATAGCCGTGTCTTTGATGAAAGGATACTGTTTGCGAACCACTGCCGGGTCCAGGACAAGCTCCGCGCCTCTAAGATCGGACTCAAAGCCCCGCGTCCTTCGGGGCGGATAGGCCTGGTTTTCCGACCCACCGCGGTAAGTTCTGATCGGGCCGGCTCCCAGGTTTGAGATCTCTTTTGCCACGCGCTCCATGACCCGGGCCTGTTCAGGTCTGGCCGTGAGGAAAACATACCCTCTTCGGTTCATGTTGAAATAATTGTCGCTTTCGGCCGCAAGTCGATCCAGAAGATCAATGCTTCGGTTCATGAAGCGCACCATCGTGTTGCCCGGCCCCGGCCACCAGTTGCGGTAGGCTTCTGTTGATTTGTCGCTTGTAAGCGTCAACGGAGCTCGCTCGTCCACAAGCAGAACTTTCCCGATCCCGTGCTTGACCGCAAGGTGGTACGCGGCCGATACCCCTGCGATACCTGCCCCACAAATGACCACGTTGGCACTGAGCTTTTTCATGCTGAGCCTTTTCCAAAGGGTTCAGTATCCCCGAGACAATATAGAAAAGCGCCTTGCCTCTGTCAAATTCGCCGAGCCAAGCCTGTGAAGCAGTGCCGGATCGGGAACTCGTGCACCGGGGTGATTAAGTACGCCCTTTTCCCGGGTTCATCAAAAACCCTCAGACGCAAGATGAGCGACCTCCCTGCCTCTGTCATGCACGCCGAAAAATGAGAGCTATCCGCCAGGTCCTAGCAACGAAAAGGGATATAAACAAAGCAGGAGAAGAGCGTTCTTCAGCAAGCTGCTAAAGATGTTTGGAAATGGATACGTGGAAGGCCACGCCTTTCCTGATCGCAGACTCCAGCCACACGCGGCCTTTGTGCTGCTCGGCGATTTCTTTGACAATGGCAAGCCCCAGACCGGATCCCTCCACCTCGCCGGCCATCCTTTTGCGCTTAAAGGGGCCAAACAGCGTTTTGGCATCTTCGTCCTTCAAACCTATTCCGTCGTCCTGCACAGACAAGATATGGCTATCCTCCGATTCCTGATAGCCTATCCTGATTTCGCTCAAATCGTGACCTCCATACTTCAGGGCATTGTCCACCAGATTTCTTAAGACCCTAACTATGGAAGTTTTGTCCGCATTGACTTCCGGGATCACTTCGGGTTCGAGCCACCGGATTTCACGGCCGGTAAGTTGAGGGGCAAACTCTTCCTTTACGGTGTCGACAATTTCTTTGAGTCTGATTTTCTCGATCGAAAGAGGGACTTCCTTCGTCTTAATGTAGACGTTGATCTTGTCCACAAGAGCAGCAATATGCTCCGCCGCCTTCAAGATCTGGTCGCAATAGGCTCTTCCTCTCTCATCGAGCCTGTCTCCCGAATATCGGTTGAGGCGCTTCGCCAGGCCAAGAATCGCAATCGCGGGATTCTTGAGGTCATGGGAAACCGAATAGGCAAACATTTTTATTTTGTTTGAGCTTTTAACCAGCGCCTCTTCGGCCTTTTCTCGCTCAACCTTATTTCGGAGTGCCGCAAGACCGTAAGAGAGATCACTCGTCAGTTCCTCCAGGAGATTGACCTCCTCCGTGTCAAACGCATCCGGCTCTGTGGCGTAAATGTTCAAGGCACCGATCACTTCTTCGCCCATCCTGATAGGAAGGGCAATGGACGAAGCATATCCCCTCCTGATCGCTTCCCCTCTCCAAGGAGCAAACTTCGGATCATTCAGAATATTCTTGCATACGGTCGGCCGGCCTGTGCGGATGGCGGTCCCTGTGGGCCCTTTTCCTCTTCTGGTTTCCGACCAGGTGATATCCACTTTCTCCAGGTAACCCTCCTCAAACCCCGCTTGAGCCGCAGGCCGCACAGATTTTTGCGCGTCATCCAGTGCAAAACCGATCCAGGCGAGCCGATATCCTCCCACATCAACGATCATGCGGCTCAGTGAAGCCAGGAAATCCTTTTCATCCGCTGCCCGCGCCATGGCCTGGCTGGATTCCCCCAAGACCTTAAGAGCCCTGTTTACCCGGTGAAGCTCCATCTCTGCGCGTTTTCTTATGGAGATGTCTCTATTGCTTGCCCTGCGTCCGACCCACTCTCCGTTTTTTCCGAAGACTCCCTGGCAGTAATGGCTGATAAACCGCTCCTCTCCACTTCTTGTTATAATCCTGAAATCAATGTGAAGAACCTCCTGAGTACGGAAATCTTCCATGAAATGTCTGGCGGTGATAGCCTGATCCTCGGGATGAACAATGCGGGTGATGAGGGAGGGGTCGGCGATGAATTCTTCGCTCCTGTATCCTGTAATTCGCTCGCAGGACGGAGAGACATAAATGTACTTGCCATCAGTGGCCTGCCAGGTTTCCCAGTCATAGGTAGAATCTGCAAAGGTACGAAATCGTTCTTCGCTCCGGCGCAGATCTTCCTCCCTCGAGTTAAGTTGGTTTTGCAGGACTTCCAGTTCAGCCACCTGCCGCCGCAAGGTTTCCAACTCAGCGAGGAGTTGCTCTTTCGTTTTGTCTTTTTCGTTCATCGCCTGCACCTGGCGGGATCGATTCGGTCTCGACACAGGGTCTCACGCTTCCAGACTCAGGGGCGCGTGAAATTGAATCACGCTCAGCCAACCGAAAAGGAAGATAAGGATATTTCAACAGCGAGATCAGTCGCAGCAGGAATAGTCCAAGGCTACTTCATAATTTTCGGTGATGCAAGGAGGAAAAGCCCGTCTCATATTCCATTTGTGAGAGGCCAATTGAGTTGGGTAATCTCAAAATGCCTTAACTTCTCACAAGGATTGAGAAAGAAACTCGCTGAAGGCAGAACAAGGATCGAATGATCAACTGGTTTGAATCAATGGGCAGAAAGATAAATCGGGTAAGAGGACTGAGAAGGAGGCTGGTTATTCAAAAACCGAAACCACGATGCGATGGACGGCCTCTTCTAATTTGCCCAAGCCGAGGGCCGAGCGGGCGGCCAGATCTTTCTCCACGTCTTCTTCCAAGTCCCGAGCATGAGTAGTACTCGACGCGAGCTCCTTTAGAACAAGCCCCACGTTCCATTCTTTATCGAGAAGATAGCTCGCGCACATGGGTTCTTCGTTGATCGGATTCTCTTTAAAGTAGTCCTCCAGAGCATGCCGGAGATAGCTCTCGAAGAATTTCGCCTTGCCGTCGTAAAAATCCCGATCAAGGATGAAAAATTCCAGTTTTACGGAATCCTGGGCCAGCGCCTCAACCCCTTTCAAACAAATCACTTGTGAATGCAGGACGGCGTTGGCGGAGTGGGCAATGAGCTTTCCCACGCAAACCGCGGAAAGGCTGAACGGGATCTTGAGAACAAGCTCTGAGGTCTCCTTGAAAAAGGAAAACCTCTTCTCGAACTCCCCTTCGCTATATCGGGTGATTTCCTTTTCGCTGCCGCTCCGGATATAACTGCAGATGGCCCCTTTGATGGTCCATTCGCCAAGGTTCGCATCTTCCAGGTATGCGCCGGTGAGATTCGCACAGCTGAGATTGGCCTGTTTAAGGACGCTCCATTTGAGAATCGAATCCTGCAGATTGGCCCCCTCCAAGTTTGCTCCCGTGAAATCGGCTCCAGTGAGATCTGCGCCATGGAGGTTGGCCTTCACTAGGGAAGCCCCGTTCAATTTCGCTCTCACAAGGCGGCTTCCGCTCAAATTAGCATCCGCGAAATTCGCTCCACTCAGATCCGCCTCCTCCATGTCGGCGGTGAAGAGGTTCGCTCGGCTCAAATCAACCCCACTGAGTTCCGCCCTTTTGAGAAGCGCTTTGCTTAGGCTGGCCCCCACCAGGTTTGCGTCTCTGAGGCTTGCGCCATAAAGGCTGGCTGAATCGAGGATGCTCTCTCGAAGCACGGCTCCGTTGAGGTTCGCATCCCGTAGGTCGGCCTTGGAAAGATCCGCCTCCCTAAGAATCGCTTGGCTTAGGTTTGCTTCAATGAGATCTGCGTCGCTAAGAGTTGCGCCTTTCAAATTCGCTTTCTTGAGGGTGGTGCCGATGAGGCTTGTTTCTTTCAGATCGGCATTGACGAGAATGGCCCCGCTCAGATCAGCGCCGATCAAATAGAGCCCTCTCAGTCTGGCTCCGATGAGATTCGCCTTTCTGAGGTTGGCCCGCTCAGTCCCTTCGCCCCTGAGCCATTTCCTGTGTTCCTCCAGGATTTCCGCGAGAGGCCGGTTCTCATGCGTCAGTTCGTCAATAGTCTTGTACGGAGCTTTCATGAAGAGCATCTGCTCCCAGCAGTTCCGAAAACCTTCAAAACGGCGTGATAACCTACTCTGCCGTCACTCTTTTTACAAGGTTTCGGGGTTTGCTTCTTTTTTGCCCACATAGCAAACAATCCCGCACTTAGGTTTAGGGTTTCTCCTTCTCCGTTGAATTGGCAACACCAATCAGCATCAATCAAAGCAAGTTGTATGCCTCAACGTCGATTATGAAATCAACCAAATTTTTATATAATAATTTCAATAAGTTTCTTATTATGCTTTTCTCAGATGCTGCGAGGCGTCTCAGGGACGAGCCTACCTTCAGCAGTAAGCCCATTCCAGAAAATGGAAAGATGTTACACACTTCGCACAGGAGTTAGGGAATTTCAGAAAGATCTTCGCAAGATGCTCAGGACCTTTTGTGGCCGGGCCGAGCTCAACCAGCCTTTGAGTGCAGCCAGGAGCCCGCAGTGGAAAACAACGACTGTGATGTGCAATATGAAACTGGTATAAGGAGGCTCTCCCAGAACCCTTCCCCCCCCGATGGTGGAGGGGGTTTACTGGGCTTCATGGACAGACCGCAGCGCCTACTGCTTTATTATGGCTGAAAGGGCTTCGAAAAGTTTTATTCCAGAGGCCGGCGTATCCACCTGGCCATACAAGATGTCTTTGGGGTTAGACGTTGTTTGGTAATAGGCCCTGTTGAGATCAAAATCCGTCCCCAAACCCGCGCCTTCAATTGAGACTCCTGCAAAGAGACCCTTAGCACGCGAATAAGAATAGATACCGCCTTTCAAAAGAATCTCGGTGGCCGCGGTTGCTTGAGCGCCCCACGGGCCGGCAGCTATAGCCGCGTCGGCCCCCAGTTTGAAATTTGATCGCAAGAAGGAGTCCATCGTATTTTGACCGATCACGACGAGGATCAGGTCCGTGAGTTGCACTCCGATTTGAAACCCAACACTCCCGGCACCGATATAGACGAAAGACGGCCCGCTCCATCTTCCGTCCTTACGGGCCACAACCAGCCCTTTGCCATAAGATCCGCCAACGATAAATCCTCCCTTGAACATCTCAGGGATAATGGCCACACCTGCGCACTGCCTAATGAGATCATAAGCTGGTCCGGAGTCAGGGGCATTCTTCACCTCCTCCATTACGATACGTGCTTTGGTGACAATGATCTCCGCGTCCTCTTTCAGATTATCAGCAAAAGCCTGGGGCAAAGAAACGAACCCCAGAGTCAGGCACACGACAATGATAGCGATTGCTTTTTTCATAATTTCCTCCCCTTCATTTCGACGCATTCTAACTTCCACGCTTTGGCGTTGTAAAGTCTTCTTTCTATACCTCCTTCAGCAACTGATTAGCCGCTGTGAGCAAGGGGTCCCAGGAAGGGCCGAAGGGAGGCGCATAGGCCAGGTCCGACTGGCTGAACTCCTCAACGCTCATCTTCGCGTGAAGAGCCACGGCCGGCGCATTGATCCTGTGGGCCGCGCCCTCTTTCCCCACCATTTGCGCTCCGAGGAGTCGACCGGTCTTTTTGTCGCCCACCAGTTGCACGCTTATGGTCGATGATCCGGGATGGTTGTGTGCTCTGGTCCGGCTCTGAATCACCGCCTCTGCCGGGTCAAAGCCCGCCTTTCTGGCCTCCTCCACACTCAGTCCGGTGCGCGCCACCTCCAGGTCAAAGACCTTGAACACGGCTGTTCCCGCAACCCCCTGAAGTTCAACCTTCGCCCCGAGCACATTATCGGCAACGGCCCACCCTGCCCTGTTGGCTCTTAGCGCCAGGGGAATCCAGGTCCTCTGGCTCGTGACCACATGAAAGGCATCGGCGCAATCCCCTGCGGCGTAAATATCCGGGTCAGAGGTTCGCAGCGTGCTGTCCACGGCAATGGACTTATCGGGTCCAAGCGCAAGGCCTGCCTTCTCGGCGAGCTCACTGTTGGGCCGCACTCCCACGGCCACCAGGACCATATCCCCGCCAAGTTGAACCCCGGGGCATATGAGGCGGAGGCCATTTTCATTTCCCTCGATTCTCTCGATGGGCTGACCGAGATGCACCCTTACTTGGTTCGCCTCAAGTTCCTTTTTGACCATCGAAGCAAGCTGTTCGTTCATCCAGGGAATGAAAACCGGTCGCGGCTTGATCATCTCCACATCGATGCCCCTGGCTCGTAAGGCTTCGCACATTTCGAAAGCGATGTAGCCCATGCCAAGGATCACCGCCTTCTTCACCCCCTGATCTCTGAGGAAGGCCTTAATCTTTCTGCCGTCCTCCAAGTTCTTGAGCGCCATCACTCCCGGAGCTTCGATGCCCGGGAGGTTCGGAAGGACTGGCCGCGCTCCGGTGGCAATCAGAAGTTTGTCGTAGGGGACCACAACGGTCTCCCCTGACGCCGTTCGCACTGTGACGGTTTTGCCCGAAGGGTCGATCCCCTCCACCCTGTGCTCGATTCTCACATCAATGCCCTGCTTTTCTTTGAACACACGGGCAGGCCGAACGATCAGATCATCCATGTCCCTTGTCGCGTCCGCGACATTGTAGGGCATGCCTCAGGCACTGTAGGAGACGTCTTTGGTCTGTTCGAGTACAGTGACCTGCAGATCGGGCTTGTTCCTCTTAGCCCGGCTTGCTGCGCTCATGCCGGCCGCATCGCCACCGATCACGACGAAATTCATAACAAACCTCCTAGAAAGGATTTCTTTCTCAAAAAAAGGCAGGGGGAGTGATTTGTATTTTTATTTTTTCAGAGGCAAAAGGCAACCGTTTAATCCGTCTCCTCTTGACTCTATGTCACACGGGATAATAGACTCGGCGAGAGTCTTGCGTCAAAGGAGGTTGAGATGGCTGGATGGAATATTGATTTTTCGGGTAAAGTGGCTCTGGTGACAGGGGGAAGCCGAGGGCTGGGAAAGGCGATTGCCCTGGCCATGGCTGAGAAGGGCGCCAAGATCGCGATCTGCGGTAGGAAGCAGGAAAACCTGGAAAAAGCGCTTGTGGATTTCAAGGCCAAAGGCGCTGAGGTCATGGCCCAGCCCGCCAACATGGGAAAATCCGACCAGGCGGCCTCCCTTTTCCAGGCCATTGAAGGGAAATTCGGAAAGCTGGACATTCTGGTCAACAACGTGGGCACCAACCTTCTCACGCCCTCTGTGGCTGACGCGGACGAAGGGCTCTGGGACAAGCTCCTCGAAACAAATCTGAAGAGTGCGTTCCTGGCAAGCTCCATGGCCTGCAAGCTCATGAAAAAAGCCGGAGCAGGGAAGATCATCAACATCTCGTCCATCGCAGCCAGGAAAGCCGCCAGGGGCATGGGAATCTACTGCATTGCCAAGGCAGGGCTGGAAATGCTAACTAAGGTTCTGGCGGTGGAATTGGCTTCGGATCACATCCAGGTGAATGCAGTGGCTCCCTGCGTTGTGAGAACCCAGTTCAGCCAGCCCTTCTGGAGCAATGAAAGTATCCTGCAGGAAATCCTGAGAACCATTCCTGCGGGCCGCATTGCCGAGCCGGATGACGTCGTCGGGGCGGTGCTGTTCCTGGCATCGAGCCTGTCTGATTTCATCACCGGAGAGGTGGTGAAAGTGGACGGCGGATCAATGGCTTAGCAGGTCGCTGAAAAACGCCCCTCTGCTGCGTTGCCCTCATCCCTCGTCACTGCGACGTACTGGACTGTACGTCTCATTCCTCGGGATTTCGGTCGGCTAGCACCTGGGCGTTTTTCAGCGACCTGCGCCAAGGTTTTTTCGAAACTTGCGACCGACAATGCGCAACCTGCAACAAGCAACCGCCAACTTGCTCCCTTCCGGGGCAACAAAAAAGTTTGACACGTCAAAATTTCTGTGTTACTTTCCTGGAAATGAATGACTATTCATTCAGTAAACAACGATTTTCCTTAAAATATCAGTAAGCTAAAGATTTTCTTCCCTAAAAAACAGATCCACAACGACCAAACCCCCAAGGAGGACCCTCATGAACAAGAAGATCAAGAAGGTCGGAGTGATTGGCGCAGGGGTCATGGGTGCAACCATCGCCGCTCAGCTTGCCAACGTCGGCCTAGAGACTATTCTCCTCGACATTGTTC
>Ga0209706_10000253_pt1 | contig 29577 bp, 24 predicted proteins | sample PPLLaktember2015_6_FD_187263 | JGI IMG/M metagenome (GOLD analysis project Ga0209706, IMG submission 187263) | Freshwater sediment microbial communities from Prairie Pothole Lake near Jamestown, North Dakota, USA - PPLs Lake P8 Core (1) Depth... | ecosystem: Environmental > Aquatic > Freshwater...
CTCCAGGCCGCCGACGCGCGCACGAGCGGGCGGGAGCGCGCGGTCGACCTCGCGCGCCGCGAGTTCCTGCCCGACCTCGGCGTGTTCGCCCGCTACGACCGGTTCTGGGAGGAGAAGGAGCTGCGGCCGATGGTCGGCGTGCAGGTCGCGGTGCCGCTGCGCCTCGACCGGCGACACGCCGCAGTGGACGAAGCGCAGGCCGAGCTCGCGCGGGCGAAGAGCGAGCGCGCGCGCGCCGAGGACGCGGTGCGCCTCGACGTCGTGACGGCGGCCGAGCGCCTGCGCGAGGCGCACCACCTCCACGAGCTCGCCCGTGAGCGGCTGGTGCCCGCCGCGCGCGATCGTGCGGTGGCGGCGCGCGCCGCCTACGAGAGCGGCCAGGAGGACTTCGCCACGCTGATCGACGCCGAGCGCGGGCGGCGCCAGGCCGAGCTCGAGCTCGAGAAGACGCTCGTGAACCTGAGCCGGCGCCACGCCGAGCTCGAGCGCGCGCTCGGCCGCCTGCCGGGCGCCGCACCGGGAGGTCGCCCGTGACACGACGACATGCCATCGCGACCCCGCGCACGCTCCTTGCGACCGCGGGCGCGCTCCTCGCGACCGCGGGCGCGCTCCTCGCGACCGCGGGCGCGCTCCTCGCGCTCGCCGCGCTCGGCGCCTGCGGGCGCGGTGGGGACGCCCCGCCCGCCGCACGTTTCGAAGGCGGTGGGCTCCGGATCGAGCTCACGCCCGAGCCCGCGACACCGCGCGAGGGCGCGAACCGCGTGCGCCTCTCGGTGCGCGACGCGGACGGGAATCCCGTGGACGACGCCGAGCTCGAGCTCCGCGCGCGCATGGAGATGGCCGGCATGGCGCCGATGCAGGCCGGCGGCCGCGCGACGCCTCTCGGCGACGGCGTCTACGCGGCTGACGTCGAGCTCGGAATGTCCGGCACCTGGCAGCTCGCGATCGAGGCGAAGCGCGGCGGGCGCCTGCTCGCGCAGGCCCACGGCTCCGTGACGACGGGCCTTCCCGGCCTGCGCCTCGCGCGCGACGCCGCCGAGCCCGCGGAGGCGCCGGCCCAGGGCCACGAGGGACACGAAGCGCACGGGCACGAAGGCCTCGCCGCCGCGACGCCTGCGGCGCCGACACCGGTGCGCGGCGAGGTCCGTCTGTCGCCGGAGCGCATGCGGCAGGTCGGCATCCGCAGCGCGCCGATCGGCCTCGCGCCCTTCGATCGCGTGCTGCGCGCGGTCGGTCGCGTGAGCTGGGACGAGAGCGCCCTGGTCGACGTCTCGCTCAAGGTGCGCGGCTGGGTCGAGAAGCTCGAGGCCGATGCCGTCGGCGTGCGCGTCGAGCGCGGCCAGCCGCTGCTCTGGCTCTACAGCCCCGAGCTCTACTCGGCGCAGAAGGAGTACCTCTCCGCGCTGCGCAGCCAGCGCGCGAGCGACGGCCTCCGCTCCGACGCGATCGTGCGTGCTGCGCGCACACGACTCCGCCTCTGGGATCTCTCCGAGACCGAGATCGACACCGTCGCCCGACGAGGCGCGGCGGCCGAGGCGCTGCCGATCCGCTCGCCCGCGAGCGGCGTCGTGATCGAGAAGGACGTCACGCTGGGCGCGGCGGTCGAGCCCGGCCAGCGGCTGTTCCGGATCGCGCCGCTGGATCGGGTCTGGATCGAGGCAGAGCTGCAGGAGGACGAGCTCGAGGGCGTCTCGCCCGGCGATGCCGCGGTCGTGACGCTCGCCTCCCTTCCGGGCCGGCGCTTCGACGCGAAGGTCGCCTACGTCTATCCGTACCTCGAGCGCGCTACGCGCTCGGCGCGCGTGCGGCTCACGCTCGAGAACGCCGACCTCGCGCTCCGGCCCGACATGTACGCGAACGTCGAGCTGCGGGTGCCGCGGGGCGAGCGGCTGCTCGTGCCCGCGACGGCGGTGCTCTACGCGGGGCCCCGACGCCTGGTCTTCGTCGACCTCGGCGACGGCCGGCTCCAGCCGCGCGAGATCACGATCGGCGCCGGCAACGGCGAGAGCTACGAGGTGCTTGCGGGGCTCGCGGCCGGCGACCGCGTCGTGGTGTCGGGAAACTTCCTGGTGGCCGCCGAGAGCCGGCTCAAGACCGTGCTCGAGGCCGGGGCGGCCGACGCATGGTGAGCCGGCTGATCGCGCTCTGCGCGCAGAACCGCGCGATCACGATCCTCGCGGTCGCGGCGGCGCTCGTCTGGGGCGTCGCCTCGCTGCGACGGATCCCGCTCGACGCGATCCCGGATCTCTCCGACGTCCAGGTGATCGTCTTCACCGAGTGGCCCGGACGCAGCCCCGACCTGGTCGAGAGCCAGCTCACCTATCCGATCTCGGCCACGCTGCTCTCGGCGCCGCGCGTGCGCTACGTGCGGGGCCAGAGCTTCTTCGGGCTCTCGTTCGTGTACGTGATCTTCGAGGACGGCACGGACCTCTACTGGGCGCGGAGCCGCGTGCTCGAGTACATGAGCACCGCGCGCGGCCGCCTGCCCGAGGGCGTGACGCCGATCCTCGGGCCCGACGCGACGGGCGTGGGCTGGGTCTACGAGTACGCGCTCGTGGACCGCACGGGGAAGCACGACCTCGCCGCCTTGCGGAGCCTCCAGGACTGGAACCTGCGCTACGCGCTCTCGTCGCTGCCCGGTGTGGCCGAGGTCGCGTCGGTCGGCGGCTTCGTTCGCCAGTACCAGATCCAGCTCGACCCGAACCGCCTGCGCTCCCTCGGCGTGACGCTGCCCGAGGTCAGCGCGGCCGTGCGCGCGTCGAACCAGGACACGGGCGGCGGCACGATCGAGATCGCGGGCCACGAGCAGGTGATCCGCGGGCGCGGCTACGTCGCGAGCCTCGACGACCTGCGACGCATCCCGCTGCGCGCGGTCGAGGGCGGGCGTCCCCTGACGGTGGGGGACGTCGCCGAGGTGAGCCTCGGGCCCGAGATGCGCCGAGGGCTCGTCGACCTCGACGGCGAGGGCGAGGTCGTCGGCGGCATCGTGGTGATGCGCTACGGCGGGAACGCCCTCGACGTGATCGACGCCGTCAAGCGGCGGCTCGAGGAGGTCCGGCCGGGCCTGCCCGACGGCGTGGAGATCGTCCCCACCTACGATCGCTCGGAGCTGATCCGCGCGGCGATCGCCACGCTCCGCCACACGCTGCTCGAAGAGATGGTCGTCGTCTCGCTCGTGATCCTGGTCTTCCTGCTCCACGTGCGGAGCGCCCTGATCCCGATCCTCACGATCCCGATCGGCGTCGCCCTCGCGTTCATCCCGATGCTCCACCAGGGGCTCGGCGCCAACATCATGAGCCTCGGCGGCATCGCGATCGCGATCGGCGCCATGGTGGACGCCGCGATCATCGTGGTCGAGAACGTCCACGAGCGGCTCGCGGAGTGGGAGCGCGCGGGGCGGCCGCGCGCGCGCGAGCAGGTGATCCTCGCCGCGATGCAGGAGGTCGGTCCGAGCCTCTTCTTCGCGCTGCTCGTGATCACCGTCTCGTTCCTCCCGATCTTCGCGCTCGAAGGCTCCGAGGGGCGTCTGTTCAAGCCCCTCGCCTTCACCAAGACCTACGCCATGGGCTTCGCCGCCGTGCTCTCGGTGACGCTGACGCCGGCCCTCGCCGCGATCCTGATCCGCGGGCGGATCCGGGGCGAGGACGCGAACCCCGTGAACCGCACGCTGGTGCGCGCCTACGCGCCGGTCGTGCGCTTCGTGGTGCGGCGCCGCCGGGCCGTGATCGCGTTGGCCCTCGTCGCCCTCGCGAGCGCCGTGCCCCCCTTCCTCGGCCTCGGCAGCGAGTTCATGCCGCCCCTGAACGAGGGCACGATCCTCTACATGCCCACGGCTTCGCCGGGCATCTCGGCGAGCGAGGTGTCGCGCGTGCTCCAGCTCATGGACCGCGAGCTGAAGGCGTTCCCCGAGGTGGAGCGCGTCTTCGGCAAGGCCGGCCGCGCCGAGAGCCCGACCGACCCCGCGCCGCTCTCGATGATCGAGACCGTGATCGCGCTGAAGCCGCGCGCCGAGTGGCGGCCCGGCATGACCTTCGAGCGCCTGGTGGCGGAGATGGACGAGAAGCTCCGCTATCCCGGTCTCCCGAACCTCTGGTGGATGCCGATCCAGACCCGTACCGAGATGCTCGCGACCGGGGTGCGGAGCCAGCTCGGCGTCAAGATCTACGGCGACGACCTCGCGCAGGTCGAGGCGGCCGCGAGCGCCGTCGCCGCAGCGCTGGCCGACGTGCCCGGCACGCGCCACGCCTTCGCCGAGCGCGCGACGGGCGCCTACTACCTCGACGTCTCGATCGACCGCGACGCCGCCGCCCGCTACGGCGTGCGCGTCGACGACGTGAACGCCGCGCTCGAGGGCGCGGTCGGCGGCATGAACGTGTCGCAGACCGTCGAGGGCCGGGAGCGCTACCCCGTGAGCGTCCGCTACGCGCGGGAGTGGCGCGAGGATCCCGCCGAAATCGGTCGCGTGCTCGTGCCCGCGCTCGGCGGCGCGCAGGTGCCCCTGTCCCAGGTCGCGACGATCGAGTTCCGCCTCGGCCCCGACATGGTGCGCAGCGAGGGCGGCAAGCTCGCGGGCCTGGTGGCCGTCGACGTCGCGGACCGCGCGATCGTCGACTACGTGCACGAAGCGCAGCGCGTCGTCGCCGAGCGCGTGACGCTGCCCCCCGGCACGCGCCTCGCCTTCGTCGGGCAGTTCGAGTCCTTCGAGCGTGCGAAGCGGCGGCTCGCGTTCGTGCTGCCGCTGACGCTCGCGATCGTCGCGCTCCTGCTCTACCTCAACACCGGCTCGCTCACCGAGACCGCGATCGTGGCCCTCGCCGTCCCTTTCTCGTTGGTCGGCGCCGTGTGGCTGCTCTGGCTCCTCGACTATCACCTCTCCGTGGCGGTCTGGGTCGGTATCATCGCCTTGGCTGGCCTCGATGCGCAGACGGGCGTCGTGATGCTGCTCTACCTGAAGCTCGCCCACCGCGAGCACGCTGCCGCCGGACGCCTGCGCGACCTCTCGGACCTCGAGGAGGCGATCGTGGAAGGGGCCGCGCGACGCATCCGCCCGAAGCTGATGACGGTCCTCACGATGATCGTCGGCCTGACGCCGCTGCTCTGGAGCAGCGGCACCGGCGCCGACGTGATGAAGCGCATCGCCGCGCCGATGGTGGGCGGCCTCTTCACGAGCTTCGCCCTCGAGCTGCTGGTCTACCCGGCGCTGTTCGCGGTCTGGCGGGCGCGCGCGCTGCCGGCGCGCCCCGAAACGCTGTCCTGAGCAAGGCGGCCGACGGTCGGCCGCGGCGCTCGTCCCGAAGAGGAATGAGGAGACCCCCATGTCGAGGATCCGTTCGCTCTCGTTCGCGCTGGCGCTCGGTGTCGCTGGCTTCCCGGGCGTGCAGATGGCCGCCGCCGCATCGCTGGAGGAGACGCTGGTCCAGTTCGCCGACACGCCCGCGGAGCACCAGGCCCTGGCCGACTACTACAAGGGCCAGGCCGCGGAGGCGCGGGCCGAGGCCGAGGCGCACCGCAAGATGGGGAAGACGTACTCGGGTCTGAAGAACGCCGAGATGCAGGCGATGGCCGCGCACTGCGACAAGATCGCCACCCAGCAGGACGATCTCGCGAAGCAGTACGACCAGCTCGCGGCAGGGCACCTCGCCCAGGCCAAGTGAGCGCGCGCCCGGCCGGCCGGCTCGCGGCCGGCCGGGTTAACCCCGCCTCGCGGTGTCGGTGTCCCCGATCGGCGTCGGGGGACGCAGGCTCCCCTTGCACGAACCGGTGCGTCCCGTTCATGCTGCCCGCGAGTCTGGGGGGCTCGCATGATCACGATCGCGCTCTCGACCGCGATCCGCGCCGGCCGCGACCGGGTCTGGCTCGCCCTCACCGATCCCGCCGAGATCGCGCGCTGGGACGCGGCGAACGGCAATCTCGGCGCCCCCGCGCTTCCCGCCGACTACCCGAAGCCGGGCCAGCACGTGCGCTGGCGCTATCGCCAGGGCGGCGTGCCGACCTGGCTCGAGGAGCGCCCGATCGAGGTCGTCGCGCGCGAGCGCCTGCGCGCCCTGCTCGAGCTCGGCCCCCTGCGCCTCGACTCGACCTTCGACCTGCTGCCCGATCCTGGGCACCCCGAGCGCACGCGGCTCCAGCAGAAGCTCGTGGCGTCGAATGCGGTCGCGGTGGTGGGCGGCGTGATCGACCGCTTCGAGATGCGCGCCCTCGCCACCGAGCGCGTGAGCCGCACGCTCGACGCGATCCGCGCGCGCTGCGAAGGCGGCGCCTAGACGGTCTCCACCGACGTCGTGGCGCCGGGCGTCGTTCGCGACGTCCCGCTCGAGCGTCGCCGGCGCAACCGGCCGCCCAAGACTCAGATGTGCAGGTCCTCGGGGATCCAGCGCGCCGGGTCGTCGAAGCGGTCGCGGGAGAGCGGCGCCAGGTCGACCTCGTCGAAGCGGCCGGTTGCGAGCAGGCCCGCCATGGCGCGACCGATCGCGTAGGACTGCATCACGCCGCGACCCGTGAAGGAGCGCGCCTCGAACAGGTTCGAGAAGCCGGCGATCGCGCCGGCGAGACCGCTGCAGTCCGGTGTCACGTCGTAGAGACCGGCCCAGCCGCGGACGTGGCCGCAGCGCTCGAAGGCGCTCATGCGGTGGGCGAGGCGCGGCCAGATCTCGCGCTCGAAGAAGGCGTCGCCGTCGTAGCCGAAGTCGAAGCCCGGGGCCTCGTCGGGCGTCGAGTAGCCCGCGAGGACGTGCGGGCCCTCGGGGTGCAGGTAGAGGCCGCTCGCGTCCACGATCATGCCGAGCCGCTCGAAGGACGCGCCCGCCGGCAGATCGCTCGCGTGCACGTCCACGAGCGAGATCTGGCGGCGCACGGGCTCGGCCACGTCGCGCAGCCCGATCTTCGCGAGCAGCACCGACGACCACGCGCCGAGGCAGTTCACGACGGTCTCGGGCTCGAGCCGGAGCTCGCCGCGCTGCGCCGCCGGCGCGATGCGGTGGCTGGTCAGGATCTCGCGCACGGTGCCGTCGGCGTCGGTCGGGTCGCCCCGCGCCACCTCGATCACGTCCACGTGGGACACGCGGCGCAGCGCGCCGGCCGCCCCGGCGACCCGCGCCGTCGCGATGCCCGAGACGTAGTGGCGGTTCCGGAACACGACGCCGCGTCGCTCGGCCCCGGCCCGGTAGAAGGCGCGCACGGCGTTCGGGTTCACGAGCCCGTCGCGCGGCGAGAAGGTCGCGCCCAGGATCTCCTCGCGCGCGCGGTCGAGCAGCGGGAAGCGCGTCCAGAGCTCGAAGGGCTCGAGCGCCTCCACGTCGAGGCCGAAGGCGTTCTGGAGCGCGCGCTTCTCGAGGGCGCGCTGCCAGAGCGCCGCGTCGCCGTAGAGCCAGAGGTAGCCGCGCTGGCGGAAGCCGAAGCCCTCGGCGTGGGCGCGGAAGAAGTCGAGGGTCAGTCGACAGCACTCGATGTTCACGGGCTGCCACCAGGTCGCGCGCACGCCGCCCGCATTGAGCTCCGAGGACGCGTAGACGCCGGCGAGATCGAGGTCGACCACCTCGATCCCCGTGACGCCGCGCTCGGCGAGGGCCCAGGCGACGGCCGTGCCGATGATGCCTCCGCCGAGGATCAGGACGGGGATGCGCGCGGGCATGGCGGAAGCCTACACCCGCTGCGACAGCGGGCGATGCGGGTCCGGGGCGCGGATCAGAAGCGGTGTTCGAAGCGGAGCGTGCCCGAGACCGCGTGCGCGTGGGTCGCGAGGCCCGGATCGGTCGCGCCGATGCCGACGGCCAGCTCGGCGCGCGAGTCCTGGGTGAAGCGATGCTCGAGCCGGGTCTGGGCGCGGGGCGCGAGCCCCCGCGCGAGGGGCTCGGCGATCACGTCGAGCGTCGCGACGGTGGCCGCGCCGAGCGGGAGCGCGCGTCGCGCCTCGATCCGCGAGGCGCCGAGCGCGCGCGCGCCGTCGAGCGACACCGTGTAGGGCTGTCGCAGCACGAGCGCTGTGCCGAGGGCGAGCTCGGTCTCGATCCGGGCTTCCCCGGAGACGGCCGCGACGCCCGAGGTGGGCGACGCGACGTCGAGGGCCAGGTCGAGCTGGCGCGGGCCGAGCTCGAGACGCTCGTGCACCACCGGCCTGGTGGGCTCCGGCGCGGCGAAGAGCGCGTCTGCCCGGGCAGCCGGCCCGCTCGCGAGCTGCGCCGCGCCAAGAGCGAGGGCCGCGGCGAGGCGCGCGAGGGGAAGTCGGCGATGGCGTGCAGGAGGGCTCACCCGAAGGGGATCGGCGCCGCGCCGACGCCGGAATGTGATGCAGGTCGCAGCGTCGGCCACGTCGCGGGCCCCGCACCCGACCCCCCGTTCGTGCATACTGCGCCCATGGACTCGGAAGCAAGCGACGGCGCGGCGGTCAGGATTCCGCCGCCCCTGGTCTACCTGGCGGCGCTCATCGTCGGTGGGCTCCTCCACGAGCTGATCCTTCCGCTGCCGGCTCGCCTCCCGCTCGCCGCAAGGATCGGCCTCGCCGTCGCAGCCGCCGGGCTCGGAGTCGGCCTCATCGCCGCCGCCCTCGGGCTGTTCCGGCGCACGGGCCAGGACCCGCACCCCTGGAAGAGTACGCCGGAGATCATCTCCTCCGGGGTCTACCGCTTCACGCGCAATCCCATGTACGTCGGCATGGCGCTGCTGCAGACCGCGATCGGCATCGCGTGGGCGAACGGCTGGCTCCTCGCCCTGGTGCCGGTGTCGCTCGCCGTGGTCTACGCCATCGCCGTGCGTCACGAGGAGGCCTACCTGGAGCGCAAGTTCGGCGAGACCTACCTCGGCTACAAGCGATCGGTGCGGCGCTGGATCTAGCGTAGAGCCGCCGGAAGGCGGAGGAACGTCTTCGTGGCCATGGTCTGACGCCTCACGCCTTCGTCTGCATCTCGCGCAGCGTGCCTGCGACGGCCTGCACCTCGGGCGGAAAGTCGTCGAGCTCCTGCACCTGGCGGATCTCGATGACCTCGTTCTCGGCGGCGGGACAGCGCTTCGCCCACTCGATCGCCTCCTCGCGCGACTTCACCTGGATCATCCAGTAGCCGCCGAGGACCTCCTTCGACTCGGCGAAAGGACCGTCCGTCACCAGGGGCCTGCCGCCCGCGAACGAGACGCGCGCGCCCATCGAGGGCGGATGCAGGCCGTCGAGTGCGAGCAGGACGCCCGCCTTCTGCAGGCTCTCGTTGTACTTCATCATCGCCTCGACTCTCGCGACGTCGTCGGGAACCGTTCCCGGCTCGGCCGTCTCGTAACCCTTCGGGATCATCAGCATCATGAAACGCATCGGCTCCTCCCGTCCCACGGCGGGAGCGCTCCGCCCGCCACACCGAGACGACGAACGAGCAGGGGCCGGATCGACACCTCCACCCTGCTAGCCTCGGCCTCCCATGCTTCGACCGTTCCAGCTCGCAGCCGTGGCCCTGCTGCTCCCGCTCGCCTGCGCCGCCCCGTTCCGCGCGCGCGACGCCGCTCCGCTCCCCGCCGCCGATGCCGCCCCGATCGCCGCCGACGTCGCCTGGCTCGCGGACGATGCGCGCGAAGGGCGCGGGCTCGGGAGCCCCGGGCTCGACGCCTCCGCTGCCCATCTCGCCGATGCGTTTCGCGCGGCCGGCCTCGAGCCCGGCGCGCAGGGGGCCGGCGGCGCCGCGAGCTACCTCCAGCCGCTCGAGCTCCCGGTCTCGCTCGAGGTCACGCGCGCCGCGCTCCGCGTCTCGGGCAAGGCCCTCGCGCGCGGGCGCGACTTCGAGCCGCTGCGCGAGAGCGCGAGCGGCGACGCCTCCGGTGGGCTCGTCTTCGTCGGTTACGGCATCCACGCGCCGGATCTCGGCTGGGACGACTACGCGGGTGTGGAGGTCGCGGGCCGCGTCGCCGTCGCCTTCGAAGGCGGGCCGGATGCGCGTGTGCCCGCCCTCGACGAGCAGAAGGCGTGGCCCTACCGCGGGCGCGCCCACAAGCTCGTCGCCGCGCGCCAGCACGGCGCCGTGGCGCTGCTGCTCGTGCCCCGCGCGGATGCGAAGCCGCCGACACCGGAGGTCGACAGGGGCGACCCGGCGATCCAGGCCTCCGGCACGATCGCCTGCACGCTGACCCGCGCCGCCGCCGAGCGGCTCTTCGCGCGCGCCGGCCGCGACCTCGCGCTGCGCGAGAACGCGCTCGAGCAGATCGGCCGTCCGGCCTCGGCGCCGCTCGGCGGACTCGACGCCCAAGTGAGCGTCCGGATCGAGCGACGCCTCGGCCCCGCGGCGAACGTCGTGGCGCTGCGCCGGGGCGACGATGCCGCCGTTGCGGCCGAGGCGGTCGTGATCGGCGCGCACTACGACCACCTCGGCCGCGGCGCGTTCGGCTCCGCGACGCCGGAACGTGCCGGCGAGATCCACAACGGCGCCGACGACAACGCCTCCGGCACGGCGGGACTGCTCGCGCTGGCGCGGGTCTTCGGCGCGCTCGCGCCCTCGCGCCGAACTCTCGTGCTGGTCGCGTTCACCGGCGAAGAGGCCGGGCTGCTCGGCTCGACGGGCTACGTCGCCGATCCGCCCTGGCCGCTCGCCGACACGGTTGCGATGCTGAACCTCGACATGATCGGACGCCTGCGCGACGACACCTTGACGGTCTACGGCACGGAGGTTTCGCCGTCCTTCGATCCCCTGGTGGCGCAGGCGGTCGCCGCGGCGGGGCTCACGCTCCGGGCCGACCGCGACCCCTACGCGCCGTCGGATCAGCTCGCCTTCGCAGTGCGCGGCATACCGGCGCTGCTCTTCCACACCGGCCTCCACCCCGAGTACCACACGCCCGACGACGACGCGCCGCTCGTGAACGCCGGCGGCGAAGCGCGCGTCGTGGATGCCGTGGCGCGGATCGCGCGCGTGCTCCTCGACGCGGCCGAGCGTCCCGCGCTCGCGCCGGCGCCGCCGACACCGGAGGGCGTGGTGACGCAGGCGGCGGCGCCCGCGCGCCGCGGCTACGGGCCCTACCTCGGCACCGTCCCGGCCTTCGCCGGCGCGAGCGAGCGCGGCGTCCGGCTCCAGGGTGTCCGGCCCGGGAGCCCGGCCGCGGCAGCGGGCCTGCGCGCAGGCGACGTCATCGTCTCGTTCGACGGGACCTCCGTCGCGAACCTGGGCGAGCTCTCGGCTCTGCTCTTCGCATCGAAGGCCGGCCAGCACGTCGCGCTCGGGATCGAGCGCGACGGCGCGCCCCTCGCCCTCGAGGCGGTGCTCGGAGAGCGGCGCTAGTGGCGATCGTCGTCGGCGCGGGAGCGGTCGGCCTCTCGCTCGGCACGCGCCTCGCGGCCGCGGGCATTCCCGTCCTCTTCGTGGTGCGCCGCCCGGAGGTCGCGCGCGCGATCGCGCGCGACGGGGTCCGCGTCGAGGACCCGGGCTCCGGCGAGGTGGTGCGCGCCCGCGCCGAGGCCATCCCCGGCATCGAGCTCGCCGCCGGGCGCCTGCGCGACCCCGCGGCCGGGCCGATCCTGCTCTGCGTACGCGCGAACGACACCGAGCAGGCAGCGGACGCGCTCGTCGCCGTCGCGCCCCAGGCGACGGTCTGCTCGGTGCAGAACCACGTGGACAACGAAGACCTGCTGGCAGAGCGCTTCGAGCGCGTGCTCGGCGCGGTCTGGCGCCAGACCTGCACGCGCATCGACCTGAACGCCGTGGTGGCGCTCGGGCGCGGGCGCGTCGTGGTGGGCCTCCACCCCGAAGGACGCGGCCGCGACGTGGACGCCCTGGCGGTCGACCTTCGGGCGGCGGGCTTCGACGTCGGCGTGTCGGAACGGATCGTCGAGGACAAGTGGCTGAAGCTCTGCGTGAACCTGATGAGCGCGCCGAACGCGCTCGTCCACCCCGACGAGCACGAGACCGAGGCCTTCGTGGAGACGAAGGTGCGCCTGCTCGAGGAGGCGCGCGCGGTGCTCGCCGCCGCGCACATCCCCGCACGCTCCGGCGACGGGCGCGACCGCTCCCTCGACGAGGAGATCGCATTCCAGCGCGCCTCGCTGGCGCGCGGCACGAGCGCCCGTCGCCTTCCGGTGTACAACCAGATCTGGGCGGCGCTGCGCGACCGGCGCGCGGTCGAGGGCGACCGCTACCATCGCCTCGTGATCGATCTCGGCCGCCGCGCCGGCGTGCCGACGCCCGTGAACGAGCGCGTCCTCGCCGCGCTCGAGACCGCGGTGCGCACGGGCGCCGGGCCCGAGACGCTGCACGCAGGCGATCTCCTGCCTGGATCCTCGTAATCCCCTCAATCGGGGGGTCGGGCTTTTTCGTCCGGTGCACCGGCCGTGCACGCACTAGGATCGTCCCGATGCACGTCCCCCTCCTGGCCGACGCCGCCAGCCACGCCCTCGTCGTGCCCTGGGTCGTGGTCGCGATCGGCGCCTTCGCGCTCGGGCTCGCGGCGCTGCTGATCGAGCGCAGCCGCCGTCACCGCCGGGCCGCGGAGATCGAGCGGGACCGCGTGTTCGAGCTGAGCATCGACCTGCTCGCGGTCTGCGACCTCGAAGGCCGCGTGCTGCGCGTGAACCCCGCCTGTACTGCGGTGCTCGGCTACGCCGAGAGCCAGCTCGTCGGCCGCTCGTTCTTCGACTTCCTGCACCCGGACGCCCGCGCCCAGAGCGCGTCCATCTTCGAGCGCCTGAAGGCGACGGGCTTCCACGCCGGCATCGAGAACCGCTACCAGCGCTCGGACGGCCGCATCGTCTGGCTGCGCTGGAACGCCGTGTTCGACCCCGAGCGCGCACGCGTATACGCCTCGGGGCACGACGTGACCGAAGCGCGCGAGTCCGCGACGAGGATCGCCGAGGGAGAGGAGCGCTATCGCCTCGCCGCGAAGGCGACCAACACCGCGATCTGGGAGTGGGACGTGTCGGGTGGCACGACCCGCTGGAGCGGCGAGACCGAGGCGATCCTCGGCTGCCGCGCCGACGAGATCGACCGCGGCACCGATTGGTGGAGGCAGCGCCTCCACCCCGACGACCGGGCCCGCGTGCTCGCGAGCCTCGGCGACGCGATCCGCCGCGGTGAGCGCTTCTGGTCCGACGAGTACCGCTTCCTGCGTGGCGACGGCGAGACGCTCTGGATCCTCGACCAGGCCTACGCGGAGAAGGACGAGACCGGACGCGTGGTGCGCCTGATCGGCGCGATGGCCGACGTGACGCGGCGCAAGGAGAGCGCGGAGAAGGAGGCCGCGCTCGAAGACCAGCTCCGCCAGTCCCAGCGCCTGGAGACGCTCGGCCGTCTCGCCGGCGGCATCGCCCACGATTTCAACAACCTGCTGACGGCGATCCTCGGCAATACGCAGCTCCTGCTCGAAGACGTCCCGAAGCAGGATCCGCGGCACGCCGACCTCGAGGAGATCCGCAGCGCCGCCCAGCGCGCGGCCGAGCTCACCCACGACCTCCTCGCCTTCGGACGCCGCCAGGTGCTCCAGCCGCGCGTCGTGAGCCTGAACGAGGTCTTCGCCCACTCCGAGCGCCTGCTGCGACGGGTGGTCGGCGAGCACGTGGCGCTCGTCTACACCGCCGCGCCGGAGCTCGGCAACGTGTTCGTGGACGAAAGCCAGATCGTTCAGGTCTTGATGAACCTCGTCGTGAACGCCCGCGACGCGATGCCGCACGGCGGCCGCATCACGATCGAGACCTCGAACGTCGAGCTCGGCGACGGGCACGTCGTCGGCGAGGTCCGCCACCGTCCCGGCGCCTACGTGCTGCTCACGGTGAGCGACACCGGCGAAGGAATCGCGCCGGAGATCCGCGAGCGGATCTTCGAGCCCTTCTTCACCACCAAGGAGCGAGGCAAGGGTACGGGCCTCGGCCTCGCCACGGTGTACGGCGTCGTGAAGCAGAGCGGCGGCTACCTCTGGTGTCACAGCGATCGCGGGATCGGCACGCGCTTCGAGGTCTACCTCCCTCGGGCCGAGGGCTCCCTCGAAGCGGCGCCGCTTCGACACGAGGCCGGCGATCCCGCCGGCGGCAGCGAGACGATCCTCGTGGTCGAGGACGAGGACGCGGTGCGGAGCCTCTGCTGTCGCGCGCTCGAGCGGCGGGGCTATCGCGTGCTGGAAGCGCCGAGCCCCGAGGCGGCGCTGCGCCGGCTCCGCGAGAACGAAGAGGAGATCGACCTCGTGCTGACGGACGTCGTGCTGCCGCAGATGAGCGGCTCTCGGCTCGCGCGCGAGATCGGGCGGCTCCGGCCCCGTGCGCGCGTCCTCTACATGTCGGGCTACGCCGACGACGCGATCGTGCACCACGGCGTGCTCGCGGCCGGCGTGTCGTTCCTGCAGAAGCCCTTCAGCGGCGAATCCCTCGCAAGGCACGTGCGCGAGGCACTCGACGGCCAGCGCTCAGCCTGACGCGCCGCCGAGGACGTGGCGCGCGGTTTCGACGTCGGCGAGCAGCGCTCCCAGACGTTCGCCTTCGGCGCGCAAGGGCTTCCGCCAGAGCACGTCCCACTGCGCCGCGAAGTCGGCGAGGTACGCCTCCGCGCCGCGCTCCGCCTCCTCGCGGACGCCGTGCGCCAGGCGGTAGACGAAGTAGGTCCAGACCAGGGCGTACCACGCGACCAGCAGGCCGAGCGCCCAGCCGACGCCCGAGAGCGTCACGGCGACTGCAGCGCGCCCGAGCGCGCCGAGAAGCGCCTCGGCCGCGCTCGTCTCCGCGGGCGCCGCGCGCACCGCCGCCACGAGCCAGGCCCCGAACGCGACCAGGACGAGCCCCGGCAGCGCATGTTGGCGGAGCCTCCAGGCAAGACGCCGTGACGCGCCGGGAAGCTCGGCGAGCCAGGCCGCGACGGCAGGAAAGCTCGTGCCCGGGTCGTGCGCGTTCGCGTCGGTCCAGGACGGAAGCTCCGGAAGTGCGGGCGCGAGGACGCCCTCGCTCGCGCGCAGCGCCTCCTCGGCGCGCCGTCGCGCGACCGCGAGGGGCCGTCGCAGCATCGCGTCGACGTGCTCCGCCGCGAGGACGCCGCCTCGCGCCGACGGGTCGGCCGGAGCCGGCGCGCCGACGCGACGCCGCGCGCGACGCGCCCAGTAGTCGATCCAGCCGATGGGGAACCACGAGGACCGGCGCGCGCCGGCGGCGATCCAGGGGCCGACCTCGGCCTCGAGGTCCGCGGCGAGACGCTCGCACTCGCGCGGCCCGAGCACAGGCGGCGGATCGAGCGTGGCGTCGAGCGCCGCGAGCGCGCGGGCGATCGGCTCCCGAGGCAGCGCGACGTCGAGGGCGCGGCCCGCATCCGCGACGGCGCGCGCGGCGTTTGCCTCGAGCACGGCGCGGCGCTCGGTGTCGGCGCCGAGCGCCTCGAGCAGCGCGCGCAGGGGCGCGACGCCCGGGACGCTCCCGCGCGCCGCCTCGAGCGCCGACACGACGACCACCCGCGACCCGACCGCGCCCGCGTGGGTCTCGAGCTTCTGCGCGAAATCCGCCGCCACGAGGGCGAGCGCGTCGGCGCCGAGGAGGTCGCTCTTGTTCAGGACGAAGACGCGGTTCCGCGCAGCCTGGGGCAGCGCGCGGAGCTCGTCGTAGAGCACGCGGTCGGCGTACTTCTCGACGCTGCTCACGACCACGAGAAGGTCGAGGCGCGGGATCACGCGCCACGTGCGCTCGCGATGCTCGGTCTTCCAGCCGTCCACGTCGGGCAGATCGAGCATCACGACGCCGCGCAGCGCGTGGGCGCCGTGGGCCGCCGTCGCGCTCGCGAGATCGTCGGCGGCAAGCCAATCCGGGAGAGGATCGCTCTCGTGGCGATGGCAGACGATGCGATCGGTCGTCGGCCGCCGCTCGCTGCTGCTCGAGATCTCGGCCCCGGCGAGGGCGTTCAGGAGCGCCGACTTGCCGACCCCCGTCCCGCCGAGGAGCCCCACGACCACGCGTCTCGCCGCGAGCTCGCCAACCCGGCGCTCGGCGGCGAGGAGCGCGTCCTGCGCGGCGCGCAACGCGGGCGTGTCGGCGAGGGGCGCGGGCGCCGCCGCCGCAAGGCGCGCGCGCAGACGCGCGAGCTCCGCCTCGCTCGGCAGCATCAGGTCCCCGCGCGCCGCGCAAGCCGCGTCTCGCCACGCGCGTCGAAGGCGCGGGCCAGAGCCTGCAGCGTGGCTTCGCCGGGCAGCGAGCGCTCGCTCGCGTCCACCTCGGCCTCGAGCGCGTCGAGGGGCGGGACGAGGGCCTCGCGCATCGACTCGGCGAAGCATTCGCCGAGCCTCGACTCGACCTGGGCCGCCTCGCTCGACGAGACGAAGCGGCCGAGCAGGCTCGCGAGGAACGGGCTCAGGAGGCCTTGCGTCGCGATCTCGCCCAGCGAGAGCAGGCCGCCGGTCTTCACGAACGCGAGCAGGGTCAGCGCGTGGAAGAAGACCTGCGAGCCGTAGAAGCCGACGCGCGCCTTCGTCGGCAGGCCCTCGGCGATGCGGTCGCTCTCGCGCGCGACCTCCGCTTCGAGGCGCTCGAAGGCGCGCACGAGGAGCGCGCGGCTCGCGTCGCGCGACGGGTTCTCGAAGCGCGGCCAGGGATGGGCGCGCGCGGCGCCCTGCTCCGCCGCCTCGACGAGCCCGCGCACGCGCTCGTGCAGGTCGAGGGTGAAGCGCTCGAATCGCTGCTCGAACAGGTCCGTCAGCCAGAGCGAGGTGCGCTCGACGGCAGCGCGCTCGTCCTCGTGGCCGCCGAGCCAGCTACGGACCGCGGTGAACGGCGCGAGCAGCCAGCGCCGCGGCTCACGCAACACGTCGATGCGCCGGATCTCCTCCAGGAAGCGGCGCTCGAACTCGCGTCGCACGGCGCCGTCGAGCTCGAGGGCGAGCTCGCGGCGGATGCGGCCAGGGAGCTCGCGCCGCAGGTCTTCCACGCCGCGGCGCAGCGCGCTGCGGCCGCGATCGAGCTCGGCGGCGAAGGGCGCGATCGCCTCGTCGCGCAGGCGACGCTCCCACGCGACGGCCGCGGAGAGCCGCGCCGCCCGCACGGCATCCCTCGCTTCGCCGCTCGTGCAGAGCGCGAGCAGCGCGTCGCGCAGGCCGGGGTCGAAGCTCGCGGGGTCCTCGGTCCCCGGCCGCCGCGACACGACCAGGGGCGGCGCGAGGCTGCGACGTGCGAGGAGCGCGCTGCAGTCGGCGAGCGCGCCGCTGCCCTCCGCCTTGTTCAGGACCGCGCCGGCGAAGCTCCCGAGCGCGAGGTGCCGGTCGACCATCTCCCAGATCGAGCGGTCGCCATACTTCTCGGGCGTCAGCACCAGCACGATGCGGTCGGCGCGTCGCAGCAGCGCCTCGGCGCGGCGCCGGTTCTCGTGCTCGATGCTGTCGAAGTCCGGGGTGTCGACCAGCACGTGTCCCGCGAGCGCCGCCGGGAGCGCGTCGAGCGTCACCCACTCGATCGCGAGCGCCTCGTCCGCGAGCACCGGGTCGCCGCGCAGGACCGCCAGATCGCCGGCGGCGCCGGCCGCGACCGGCCGGCGTGTCGCGGGTCGCACCACGCCGGGCGCCGAGAGCGGGCGTCCGAGGGCGGCGTTGAAGAGCGTCGACTTGCCGGCGCCGGTCGGTCCGAGGAGCACGGCCAGGAGCGGGGCGTCGGGCCCCGCCCCGCGGCGCGCCCCCACCAGATCGAGTCGTCGAGCCCAGTCGGCGATCGCCGCGCTGCGCGCCTCGTCGCGCGCGCCGATGCCCGCGAGCCATGCGTCGGCGAGGCCGCGCAGCTCCGCCGGCGCGGACGCGCTCATTTCTTCTCCGCCCCCCAGACGTCGGTCTCGGGGTGGAACGCCTTCCACACGAACCAGTAGGCCTCCTGCGCCGCTGCGGCCGGTGGCGCCTCGAAGGCCAGGAAGGCGTTCTCGCCGTCGTAGAGCACCCGGATCGTCGCACCGTCGAGCTCGTCCACCACGCGACCTCCGGCCGCGGTGAGCTCGCTTCCGAGGTACGCCCGCGCGCGCCCGGCGACCACGACGCCGAGCACGATCTCCTTCGCGTGGAAGCGCTCGTCCTTCGCCGCGACGGGGAACGGGATGCGATCCTCGACCCAGTAGCGCTCGTAGGGGCTGTAGCGGTAGTCGACGCTGCGGTCGGCGCGGACGAGGATCGTGGACTTCGGCTCGCGGCCGAGCCAGAGATCCCGCGGCTCCTTCACGACGGGAACGCGCGCGAGCTTCGTGCCTGCGAGCGGGCCGGCAATCGCCTCGCCCAGCATCGGCACCCAGAGGCTCTCGGTCTCGCGGTCGAAGAGCACGCTCGTGCCGTTGTAGACCAGACCCGACACGCCGAACGTGAGCGTGCGCTCGCCGCTCCGGCGCCGGAACGCGAACGGCGCACCCGCGAGCGGGTCGAAGACGACGAGCAGCGGCGTCCCGCCGAGGACGTCGTTCACGACGAAGTGATGCTCGAGGAGGTGCTCGGGGTAGGCGTGGGCCTCGCCGCCGAGCGCGACGCCGAGAACCGTGTTCTGCGCGTCCACCCAGACCGCCTCCGCGGGCGGCGCGAAGGTCGGGGCGTCGATCGAGCGGATCCGATCCCGCGCGGGCCCGCCCGCGACGAGCAGGTCGCGGCGCGCCCGCAAGCCGGCAAGGGAGAAGCCGCCGAGGGTGGCATCTCCCTCCGGTGTCGAGGTCGCGGCGGCTTGCGGCGTCGAGGGCGCCGCGCCAACGGAGGGGGGAGCGAGGAGCACGAGCCCGAGCGCGGCGACGACGCCCGCGCTCAGGCGCGACACGCGGCCTCCACGCTCTCGCGCACGATCGCGAGCAGCTCCGCGAGGTCGGCCTCGGGCACGTTCACGGGCGGCGCGACGTAGACCACGTTCCCGAGCGGACGCAGGTAGGCGCCGCGACGCCGGGCCTCCTCGTAGACGCGCCAGCCCACGCGCGCCAGGTAGCCCTCGCCCTCCGCCAGGTCGAGGGCGCCGATCATGCCGAGGGCGCGGCTCCCGGTGACGCCGGGAAGCGACGCCATCTCCTCGAACGCCCGCGCGATCGCCGCGGCGCGCGGCGCGATGCCCTCGAGTACGCGCTCCTCGTCGTAGATCCGCAGCACCTCGAGCGCGACGGCGGCGCCGAGGGGATTGCCGCAGAACGAGTGGCCGTAGTAGAAGGCGCGATCCGGCGCGCCGAGGAAGCCGTCGAAGAGGCGCGCGCTGGTGAGCGTCGCCGCCATGGGCAGCATGCCGCCCGTGAAGCCCTTCGCACAGCAGAGCAGATCGGGGGCGATGCGCGCGCGCTCGCACGCCCACATCGCGCCGACGCGCCCGTAGCCGGTGAAGACCTCGTCGGCCACCAGGAAGACGTCGTGCCGGTCGCAGAGCGCGCGGGCGGCGCGCAGGTACTCCGGCGGGTACACGCGCATGCCGGCGGCGCCCTGCACCAGCGGCTCGAGCACCACCGCCGCGATCGTGTCGGCGCCGTCGGACACGATCCGCTCGAGGGTCTCGAAGCTGCGCTCGTACGCCTTCGCGTCCGCCGGCGACGGCACGTGTACGCACTCGAGCAGCACGCCGGCGAAGGGCCGGCGGAAGACCTCGACGCCTCCGAGAGCCGTCACGCCGAGGGTCTCGCCGTGGAACGCGCCGTCGAGGGCGACGAAGCGGCGGCGCGCGGGCCGCCCGTTCTGCGCCCAGTACTGCAGGCAGAGCTTCATCGCGACCTCGACGGCCGTGGAGCCGTCGTCGCTGAAGAAGCAGTGCTCGAGGCCCGCCGGCGCGCGCCGGCAGAGCGCGTCGGCGAGCTCGGCCGCGCCGGCGTGGGTGACGCCCGCGAGCGACACGTGGCAGAGCCGCTCGGCCTGGCGCGCGAGGGCCGCCACCAGCCGCGGATGGTTGTGGCCGAGCGCCGACACCCACCACGACGAGTTGCCGTCGAGGTAGCTGCGGCCGTCGACGTCGGTGAAGCGGGCGCCGCGGGCGCTGGACACCACGAGCGGGTCGACCCGCTCGCGGTAGTCCTGCATCGGCGTGTACGGGTGCCAGACCCGCGCCTTGTCGAGCGCGACGATGCGCGCGCGCTCGCCCGCGGCGTCCGTCAGAGACAGAGCTCGGCGAGCAGGCGCAGCGCTTCCGGCTGGGCGGCGCCGAGCAGCATCGTCTGCACGCCCGAGGCCTTCCACGCGGCGACGCGGTCGCGGATCTTCTCCTTCGGCCCGACCAGCGCGGTCTCGTCCACGAGCTTGTCGGGCACGAGCGCCATTGCCTCGGCCTTCTTTCCGGCCAGGTAGAGATCCTGGATCTTCACGGCCTCGGCCTCGTAGCCGAGGCGCTTCGCGTAGTCGTTGTAGAAGTTCTTGCCGCGTGCGCCCATGCCGCCGATGTAGAGCGCGAGCATGCCCTTCACCGGCATCCGGCACTTCTCGACGTCGTCGCCGAGGATGCAGGTGACGAAGGGCGCGATGTCGAGGTCCGCGAGCGTCTTGTCGGGCAGGCCCTGGGTGCGGCGCACGGCGTTGGCCTTGGCGAAGCCCTTCTCGATGTCGGGCTTGAAGACGTCCATGCGCTCGGGGTTCATCCAGACCGGGAGCAGCCCGTCGGCAACCTCCGCGCTGCACGCGACGCCGTTCGGGCTGATCGACGCGGTGTAGATCGGCATCTTCGCGTTGCCGTGGAGGATGCTCTTCAGCGGCTTTCCGAGGCCGGTCGCGCCCGGGCCGGTGTAGGGGATCTGGTAGATCTCGCCCTTGAACTCGACCGGCTCCTTGCGCTCCAGGATCTTGCGGATGATCTGGATGTACTCCTTGGTGCGCGTCAGCGGCTTGCCGTACGCGACGCCGTGCCAGCCCTCGACCACCTGCGGGCCCGAGGGGCCGAGGCCGAGCAGGAAGCGACCGCCCGAGAGCGCGTCGAGGGTCATCGCGGTCATCGCCGTCATGGCGGGCGTGCGCGCGGGCATCTGCATGATCGCCGTGCCGAGCTTGATGCGCGTCGTCTTCGCGGCGATCCACGTGAGGGGGACGACCGCGTCGGAGCCGTAGGCCTCTGCGGTCCAGACGGAGTGATAGCCGAGGCGCTCGGCCTCGAGCACCGCGTCGATGTTCACGGACATGGAGGCGCCGGAGTAGCCGGCGGTGAGACCGAGTCGCATGGGGGGAGCTCCTTTCGGGTTCGCGGGATCTTAGCTGGAAGCGAGGCCGTCGAGCAGCCGGACGAGCAGGCGGGTCACCGTGTTGTCGGTCTCGAAGCTCGAGCCGGCAGGCAGGAGGCCCAGGGTCGAGAGCTGCCGCGCGATGCGGATCATGACGGCGCCGAAGCGGAAGCCCGCGAAGACCTCGTACCAGTCGAGATCCGGCGCAGCGAGGCCCGTCGCGGCCTCCCAGCGCGCGACCGTCTCGGCGCGCTCCGGAAAGCCGGGCAGACGCGCGGCGCCCACGCCCTCGGAATGGTGTCGGTCGAGGAAGAGCCACCAGGCGAGGTCCTGCTGCGGGTCGCCGAGGGTCACCATCTCCCAGTCGAGCACCGCGACGCAGCGGCCGCCGTCGAAGAGCATGTTGCCGATGCGCGCGTCGCCCCAGCACACCCGGATCGGGCCCGGCTCCGCCGGCAGATGGGCTTCGAGCCAGGCCAGGGCGCGCTCGCACACGGGCTGGGGGCGCCCCTCCGCCGCCCACACGAGATAGCGACGCCAGGTCTCGAGCGCGGCCGCGGCGCTGCCGTCGCCGTCGGCGAGGAAGGCGACGTCCGCCACGGCGGGGCCGATCGCGTGGACCCGGGCCATCGCCTCGAGGCCGCTCCACCAGAGGCGCGCGCGCTCCTCGGGCGCACACTCCGCGACCCAGCCGCCCATGTGATACGGCGGCGAGTCGGTCGGCACGCGGCCCGGAACCCGCTCCATCACGAAGAAGGGCGAGCCGAGGACGTCGCTGCCGGTCTCGAGCCCGACGAGCGCGGGCACGGGCACGCCGTGACGGCCTGCGAGCTCCATGGCGCGGAACTGCTTCGCGACGTCGTAGCGCTGGAACACCGGGACGCCGGCCGGCGCGATGCGCGCGACGAGAGCGCGCTGCCGCGCGGCGCCGTCGGCGTCGCGCCACGCGAGGTCGAAGAGCAGCGTGTCGTTCGAGAAGCCGGTGCCGCCGGGCGGAGCCAGGTTCGAGACCGCGAGCTCGCGCGCGCCGGGCAGGCGCCCCGCGAGCCACGCGGCGAGGGTCTGCGCGGTCTTCGCGAGGTCTCGCGCGCTCCCGGGCGGCGGCGGCGCGCTCGCCGGATCGCCGGGAGCCGAAGCCGTCATCGCGGCTCCCGCAGTCGATGGAGCTCGAGCCAGCCCGGCAGCGGCGTGGCGACGCCGTCGAGCGTCGCCCGCACCAGGCAGCGGCGGTAGAGCGTGGGCCGCGGCGGCACGAGCGTGTGGGAGAGGTCGATCTCGGTGCCGCTCCAGGTCTCGATCCGGCCGGCGATGCGCTCGCCGTCCTCGGCGAGCACCGAGAACGGACCGGCGGCGGTGCGCGCGACGTCGTCGTCGCGCAGGGTCAGGTCGAAGGTCGCCTCCTTCAGCGAGCGCATCGTGTCGCGCTGGACGTAGCCGACGACGAAGCGGCCGAGGTTCGGAATCACGGCCTCCGCCGCCTGCACGCGCAGCGCATCGCTGCAGAGCACGAGGAAGGTCCACTCGAGGCCCCAGGCGCGGGGGCCGAAGGAGTGATCGCGCTCTCCGCGGCCCGCGAAGGGCCGCGGAGAGCCACCGACGGCGAGGATGCCCCGGGCCGCGATCGGCTGCTCGAATCGGCTCGCGCGATGCGTCGCAGACGCGTGTCCCGCGGCGGCCGCCCGGCCGCCCGAGTGGGGCGGGCCCACCGCCTCGATCTCGAGGTCGAGCTCGACGGGCACCAGCCGCCCCGCGCGCGGGCCCGAGACCACGCGCCCAAGGCCGCTGGCGCGCAGGCGCCCGGCGACGAGCGGGCGCCGAACCTCCCACGAGAAGCGCAGGCCGTGGGCGTCCACGCGGAGCGGGTCGTTTGCGACCGCGGCGAGCGGGAGCCGCGGCTCCTCGATCGCCACCCACTCGCCGTCGCGCAGGGCGAAGATCCAGAGCCAGGCGCGCCCCTGGTTCGGGAACAGGCCGAGGCGCACGTGCCCGGCCTGCCGGCCGTCGTCCTCGAAGAAGTCGAAGAACCAGGACTCGTTCCACCATTCGGCGTCGGGGTCGAAGGCGTGGGCGCCCTCGTCCTCGAGCCGGATTCCGAAGCGCTCGAGCTCGTCGAGCGAGAGCTCCACCGTCAGGCCTCCGACGGCGGCGCGTCGAGGGGCAGCTCGATCACGAACTTCGTGCCGCGGCCCGGCTCGGACTCGACGGAGATGCGCCCGCCGTGACGTTCGACGATCCCGTGGGAGATCGAGAGCCCGAGGCCCGTCCCCTTGCCCACGGGCTTCGTGGTGAAGAACGGATCGAAGATGCGTCGCTGGATCTCCGGCGGAATGCCCGGGCCGTCGTCCTCGACCTCGATCCGCACGCCGAGCTCGCTCGGCCGGGTGCGCACGCGGATCGTGCCCTGACGCCCGAGAGCGTCGCAGGCGTTGATCAGCAGGTTCATGAAGACCTGGTTGAGCTGGCCCGCGTAGCACCGGATCTTCGGGAGCTTGCCGTAGTCGCGCTCGACCTGGATGCCGTCCTTCAGGCGCGGCTCGATCAGCGAGATCGTGCGGTCGAGGCCCTCGTGCACGTCCACCTCCTGCAGCTCGGCCTGGTCGACGCGCGAGAAGGTGCGCAGGTCCTCGACGATCTTCTTGACCCGGGAGGTGCCCTCGCGGCTCCGCAGCAGCAGCTTCGCGAGCGCTTCGCGCGCGCGCTCGGCGTCGGGCCCCGAGCCGCCGCTCGCGATCAGCCGCTTCACGTACTCGTCCATGAGCTGCAGGTTCGCGTGCACGAAGCCGATCGGGTTGTTGAGCTCGTGGGCGATGCCCGCCACGAGCTGGCCCAGGGACGCCATCTTCTCGCTCTGCACGAGCTGCGCCTGCGCCTCCCGCAGCTCCACCGTCCGCTCCTCGACGCGCGCCTCGAGCGTCGCGTTCAGGGTCGCGATCTCGTCGTACGCCTTCGCGTTCTCGAGGGCGATCGCCGACTGGTTCGCGAGCGTGCGGAGGAGCTGGCGGTCGTCCACGCCGATCCGGTCGCCGGAGATCTTGCGGCCCGCGGCGATCACGCCCAGCAGGTCGAGGCCGAACAGGATCGGCACCAGGATCTCGATCTCGAGCGTGTCGAAGACGTCGCGACAGGCCTCGCGCACCTCGGGGTCGGTCTCGTCGTCGAAGTCGAGGCGCGAGAGCGCGCGGCGCGCGAGCAGGTAGGTGACGATCGGATGGTCGGCGGGGATCTCGGTCTGGAGCGCGTCGTCGTCCCAGTCGCCGCGCGAGCCGGTCGGGCGCAGCGTCCCGCTCTCGCTGTCGAGCAGGAGCACCATCGCCTTCTCGACGCCCATGGTGTCGGTGAGCGCGATCAGGATGCGGTCGCCGATCTCCTTGATCGAGAGCATCGACACCATCGCGTCGCTCATCTCGCGCACCGCCAGCCGGTAGCGCGCGCGGTCGCGGTCGAAGAGGCGGTCCACGATCTGCTGCAGCCGGGTGCGCAGCGGGTTGAAGGCGAAGATCGCGACGAACAGGAAGCTGATCTGGAACCAGGTCGAGGAGGCGCTGACGTTGAAGCCCGAGACCACGGCGTCGGCGAAGGTGATCAGCAGCGCGAACACGCCGGTGATCAGGAAGGTCGCCGCGCCGTAGGCCGCGGAGGACTTCGCGACCACGCGGATGTCGAAGAGGTTCCGGCGCAGGATCCCGTAGGCCACGGCGATCGGGAACACCGCGAACCAGAGCAGCGCGAAGTACCAGGGCGTCGCCGAGCCCGTGATCGACTGGGCGACCAGGATCAGCACGATCGGCAGGAAGCTCACCAGCGCGGCCAGCAGCATCACGTCGGTGCGGTCGGTCTGGCGGCTCTCACGCAGGCGGCGTCGCTCGAGCGTGACGGCCGCCAGACAGAACAGCGAGACGCCCACGGTCCAGTAGAAGGCGAGGCTCCGGCTGACGACCGCGGGGAGGCCGAGCTGTCGGTCCACCAGCGTGAGGGCGCCGATCGCGACCGAGACGGCGTACATCGCGGGGCGCAGACCCGGACGGCGCACGATCCAGCCCGGCTCGATCGGGTAGGTCGTGAAGAGATGGAAGATCGTCGCGCCGAGGAGCGCGATGTTCACGAACAGGCGCTGGTAGCCCCATGGGATGGCGAGCGTCTCCATCGATACGAAGAGCTGGGCCGCCATCGCGCAGCAGAACAGCAGGAAGGCCCAGCTCTCGGCGCGATTCGGGCGCATGCGCCAGACGAAGACGCCGATCAGCAGGTAGATCAGTCCGACGCCGAGCAGGCCGCCGTGGACGCCGAGGAAGATCACCTGCGTGTCCAGGCTCTCGAACGCCTCCGACACCAGGCTGACTTCGTAGCGGCTGCCGTCGGCGCGCTCGAAGCTGTAGAGATGTGTCGCGCCGGGCGCGAGGTCGCGCGTGTTCTCGGGCAGCCAGTAGAGGGCCTCGACGCCGTCCACGTCGACGATGCGGTCGCCGACACGCACGCCGGCGCTGGACGCGGCGGCGGTCGGCTCCTGCACGCGCAGCGCGCCCGCCACTCCGCTGAAGCGGAACGGCAGGCAGACGTCCTGGGCGCCGAAGAGGGGACCGAGCGCGAGAATGAAGGACGATGCCGCCCACGCCACGGCGAGCGCAGCGGTCAACCCGCGAAAGCGCTGAGTCGCCGAGGGATTCATACGGCTCCGGGCACCCGCGCGATCTTACGGGGGCGCCGCGGCGGCCGCAAAACGGAGCGGCTCAGTGCGCCGGGGGCGTCGCCTCGCGCTGCTTCGCCTCGAACTCGAGGAGCGCCGCGTCCGAGCCGTTCTGGGGAGCGCTGTAGGAGTATCCGCCGTTCGGAACGGCGACCACGTTCTGGCCGTTCGCGCCCCGCGCCATGATCCGCTTCTGGATCTCCTCGAGCTTCGACGCGGTGCTCGCGAGGTTCTCGCGCTGGGCGGTGGCCGGACAGCTCGCGTCCGCCTCGTCGCCCGCGCGCGCGGCCGGCGCGACGAGCTGCGCCGCGAGCACGACGAGCGCAGCGGTTGCGGGTCGGACGAGCCCTGCGAAGCGCAGGCGCCGGATGCCGGGCAAACGGGCCATGGGACCTCCATGTTACGCTGGATCCACCTCTGGGATCGGCCGGCCCGGGCGCGTTCTTGATCGGATCCGCCGCGGCGCGCGAGCGCTGCGCAGGCCGGCCGCAAGACGGAGGCAGAGCGGTGGCAGGACGGCCCGGCAGGCCGCGGACGGCGGCGGGAGAGCGCACTTGGACGGAGCCGGCGGCGTCGGGCGGATCCTCGACCGGGAGCAGTCCCTCCTGCTCGTGATCGACCTGCAGGAGGCCTACCGCGGGAAGATCGCCAGCGAAGATCGGGTGGTGCGCGCGACGCAGCGCCTGCTCGCAGCCGCGGACGTGCTCGGCGTGCCCGTGGTGCTGACCGAGCAGTACCCGAAGGGCCTCGGCCCGACCCGTGACGAGATCGCGCAGCGCCTTCCGGCGGCGACCGCGCGCTTCGAGAAGACGAGCTTCTCGTGCTGGGGCGTGGCGACCTTGCGCGAGCATCTGCGCGGCCTCGGGCGACGCCAGGTCGTGGTCGCCGGGATCGAGACGCACGTCTGCGTCAGCCAGACGGTGCACGACCTGCTCGCGGCCGGGCTGCATCCGCACGTGCCGCGCGACGCGCTCTCGTCGCGCTTCGCCCTCGAAGACGAGGCGGGCTACGCGAAGATGACGGGCTCGGGCGCGGTGCCGACGAGCGTCGAGGCGGTGCTCTTCGAATGGCTGCGCGACGCGCAGGCCCCGGAGTTCAAGGCGCTGCACCGCCTGGTGGTGTAGGGCCCGCCGTCAGCCGGCGACGGGCTCGTAGCGCAGCAGCCACCGCTCGCCCGACGCGTAGCCCGCGCGGAACTTGTCGCGCCAGCGTGCGATCTCCGCCGGATACTTCTTCTCGTAGCTCGCGATCAAGCGCTCGAGCACTGCGGGATCCTCGACACGCGTCGCGCGCGCCTCGAAGCTCGGCGCCTGCCGGAACGCCTCGTTGCGCCCCGTGAGCCGCTTCCAGCGGCCGTGGCTGCCGACCCAGACCCGGGCGCGGGCGCGCCCGGCGGCGACGCTGCGCGCCTTCCAGCCGTCCTTCGCCGTGATCAGAACCACGCCGCCGTCGAGCCAGGCGAACCACACTTCGCCGTGGCAGGTGCTCTCCTCGCCGTTCGCGCGGAGCGGCGACACGTAGACGAACTCGCTCGAGTCGAGGGCGCCGAGCGTCGCCGGCGGGAGCGCGGGAGCGGCCCCGGCCTTCGCGTCGGCCGCCCGGGCCCGGTGCGCGAGCGGGAGCAGCAGTGCCGCGAGAGCTCCGCCGAGGAACGTGCGCCGATCGAGGCCGCGTCCGGTTCCCGTCAAATTCCCGACCCCTCCTTCTCCTCGCCCACGTGGATCCCGCACTCGCGGGTGTCCGCATTCTCCCACCACCACCGGCCGGCGCGGAGATCGTCGCCGGGCTGGATCGCGCGCGAGCACGGCTCGCAGCCGACCGACGGATAGCCCATCGCGTGCAGCCGGTTCACCGGCACGTCGTGCTCGCGCACGTAGCGCCAGACGTCGTCGTGGGTCCAATCCGCGATCGGATTGATCTTCGGAATGCCGCCATGCTTCGCGTCGAGGGCGACCTTGCGCGTGTCCTCCCGCGTCACGTTCTGCTCGCGGCGGAGCCCCGAGATCCAGGCGTCGACGCCGGCGAGATAGCGCTTCAGGGGCTCGACCTTGCGGATCCGGCAGCAGAGCTGGCGCTTCTCGACGGACTCGTAGAAGAGATTCATGCCGTTCGTGCGCACCATCGCCTCGACGTCCTCGGCGCGCGGGAAGAGTGCCTCGATCTCGACGTCGTAGCGATCGCGCACGCGATCCATCAGGTCGTAGGTCGCCTGCGGGATCCGGCCCGTATCCAGGGTGAAGACGCGGACCGCCGGATCGATCTTCTTCCACATGTCGAGCAGCACCATGCCTTCCGGCGCCCCGAACGAGCACGAGAGGGTGAGACGGGGGGCAAAATTCTCGATCGACCAGGTCAGGAGTTCAGCCGGGCCCAGGGCCTCGAGGCGGGCGGATCCGATCTCCTGCAACACGCGGTCACGTCGAGGGTTTCGTCCGTCACGAAAGTCGGCGAGAGCGGGGTGGGTCATGGTAGGCAGCCAAGATAACGCTCGAAGAGGTCGAATCAAGGCATATTCCCTTGTTTGCGAGTGTTGAACCGATCAGGACAGATTTTTCTTGCATCCTGCTAGCGATTCATATTAAAAAGCCGAATAGGAGCGATTCGGATGTCCCTGCGCCACGCAATCCTCGGAATCCTCGAGTACCAGCCGATGCACGGCTACAGCCTCAAGCGGGTGCTCGCTGAGGGCGTGTCCACGTTCTGGCCCGTGAACCTCCCCGCGATCTACCCGAGTCTTCGCAAGCTCGAGGAGGAAGGGCTCGTCGCCCACCAGGTCGAGGCGACCGTCGATGGCCGGCCGGATCGCAAGGTCTTCACGATCACCGACGATGGGCGCGAGGAGCTCGCCCGCTGGCGGCGGCTCCCGCCTGACGGGCCCGTGAGCGTCCGCAGCCCGCTGTTCCTGAAGCTCCTGTTCGCGAAGGGCGAGAACCTGCGCGACTCGGTGGACTGGCTCGACAAGGCGATCGAGGAGGTCCGCACCCTGCTGGGCCAGGCCCACGAGGACTCGAGCTCGGGCGCCTTCGATTCGATCCTCTTCCTTCAGTTCATCCGCGATAGCGGCATCGCGCACCTGGAGCTCTCCCTCGAGATGCTCCAGGACCTCCGCATGCGCGTCGCGGCGATCATCGAGCAGCGCGATTCCCGCCAGGGACAAGAAGAGGTGTCAGGGAGCGAGAACGAACCGACCCGCCACCAGTGATCGCTCCCCGCGGCCCCGAGCGTTGGGCTCGGGGCCGCGCCTCTTCTGTCGCGTGCCGCCCTTCCGCCTCCGATCCCGTAGCCCGCGCCGGTTCGCTCAGGCCTTGAGTTGTGCACTCCAGATTGGGCCTCGCCGGCCCGATCGCGCTCTTCTCTCGACCCGTGCCGTGCGGATCCAGGCCGCGAATCGCGCCCGATGCCGGGCTCCGTTCGCGATCCTTCGGGTCGGGATCTCCCGCCAATAGTACGCGGCCCAGCGCGCGGGCAGCGCGACCCGCGTCGGGAAGAGCCGGCGCACGCCATCTCGCGCTCGATCGACTGGGGATCCGGCCTTCCGAGCCGCGCCTCGAGCTCCTCCCGCCGCCGCCGCTGGCGCTCGGTCATCCGTCCCTTCCGCCGGAGCTCGGAGTCGGTGAAGCCGTAGGCGAAGTGGGACGAGGCTCCGACGGCGAGATGGAAGTGGACCGGGGTGTACTGGCTGAACTCGAAGGACTCGAAGCCGTCGACGACGAGCGGCTCCCGAGGGCCGGCCTTGGGACGGAGCGCTTCGTGGAAGAGCAGGCAGTGGCGGCCGAGGCGCGCGGCCTGGCGCAGCACGGTCGTCGGCGAGACGCGGAGCTCGCGGGCGATCTGGCGATAGGCGGAGCAGGAGAGCAG
>Ga0209706_10000256_pt1 | contig 29511 bp, 50 predicted proteins | sample PPLLaktember2015_6_FD_187263 | JGI IMG/M metagenome (GOLD analysis project Ga0209706, IMG submission 187263) | Freshwater sediment microbial communities from Prairie Pothole Lake near Jamestown, North Dakota, USA - PPLs Lake P8 Core (1) Depth... | ecosystem: Environmental > Aquatic > Freshwater...
AAAGAAAAACAAGTGGCTCCTCATGTTGATGATGATGATGAAATTGTAGAAGATGAGGAAGAGGAAGAAGAAGAAACTGATGATGAAAAAATTGAAGATATTGAAGAGGAAACAAAAGCAATCAAAAAAGAAATTCAAAAAGCAAAAGAAAAAAAAGTTGTTCTACAATCTCAACCTGATGAAGATGAGGAACTTACCGAGGAGAAAGTAAAACAAATTTTATTTAATTTTGAAACAAGATTGCAAAAGATAGAATATAATTTGAGGTTAATTCCTTAAGATGACTTTAAAAATATTGAACTTATATGCAGGGATAGGTGGAAATAGAAAACTATGGAATGGAGATATAGAAGTTACTGCAATAGAAAATGTTCCAGAGATTGCTAAAATATATCAAGACTTTTTTCCAAATGACAAAGTTATAGTCGCTGATGCACATCAATATCTACTTGAACATTATAAAGAATTTGATTTTATATGGAGTTCTCCACCTTGTCCTACACACAGTAGAATGAGAAAAACAATTAGTATGGGTATTGGTGCAAAGGCAGTTTATCCTGATATGAAACTCTACGAAGAAATATTATTTTTAGAAGGATATTTTGAAGGCAAGTGGGTAGTTGAAAATGTAATTAGTTGGTATAATCCATTAATAAAACCTTATGAGTTAGAAAGACATTATTTTTGGAGTAATTTTGTTTTAACAAACATAAAGGTAACTGATTGTAAAATACAATTACAAAATGGTTCTCATAATATAAAAGAAAGTGATAGTGAACAGGTAATTAAATTACAAAAAGAATTAGGTTTTAATTTAGAAAAATATAATTTATCTACTATGGATGCAAGAACAATGTTAAGGAATTGTGTTAATCCAAAAACTGCAATTCATATATTCAATATGGCATTCAAAGAAAAACAAGAGGTATTAATTTAAGATGACTTTTCAAGAACCAACTTATGAAGAATATAAAACCGCAACCAGTTGGGCAAAGTTCAAATATAAGTATGGTATTATAGTTATTGTATTATGCTGGTTGTGTTTATTATTTATCTGTTACTATATGTTTACCAACGGAGAAGCTATTGCATCCAACCCATTTGTATATGGTGCAGAGAAAGCTGAAGTGGAATGTTATTGTTACCAACCTAATAATATAAACAGGATTGAATTTTATTTTAATAGTTCTGGTTTGTGGTCTGGTAATCCTATATAATAGGTGGTTTGTTACCACTGCAAAAGGTTTTAAGCATTGCTAACAAGTTTTAATTATTTTTTTTGTAAAATAATTTTTAAACATAATAATTCAATTTAAATAGGAAATTATTTAGGATTATAATTAATAAATCTTCATTTTTCTATGTATTTTGGCTTATTTTATCAAAATTATTAATTTTTTTCAATATTTGGTTAATTGATGGCTGACTTAGCTTCATTTTTTCTGCAATATCTTGCTGTTTAAGTTGTTCAACTGTATGATAATACCATATTTGTTTGTATTGAGGTGATAGAGTATCTATAGAAACATTAGGTTTGTTAATACCTAACTCCTTATCTTCTTTTCTCTTTTTCTTTTCTTGTTTAAGCTGTTCTCTTTTATATAAGTCATCCAAGAATATATCTTTATCTTTTTCATACTCATTCCACTTTTCAAGGTTAGGCATCCTCGTATATAACCTATTTATGTCTTGTCCTTTATTATTTTGAAAAGTATGCCTAAATACTTGTCCAGAAAAAGGATTAACTTGGATTCTATGAAATTTTGCTTTAACCATCCCTTCTGTTTTAATTATCTTTAATGTTTCAATGATTACATCACCACTTGCTTTCATATTATTATCAATGCTTTTCCAGATTGGGCAGTTGGTAAATATAATTAATTGTTTCTTTCTAATAGTATCAAGAACTTTACTTATTGCAACATTTTCTCCACTCATTGACCTTCTACTTGGGAAGAGAACAGTTATCTCTTCAATAACAATTATATCTCCCTCCTTTGATTTTCTAATTGCTTTTAATAATTCCAACAATGAATCTACAATAGAAATTTCTGCTTCAGGTCTTTGTTCTTTAATTAATTGTCCTAACCTTTGACATAAACTACTCTTACCACTCCCTCTTAATCCAATTACAAAAACCATTGTTGAAAGTCCTTTCCTATTTCTTTTGTTTATAAATTTTAAAAGTAAAGGAGCTTCTTGAATTTTAGAATAATCTATCTCTTTTTTCTTTCCTCTTTCTTCAATAGGAATTAAAAGCATTTTAATACCTTGAACCTTTTTTAAAATAATTTACATTACTTGAACCAATTAATAAATTTATCTCTGCAAATATTTTATCATAAAGTTGTAACATATTGTCCCAGTATCTATTGATTATATTATTATATAATCCTTTTTCATAAGTTGTCTTTAATGAACGTGGAGCAATTGGGTCTTCTGTTTCTATCTGTTCATCAATTTTAGGTATCCACTTACTTCCAGTTAATTCCCATCCATATTCTCCATTAGGTAATTCTATTCTTCTTTTCTCCTTATAACAATAAGTTTGAAATAAAATATTCTTTTGTTTTTCAAATTCTATTATTACTTTATTCATTCTTTTGTCTTTAATAATTTCAGGAGAAAGTAATTGAATAGTTGCATCAACATTTGAACAGAATATCTTTCTTGCATCAGGTATCCAAACCTTGACTGCATTTCCATCCTTATCAAATTTAAAATTGAAGTAACCCTCAATCATTTCTTCACCTCTTGAATTAGCAGTTCTTGTAATTGCATTTGCAATTATTAATGCCTTTGAAAAATCTGATTTAGGAGAATATTCTTGTTCATTATCATCTTCTTCATCTATTATATTTTCATCTTCTATCATTCTTTTACCTTCCTAAAATTCTATTGACCCAACTTTTCTTTTCTTCATGTCCACCATAACCACCACTATCATTCATAGTTAGACTCTTGAATACTCTTTTATTTTCTGAACCACCAACACTTCTTGAATAAACTATAAATGTTTTTTGAAATATCATTTCAGCTATTGAATTCATCCTTGAAGTATCTGGTGTTCCTTTATTTTCATATCTTCCTTCTTTGTAACCTGGTCCTGGTTCTACAAAACCATACTTCTCTAAGTTGCATCTAAACTCTCTTAAAACAGATTTAATAGTTCCTATCATAAAATTACTAAATTGCTGTTCACTTAGAATTCCCATTGTAGAAGAATTGCTTAATATTGGAGAAAAATTAGAATTAATCCAACCTCTACATGCTTCATTAGCTAATGGTTCTCCAGCAACTTCCCACTTACCTATTTGTTTATTAAAAATTTCTCCCTTCAAAGCATGACAAAGATTATCAAGAATATTTTTTGGGTCTATCTGTCCTACAATGTTTTTAATTTCTTCTTCTGCAATATAACTCTGTCTTGTAGGAATTTGGGGAGGGATATATTGTTCATACATTTGTGAAGGAGATTGTTCATAATATTCTGATTGGTTTGGTAGTTGCATTGTTTAAGTTACAACTGGAGCAGAAGGAGAAAGAGAACTTGCAACATTTTGCAATGCTGCAGCAACATCTTTTAATCCTTTCCAATTTACATACATTGAAATCATAACAATAAATATAAAGATTGTTATCTGAATAAAGTCTTTATATTTATCCCAAAATCCACTAAGAGTAAATCTCTTAATACTATTTTCTCTTATATCTTCAACCCATGCAGTTGCATCTTGGTTTATACATTTTAAATCAATCATTGCAATTTTCTTTCCACTTGCAGTTGTTACATATCTAAAACTTTCTGGTAACACAGCTTCAAAATCATCAGGACCTTTTTGAACAAGATATAATTTTCTACTTAAACCAACCAGGAATCTTGAAGATGGTGGTGGAAGTTCCAATGATGCAAGTCCTTTTCTTTTTAATCTAAATACAGTTATGTATCCACCTTCTCTTTGTTTCAATCTGTAATATCCACCAACAGCATTTATCTCATCTGTAATCTTTCCATCACTTCTTGGAATCCAAATTGTAACAGGAATGTTCATTGACTTCTTTCTTTTTCTCCACATCAAAACAGCAATAACAATTCCAATAAATATAACTCCTCCAATAACTTTTAAGAGAACACCTCCAGCTGAAGAAAACATTCCAGTAATACTTTCTCCAATTCCTCCTGCATAATCTGTAAATGGATTAGCCATAATTGTAAATAATTAAAATAGTATTTAAAGATATATATTTTGTTACACTTTGTTACAACTTTAAAACACTTGTATACAAGTGTAGAAATGTTTATATAGTTGAGATAACTTTCTTGTATACGAATGTTTTATATGGAGATAAAATGAGTTGGTTAAAAGAAAAATATGAGGAAACAAAAGAAGGATTCAAAAAAGACTGGGAAGAAAAAAGCAAAGCAAATGCAGAAACCAGAAAGCAAACTCGTGCAGCTTACTTCGCAGAAAGACAAAGACAGCAAGTAGAACTTGCAAGAAAGAAAGCTATCTTTGAAAGAGAAGCTGAAGAAAGAAAACTTAGATTAAAGTTTGCACCAAAGAAACCAACTCCTCTTGCAACAGGATTAAGTTCTGGGTTTGGATTTGAAAATACACCTACAAAAACTTCTAATCCTAATTCTTTTAAAATGAGTTGGGAACCTACTGGAATAAATTCTTCAAGTTATTTTAAACCTAAAAAAAAGAAAGGCAAGAAGAAGAAAGAGGAAAATTATTTACAATGGTGAAAGGGAGGAATTGATTAATATGAAAAAAATTTGGTATGGAACAGGAAAACATAGTTATACTAAAACAAGAGCAGAACGAAGATTAAAAGGAGCAAGAGAAATGTATGGTAAGAAATTTGTATTTAAGACAAAGAAAATGAAAGTTAAAGGAAGAAAAAATTTGTTTGGTCATACTTATGCTTATCCAATCTTATTTCAAAAGAGATAATTAAACAAACTGAAAGGAGGAACTAAAAAATATGAAGTGGAAATATACAAGAAGAAAAATTAATGGAGTAAGAACTAAAGCTAAGGTTCATAGAAAAGCAGATGGAGGATACTTAGTTAGGAAAGTTGGTGTAAGAAATACAACTGATTAATTTTCAATAACTCACAATGGTAAAATTAGGAACAGAATATAATAAAGATAAAAGGAAAACTTCTTTTAGAAAAGGAAAAACTTTGGTAGAATTATATGGAGAAGAAAGAGCAAAGTTAATAAGAGAAGCAATAAGACAAAAAGCATTAGAACAATTTAAAGATGGGATGCCAGAAGAAACAAAAAAGAAAATTGGATTAACAAATAGTATAGTTATGAAAGGAAATGTTAATGGGTTTGAAAAAGGATATTCTCCATGGAATAAAGATTTAACAAAAGAAACTAATTTTATAATTAAAGAAATGGGAAAAAAGATTAGTGTATCTGGTAAAGGAAGAATTGTAAGTAAAGAAACAAGAAAAAAGATTAGTATATCCAATAAAGGGAAACCAAAATCAGAAAAGCATAAAGAAAGAATAAAGATTGCAAGAGCAAAACAAAAAATTCCAATTAAAGATACTTCAATAGAAATTAAGATTCAAAACTTCTTAAAACAATTAAGTATAGACTTTTTTACTCATCAATATATAAAAGAAATAAATCATAGTTATCAATGTGATATTCTAATTCCAAGTATGAATTTAGTAATTGAATGTGATGGAGATTACTGGCATAAATATCCAATAGGAACAGAAATTGACCACATTAGAACTAAAGAATTAATTAAGAATGGATTTAAAGTTTTAAGGTTATGGGAATATGAAATAAAAGCTATGGATATAAATAAATTTAAGGAAAGATTAGAAAATGGTTAAGTTAGGACAACAAATAGGAATACAAAGACAAGAGGAATATAAGGTTGGAAAATTAACCCAACAATTAAAAGTAGAACCTTCTCAAGCAGAATTAAAAAGAATAGCACAAGCTCAGGCAGAAAAGGAAGAATATGAAAGACAAGTTGCAGCAGAAGAAAAAAGATATGCAGAAGAATTAAAACAATATGAAGCAGAAAAGAAAGCTATTGAAGAAGCTAATGCAAGACAAGATTGGTTATACTCACAGATTAATAAAGCTATAAATGACCAAAGAGGAAATGTTCCTTCTAATCTTGGTTTAAGTCAAGCAGAAAAAAAGATTTTTCAGAATGCAATAGATAATGCTTCAAGTGCAAGTGTTTATGCAGAGAAGTATAATCTGTATCCAACTGGTAAGGTTTATTACAAAGGAGAAGAAACAGGAACATTTACTTCTATTGCACCTAAAACAATTAAACCAGAGTTGGTTGCTGTTCAAGTTGTTAAACCTAAATCAAGAATAGTATTTGGTGAAGAAGCATGGAAAGATGTTCAAGGAAGAATTGCAGCAGGAGATATAAAACTCCAGGAACAAATTGCAGGAAGAGAAATTGCAACTATTTCTACTGGACCACAAACATTGGGATATGTCAAAGGAACAAACATTCCAATAACAGGATGGAATTTTGAACCAACTCCAGAAGATAAAACAACTTCTTGGGAGAGATATAAAACAGCAACAAAAGATTATTCTTTATTTACTCCATTATCAGGAACAAAACAATTAAAGGTTGCTGGACTTCCAATAATCAAAAGTCAGTATGCTCCTTCAATTTCAGGAACTATTGACTGGGCTGCTGGAGAAATAGTCAGGAGATATAAAATAGAAGATATTAAAGTTGGAATGTGGGATATTCCATCATATAAGATGAGAGGTTCAATCTCACCAGAAAAACCAATTATTTCTTTATTGGAAGGAGAAGATATACAAAAGATTAAGGAAACTAAATTAAGAATACAAAAAGAAACTGCTTATAGTATGGTTCAAACTGCTCCTTATGTTGGTTTAAGTTTTATTAATCCTATAGCTGCATCAGGATTATTATTTACTACAAGTTCTGAAAAGTATTTTACTCCAAAAGGTAGGGATATTTTAAAAGAAAAATCTGAAGGATGGTTAGGAAAAGGAGCTTATGTTCTTCCTGCAGTAGGAATCGCTGTTGGAGCAGTTGGAGTTAGACAGGCATTTCTTAAAAATCAGATAACTAAACTTAAACTTGCTAAACCAGAAATATCTGGAGGAACTTCAATAAGAATAAACAATCAATTATATTTGAAACAATTTTCTGAAAGTAGAATACCTTTTCCTGGATTTAAATATAAAGCAGTTCCTTTTTCAAGTGAACCTATAAGTCCAAGATTAACAACATTTAGTCTTTCTAAATTAACGGTTGCAGAAGGAGGAGGTTTTAGTTTTGTTGGAAAATCAGAAAGTATTGCAAAGATTGTTGGAATAACAAAACCAGTTATAATTAAAACTGGAGTTCAAGATATATTTGGAAAAATAATTCCCGCAAAGGAAGCAAGGATTATTCAAACATCAACATTATTTAAAAGAACAACTCCTATTGAAAATGCTTATGGTGGAAAAATAACTATGGAATCAACTCCAGTTAGGAAAGAATATTTTGGAGGATTTCCAGTAAAAGAAATTAAAGGAACAAGTATTGTAATAAGTGGTCCTATAAAAAAACAAAGAGTATTTGAAACATATTTAACAACAAGAGCAAGTCCAAAATCCTTTGGATTAATAATTCCAAAACCAAAGAAAACAATTATTGTTGGAGGTAAAAGAGGACAATCTTTATTAATTCCACAATTTTCAACTCCAACTCCAAGCATAACAGATTATTATATTCCATCTGTAACAGAACCTAAATTAAGTCTTAAAGTTCCTGGAACTATTGTTGGACAAAGGATAAATGTATTGGGAAAAGAATTGATTAATGTTCAAACTATTCCTGCAATAAATATTGGGTTTATGAAATCAGAACAAATTCAAACTCCAAGAATATTACAATTAGAAAAAACAGTTCAAATTTCTAAACAAATTCAAGTTCCAACAACAATTCAAATTGTAGAACCAGTTCAAAAAACTCAACAGTCTCAATTACAAAAACAACTACAAGTTCCAAAACAGATTCAAGTTCCAAAACAAATAAATGTTCCAACAACAATTCCAAGACTTTCAACTCCAAAAATACCTGGAGGAAGAAGGTGGTTACCTTCTATAAAACTTAAAGCACCTAAAGGAACAACAAAACCATTCAAGTCACCTAAGTTTATAGTTTTAAGAGTTCCTTCACTTTGGGCATTAGGAGAAAAGATTAAAGCTCCAAGAAGTTTTAAGAGATATGAACAAAGTGGACTTACCTTAAGACCAATTATAGTTCCAGGTTGGGATGAAAGGAAAAAGAAAGGCAGTATATTTAAAAGAACAATTAAAAGGAGAAAGAAAAGATGAAACGAAGACCACCAACAAAAATGATGAGAATAAGAGTAAGAGACTTAGAACTAATGAGAGAGATAGCAAGGCAAACAGGAAAAGGATTACCTGATATTCAAAGAGAGTTATTAAGAGTTTATAGGAGAAAGAAAAGATGAAAAACAAAAGAGGAGACTTTACAGGATTGTTATACTTAGTAGTAATGATAGCAGCAACAGCTATGTTCTTATTAATAGCTGGTTACATTGCAACACAAGTTTCAACTGCAATGAATGATAAGATAGGTGTTCTTAATAATGAATCAAGTGCTGCATTTGATTCAACAACAAATGTAGCAAGAAATAGTTTAAGTGCTGTTTGGTTTATAGTGTTTGGTGGTTTGTTATTAGGATTGTTTATAACTGCCTGGAATATTCCTTCAAAACCAATTTATGTTCCTGTGTTTATTATTCTTCTGGTGATAGCTATTATAGTAGGAGTTGCAATGAGCAATGCTTATGAACAGCTTTATGCTTCAGATAAACTGGAAGATATTGCAGGAACACAAGGAAGTATTAATTTTATTATGAGTAATCTTCCTTATACTGCTTTGATAATTGGGATAATTACTCTTATTATTACCTATGCAAAACCTAAACTGGAGGATGCTCCTTTAATGTAAAAATGGCAAAAACTCAATTTTTTAAGAGAAATAGACTTCAGAATCCTTTCATAAAGGTTCAAGGTTGCATTATTTTCTTAGTCTTAATACTTTTGCTCAGCCCTGTTTTTGTATCTGCAGCAAATTTTGACAATGTAAAAGGAAATTTAATTATTGACGATACAACTTCTAAGTATGGAAAAATTGATATTAAAGATTGGTTTGGATTATTAGACTTAGCAACATTAGAATTAAAAGAAAATACAGATACTTGTGGAAATGATTGTTCAATGAGGACAGAAATTATTATGTATCAAGATGGAGTTTTAGTTGATGGAGTTAAGTTTCAAGAAAGAGAGTGGGATAATACTTGGTATCCAACAACAATAGATTATAAGTTTTATATTAAGACAGGTGGAACAGAATGGAAAGTAGATGATTTTAAAACAGAATGCAGTAAAGGAAAAACAAATTATTTAAATGGAACAAATAAACCTGATTGTGTTCAAGTTAAATCTGGAACACATAGAGAGGATGATTATACTTGGGAAGAATATAAAACTGGAACAGAAGTAAAGGCAGGAACTTATTATATTAAACTTGAAGGAACAAGGACTTCTTCTAAATGGATTGATTGGATTATAACTTCTCAAGGACAAGAATTAGATTTTTGGTATACTTGGGGAGAATATATTTCAAGTTTTGATACCTCAGGGAAAGGTTCTGCTTCTGGAGGAGTTGGAATAAATGGTTCAGTAATTGTAGTAACTATTGCAGATGCTTATCAAATGTATGATATGTCAGGAAATTTTATTAAAACTTGGAGTGCAACTGAGCCTGTTGGGAAAGATGCAGGAACAACAGCAAATGCAACTAATTGGTTTATAATAGATAGCCAACCAAATGCTGGAAAAATATACAAATATGATTTAAGTTTGAATTTTATATCTTCTTGCACAATAGCAGATGCAGGAACTTATTTTGGACTTGCTGTTAATGGTTCTAATTTTTGGGTTGTTGATATATTAGGTAGGGAAATTGTAGAACTTGACTTGTCTTGTAATACTCTTCATACTTATGCGATTGCAGATACAGGGGAATTATTTGGAATAGCTATGAATGGAAGTAATGTATTTGTTTTAGATAGAGGTAATGGAGGGCTTGTTTATAGATATGATTTTGCAGGAAATAGATTAGGTAGTTTTTCATTTACACCAACACCTGCAAGTGATATTTATGCTGCTGGTTTAGGATTATATGGAGAATATCTTTATATTTCTCATAATCCAGATACAGAAGTTTATAAATTTTATAATGCTCCTGTTGCTCCAGATGTTTCAGTAGTTACAACAACATTAAATTCCCCTGTAGATTATTATAATACTACTTCAAATTTAATAACTTTTAATTGTTCTGCTATTACTGATGGAGTAGGTGGAGCAGAATTAAGCAATATAACTTTATATATAGATAGTGTTTTAAATGAAACCAAAACAATAAGTGGAGTAGATTATACAGAAACTTTCACAAAAAATATTCCTGATGGAATTTATGATTGGAATTGCCTTGCTTATGATGATAGTGGAAGTTTTGATTGGGGAACAAATAGAAGTTTAAGTATTGACACACTGCCTCCAAGAATAGTGATTAATTCTCCTAAAAAATTAGATGATTATGGATATATTGGAAAGACTGAAACTTTAAATTGGACAATAATACATCCTACAGGAGTCTTAGACTCGCTATGGTATAATTATAATGGAACAAATATTAGTGTTTATGGCTTAGAAAATGCAACAACTTTTGTGTTAGAAGATGATTTTGATTTAATCTTTTATGCTAATGATACAGGAGGAAATTTAAATACAACTATCTATGAATGGAGTTATAATGTTTTTAGAAATAGCAATACTTATACCTCCTCAACTATTGAAGAAAAACAAAATAGTTTTCTTTTTAATATCACTTATACTTCTTTAAATTGGAATGCAATCACAGGAACACTTACTTATAATAATACAAACTATTCAGGAACTAAAACTGGAAGTGGTGATAATTTATTATTTACTTCTAATGTTTATGCTCCAAGTGTTGATAGTCAGCAGAATGTAAGTTTTTATTGGATAATAGGATTAACAAATACAACTGGAACAACAAATATAAATTCTGGAAATTATAATCAAACAGTGAATATAATAAACATGAGTTTATGTGGACATCCTTATAATATTCCTTATCTTAATTTTACTTGTTATGATGAATCAACTTATGCTCATTTAAATTGTACAGTATCTTTGACCTTTAATTACAGACAACAAGATGCAGGTGGTTCTAATATATTCAATTATAATAATCTTTCTTCTGTTGATGGAACAATAGACTTCTGCATAAGTCCAACAGATGAAACTTATACAATAGATTCAACAATGGAATATTATGCAACAGGATACGCACAAAGATATTATAACTTTGAAGGAATTGAATTTACAAATGCAACAACATCGATTGGATTATATTTATTGAATACAACTTCTTCAACATCTTTTATTGTAAAAGTTCAGGACCAGAATTATCAACCAAAAACAAATGTAGAAGTTTATATGCAGAAATATAATACTGCAACAGGAAATTGGATTACAGTTGAAATTGCAACAACAAATGATGATGGAGAAACAATCAATCATATTTATACAGAAGATTCTATTTACAGATTTAAAATTTATGATAATGGAGAATTAATTCATACAACAACTGGAAGTGTAATTGCCTGTCCTGCAACTCCATGCACAGTTACAATAACAATCAGCGAGGATATAACACCAGTTCTTCCTATTTTTGAAGACTTAGATAATCTTATAACTTCTTTGGTTTATTCTAAAACAACAGAAGATATAACTTATACTTATTCAGATACTTCAGGTAGTTTTTCAAAGGCAAGACTTTATGTTATAAGAAGCCATCCAGGAGAACCAAATATATTATTCACCTGCAATGATACAAGTTCAAGTTCAACAGCAGTTCTTACTTGTGATTTAACTAATCAGAAGAATGGAACATATATTGCAACTGGTTTTATAACAAGATTAAGTGATTCAGAAAGAATGGTTGAAAGAAAGTTAATACAAAAAATAAAAGATATTGTTGGAATAATAGGATTGGAAGGAGTTTTATGGAGTATGTTTTTATTAATTGGAATTATAATGCTTGGAGTTTACAGACCAAGTTTAGGAATATTCTTTGGTTTTATAGGAGTATTATTATTATCCTGGCTTCAACTTATTCAAATATCAATAACAGCAATAGTTGCTATTGTTGGAATAGGAATTATATTATTAATAGAGGTGGGTAAACAATGATGAATAAAAACAAAAATGGAGAAGTTGTTCTTAGAGATTTGATAATGATAATAATAATCTTTTCTGGAATAATTGCTCTTGCTTCTATATTTGTAAATGATATGTCAGATACTTATGGAAATACAAATATGAGTGCAAGTTATAACCAAGATTCTATTGGAGAAAACCAACTTAATGAAACAGCAAGCAAGTGGGAAGAGATTGGAAGTAATCTTAATGGAAATTTATTGGAAATGTTACTTGGAACATTACAAGCAGCAAAGGAAATATTAACTGCTGTTATAGAAGCTCCTGCAACTTTTAGTAATATGTTAATGATAATTTTATCAGATATTGGAGTAAGTGAATCAATCACAAATGTGTTAGGGTTTATAATAACTGCAACACTTTATATTATTATAATATTTGTAATAATATCTGCAAGATTGCAGGGAGGTAGAGTATAATGGCATTTTCAAGTCCAGGAGGAATGAACAGCACAGTTGATTTGTTTACTTGGGCAAATAGTGTAACAGATAGCTGGTTTATTCCAGGAATATTAGTTGCAACTTATATAATCATATTTATAAAAATGCTGACTAATTCAAACAATACTTCAAGCAAAGCATTTGCAGCAGCTTCATTTATGGTGATGATATTATCAGTATTTGCAAGAGTAATGAATTTTGTTTCAACTGGTTTTATGAGTGTGTTTATTATATTAACAGCCTTTGGTGCAGTATGGATGCATATTGAAAACACAGGTTAAATATATTTAAATAGAATTAAAAACTACAAAGAACATGAAAAAACAAATTTTATTTTTAATGACAGGAATAGTTTTATCCCTTCTCTTCCTGTCATTAATATCTTCTTTAAAAGTAGATATTCCAACTCCAACAGGAACTTCAAATTTTACAATTACTTATACATACATAAATATAAGCACAACAAATTATTCAAATTCATCAGACTTTTGGATAACAACTGAAGGAGATTTAAATGATGTTTCTGATATTTTAGGTTCTGATATAACAAATGACTTAGGATGGGCTGCAGGTGGTGGAGATAGTTGGAGTTTAAATTACTCAAATTATTATAACAAATCAGATATAGATAATAATTTTACATTTTATATGTTAATTTCTTCTTGGAATACAAACATAACAAATATTTTTGCTCAAATTAACAATAATTATACATCAAGTTTAACCTATGCAAATTCTATTGTAGTTTCTAATGATACTTGGAGAACTAATTCTTCATTATATTATAATGCAACAATGGTAAACATAGTAGTTAATGGAAATGCAAGTGGAAGTGATAGTTGGATAAGTAATTATACCTTATATTATAATGGAACAACAGTAAATTTAATAGTTAGTTCAAATGATACTTGGAGAACTAATTATACAAATTATCCAACAAAAGAAAATTTATATGCAAATTTAACAGGATATTTATTAATAAATGGAAGCAGAATAATAACTGGAAATATAAACCTTGGAGGATTTAATCTCTCTGGAATAGATAATCTTACTTCAAATAAGATTTGTAATTCAACTAACTGTTATGTTATTAGTGATTTATTAAACGGTGTTTCATCAGGTTCAACATACAATGAAACATATCATAATTATGTAACTGCAAATATTTCAAACAAGACATATTTTTGGAATGGATATACAAGCACAAATGAAACATGGTTTGAAAATGTTGCACAGGTTTTAACTTTCAAAACATCTCAATTAGTTTCATGGATAGAAGATTGGTTTACAGGAAAATTAACAGACATAAATAATAATATAAATTTGAATTTAACAGCATCAAAAACTTATGCTAATTCTATTGTAGCTTCTAATGATACATGGAGAACTAACTATTCAGATTACTATAATAAAAGTCAAGTAGATTATAATATGAGTTTAATTTCTTCAGGAACAGATACGTGGAGTTTGAATTATACCTTTTACTATCCATTAGTTCATGTTTACAATAAAACAGAAGTTAATGCAAATATTAATAATAATTATACTTCAAGTTTAACTACAAGTAATGCAAACATAAATAATAATTTAACTGCAAGTAAAACTTATGCAAATTCTATAGTTGCAAGTAATGATACATGGAGAACAAATTATTCAAGTTATTTAACAGGAGCAAATGTTAATTCAGCTATTGGAAGTAATCTTAGTTTAACACTTCTTGCTAATGGTTCAAGAGCAGGAACAGGAAACTTTAATTTTGGAGGAAAAAATATATCAAATGTAGATAACATTTCAGTAAGCACAGTTAATTTTGGAACAAACAGAATGTTATCAAATACAACTTGTGTTAAAATATATGGGAGTTCATCAATGCTTGAAATATGCTAAACAATGAAATGGAAAATAATATTAATTATTATAGGAATTGTAATTTTAATAATAGGAGGAACTATGTTAAATAAAACAGAATCAGTAAAGAGTGATTTAATTAATCCAATATCTTCAAGGTTTTTTAACTATGTTTCAATACCAGTATCAAGTGGTTATTATGATGGAACATTTAAAGTAGAAATTACAGGAGATGAAGATAAATGGGTAGAAGATGTTAAATTTAATGGGAGAGAAGTTGTTATAATTACTAAAGAAAAAACAGAAGATAGAACTTATACTGAATGTTTGGAATGGGAAATGATTAAAGATAAGGAAACTAATGAAACAGCTGAATCATGTTCAAAAGAAGAAACAAAAACTTATGATGTTCCTTTAACAATGCCTGTAAATAAAATAACTTCAAGTTTAACTAAAGAAAAATTAACAGACATTTCAAAAGAAACTAAAGATTCAAAAGAAAGTTTTACATATATTATTCCAGAAGATGTTCATTATCTTAAAATAGGAGAAAATTCAATAACAATTACAGAATCACAAATAGCAACTCAATCTAATTTAAATAATGTCACAGCAGAAACAGGAAAGAGTAATCATACTCATTTAACAATTTCAACAACAGCTCCTTATAATAGTTTAGTTGCATATTGGAGTTTTGATGGAGATAAAGAAAATACAAAGTTAACAACACATTATGATTGGAGTAATAATAATTATGATGGAACAGGAGTTGGAGATGTTTCAGCAAATACAACTTGTGGTATTATTGGAGAAGGAGCATGTTTTGATGGAATGAATGATGATTATGTTAGTATTGCTAATCCAGGAAATATTTTAGATGGAAAGAATTTAACAGTAAGTGCATGGGTTTATCAAACATCATTAGGAACAGCTTCAAGAGTTGTAGACAGAACTTATAATTCACAATTTGCAACTTATATAAGTAGCACAGGAAATATGGGAGGTTCAATAGACGGAGCAACAGCAGATTCTGATGGTGTTTTTACTGGTTGTGATACAACTCTTAATGAATGGATGTATTTAACTTGGATTTATAATAGTGTAGGTATGTATGGTTATATAAATGGTGTTTATTGTGGAGGTTCAATTGTTGCAGAAGGAGCATTAGATGTTTCAACTTCTGCAATAAGAATAGGACAAAGAGTAGACGGAACATTAAATAGAGGTTGGAATGGCTCAATAGATGAAGTGATGATATTTAATATAGCATTAAATAATGCACAAATTTTAGCAATTTACAATAATCAATCTGCAAGATTTTTACCAACAGGAACACAAAGCATAACTAATCAATCTTATATGAATATATCTACTGGAAATAATAGAGTTAATGTTACAACTTATACAGAAAGTTTATTTGGAAGCAGTATTAATTTAAGTGTGGGATATTATAATGTAACTGGTTGGTTTTCTACAGCACAGCAGATAGTTAGTTCTGGTGTTGTTAAAACATTTAATATTTCAGGAGTTTCAACTAATTTAACATTTAATTATACTTTTTATGCTGGTAATTCAACAAATCCTTTTTATTCTTCAATAATAAAAAATAATATAACTTATGAAATTTGGAATGAAGGAGAAGAAGCAGATTCAATTTATCCAATTTTTACAGTTTATTATGATGATAATGCAAGTCTTCAAGGCAGTGGAACAGGACACTTTAATGTGACTGTAGCAAATACAAATGGAACTGTAATTTTACATATAAACGGAACAAATATTTATGCAACTAATAGGTCAGCAGATAATTATAATGTATCATTCGTTTTTACTCATGGAGGAAATTATATGTATAATTGGACTGCTTATGGAAATGGAACAAGCCATAATATTAACATTTCAAATAATTTTTGGTATACAGTAAATACAACAGGAGTAAGTAATACTTGTTCGTATACATCTTCAAATTGGGTAGTAAATTGTGCAGATTATTGTAATATAACAACAAATGTAAATGGCGGAGGAACAGGAAACAATTTTACAGCAATAGGAGTAGGCTGGTTTAAAATGTCTGCAAATATTTCTGGATTTAAGAATTATAAATTTGGTGGAGGTTGCAATGCAACTTGCACATCAACAGGATGTATTAGAATATGAAAAATAAAAAATATATTTACATTGCAGGATTAATTCTTATGGGATTAATCTTGCCTCTTATATTTGCAGAAACAGAAATTTATCCTTTAAACAAAGATGTAACTTTAAAATTTACCTGCACATCTAATGGAGCAATTCCTTCAGATTTAGCAACATTTAATATAACCGTTTCTTATCCAAATGGAACTACATTTATAAATAATAAAAAAACAACTGCATTAGGTAATGGTGCTTTTAGTTATAATACTAATTTTAATACAATAGGTGTTTATCCTGTTCAGATGTTTTGTTTTGATGGAATATATAGTTATTCAGATGAAGGAATTTATGAAGTTACAGAAAGTGGAAATAAAATTCCAGAAGGAATGTTAATAGTTTATGGAGTATTTATTATTATTGTATTTGGAATAAGTTGTATATTTTTTATCCTTGCATTTAAAATAGAAGATTCATCATTAAAAATATTTTTCTGGTTAGGTGGGTTTGTATTTTTAACTGGATGTATGGCAACAGTTACAGCTATAAGTTATAATATAAATCCAGTTGCTGCAATAAATAAATTAGTATTAGCAATTACTTTTATTATCGGAGTAATTACAGTTCTTATACTTGCATTAGTATTAATTCAAAAAATTGTGGCATCAATAGATATGATGAGAGAAAAGAAAGGATATGAAGCATAAACATATCTTTAAAAACAATTAGTAACTAATTGTTACATGACAATTAATTCTACATCAGGAAGGTTTAGCAAGAATTTTAGAGAATTAATTGAAAAAATAAAAAATATAGAAATTAAAAGAGGAGTTTTAAAATGTTCAGATACAACTGCAACTGAAATAGTTTATCAAAGAATTTTAAAAGCTGGTGGTTGGAAAGAAAATTAATTTTATAACAGATTGAAACAGATTGTTACTTATATTTAAATATTAAGTATTATAAATATATTAATGATAGGTGATAGTTTATTATTCTTGAAAGGAGGTTTTATAATATGGAATTATCAAAATTAATGCTTAAAGACAAAAAAGGAATGAGCTTAGGAGATATTTATCCTGCAGTTCTTACTTTAGTTCTAATTGGTATAGTTTTAGGAATAGGAGTATATATATTGAGTTCTATTAATACTGCTGTAACAGATGCAGAAGCATCAACAGTAATTAATACAACAACTTATGCTCTTGGAGACTTTGCTGATTGGATACCTATAATTGTTGTTGTTATTGCAGCAGCTATTGTATTAGGAATTGTATTAAGCAGCTTTGGAAGAACAGCTTCAGGAGTTTAATTCCATCTATTTAAGATGGAACTAAAAAATTTATATCCAGTTGTTATAACATTAATCCTAATTGGATTATTGTTAGGAATTGGGATATTTATTCTTTCAAGTATAGAAAATACTGTGGATGAAACAACATCTGCAACAGCTACTCAAGAGGTTCTTACTCAAGCAGAATTAATAGCAGGAACAGAACTTGATGGGTCTGCTTATAGAGATGGTTCTTGTGGAACTGTATCTATACAAAATGGAACATCAGGAGCAACATTAACAGCAGGTAATTATACTCAAACAGATTGTTTGATAGTAAATACAACTTCTGATTATGTGGACAGTTCTTGGTATGTTAATTATACTATCACTTATAGTGCAGATACACAAGCATCAACAGCAATAAACCAGACCATAGGTGGTATTGGAGACTTTGCTGATTGGATACCTATAATTGTTGTTGTTATTGCAGCAGCTATTGTATTAGGAATTGTATTAAGCAGCTTTGGAAGACAACCTGGAGTTTAATTTTTTTTTCTTTTTTTTCTTTTTTTTCATTCTCATCAATTTAAAGATTTCTGAAAACTCTTTTTTCCTTCTATGAAGTGATGAGCTGATGATTAGAAGGTTTTTTTGTTATTTTTTAGTTTCAACAACATATTTAAATAGTAATTAGTTTTAGATATTTTACAAAAAAAGATGGAAAATGAAACTGAAAATGCAAATGAAAAGATAATTGAAAAAATTGAGTTCTATCGTGTTAATGAAATTAAAGCTCATGTATTTATAATTCCAAAACCTAAATTTAAGAATGGATTATTTGTTTCAAGACTGCAGCCAGGAAATTATTTCTGGTTCATAGAAAATAAAAGTTCCATTCCTATAAGATTATTTCTTTATGAAATTTTAGATTTAAAAGATTATCTTCCTGAAGAAGAAATGGAAGAACATAGGAGGTTGGAAAAGTGAAATGCGAAAAATGCAAATTAGATTTTGGAGAAAAAGATATTCACGAGCATCATATTCATCCAAGATTTATGAATAATAAAAAAGGAAATGGAAAGAAGATATATCTTTGTGAGAAGTGCCATAATATATTGCATTTATTAATCCCTACAATAATTTGGAAACATATTGAAATTGAAGATAAAACTCAAACTATTGATGCTGTTTTAAAATTTACAGAGGATTGGAAAAATGGCAGATATGTTTGCAGATAGACAATTAAAAAGAATAATTAGAGAAATTTGTGATAATCCTAATGCTTATGATACTGACTTAAAAATAATCTGGTTTAATTTAACTAAAGATATGTTTGCAGTTGTTCCTGCTCTTGAAGTTTTTTTATTAGTTGAAAAAGCATTGGAAGAATTTTCTGATGAACAATGGTTTGAAAACAAATATCCTAAAGAAATATTTAATGAAAATTTTATATTCCCAAAAAAGAAAAAAAGTGTGATTAAAATTAATTTAAAACAAAGTAGATTAAAAAAATTAATCAATGACAATATTAAGATTACTGATGTTGCAAAAAGTTATGGTTTAAATCCTAAAGGAAAAGGAAATATGGTTGTGTGTCCTTTTCATGCAGATACTCAAGCCAGTTTAGGATTTGATAATACTAAAAATATATTTCATTGCTTTGGTTGTAATGCTAAAGGAGATATAATTGATTTCAAGAGGAGGATGAAAAAATGTCAGAAAGAGATGAAGCAACAAAAGAACTTTTAGAAGAAGCTGGTTTAAAAAATCCTGAAGAAATTTTTAAATCACAAGGTCAAGTAAAATTTTATTTAACAGAACAACCAATATTTTATGATATAAATAGTTTGTGGTGGATATGGAATAAAGAAGAATACAAATGGAATATTACAGATGAAGTTGATATTCTTAATCATATAGAAAAAATTACTGGTGAAGATATTATTACTCCAAAAAATAGAACTCTCATTATTAATTCATTAAAACAAGAATGTAGAAAATCAATTCCTAATCCAATAAAACCAACTTGGATTCAATTTAAAGATGAAATTTTTGATATTAAAACAGGAGAAAGATTTAAAGCAATTCCAGATTATTTTGTAACTAATCCTATTCCTTATAAAATGCACAATAATAATTTTGAATTAACTCCAACTATGGATAAAATATTTGAGGAATGGGTTGGTAAAGATTATGTAAAAACTCTTTATGAAGTTATTGCTTACTGTTTACTTCCTTCATATCCTATCCATAGATTGTTTTGTTTTGTTGGAGGAGGAATGAATGGAAAATCTAAATTCTTAGAATTATTAAGAAAATTTGTTGGAGAAACTAATTGTTGTTCAACTGAATTAGATACTTTGATTAATTCAAGATTTGAAATTACAAGATTGCATAAAAAATTATTATGTCAAATGGGAGAAACTAATTTTAATGAAATGAATAAAACTTCTATAATTAAAAAACTTACTGGAGGAGATTTGATTGGATTTGAATATAAAAACAAAAATCCTTTTGAAGAAAAAAATTATGCGAAAATTATTATTGCTACAAATAACTTACCAACTACAACAGATAAAACTATTGGCTTTTATAGAAGATGGTTAATAATTGATTTTCCTAATCAATTTTCTGAACAAAAAGATATTTTATTAGATATTCCTGAAGAAGAATATGAATGTTTAGCTTTAAAATGCACAGGAATCTTAAATGATTTGTTAAAAAATAGAACATTTCATAAAGAAGGTAGTGTTGAAGATAGAATGAATAAATATGAATCAAAATCTGATTTTCTACAAAAATTTTTAGATGATTTTACTACTTCAGAACCTAATTTAGATATAACAAAAGCAGATTTCTCTAAAAAATTTAGTGCTTGGTGTTTTGAAAACAGACATAGACAAATGGCAGAAAATACTTTAGGGAAGAAAATGAAAGATAAAGGAATAGAAACTGGAAGAAGATATGTTGATTGGCTTTATGATGGAAAAGGAGGACAATTATGGGTTTGGATGGGATTAAAATGGAAAGATTAGACAGGTTAGATAAGTTTTCCAGGTTACTCCCACTCACTACACACACATGAGAAACTGAGTGTAAGTAACCTATCTAACCTGTCTAACCTGTCTAAAAACATAAAAATGACTAAAAAACCAACACAATTACTATTGTATCAAAAAAATGACTAAAAATTCTATAAATATCAGATGTAAGTGGTGTGGAAAACCTTTAGGTTCTTTCATACAGAGCTGTGGTTGTTCCAAAATAAGGTTAAAATGGCATAATCCAGTAAAAAATAAGACTTATAAGAGAAAATATATTCCAAAACAAAAAAGATGACAAAAATGATTAAATGTCAAATTAAAACCAGTTTAAACTGCTATAAAACTATACCTGAAGGTTTAGAGAAGTATCTTTATGGTAAAACCTGCTGTGATTGGTGTTGGCATAAAGAAAAACTTAAAAAAAAAGAAGTGGAAGGAAAAAGAGGTGTTTTAAACCTTCCACATCAAAAAGTCAGAGTCAGGTTTTAGACTGAATTGACTTTTTGACTTAAATCAAAGTCATCAAGATTATTTAAAGATTATATATTTTAGATAATAGAAAAGTTTATAAATATAATATAATTAGATAAAACATGGGATTCATTAAAAATTTATTTGAAAAAATAAAATTAAAAAGAAGAATAAATTATCTTAGAAAAACAAACAAAAATTTTTCTATTAAAGATTGTATTAATTCTAATGATAATTTTAATAAATTTCCTGTTTATTGTGAATATAAAGGATGTAAAAATAAATTAAATCCTTATTCTCATAGATGTCCTTATTGTTTTAAATATCATTGTATAATTCATATTGTTGCAGAAGAACACAAATGTTCTAAAGCGATTTTACCTTATGAAATGACAAAAGGATTTGATATTAAAAGTAATAGAATAATGGAAATACAATGAAGACACAAATAAAACAATGGGGAGATAGTGCAGGCATAATTCTTAATAAGGAGTTTATGAAGTTTTATGGATTGAAAATTGGTGATTGGGTTGATGTTAGTGACCTTGTAAAAGTAAAACCAATTAAAAAGGAGGTTAAACAAACAAAATGACTGAAAATCAAGAAGAGCTGCAAACTGGAATTGGAACTGAAGAAGCTATAACTTTGAAACCAGCAACTGTCAAAATAACTGGAGTAATCTTTGAAGAAGTTGGGATTAAGAAATCAAAGAAACTTGTCTGCACAGTAAAACATCCAGACAATAAAGAACTTATACATATTTCAGCTGTAAAATATGAGAATAAGGGAAAACTTGAAGTATCTGGACTTTGGAAGAATGTAGATGATAAAGGACTGATTAGAAAAGGAAGTGCTTTAGCAGTATTCCTTAATTCTGCTGGTGCAAAAGTGCCACAGGAATTGATAGGAAAGGATGTAGTAACAACTCAAGAAGATAAGGGTTATTTATGCTTTAAAGCATATTAATCGCACCAGTGACCCTTAAAACACGAATTAGAGGTATTTGGATGGCAGGATAAACTTTTTCCACCTGTTTTATAATATGAAAAGTAAATACTTAAAAATTTGGAAGAAAGAAAGAAAATCCAAAGAAGATAAAGATAGAATTAAATTATGCAGAGCAAGTATGGATAAAAAATGAAACCAAATAAAATCCAGAAGTCTGATGACTTCTGCCCTTCGGATTCTCACGAATCCAAAGTCAAAGAAGAAATTGAAAAGAAGTTTTACAAACTTAAACCTGATGACAAATTAACTTTGACAGGAAAACAATTAAAAGAATTTGCAGAATTTAATATTAATAAAGCAACTGCTGATTTAATTAAGAAAGAACGATACGATAATTGCTGTGAACAAGAATTTCTTAATTATATTTTAGGTTATTTTAAATCAAATACTTCAAGTGATAGCCATATATTTTTATTAGTAAAAGAAAGATTAGATAATACAATGAAAAGGTATGAAGAATTAAAACAAATGCTGGTGGAGAAATGATGGAAATAATTAATACACTTATTAGTATTTTTGCAGGGATTTTAATAGGATATAGTTTAGGACTTATGGATAAGAACAGAATTAAAAAACAAATGCTGGTGGAGAAATAATGGAAGAAAATAAGATATATCAAGGCGATTGTTTAGAATTGATGAAACAGATAGAAGATAATTCAGTTGATTTAGTTGTTACTTCTCCACCTTATGATAATTTAAGAGATTATAAAGGATATTCATTTAACTTTGAAGGAATAGCAAAAGAATTATTTAGAATAATAAAAGATGGAGGAGTTGTTGTGTGGGTTGTTGGAGATGAAGTTGTTAATGGAAGTGAAACAGGGAATAGTTTTAAACAAGCATTATATTTTAAGCAAATAGGTTTTAATTTGCATGATACTATGATTTATGCAAAAAAGAATACTCCTCCACAACCAAATACAAAACGATATGAACAGAGATTTGAATATATGTTTGTTTTTAGTAAAGGAATGCCTAAAACTTTTAATCCTTCTATGAAATTTAAAGAATATGATGATAAAAGGAAAATGAAAGCAGTTAATCGTGGAAAAGATGGAAAGATAGTAATGAAAAAAGTTAATCATAGAGATTATGTAAAAGTTGGAAATATTTGGTTTTATGCCACAGGATTTGGAAATACAACTAAAGAAGGTTTTGCATTTGAACATCCTGCTATGTTTCCAGAACAGTTAGCAAAGGACAATATTATGTCTTGGAGTAATGAAGGAGATTTAGTCTTAGACCCAATGTGTGGAAGTGGAACAACCTGCAAAATGGCAAAACAATCTTTAAGAAAGTTTATTGGTTTTGAAATTGCTGAAGAATATTGTAAAATAGCTAAACAAAGATTAAGTCAAGAGGTATTATTATGAAAGAATTAAAACAAATGCTGGTGAAAAAATGATGGTAAAAGATATATTTTCAATAGAATGTGAAGAATGTCAATGTTATAACTTTAGTCCAATTAAATGTAAATCTTGTTGGGAAAAAGATATTAAAAAACAAGCAACTGCTGATTTAATAAAAATGATTGATGATGAAATTTATAAGATTAAAGATATAATTATTATGTGTGAAGGAAACTTAGAAAGACAATTAGCATTTATAGAAATTAAACAAAGGTTAGAAGAATTAAAACAAATGCTGGTGGGGAAACAATGAAAACAAATAAAATCAAAGAAGAAATTGAAATGTTACATAATGAATATATAAATAATAATTTAGATAGAATGGAAGAAATTGATTTCGAAACAGAAAGATTAGAATTTGGAGAGTTTTGTTATCAACAAGCAACTGCTGATTTTATAAAGATGATTGATGAACATTCTTATTGTTCTATTTGTGGAAATGCTACTGTTAATGGAAGATGTATACAACATCCAAAAGCAATATTATTAACAAATACAGAAGAATTAAAACAAATGCTGGTGGAGAAATAATGGAAAAAACATTAACTGAATTTGATATGGTAACAGGAGATTGGTTTAGAGATTATGATAATATTTCTCCTCAATTATGGTTAGATTTATATGGTTTTGATGAACCCGATTTATCAGACTTAGAAAGTGAGGTAACAGGAGAAAACCTAATATGAGTGTCTATATTTATTTTAAAAATCAAAGATGGAGAATTAAATGTCCTAAATGCTTAAATGCAAATAAACTAACTATGAGATTGGATAAAACACTTCATTGTGGAAAATGTAATTATGTTTTTGAGACTGGAGATGCTTTAGGAGAAATGGAGAAAATTAAATGGAGTATGAATAAAAATGAATAAACAAAAAGAATTGGAAAAAACTAAAGAAATAATTATATCTCAAATAGAGAATTTATGTGAAGAATTAAAATTAGGAGAATTAACATCAGATATTATTATTCAAAGAATTAAAACAATTAGGTTATTATCTGAAGAAAAAGGTCGCCAGATTGAAAGAGATGAAATTAAAAAGAAGATAAAAGAATTACATTTTGATAAATTACAAAATTTATTAGAAAAAGAAGGTTATTGTGTAGGAGAAATATTAGCAATAGTTGGTAATGTTGAGCAAGAGCTTCTAAACTCTTTAGAAGATGAAAATGAAAACAAATAAAATCAAAGTAAAGAAATTAAGAGAACAAACAAATATAATTTATGATGAAGGTTATCAACAAGCAATTGCTGATTTTATAAAGATGATTGAAAAATCTTTTTATTCTCCAAGATTAGACCACAAAAGAACAGAAGAAGTTTGTATATTTAGAGAAGAACTTAAAAAACAAATGCTGGTGGAGTCTTAAAATGAAGAATTTAAGTAATTTAAAAAGAAGTTTATTAACATTAAGAAAGAAGTTAGTTGAACAAATAAATGTTTTAGATAGAACCTTAATTACTTTAAATAATTCTTCATCTGATATTCCTTTTTGTCCTAAATGTTTTAGCAGGGATTTGAGATGTATGACTAATAATAAAATATTTTGCAGAGCTTGTGGTTATGATAATAGAAAACAAATGCTGGTGGAGACAAAATGACAAATAAACAAAAAGAACTGGAGAACGAAAGAGTTTTTGTAGATGAATCAGATAATCATATGGGAATATGTGGAACTATAAATAGGAATATGTTTAAAGATTATTTAAAAGGATTAGAAGAATTTAACATCAAAAAAGGTCGCCAAATTGAAAGAGATAAAATTAAAAAGAAGATTATTGATAAATTAAACGATTGGAGTGCAGAAGTAATATTACAAGAACTTCTAAAATCTTTAGGAGAAAAACATGACTGATATATTATCTATGATTGGAATTATCACTCTAGTCTTTGCTGGAATTTTAATCATACCATTAGTCATTGGTTTATTTTATGTTGAGTTTAGAGATATAGCTAAATTTTGGTATAAAGTAGGGAAAAGATTAAGAAACTCTTTAGGAGAAAAATGACAATGTGGAGTAATCTGGGTTTTATATTTGGAATAGCAATAAGTTTAGGAATGTTTTTGCATTGGAGTTTTTATATAAGTGCATTATATATTTTAGTAATATCAATAGCAACAATGGAGATGAAAAAATGACATATCATAAACATATTCGTATGAGTTTTTCATCAAGATTTTCAAAAGATGCAAGAGGACATAAAATTAGATTAGAAGATATTGATAGTCAGGAAACAAAAGGGAGAACATCACAATGCGCGAAATCCCTTCCAATGAGCAGTGATGTGCAGAATTTGGAAAAATGCCCTGACAATTATAATCAAGAAAACCGTTTAAATTGTCATTTAACGAATCTTGATACAGGAAAGGACATGGTGTTCTGCCAGTTCACCTCCTTTCAGTCCTCTCCTGTTAATTCTCAAATAGATAAATTTTATAAAAAATATGGAAGAAATTGGAGAGAGTTATACATCGGTAGTTTAATTTAATATGAAACCTGAAGAATTAAGAAAAAAAAGCAATGAAGAACTCCAGAAGATTAAAAAAGACTTAAAATTTACTTTAGTCAAAGCATCTTCTAATTGGGGAAATGAAAATATAACCAGAAAAGAAGCTGGAGAGGAAATCAAGGGGTATACAAAGAAAGGTTCAAAGACTTCTCTTCAAAGAGATATAAGAAGGAATTTAGCCAGGATAGAGACTATTATTAATGAAAGGAAAAATGGAATGAATTATTAGTAAAAAGTTGAAATTGGAAAGATATATAAATAGTGTTTATCTTTTAATATAAAGAACAACAAAAATGGAAGTCTTACAAGGAAAACAAGTTAGAAAAAGTTTAACTTTAAGTGCAGTTGAAGGAAGTGAAGGATTATTTACTGGAATAAAATCTAATGGAAAAAAATATTCTGTTAGAAAAGATAGGCATTCTTATTTCTTTCCAGATACTTGGATTGAATTAATGAATGTTTGTAATCAAGACCAAAAAGATTTCTTTAATGGATTATTAATTTCAGGTGCAAGAATAGATGAATGGTTGCATTGCAGACCAAAAGATTATTCTTGGGATAGAAATACTTTAAAACTTTTTGTTACAAAAGTAAAAGCAAAGAAAAAGGAAAATAAAATTCTTGGAGGAGCAAGTAGAGATTTTGGAATGAGCAGTCAATATATTAAAAGAATAAGAGCTTACATAAAAAGAAATAATATTGCTGATGATGAACGTTTATTTAAATTTACAAAACAAAATGCCTGGCAATTATTAAGAAGGAAATTAAAAAAGATTGGAATAGAAGATTATTGGCAGTATTCTTTGCATAATATCAGAAAAACAACTGGGATGTGGTTAAAAACGATTCAGAGTAGAGGAAAGGACTTAGATAGTGATGAAATCTGCATGAGATTAGGACATGACCATAACACTTTTCTAAAACACTATGGTTCTCCATCTAGATTTACTGATTCTGATAGAGATAAAATTGTTAATATTTTAGGAGATGTTTATGGAATCAAATAAAAACAATTATGGAGAAGGAATAGAATTTGATAAAAGAACACAACAATTATTAAGAATTTTTGTAAAAAATTGGGATGATGAAAATGATGATTCAAAATTTGATAATGAATCAATTTTGAATACTGAATTAATTGAATATGATTGTTTAAGATTATTTAAATATTTCACACAAGTTAATTCAAGTAAAGATATAGATACTTCAAAAGCAAGAGATAAATTAAGGGTAACTGAAATAGGAGATAGAGAGTTAGCAACACATCAAAAAGAAACTTTAAAAAATTGTAAAATTTTTTCTTTAAGCAAACCTATAAAACATTTATTACAATTAACTAAACCTTGTGAGATAAAAGAAGAAATAAAATTACCATTTAATTCTATGTTTATTGATACAGATATTTTTGATGACAAGAATAATTTAAGAATTTTTGGTATTCTTATTGAATTTTTTGATAGAAAAATATTTCAAGATTTAAATAATAAAATAAAATCTGACTTAAATTTAAAAGAACAAATGAAATATGATTTAGCATTTAGTATAGAAACTTTAACAGAAGTTCCAATAATTGCTGTTTCAACTCTATTTTATGCTGAAGAAAAAGGAATGTTTCACATAGTAGACTTTAATTTTGATTTAAGTTCTGGAAAGATTATCAAAAAGAAATTAAAGATAATTGGAATTAATAGAGATAAATATCAAACAATAATAGAAAAAGTGGTATCTGTATTAATAACCAATCTTTTATTATTTTTAAATGAACCAAGAGTTATAATTTATATTAAAGAATCTAATAATGAAAGGAGAGCAAAAAAAGGATTAATTCCAATTCCTTCACAATTAAAAACTAAAATTGAAGTGGGTCTTGAAAATTATATTGAAAAAATTTATTTTAATGGATTAAGTCATTCCAAGTTGGGTTTCTCTTTTTGGGTTAGAGGTCATTGGAGAAGATTTTTATCTCCAAGATTTGTAAATAAAAGAGGTCAGAAAACTTGGATTCTTCCACATATTTCTGGTGAAGGATTAATGCCACCACAAGTTTTTGAAGTAACTCACTCTAAAGATAAACAAATTAAACAAGAAGATAAAGGAGAGACTACTCAATTAGTTTAACTTTTATGATAAAGATAAATATAACTAATGAAAACACAAATGAAATCTAAAAAAGCTGGAATTGGAATGTTTGTAATAATTATAATTTTTATTTTAGCAATGCTGTTCATGTGGAAGTTTGGATTGTTCAAAAGTTTTTGGGAGTTTATTAAATGTATTGGAAAAAATAAATTAGAATGTTTGAGTTAAAATGATAATGAAACAAAAATTTTGGGTCTGGATGGTGCAATGTGCTTTATGCATAACTGTTCAGAATCTTGGAAACAATTTAATACCTGATATGAAAAATGTGGGAATTGTTATTGCTGTTGTTTTTGCAAGTGCTTATATTTGTGATTTGTATAATTTAATAATTGATTTAAGGAGTAAAAATTAAAATGAAAATTGAAATAATACTTCCAGCAATATTATTATTTTTAATAATAATTCTTATGATTACAATTCCTCTTTTTGTTTTAAATAATTTTGTAGGTGTATTCAAAGATTGTGAAAATAACCCAGATGATTATGTTGTAAATTTTGGAAATCAAAATATAACTTGTGGAGACTTAAAAAAAATAAATTCAACAATAGCAGCGAATGAATATGGGTAAACATAAAAGTTATATTTGTTTAAATTGTGGAATTGAATTTAAAAACAAATATCAAAAATTGTTACATAAAAAAAAATATCCAAATGGAAGTTGTAAAAATATTGAAAAGGAGGTAGATAAAAAAATGTTTAAGAAAAAAGAAAAACCAGTTGCTCCTCCTGTTGATGATGATGATGAAATTGTAGAAGATGAGGAAGAGGAAGAAGAAGAAACTGATGATGAAAAAATTGAAGATATTGAAGAGGAAACAAAAGCAATCAAAAAAGAAATTCAAAAAGCAAAAGA
>Ga0209706_10000257_pt1 | contig 29502 bp, 21 predicted proteins | sample PPLLaktember2015_6_FD_187263 | JGI IMG/M metagenome (GOLD analysis project Ga0209706, IMG submission 187263) | Freshwater sediment microbial communities from Prairie Pothole Lake near Jamestown, North Dakota, USA - PPLs Lake P8 Core (1) Depth... | ecosystem: Environmental > Aquatic > Freshwater...
GAGAGGAGCCAGACGGCGAAGTGCTCGACGTCCTTGACCGGCAGGCGGATGATGACATAGAAGGCGCCCTGCGGCTTGCGGATGACGATGCCGGGGATGTCCTTCAGCCCGTCGTAGAGGATGTCGCGCCGCTTCTTGTATTCGGCCCGGACGCCCTCGAAATAGTCCATGGGCATGTTGTAGGCGGCCAGGGCGGCCATCTGCTCGACCGAGGGCGGGCAGAGCCGGGCCTGGGCGAACTTGAGGGCGGACGCGTAGACGTCCTTGTTGCGAGTGATGATCATGCCGATCCGCGCCCCGCAGCAGCTGTAGCGCTTGGAGATGCTGTCGACGACGACGACCCGGTCCTTGATGTCCTCGTACTCGAGGATGCTCTTGTGCTTGAGGCCGTCGTAGACGAACTCCTTGTAGACCTCGTCGCCGATGAGGAAGAGATCGTGCTTCTTGACCAGGCCGACGACGCGGTCGAGCTCCTCGGGCGTGTAGACGGTCCCCGTGGGGTTGTTCGGCGAACAGAGCAGGATGGCCTTGGTCCGGGAGGTGATCTTGGCTTCGATGGCCTCGACCGGGGGCAGGCGGAAGCCGTCCTCGACGCTGAGCGGCAGGGGCACGATCCGGAGCCCGGCGAAGGCGGCGTAGCCGTTGTAGTTCGTGTAATAGGGCTCGGGGATGACGATCTCGTCGCCGACATCGCCGACAACGGAGAAGGTGAAGTGGATGGCCTCGGAGCCGCCCGTGGTGATCAGGACCTCGTCTGCCCGGAGGGGGATGTCGTACTTGGCGAAATACCGGGTGACGGCCTCCCGGAGCTCGAGGAAGCCCTGGGCCGGGCCGTAGGCCAGGACGGGCTGGCTCCATTGGTGGAACGTGTCCAGGACCGGTCCCGGCATGGGGATGTCGGGGTCGCCGATATTGACGTGGAAGACCTTGATCCCCTTGGCTTTGGCCGCGTCGGCGTAGGGCTTCAGCTTCCGGATCGGTGACGCCTGGATGTCGTTTCCGCGCTGGGAGATCTTCATGGACGGGTCCTCCGTGAATCAGGGTTCGGAACGTTGAGCCCCATTATAAGGAATTCCCCGTCCCGACTGCAAACGAGTTCAGATGGCGAAGCCGACGATCAGCTTGAAGGTCGTGAAGCGGAATCTCAGGCCCTCCAGCGGGTCCCACACGACCCCGTCGAGACCGCCCTGCGAGAGGATGTCGGGGCGCCGGCCGATCTCCCGGCCGCCGAACGCGATCCCGAGGCCGACCGTGAACGAGGAGCTCTTGATATTGAACTCGCCGCCGGTGACGATATGGTGGATGTCCCAGTCGGTCAGCGAGACGTTCGCCGAGGTCCCCGACCGCTTCGCCGAGTAATCCGTCGTGAAGCTGGCGAAGCCCTTGAAGCGGGGCGAATAGGACCATTCGACCCCCGCTCCCCAGTTCAGGACACCCTCGAGCTCCTGGGTGACATCGGTCGAAAGCATCTCCCCGGTCGACTGGGCCGCAAAAGCGGGCGAGTCGACGACGGTGTACGTGCGGACCCGGGCGAACCATTCGGTGCTCCAGTAAAGGCGCACCTGCCGGACCTTGAAGGTCATCCCCGCGGCTATCGAGACGGGCGAATGATAGGTCATCGGCAGACGGTTCCTGTAATTGGAGGCCAGGTAATCGTCGGCGGCGCCGTCGCCGTCCCGATCCAGCCCGGCCAGGGACGAATTGACGCCGGTCGACCCGGTCCCGCCGAGGGCCAGGCTCGGCGAGGTCAGAGTAAGGCCCAGGGTGATATCCTCGTAGTCCAAGGCCAATCCGACCTTCCACAGGGCCCGGAAATGGAAGTATGAGAACTGCCTGGACCCCAGGGCCACGGTCAGGCGGTCCTCCTGGTCGAGCGCCTCGACCAGGGTCTGGGTGCTGGCCCGGTGGTTGCGGACCGCGATGTACTGGGTGACGCCGACGCCGAAATGGCTCGAGAGCTTATAGGACCAGGTCAGGCCGAACCAGTGTTCGCTGAGCTTCTCGTCGAGCTTGTACTGCGAGACGTAGTCTTCCGGCCCGGCCACGCCGGGGAGAACGTCGTGCGAGCCGGTCCCCGAGGCCGAAACCCCGAGCTTGACGGACTGCCGGATGAGGTAAGAATAGCCGAACCAGTGCTTCGGGCGCCCCCGGAGCTTGACCGTCCCGGCGATCAGGGTGGGCGCGGGCCCCGGGGTGAACGTGTACAAAGGCACGGTCCGGACCCCGGCGCCGGTCAACGTGACGCGAGGATACTGGAAGACGTTAGCGGCCATGATCGTCTGCGGCTTTTCGAGGAGGCTCATCCCGCCGGGATTGTAGTAGGTGCCGGACAGATCGAGTACGCTGCCGATGACCGCCCCGCCCAACAGGGTCGCCCGCGAGCCGTACTGGATGGTCCAGTAGTGAGCGTCCTGGGCCGTTGTCAGAGAAGCCGAACCGAGAAGGGAAAAGACCACCAATAGCACGGCCCGGGGGGATCTCATCACTCTAATTTTATATCGATTCGCCGGACGCCCGTCAAGCGCCGGGCCGCCGGACGGGCCGAACATCGCGATTGCCAAGCAGGGGGCTTTTCTGCTAGTTTAGGGGGCGAAAACAGCCCGGAAACGTCATGCCGATCGAACGCGACGCCCGCCTCCGCGAAGTCCAGATCTGGGGGGATTTCTTCCGGTTCGGGATCGACGCCCCGGCGGCCGGACGGGACGCCCGCCCGGGCCAGTTCGTCATGGTCAAGGTCTCCGAGGGGACCTCGCCCCTCCTCCGGCGCCCCCTCGGGATCCACGATGCGAATCCGGGCGGCCTCGATCTCTTCTTCAAGGTCGCCGGGAAGGGCACCGAGATCCTGTCGCGGAAGAAACCCGGCGACCGGCTCGACCTCATCGGCCCCCTCGGAAAGGGCTTCACGGTCGCCGCGGCGGGCAGGGGCCGAACGGCTTTCCTCGTCGGCGGCGGCCGGGGCATCGCCCCGCTGTATTATCTGGCCCTCGAGCTGGCCAAGGCCGGAACGAGGCCGGTCGTCTTCTATGGCGGGCGCTCACTGGCCGACATCCCCCTGCGCGAGAGATTCGAGAGGGCCGGGCTCGAGTATCACTGTTCGACCGACGACGGCAGCTTCGGGTTCGCGGGCTTCGTCACTGCGCTCGTCGCCCGCGAGCTCGAAAAAGCGGAGCCTGCGCTCATCTACGCCTGCGGCCCCGACCCGATGATGAAAGCCCTGGCCGGGATCGCCGCGTCCCGCCGCGTCCCGGCCGAGTTCTCCCTCGAGTCTATGATGGGCTGCGGCATCGGCGCCTGCTGGGGCTGCGTCCACCGGATCCGCGGCGAGAGCGGGACCGGCTGGGTCAAGATCTGCGAAGAAGGCCCCGTCTTCCCCGGGGAGCGCATCTCATGGACGTGAGGGGCACGGGCGTCGACCTGACGGCGGATCTCGGTTTCCTCGAGCTCCGCAATCCCGTGCTGACGGCCAGCGGCACCTTCGGCTACGGCCTCGAGTTCGAGCCCTACATGGACCTCGTGACGCTCGGCGGGATCGTCGTCAAAGGGCTTTATTACGGCCCCCGGGAAGGCAATCCGCCGCCTCGCCTGGTCGAGACCCCGAGCGGGCTCATCAACGCCATCGGCCTCCAGGGCATCGGCGTCGAGGCCTTCGCCGAAAAGGTCCTGCCGAAGCTCCGCCGGATCGACACGGCCGTCATCGTCAACGTCTGCGGCGCGGACGACGACGAGTACGCCGCGGTCGTCGAATTCCTGGACCGGCAGGAGGGCATCGCCGCTTATGAGCTCAACATCTCCTGCCCCAACGTCAAGAAGGAAGGGGCCTGCCCGGCCCTCCTGCCGCAGACGACCTTCGATCTGGTGAAGCGGATCAAGGCCGCGAGCCGCCGCCCTATCATCACCAAGCTCTCGCCGAACGTCACCAGCATCATCGAGATCGCCCAGGCGGCCGAGGAGGCCGGGACGGACGCCCTGGCCCTGATCAACACCCTGCTGGCCATGGCCGTCGACCTCGAGACGCGCCGCCCCAAGCTCGGGAACGTCTACGGCGGGCTGAGCGGCCCGGCCGTCAAGCCGGTCGCCCTGCGCATGGTCCACCAGGTCGCTTCGCGCGTCCGGGTGCCGGTCATCGGCATGGGCGGCATCATGAGCGGCGCGGACGCCCTGGAGTTCCTCGTCGCCGGAGCGGCCGCGGTCGAGATCGGAACGGCCAGCTTCGTCGACCCCGACGCGGCGGCGCGCATCGTCGGCGAGATCGCGCGCTGGTGCGAGGCCCACGGCGTCGCGGCGGTCCGCGACGTCGTCGGGACGATCAAGATCCCCTGAGCCCGGAGAAAGGACCCCCCATGAGCGCTTCGAACGCCGACCGCATCATCATCGCCCTCGACGTGCAGACGAAGGAGGACGGCATCGCCCTGGTCAGCCGGCTCAAGGACGCCCGGACGTTCAAGGTCGGCTTGGAGCTGTTCACGGCCGAGGGCCCGGCCCTCTTCCGCAAGCTCAAGGCCCTGCGCAAGGACATCTTCCTCGACCTCAAGCTCCACGACATCCCCAACACCGTGGCCGGGGCGGTCCGCTCGGCCTTCAAGCACGGCGTTCAGATGATGACCATCCACGCTTCGGGCGGCCGGGAGATGATGGCCAAGGCGGCCGAGGCGGCCAAGGCCGCGGCCGAGGCCGGGAAAGGCCCCAAGCCCCTCCTCCTCGGCGTCACCGTCCTCACCAGTCTCAAGGGGGCCGACCTCGAGGAGGTAGGGATGTCTTCGGATGTCGAGTCTCAGGTCGTGCGCCTGGCCGGGCTGGCCAAAGCGGCCGGGATGGACGGGGTCGTCTGCTCGCCTCAGGAGATCGAGGTCCTGCGCAAGGAGTACGGGCGGGAGCTGGTCATCGTCACCCCGGGGATCCGGCCGGCATGGGCGGCGGCCCAGGACCAGAAGAGGATCATGACCCCGGCCGAGGCCGTGGCCAAGGGGGCGGATTATCTCGTCATCGGGCGGCCCATCACGGGCGCGCCCTCACCGAACGAAGCCTTTCTCCGGGTCGTCGACGAGCTCGATTAGGCAACTAACCCACGAACCATAAGAATTGAAAGAACGGGGGGCGTTTTTATGGGTTAGAGCCGGCCGTAGCGGACGGCGAAGATCCCCTTGACGATCCAGTTGAACACGATATAGAGGACGGCGGCCGCGACGACGCTCAGGACCATGTAGCCCGCGATCTTGGGTTTGGGCGTCTCCATCATGGGGGTGTCGAATCCCAGGTAGAGGATGTAGAGCCCGTACAGACTGGCCACGACGCCGAGGGCCCAGAGGCCGGGGATGATGTAGAAGACGCCGGCCACCCAGCCCGGCGTCATGCTGTACGCCGAAAGCTTCAGGGCGTTGTTCATGTTCTTGGCCGAGGAGAAGGTCGGGGCCAGCGCGTCGATCACGAAGGCGAAGACATAAACGCCGCCGACGGCCAGGGCGTAGGACACGACGGCGTAGCCGAGGGCCCGGCCGACCGGCCAGCGGAACGCGCCCACGAGCGGCAGCCGCTGTCCGACGAGGACGTTCCCCAGGAACTGGAAGACGGATGGGATGGCCGCCAGGATCATGACGTAGGATGTGAACAGGTCGGCGGGCGTCGTCGGCTCGGCCTTGATCTTGACCCATTCCTCCTTGGGCCTCAACAAGATCGACTGGACTCTCTGGACGAAATCCATGGGACCCTCCTCCCTCAAACTGGCCTCATGATAGTCCAAGGCCCGGATGGTGTCAATGAGCCCCCCCGGGGGGCTCGATGGGGAGATTGGAGGCGCGGGTCGGACTCGAACCGACGAGTAAAGGTTTTGCAGACCTCTCCCTTAGCCGCTTGGGTACCGCGCCGCATTCGTCATGGAACGGGTGGCTCGTTGGAGCGGGCGATGGGACTTGAACCCACGACCTTCTGCATGGCAAGCAGACGTTCTACCACTGAACTACGCCCGCCCGCTCAGCCCTCACCTGAGGGATAGCACGCCTTAAACTAGCAGAATCGCCAGGGACTGTCAACCTGTCGGCCTGGCCAATAAGAACAACGCGCGGCCGCTTGACGCAGGGCCGAGGGGCGTCGTCGGAGGGAGCATAAAGCGGCAATTCAGCCGGCATCGGGACGGAGACGGACACGTCGGCTCCGGACCGGGACGGCGTAGAGAATTGCCGCAGCGGACGGAGACGATCCCCGAGGCCCTTCTAGCGGGTGGTGTTCATCTGGACTTCGGCGCCGATGTCGACGGCGTCCCGGGCGCCGAGGATCTTGATCGTCGAGGTCGCGCCGCGGACGTCGATGACGATGGCGCTGGCGAAGGCCTCCCGCGGCAGGTCCGGCCTGGCTTGATGGAAGACGTTGAGCTGGTCGCCGATCTGGACGCAGTGCTGGCGGCCCATGTTGATCAGGGCCCACTGGCCCGAGCCGGAGATGTGGAAGTCGTTCTCGATGTAGATGACGTAGCCCTTCTTGGAGGCGTTGGGGTCCATGTCGCCGTAGCCGAGGTCCTTGCCGATCTCGCCCGCTTCCTCTTCGAAGGGGATCAGGAAATCGCCGACGAGGATCGTGCCGCAGCCCTTCTCGACCCTGGCCGAGGCCCCCCGGTCGCCGTCGAGCCGGACGATCCGGGCCCGGCCGTGCCGCTCCATGACCGTGCCGATCTTGGCGACCTTGGCCCGCAGCCCGATCGTGAGGAACAGCTGGCCGATCTCGAGCCCGTCGGCCGCTCCCCTGTTGAGGTAGATGAGATCGCCGTCCTCGAAGACGCTCTTCTCGTGCATCCGTTCGGCCCCGATGATCTGGATGTCGGGGAGGAACTTGCCTTCCTCGTGCATGTAGAACGAGCAGTTGAGGTCCGACTCGTTGATGAGCTGATAGGTCTCGTCGAAGATCTTCGCCTTCCGGATGATCGTCTCCTGGGCGTCCTGGGCGAAGGGCTGCCCGGGGACGAGAAGGATCAGGCCAGCGGCGACGAGGACGATTCCGGCAGAGATCGCGGCTTTTTGGCTCATGGTCACACCTCTTGGCCGATGGAGTTCCACCGGGGCTTATTATAAGGACCGTTTTCCACGGCTGTCAACATATAGTTAGCACCCGCTCCCGATGGACAATGCCCCACGATTCGAATAAAATGAATCAAACCATAAGGTTAGTCGTAACGGAAAGCCGAATGTCAAAAAAAATCGCGGTCGCCCTGGTCTTCGGGGGGCGCTCGGCCGAGCATGAGGTCTCCCTGGTCTCGGCCGGCGCCATCCATCAGAACCTGCCCAGGGGAAGATTCGACGTCCGGTGCCTCTATATCACCCGGGAGGGCCTCTGGAAGGCCGTCGAGGCCCCCTCGACGGACATCGGGGCTCTCGAGAAAGGGCCGACTTTCTCCTTCCTCCCCTGGGAGGGCGGGCCTCGTCCCGAGGGACTCCAGGCGGACATCTATTTCCCCGTCCTTCACGGCCCCTTCGGCGAGGACGGCACGATCCAGGGCCTGCTCGAGATGGCCGGCGTCCCCTACGTCGGCGCCGGGGTCACCGGATCGGCCTTGGGGATGGACAAGGCCCTGGCCAAGTCCGTCCTTCGCGACCAGGGCCTGCCCGTCGTCCCCTTCCTGGCCGTCCGGGAGACGGAATGGGCCAAGGACCCGGCCGCGATCGCGCGCCGCGTCCGCCGGAACCTGCCTCTGCCGGTCTTCGTCAAGCCGTCCAACCTCGGCTCGAGCGTGGGCATCACCAAGGTCACGGCGGCCGCCGGCCTCGCCGGCGCCCTGGCCTCCGCCTTCCGCTACGACGCGACGGCCCTCGTCGAGAAGGGCATCACCGGGCGCGAGCTCGAGCTGAGCGTCCTCGGGAACGAGGAGCCCGAAGCCTCCCTTCCCGGCGAGGTCATCCCCTTCCGCGAATTCTACGACTATAGCGACAAGTACATCGACGGCAAGACCCGTTTCGCCATCCCGGCGTCGCTCCCGCCGCGAACGATCGCCAAGGTCCGGGCGCTCGGCCTGGCCGCCTACAAGGCCCTCGCCGCGTCCGGCCTGGCCCGGGTGGATTTCTTCCTCGAAAAAGGCACGAACCGGCTCTACGTCAACGAGATCAACACCATCCCCGGCTTCACCGAGATCAGCATGTACCCCAAGCTCTGGGCCGCGTCGGGCCTGCCTTTTCCGCGCCTGCTCGAACGGCTCATCGATCTCGGCTTCGAACGCCACAGGAACCGGAAGGCCTGCGTCGAAAGGGACCGCTGATGCGCGTCCTGGGCATCGACTACGGGGACCGGCATATCGGCCTGGCCCTGAGCGATCCGCTCCTGATCACGGCCCAGCCCCTGGGCTCTTACCAGCTCACCGGACAGGACAAGGTCGACCGGGCCTATTTCCGCGACCTCGTGGCCAGGCACGACGTCGGGGAGATCGTCCTGGGGAACCCCCTGCGCATGGACGGGAGCGCCGGGACCCGGGCCGAGAAGACCCGGGTCTTCGCCGACTGGCTGGGGAAGGCGACCGGCAAGCCGGTCGTTCTCCAGGACGAGCGGCTGACGACGCGCCAGGCCCTCAAGACCCTCGACGACGAAAGGCTTCGCGGCCGGAAGAAAAAAGATTGGGAAGACCGGATCGCGGCCGTCATCATCCTCTCCACTTACCTCGAGCGGAAGCGCGGTGCGGACGATGGTCCTGAGACTCATTAAGGCCGCCCTCCTCTCCGCCGTCGTCCTCCTTCTCGTCTTCACGGGCTGGCTCGTCCGGGCGCTCACGGCCCCGGCGGCCGCGTTGCCCGGATCGGAGGCCGTCTTCTTCGAGGTCGAGAAAGGCTGGAGCGCCCGCCGGGTCATCGGCCGCCTCGAGGCCGAGGGGATCGTCCGCGGCGCGATCCCGTTGCGGCTCGCCTGCCGCCTCTTCTATCCCGCCGAGAGCTTCAAGGCCGGCGAATACCTGTTCGCGCCGCCTCTCGAGGCCAAACAGGCGCTGTTCCAGGTCTTCGGCGGACGCATCCACCTCGTGCCGGTCACGATCCCCGAAGGCCTGACCGGCGAGGAGATGGCCGGCCTCCTCAGGCCGGGCGATCCGGACGGCGCCGCCGCCTTCCGCCGCGCCTTTCTCGACACGAGCCTCATCGCCGACATCGATCCCCGGGCCAAGGACCTCGAGGGCTATCTCTTCCCGAACACATACAACCTGCCGCGCCGGGCCCCCGCGGCCGACCTCGTCGCCGCCATGGTCGCGGAATTCCGCGCCGTCTTCGACGAGGGCCGGCGGCGGCGGGCGGCCGAGCTGGGGATGAGCGTCCGGGACGTTGTGACGCTCGCCTCGCTCATCGAGGAGGAGACCGCCCTTCCCGACGAGCGGCCGCTCGTCTCGGCCGTGTTCCACAATCGCCTGAGGATCGGCATGAAGCTCGACTGCGACCCGACCGTGGCCTACGCCCTCAAACGCGAAGGCCGCTACACCGGAAGGCTGCTCCTCCGCGACCTCAAGACCCCTTCGCCCTACAACACGTACCTCCGCGCGGGCCTGCCGCCGGGGCCCATTTCGAATCCCGGCCGGTCGAGCCTCGAAGCCGCTCTGCATCCCGCCGCGGAGAGCTTCCTCTACTTCGTCGCCCGGGGCGACGGCGCCCATCGGTTCAGCCGGACCCTCGGCGAACACCTCGACGCGGTGAAAAGATTCCGGGAATTGCAAAATCGCTGAAATTTGTTATATTACATTTTCTTTCCGACCGGCCGGAGGAGACGAGAAGCACGACAGACGCTGTAAAAGTCCTTTACAGGACCCGCCCGATCCGGCTTGCGGAGCGAGAGATCCTGCCTGATAGCTTGGCATGAGAATTGCTCTAGAGGAAAGCGGAAGTGAATGAGATGATCCCAACAGGAGGAACAATGAGAGCTTCCAGAACGATCGCGGCCGCCCTCGCGCTCTTCGTCTTCGTCGGCGTTCTTGCCGTTTCCGCGCAGGCGGCGCCCGGAATCCAGAAAGGAAAACAAGAACCCAAGGCCGCTTCGAAGGCCTCGATGCCCAAGGAGATCCAAGCCGTCATCCAGGAAGGTCTGACCACGCGCCAGGGACGGCAGGACATCCCCTTCACCATCTTCAGGCAGCTGATCCTCCCCGCCCAGGAGACCAACCTCTTCCCCGTCTTCTTCTTCAAGGCCAAGAACGGCGACCTCGGCTATGCCCCTTCGGCGACGGCCGCAGGCCAGATGGAAACGACGCTCAACGCCTTCTTCGAGTTCTATCAGGCCGACGCGACCGGCGCGCTCAAGCCCAAGTTCGGCGGCAAGAGCCAGGCCGTGCTGACCTCCCCCGCCGAGGGATACAGCGCCGACAAGGAAGACTGGTACACCTTCGGGCTGGCCCTGCCGGCCGGGCAGTACACACTCGCGCTCGTCCTCAGCACGCCCGACCTGAAGAAGCTCAGCGTCGCCTACAGCGACGTCACCTTGCCCGGGCCTGAAGCCTATGCCTCGGCGCTCATGCCGACGGACCCGGTCATCGTGACGGCGATGGAACAGGTCGATCCCGACCAGCGGCCGACCGTCCACCGCGGCAACTTCACATGGGGCGCCGCCCAGGTCGCTATCAATGCGGCCGCCGAAGTGGGTTCCGGCGAGAACCTCGAGGTCCTCTTCTTCGTGCTCGGCGCCGCGCCGAAGGACCCGGCCGCTCCGCAGGGACTCGATCTCGAGGTCAATTTCGAGGTCCAGGGCGAAGACGGCAAGCCGGCGATCAAGTGGGCGCCGCAGTCCTACGAGCTCTACCTGGTCAACCAGCCGCTGCCCCTCTTCCAGACGCTCCAGAAGATGGACGAGAAGGGCACCGTGCTGAGCACCGAGAAGAAGCCCCTTCCGGCGGGGAAGTATAACCTCGCGGTCAATGTCACCGACAAGGTGTCGGGCAAGAAGGCCGAAACGAAGATGGCCTTCAGCGTCAAGTAGGCCGGGAAGATCCAGACTTCACAGGGACCGCCCCGCGGGGCGGTCCTTTTTTTTAGCTACTTCTTCAGGAACTCAAGGAGCTGCCTGGCGATGCCGGCCTTTTCGTGGTCGGGCGCCAGGGCCAGGAATTTCTCCAGGCTGGCTTTGGCTTCGGCCACCTTGTTCTGGCCGATGAGGATGGTCCCCATCTGGTAATGGGCGTCGGCGTATTCCGGCTTGAGCTCGACGGCTTTCGCGAAGCGCGGCAGGGCGGCCTCGGATTCGCCGAGGTTGACCAGGCAGACGCCGAGGTTGTACTGGGCGTCGGGGTCGTCGGGACTGAGGGTCGCCGCCTTTTCATAGAACGGCTTGGCTTCGGCGAACTGGCCGGCCTTGGCCAGCGACTCCCCCGTCTCCTTGTTGGCGCTGTAGCTGTCGGGATTGAGCTCGACGGCCTTGCGGAACGCGGCCAGGGCCTCTTCGGTCTGGCCGAGCTTCTTCTGGGCCAGGCCGAGGTTGAGATGGTAGCCCCAGCTCGCCGGGTCGAGCCCGATCGCCTCGCCGTAGGCCGCGGCGGCCTCGGCGTAGCTCTGTTCGGCGTAGAGCTTGTTCCCCTTGAGGAACGCCTTGTCGGCCGCGGAATAGCTTTTCTCGGCGGCGGCCGCCGCGGTCGTGAGCTTGATCTCGACCGCCTCTTCGCCGGCGACGCCGATGTGGATCTCCTTCGATCCCGGCACGAACCCGCTCTTCTTGACGGTCAGCATGAAGTAGCCGGGCATGATGCCGATCTGGACGAAGCGGCCGTCCTTGTCCGTCTTCAGGTCATAGCGGAGGGTCGAGCTCTTCTGAGAGACGATCGACACTTCGGCCTTCTCGATGGGGTTCCCGGCCGGGTCGATGACCTTGCCGGTGACTCGCCCCTGGAACTGGGGCCAGGCGGACGCGGCCAGCGAGAAGAAGGCGATCAGGATGGCGAGCGCGGTCTTCGGTGATCTCATGGATGACTCCTATCGTCGGTCGATTCGCTTCTTCGCCTCTTCCTCCAGGGCCCGGACGGCCGGCTGGTCGGGGGCGAGGGCGAGGGATCTTTGGAGCAGGGGCAGGGCCTGTTCGGGCCGGCCGAGGGCCAGATGGCACTCGGCAGCGAGATTCAGGACGGGGACTTCGGTGGCCTCGGCCATGAGCTTCTCGAGCGTCGCCAGGGCGCTGCGCCAGTCTTTCAGGCCGGCCTGGTCGAGGGCGATGACCTTGGCCGCTTCCCGGTCGCCGGTCCGCTCGTAGACCGTGGTCGCATGGGCCAGGGACTCCTTGTGGAGTCCCAGGCCGAAGAGCGCTTTGGCCAGGAGCAGGCGCGCGGCCGGGTCGTCGCGGCGGGCCAGGACCTGCTCGAGCGCCTCGCGGGACCGGGCATAGTCCCCTCGCAGAAAATACTGCGAGCCGAGGACCTGGAGGTGCTCGGGGCCGGGGAACGGCCCGTGCAGCCGGGCATAAACCCACGGGATGACGGGGAAGGGCTGGCCGATGACGACGAAGTCCTCTTTTTCCGTGAGGAGCTTCCTCCCATCGGGGGCGGTGAGAGAGACCTCGGCGCGGTAATAGCCGGGCTTGACGCCCTTCAGCGGGGCCGCGCCGGAGACGAGGAGGGTCGCCCCGTCGTTGGGGTCCGGAGCGACGTCGGTCAGCGGGAAGATCCCGGCGACCTCGCCGCTGTCGAGCGAGACGAGGGTGAGCGAGAACACCGGCGCCGCGCCGGGGACGAGCCCGGCCGCGTTCCTGGCCTGGACGAAGACGCCCAGGTCCGAGGACGCCGGGAATTCGTTGCGGGCGCCGACGAGATACTGCTGGCCGCCGAAGACGAAGGCCTTGAGGTTCCTCTTCTGGGCATCGGGCAGGGGGGTCCGGGCATAGAAGAGGAGCGGCACGCCGAGGACCGCCTGTCCGGCGGGCTCGGCCGGGGGAACGGAGATCATCGTCTCGAACGAGCTGAAGTCGCGGGCCGTCTTGTTCTTCAGCAGGAACAGGGCCCGGTATTCGCCGGGGACGACGGCCAGCAGGTCCTGGAAGGCGAAGCGCCGCTGCGCGTGGGCCCGGTACTGCTCCTCGCTAAGCTTCAGCGGGATCTCCTCGGTCCGCTCGTGGACGGTCATCCCCCGGCCGTCCTCGAGCCGAAGGACGAACTCGAAGCTGGCGTAGATCTGGTCGCCCTGCGTGCCGAAGTTCATCTTGTCCGGCTCGATCGACCAATGGAGGAACGTCTGGCCGGCCTCCCGGAAGACCCGGGTCTCGAAGGCGCTCGGGACGTAGCTGTCCGCGTATTCGGTCTCGACGTAGTCCTTGAAGGTCAGGTAGGAGCGGGCATAGCTGTCGGAGTATTTCTTGTTCGGGAGATCGCGGACCGAAGCGATGATGGCGTCCGAGGACAGGGATCCCGCGCCCATGGGCGAATCGCTCGGCAGATAGCTCAGGGAGGCGCTGGCCAGCTCGGCGCTGGCGGCCCGGATGGCGTCGACCGCGGCCGCCCGCGTCACCCTGTTGCCGGTGCCCAGCGTCGGGACGGCCAGCTTTTCGGGGCCCTCGACGGTCGGCGAATAGAGCCGGAAGTCGCCGATCCCTTCGGGCTGGTAGAAGATCAGATAGAAATAGGCCGGCAGTCCGTATTCTTCGATCCCCTTGTAGAACCAGAGCTCCAGCGGCCAGACCTGCGACTGGGTCGTGAACTGCGTCCGCTCGAGCGGCTTGCCCAGGACGAGATGGAAAAAGCCGCGGTCGGTCTGGCTTCCCCGCTTCGGCGAGAAATGGCCGAACGTCTGGTCCGCGTAGCGCACGCGCTCCTCGTACTCGGTCCGGAACTCGTTCTCGGCCGTGTCGGGGAGGGGGTCCCGGGCCCGCCAGAAGAACCGGACGAACTTGGCCCGGTCGGCGTTGGTCTGGAGCTTGTTGAAGACGGAGCGCTCGGTCTTGGTGATGATCGGCGAGACGTCCTCGAGCCAGCGCTGGAGCTCGGGGGTCGTCTTCTCGACGGCGGGGCGCAGGTCCGAGGGGACGGCGATGACAAGCGCGGCGGCGAGGACGAGGGGGAGGGGGAGGAACGTCTTCATGCTTGGAAAAACTACGATAGCACACGGCCGGGGCCAATACAAATCCTCCGCTCGATCACCGCTGGCCGCGGAATATTTTTTCGTTGCAAAAGCCCATATTTTTGGATAATATCCAAATAATCGTAGGACGATGATGGTGGCGAACTGTTATTTGACTGATAATAAACTAAATATATACAGGCCGAGATTGGCACTGATATTGCTTCAATCTCGGCTATCCAAGGAGGTGTCTATCGAGAAGAGCGAAAGCTGTCATCTCAAGCAAGAGGCATCACCGAAACCGATCAGAAAGGAGGCTTATTTGAGAACGAAACTGCTAACCATCCTGGCGATCACCCTCCTCCTCGCTCCCGCCGCCTTTTCCCAATCCCGGGAGACCGGGGCCATCAGCGGCGTCGTGACCGATGACCAGGGAGCCCCCCTGCCCGGCGTCAACGTGACGATCACCGGCGCGAACCTCATGGGCGCCCGCTCCTTCGTCACGGACGCCAACGGCGTGTTCCGCTTCCCGGCCCTGCCGCCCGGCGAATACCAGATCAAGGCCGAGCTGCAAGGATTCGGCGCGGTCATCCGGGAGAACATCCGGCTGACCACCACGACCACGCTGAACGTGGACATCCAGCTGAAAGCGGCCGCGGTGAGCGAAGAGGTCACGGTCATCGCCCAGTCGCCGACCGTCGACGTCAAGTCCACCGAGACGGCGTCCGTCACGCTGTCGAACGAGATCCTCCGGAACATCCCCTACAACCAGTTCACGGCGGATATCGTCAACCTCGCGCCGGGCGTCACGGCCAACGTCGCCTACGGCGCCTCGCAGAACACGGGCATCGCCTACACCATGGACGGCGTCAACGTCGCCGATCCGGATGCCGGCTCGGCCTGGGTCTTCTCGGACCACAACATCATCGAGGAGGCCAAGGTCATGGGCATCGGCCTGCCGGCCGAATACGGGAACTTCACCGGGGTCATCTTCAACCTGGTGACCAAGTCAGGCGGCAACGCCTTCTCCGGCCATTTCGAGTTCAACTTCCAGGGCTACCAGGCCGACTCGAAGTTCTGGCAGGCCAACAACAACGGGGCCTATGTCGGGGACTTCCCCGGCTTCAGCTCCCCGTCGTCCTGGCTCATGGACGTCAACGGCCACCTCGGCGGCCCCATCATCAAGGACAAGCTCTGGTTCTACGGCGGCGGCCAGTTCTACCGGACCAAGGACCGGGCCGCGGGCTTCCCCGAGGACGTCGACTACAAGCAGCCCCGCTTCTTCGCCAAGCTGACGTCGCAGCTCACCTCCTCGCTGAACGTCAACGCGATGTTCCAGACGACCGCGTATCAGGGCCAGAACCGCGGCGCCAGCGCCACGACCTCTCCGGAGGCCTGCGTCACGCAGGACTCTCCCGACTGGCTCGTCGGCTTCAGCCTGACCCAGATCCTCAGCCCGAAGACCTTCTTCGACCTCAAGACGAACTACTTCGAAGGCCGTTATTATCTCGATCCTGAGGTCGGCCTGAGCCCCTACGCCCACAACGTGACGGTGCAGGCCGGCTATGAGACGTACGCCGGCGGACGGCAGAACCTCTGGCTCTATGACAGCGCCGGATATTTCCTCTGGTGCGACCGGGCCCGCTTCGGGACCAACGTCAGCCTGACCCACTACGCCGAGGACTTCCTGGCCGGCTCGCACGAGTTCAAGTTCGGCGCCGAGGTCGAGCGGTCCATGTCCCGCAACCAGTACGGCTACACCGGGACGGGCGGCACGCTGGGCGACAACGTCTACTACGTCGACCTCTTCGGCGAGGGCGGCTACGGCTACATCTATTCGGGCCCCTACCTGGCCTACCAGTATTCGGGCTACGACAACAACACCCGGTACACCCGGCTCGAAGGCTTCGTCCAGGATTCCTGGCAGGTCAGCAAGCGGCTGAACATCAGCCTCGGCCTCCGCTACAGCCAGAACTGGGGCGACGTCAAGTACGTCAGCGGCAGCGTTTTCAAGACGAACCGGCTGGCCCCCCGCGTCGGCTTCACCTTCGACCTCCTGGGCGACAAGACGACCATCCTCAAGGCCCACTACGGCCACTTCACCGAGGGCATGTTCGCCAGCTACCATGACCGGATGAACCCCGACCAGGCCTACGGGGACCAAATCGCGTATTACTTCATCCCCGACGACAACGACCCCGCGACGGCCACGGGCGACTGGGCCGAATGGTACCGGATCGTGCACGAGGGCCTCTTCTCGATGGACCCCAACATCAAGCACCCCTACATGGCCCAGATCACGGTCGGCCTCGAGCGGGAGCTCTTCCGCGACGCCTCGTTCGGCGTCACCTTCATCAGCCGCCGGTGGAACGATATGGTCGCGCCCGTCGACCGGGCGGCGGACTATGACACCCTCGATTACTACGCCCCCGAGCTCGACCGGACCTTCACGCTCTACGAGCGGACCGACGCGTCCCTCGAGACCTACGACTACCTGATCACGAACCCGAAGCAAGGGGATCCCTGGATCCTCGCCGAACCCTACCGCAAGTACACGGGCATCGAGCTTCTCTTCAACAAGAGGTTCTCCAACCGCTGGCAGATCCTGGCCTCCTATGTTTACGGCGTGGCCAAGGGGACCATCGACAACGGCTTCGCCGACGACATCGGCTACGGCGGCGGCACCGAGGACCCCAACTTCTGGCTCAACGCCGACGGGAATGCCACGAGCGACCCGACCCACATGATCAAGATCCAGGGGACCTACGTGCTGCCCTTCGACATCAACCTCAACGCCTATTTCCGGGGCATCACGGGCAACGCCTGGGCCTCGCGCTACCGCAGCGACCGGCTCAACCAGGGGCGGGTAACCTTCTTCACCGAGACACGCGGCGCGAACCACTACCCCATGGCCAAGATCCTGGACCTGAGACTGGAAAAGATCTTCACCATCGCCAAGAAGTACAGGCTCGGCGTCATGGTGGACGTCTTCAACGTCTTCAACGACGACACCATCACGGGGTGGGGCACGCGGTACGGCCTCGATTGGTACGAACCCGGCTCCGAGGGGTACCCGACCTCCACCAACGGGCACGAGCTCTACGGGCTCGTCGACCCGCGCCAGGCCCGCATCGGCCTGCGCCTGATCTTCTAGCTCCGCGCTCCAAGCACGCGCACGAGCCCCGGAAGGCCTTCCTTCCGGGGCTCTTTTTTTCCCTGGCGATTTCGCGCCTCTCCTCCTTTTTTGGTAAGATAGCCGTCGATGCCCAGGACGAAACGCCCCGCCCGTCGACCGGCCCCGCCGTCCGCTCCGCAGGCCGCGCCGCGACCGGCCGCCGGCCCTGCGCCGCGAGCCCGAAAACGCTGGCCGGCCGCCGCCGCGGTCCTGCTCTTGGCGGGCCTGGCCGCCGTTCTCCTCCTTCGCCCGCGGACCCCGGATTTCGGCCGCCTCCGCGGCGGGCAGGACTACAGCGTCATCCTCGTCACGGTGGACACGCTTCGCGCCGACCGGCTGGGCTGCTACGGCAACCCCCGGGTCAGGACCCCGACCATCGACTCGTTCGCCGCCGCCGGGATCCGCTACGAGAGCTGCATCGCCCAGACGCCGCTGACCCTGCCCTCGCACACGACCATCATGACCGGAACGCTCCCGATCCATCACGGCGTCCGCGACAACGGCGGCTTCGTCGTCCCCTCCGAGCTCGTGACCATGGCCGAGGCCTTCAAGGCCAAGGGATACGACACGGGGGCCTTCGTCGGGGCCTATGTCCTCGACGGCAAGTGGGGGCTCGACCAGGGTTTCGACACCTATTTCGACAAGTTCGACCTGAGCCGCTTCGAGCGGGTCGGACTGGCCGAGGTCCAGCGGCCGGCCAATGAAGTCATCGACGACGCCCTAGCCTGGATCGAGGCGAAGAAGGACGGCAAGTTCTTCGCCTGGATCCACATCTACGATCCCCATACGCCCTACGAGCCGCCGGAGCCCTACCGCAGCGAGTATCCTCTCAGCCCCTATCTGGGCGAGATCGCCTACACCGACACCCAGCTGGCCCGTCTCTGGGACTCTATCGGCCGGTCCGGCCTCCGCGACGATCTCTTCCTGGTCTTCGCGGCCGACCACGGCGAAAGCCTGGGCGAGCACGACGAGAGCACCCACGGCTTCTTCGTCTACCAGGAGGCCTTGCACGTGCCCCTGATCTTCGTCACGCCGTTCGCCTCCCTCCAAGGCGTGGTCTCGCCCGGGACCGTCGGGCTCGTCGACATCCTGCCCACGGTCTGCGAGATGGCCGGCCTTCCGCAGCCGGCCGGGGTCCAAGGGAAGAGCCTGGTCCCCTCGTTCTTCGCCCCGGGGGCCGCGGCGAACGACCTCGCCTACGCGGAGAGCTTCTATCCCCGCTATCACTACGGCTGGTCCGAGCTCAAGAGCGTTCAGGACGGCCGCTTCAAGCTCATCCTCGCCCCGGTCCCCGAGCTCTACGACCTCCGGGCGGACCCCGAAGAGCTGAAGAACCTCGTCTATCTCGAGAAGGGCGTGTTCGAGGACCTCTCGGCCCGGGCCGGGGCCCTGATGGCCGAGGCCGGACGGAACGCCCTCGAAGTGGACCTCGAGAAGGTCGACGAGGAGACGCGGGAGAAGCTGGCCGCCCTCGGCTACGTCGGCTCGTTCATGGACTCGTCGAAGCTCCTGGGGAAGAAGCTGGCCGACCCCAAGGACAAGATCGGCATCTTCAACGAGCTCACGAAGGCCCGGGAAGCCGGCATGGGCGGGGACTTCGATCAGGCCCTTGGGACGATCCGGGCCATCATCGACGAGGACCCGACGATCGCCGACGCCCACTTCTCGCTCGGCAACGTCCTCTACAGGGCGCGCCGCTTCGAAGAGGCGGGCGCCGCGTTCAAGCGCTCCCTCGAGCTCAAGCCCGACGACTCCTTCGCCGTCATCAACATCTCCAATTGCTACCAGGCCCAGGGCCGCTTCGACGAGGCCGAGAAGTTCGTCCTCGACTATATCGCCAGCGGGTTCGAGGACGCCCAGCTCTATTTCCTGCTGGGCAACCTCATGGTCCATTACCGCAAGCCCGAGAAGGCCATCGCCTATTTCGGGCAGTGCCTGGACAGGAACCCGCGCTCGGCCTCGGCCCACAACGGGCTGGCCGCGGTCTATCTCAACCGCGACCAGGCCGGCGACCGGGACTTCGCGGAGAAGAACCTGGCGGCCGCCGCGGCCATCAACCCGACGCTCTTGAGCCTGCGCTATAACACCGCCCAGCTCCGCGAGAAGCAGGGGCGGTGGGCCGAGGCCGCGGACCTCTACCTCCAGGAGATCGAGGACGCGCCGAAGAGCATCAAGGCCCTGTTCAATCTCTCCCGCGTCTATGCGCAGATGGGCCGGGAGGACGAAGAGCTGGCGACCCTGCGGAGGGCGATCGAGGTCGAGCCGGAGTTCGCCCTGGCCTACTTCTATATCGCCCGCATCCATCTCCGGCGCGGCACCGGCTACGAGGAGGCCGTCGAGCTGGTTAAAAAGGGGATCGAGCTGGGGCCGCTCCCCGTCGAGCTGCCGTTGGGCTACTTCCTGCTGGCCGACCTCTACAACCGTCTGGGGGACCAGGCCCTCTCAGAGGAGAACGCGCGAAAGGGCCAAGCGGCCGCGGCAGCGGCGTCCCGGGGCAAGACCTGAATCAGATCTCGAACTTCCGTTCGAGCGTCGCCTTGCTCCCGTCGGTCGTATTGGTGACGACGACCGTCAGCGTGTAGGGCCCGGGCTTGAGGTCGGCGGCGGCCTCGACCTTGAGATCCTCCGCCAGGACCTCCTTCAGGCGGCTCTGCGGGACGTCGAGGGGGTAGGACTGGGAAAAGGCCCAGGCCTCCGTGCCGTCCGTGCCGGCGACCTTCATCGCCACCTCAAGGGTCGCCTGGAGGTTCTGGCCGGCCGATCTCATCCAGATGCTCCGGTACGGGACGAGGAGGGTGAAGCGGGCCTTCCCCGCGTCCGCCACCTCGATCATGATCTCGAGCCCGGTGATGGCCGTCGCGGCGGGAGCTGCCTGGCCCGGCTTGGGCAGCCCCTCCTTCGGCTCGTTCCACTCGCTCTGGGCCTGAGTGATCACGGCGATCTGCCCGGCGCTCTCGGGGGCGATGTCGTAGTCGTCGTTCCAGTACTCGTCGATGAAGACGATCGTGTACAGCCCGTACCACCAGATCTCGGTGGGCAGGCCGTAGAACGTGACCCCCCGCGGATAGGTGATCCGCTGGTCGGGGGGGCCGAGGGTGATGTAGACCCGGCCGCGGTCCTGGAGCCAGCCGGGGGAGCCGCCGCCGGAGAACAGGCGGTTGGCCCGCTCGATCCGGTTGTAGTAATCGATCCTGTACTCGTTCTCCGCGGTCGCCGGCGTCGGGTCGCGCCGTTTCCAGAAGTCCTCGATGAAGGGCTCCCGGGCTTCCGGGGCCAGCGCCAGGAAGGCGCGCCGCTCCTCCGGGGTGATCGTATAACGGACCTTGGAGATGAAATCGCGGCTCTTGGGGTCGAGCTGCTTCAGGCCGGGGTTCGAGGAGCACGCGGCGAGAAGCAGGATCCCGGCCAGCAGGAGCGAGAGAGTCCTCGAGGTGGCGTTCATCACTCCTCCTTGATCTTGTCTTGGATCGCGGCCAGCTTCTTCTTCAGCTCGTCCTGGTTGGGACTGAGCTCGAGCGACCTCTTCCAGACCGTGATGGCCCCGGCCAGGTCGCCCGTCTGGACATAGCAGTCGCCGATCGAATTGAGAACGTTGAGGTTGGTCCCGAAATGGGTCAGATAATCCCTGTAGTAAACGATGGCCTCGTCGTAGCGGCCCAGGGCCTGGGCGCTTTCGCCGAGGTACTGGGCGAACTCGTAGTTCTGCTTGTCCCGGTAGAACGGCAGGGCCACGTTGCGGACGCCGTCATAGTCCTTGGCCTCGAAGAGGAGCTTGCAGACGTCGAGGGCGAAGGGCACCGAGTCCGGCGACCGGCGGTACGCCTCTTCGAGGAGCGGCCGCGCCTTGGCCGGGTTCCCGGCCTGGAGGTACTGCTTGCCCCGCATATTGGCGTAGGCGGGATCGTTCGCCGGCGGCAGCGGAGCGTACATGATCCAGGAGCGCGGCAGGGCGGTGTTGAGGCTGATGTAGAACGACGCCTTGGAGGACAGGACGGCCGTCTTGGCGGCGTCGAGGACGGCGACGTCGGCCTGGTAGTAATCGGGCGGGAAGGCCGCCAGCGGGAATTCCTCCATGACGCGGAACGGGTCCGCCGCGCCCGCGAGGGGCCTGGACTTGGCGGCCACGACCTGCTCGTTCCGGGACAGCGTGATGGACAGGCTGCCGTTGGCCTTGAGCTCGTCCGTGAGGCCGCCGAGCTCGCAGAACAGGGTCAGGGTGTCGTTGACGGTGAAATCGTTCCGGGGCGAGGCCACGATCTGGGTGTCGCCGATCGTGAAGGGCTTGATCTGGCCGGCGAAGGCCGGGTTGCGGACGACCCGGTTGGCCAGGATGGGCGTGCTCAGGGTCAGGGTCCGGGCGGGCGGGATCTTGAGCTCCGCCTCGAGCGAGGTGAACTCCTTGGAGACCGTGTTCTTCCAGAGGAGGCTGAGCTTGTAGTCGCCCTCGATGAGCGGGAAGGCGTCCTGGAACGACACGAGACGGTCCCTGATCTTCGAGAACTGGTCGGCGTTGAGCTCGAGCGGGACCCGGCGGTCGAACTGGTGGATCGTCCGGCCCTGGGCGTCGGAGACGATGCCGTTGACGTCGAAGACGGTGCGGAAGATGCCTTCGAAGCGCTCGATGCTCAGGCGGGCCGGCTCGATGAGGTAATGGACGAAGGCCCGGCCGGCGGCGTCGCGGGTGATCTGGACGAGGGCCTCGTTCTCGATATAGTTGGCGGTATATTCGACCTCGACGATGTCCTTGTAGCGGAGGAGCTTCTCGGCGTAGGCGTCCTTAACGCTGTCATAGCCCATCTTGGGGATCTTCTGGCTGATGAGGATGTCGGAGGAGGGCGAGGGGTTCATGCCCTCGACGTACTCGCCGGGGATGAGCGACATCGAGAGATCGGCCAGGACCGGGTTGATCAGGCGCAACTCGCCCCAGGCCTGGAGGTAGTTCGTCATGTCGCCGTTGTAGAACACCATGAGCTTCTGGGGGCCGTCGCGGACCGGCGAATAGAGGATGTAGTCGCCCGCCGCGTCCTTCTTGAAGAAGACGACGTTGAAGGTGCTGGGCAGGCCCCCGCCCATGATGCCGGAATAGAACCAGACGATCATCGGGTAGATGTTGGCTTCGTTCTCGTAGCGCTCGATCGTCTTCGGCTCGCCCAGGGTGATGTAGACGCGGCCCATGTCGGAGCGCCAGCCGCCGGCCTTGAGGCCGCGCCCGAAGGTCTTGTTGGCATACTCGAGGCGGCGGTAGTGCTCGTCCTTGAACGGGTTCTCGGGCGTGTTCGGGTCGTTGTCCCGGGCCTTCCAGAAAGCCGTGATGAACATCTCCCGCTCCCGGTCGTTGCCGAGCTGGAGGAAGACGGCCTTCTCCTTGGGCGAGATGATGTAGACGGCCTCCTCCTCGAGCCAGGCGCGGTGCTGCGGGGGCAGGTCCTTGACGGAGATCTTCTGGGCGACCCCCGGGAGCGCGGCCAGGGCCAGGGCGCCGAGGATGAAGGCGAGCGATCGTGATCTCATGAGGGGGTCCTTTCAGGTCCGGGGCACGACTCTTTAGTTTACGCCCTCGGGGGCGCTTTTTCAAGGCGACGGGGCGGGCGCGCGGGCGCGTCCCGGGGCGCGGTGAAAGCGCTTGCAATCGCCCCGCGGGAGTTCTACACTGAGGCCTCCGCCATGAAGTTCGCAGCCGATCTTCACATACATTCGAAGTACTCGCGGGCCACGTCGCGGGACATGGTCCTCGAAACCCTCGCGCCCTGGGCCGCGGTCAAGGGCATTTCGCTCCTCGCGACCGGGGATTTCACCCACCCCGAGTGGCTGTTCCTGATGAAGGAGAGGCTCGAGCCGATCGGCAACGGCTTCCTGCGGCTCAAGCCCGGCACGAGCGCCCTCGACGCCCCGCCGTTCAAGGGCCTTCCGGTCCTCGCCCGCCCGGTGGCCTTCATCCTGTCCTCGGAGCTGAGCTTCATCTACTCGAAGGGCGGCAAGGTCCGCAAGGTCCACGTCATGGTCCTGGCCCCGGACTTCGAGACGGTCGAGAGGATCAACCGCCGCCTCCAGGCGGTCGGCAACCTGGCCTCGGACGGGCGGCCCATCCTGGGATTGGACGTGCGGCTCTTCTGCAGGATGGTCGCCGAGACGGCGCCGCGCGCGGTCGTCATCCCCTCGCACATCTGGACGCCCTGGTTCTCGCTCTTCGGCGCGAACTCGGGGTTCGACGCGATCGAGGAATGCTTCGAGGAGATGACGCCGTCGATCTTCGCCCTGGAGACGGGCCTGTCCTCGGACCCGCCGATGAATTGGAGGCTGTCGGCGCTCGACCGGTACGCCCTCATCTCCAATTCCGACGCCCACTCGCCCTCGAAGATCGGCCGCGAGGCCAACGTCTTCGACACGGATTTCAGCTTCCGCGGCCTCGTCGACGCGCTGCGGACGAACGACCCGGCCAAGTTCCTCTACACCGTCGAGTTCTTTCCCGAAGAGGGCAAGTACCATTACGACGGGCACCGCAAATGCGGGGTCGTCTCCGCGCCGCGGGAGAGCCTGAAGACGGGCGACCTCTGCCCGAAGTGCGGCAAGAAGCTGACGATCGGCGTCCTCCACCGGGTCGAGGAGCTGGCCGACCGGGAGACCGACGCCGGCCGGCCGGGGCGCATTCCCTACAAGAGCCTCATCCCGCTCAACGAGGTCATCGCCGAGGCCCTGGGCAAGACCCCCGAGTGCCAGGGCGTCTGGGACCTCTACTTTCGGTTCGTCCGGGAGCTCGGGGACGAGCACGCCATCCTGACCGATGTCCCCGTGGCCGAGCTGGCGCGCGTCTCTCCGGAGAAAGTCGCCGAGGCCGTCGACCGGATGCGCCGGGGACTGGTCTCGATCGCCCCCGGCCACGACGGCGAATACGGCCAGATCCGCATCTTCGGCGAGGGCGCCGCCGCCGACCCTTGCCCGTCGCAGATGTCGCTCTTCTAGGTTTGAAAGACCTTCGAAGCGCCCCAGGGCGGCGATTTGACAAAGGCCCACCCGGAACCTATATTGGTGTCGGTTGAACCGGCCATGCAGATCGAGATGAAGGTCAAGGGTCTCGTCGTGGACCCGATCTCCAAGATGCCGATCGTCGTCCTGGAGAACCCGCGCAACGAGCAGATCCTGCCTATCTGGATCGGGATGTTCGAGGCCAACGCCATCGCCCTGACGATCGAGAACGTCCCCACGCCGCGGCCGATGACCCACGACCTGCTCAAGAGCTTCCTCGAGAAGCTCGGGATCGCGATCGAGAAGATCGTCGTCAACGACGTCCGGAACAACACCTTCTTCGCCCTCATCCACTGCCGCCGGGCCGAGGAGGCGATCGTCATCGATTCCCGTCCCTCGGACGCCATCGCCCTGGCCCTGCGGATGAGCTCCCCCATCTTCGTCGAGGACGAGGTCGTCCGGAAGGCCAACGGCCTCAAGTTCGACGAGAAGGTCGAATCATCGGAGAAGCTGCGCAAGTGGCTCGAGACGCTGAAGCCCGAGGATTTCGGCAAATACAAGATGTAAGGCTCAGGTCCGCAGCCTGAGCAGCCCGACGAACCCCGCCAGCCCGAACAGGACGTTCGCCCCCCAGGCGCCGAGCAGGGGGCTCAGCACGCCGGCGACGCCGAGGCTCCGGAAGACGGCGAACGAGCCCCAGTAGGCCATGGCGATGACGACGCTGAGGCCGACCCCGACGAGCGTCCCTTTGCGGCCCATCCAGAAACCGAAGGGAACGGCCAGCAGGGCCATGATCAGGCTGACGAAGGGCAGGGCGATCTTCTGGGCCAGCTCGGCCCGGAGACGGACCGCGGGGAAGCCCATCGCTCGGACCTCGGCCGCGTATCGCCGGAGGTCGCCGAAGGTCATCTGCAGCGGCTCCGTCCAGGGGGACTGGAACGCGTCCTTGTCCCCGGCCGCCTCGACACGGCCGCTCGCGGCGCGGACGAAGGGCGGGCCGGGCGTCGGTCCGAACTCCCGGATCCAGCCGTCGCGATAGACCAGGGCGTCGTCCTCGAACGAGGCCTTTTCGGCGAAGATCCGGCGCGCCAGGGTCCAGTGGCTGGCGTCGAGGTCGAAGACCGAGAGCCGGCCGAGGGTCGACGACCCGGGCTCGTAATAGTCATAATGATAGATCCTGGCGCCGCTGCCGGCGAGGATCCAATGACGGTTGAGATAGCTCGAGCTCCGGGTCGGCAGGTCGTTGAGGACGCTCCAGGCCGCCTCGGACCGGGCGTGCGAGGCCGGCACCACCCGCTCTTGGACGAGGAAGGCCAGCCCGCCGGCGGCGGCGGCGAGGACGAGGACCGGGACGACGGTCCGGTAAGCGCTGATGCCGCTGGCCTTCATGGCCGTCGCTTCGTTCGTCCGGGCGAGGAGCCCCAGCGCGAGGAGCGCGGCCGTTAGAACGGCAGCGGGCAGGAGGAAGGACAGGAACTCGGGAAGCCTGAACCAGACGTATTGGACGAGGAGAGCGATGGGCTTGCCGCGCTCGAGGACGGTGTCCAGGCTCTCGAAGAACGTGACCAGGAGCGTCGCCACGGCGAGGGCCGCGAGGACGAGGGCCAGGAGGACCAGGAACTTCCGCGAGACATACCGGTCAAGGAGGCCGGGAAAGCGGACGCGGAAGCCGCCCTCGCGGCACGGGCGTCCGCACGCGTAGACGCGGGACGGCGGCGGGACCGCGGGACGCGGCAAGATGCGCGGCCGGCTGGATTGCCGGCGAGGGAAAAGGGTCAGCCGCGATGGCCTCAGGAATAGCCAAATGCCCGCGACGGCCAGGAGGAGGTCCGGGCCCCACATCCCGAAGAAAGCGGGCAGGCGCCCGTCCATGGCGAACTTCTCCCCGGCCGTGATGAGGACGTAGTACAGGAGGATGATGACCAGGCCCAGCGAGAAGCCGCCTGTCCGGCCGGCGCGCCCGGTCATGACCCCGAGGGGCAGCCCGAGGAGGGCGAAGGCGAGGCAGGCGGCGGGCAAGGCGAACTTCTTGTGGATCTCGATCCGGTGCGACCGGATCCGCCGCGTCTCCCCATGGCCGGCGGCGACGTCGGCCTTCAAGGCCTTCAGGTCCCGAGTGAGCTCGTTGATGTCCTTTTCCCGGACGCGCTTCTCGTTCGAGAACGGGGTGAACAGGCCTTCGACGTCGATCTCCTCCTCCAGGCGCTCGAACGCGGTCCGGGTGTCTTCGCCGGGCGAGGCGAGCGGTCCGGAATAAACGACCCCGTCGGCAAGATCCAGGATGGCCCGCCGCTGTTCGGGATAGAAACGGACCGTTCCCGAGCGGGCCATGACCAGCCGGGGGTTCGCCGGGTCCTTGGCCATGTAGGCAAAGACGTCGTGCCAGGCTCCGTCGCGGCCGACATCCCGGACCATGAAGACCATGTTGGGCAAGGTCTCGTTGAATTCGAGGGGCGTCACCTTGAGCCGCACCCGGGCGAGGACCTGGTCGGTCATGGTCCGGACCCAGTCGTGGTTGGCCCGCGGCGCGAAGTAGAGGGCGATCGGGAGGGTCAACACGAGGCCGGCGACGCCGAAGAGAAGCAGGGGCCTGGCCAGGCGGCGCGGCCCGACGCCGAGCGTCTTGAAAGCGACGATCTCCGAGTCCGCCGACAGGCGCGCCAGCCCGCCGAGGATGCCCATCAGGACCGACATGGGCAGGGCGAAGACGAGGATGGAGGGGATGAGCAGTCCGAGGAGCCGGAGCGCCTGGACGAACGGGACGCCCTTGTCGATGAACAGGTCCGCTAGGAGCAGCACCTGGTTCATCAGCAGGACGAACGTGATGAGCAGGAGACCGACGAGGCAGGGCGGCACGACCTCGCGGAGGAGGTACCGGTCGATGAGCCTGGCCATCTCGCCTAGCATAGCCCGGAAAAAAGAAGGGGTCAAACCTATACCTTTTTATTTTTGCATTCTTTCCGCCCGGGAATCGCCCGGCGGCCCGGGGGAGAATTAAAAAGGTATAGGTTCGACCCCATCCGAAAAAAGAGCCCCGGGCGGGAGGCCGCCCGGGGCTGGCGATTCGCTGTCGCGGGAACTTATCCAGAGGGACGGTCCCCTCCGGGGACGGTCCCTTAATACATGTCGCCGGGAGGGGTCGGGTACGCGGGCTTCCGGTCCTCTTCGGGGAGCTCTGCGATCAGGCCTTCGGTGGTGAGCAGGAGGCCGGCGATCGAGGCCGCGTTCTGGAGCGCGATCCGGACGACCTTGGTCGGGTCGAGGATGCCGCCCTTGATCATGTCCTCGTACGTTTCGGTCAGGGCATTGAAGCCCATGTCCTGCTTCATCTCTTTGACCTTCTCGACGACCACGGAGCCTTCGAAGCCGGCGTTGGCCGCGATCTGGCGCAGGGGCTCTTCGATGGCCCTCTTGACGATGCTGCCGCCGATCTTCTCGTCGCCCTCGAGCTCGAGCTTGTCGAGCGCCTTCTGGGCGCGGATCAGGGCGACGCCGCCGCCGGGCACGATGCCCTCCTCGACGGCCGCCTTGGTGGCGTGCATGGCGTCCTCGACGCGGGCCTTCTTCTCCTTGAGCTCGGTCTCGGTGGCCGCGCCGACCTTGATCAGGGCGACGCCGCCGACCATCTTGGCCAGCCGCTCCTGGAGCTTTTCGCGGTCGTAGTCGGACGTCGTCTCTTCGATCTGGGCGCGGATCTGCTTGATCCGGGCCTGGACGTCGCCCGCCTTGCCCATGCCCTCGACGATGGTCGTGTTGTCCTTGTCGATGACGACCTTCTTGGCCTCGCCGAGCCAATCGGCGCTGACCTTCTCGAGCTTGACGCCGATCTCTTCGGTGATGACCTGGCCGCCGGTCAGGACGGCGATGTCCTCGAGCATGGCCTTGCGGCGGTCGCCGAAGCCGGGGGCCTTGACGGCGCAGCACTGGAAGGTGCCTTTGAGCTTGTTGACGACCAGGGTGGCCAGGGCCTCGCCTTCGACTTCCTCGGCGACCACGAGCAGGGGCCGGCCCATGCGCGCGACGTTCTCGAGGAGGGGCAGGAAATCCTTGAGATTGCTGATCTTCTTCTCGTGGAGGAGGATGAGGGGCTTCTCGAGCACGCACTCCATCCGCTCCGGATCGGTCACGAAATAGGGCGACAGGTAGCCGCGGTCGAACTGCATGCCCTCGACCGTCTCCATCGTGGTCTCGAGGCCCTTGGCCTCCTCGACCGTGATGACGCCGTCCTTGCCGACCTTGTCCATGGCCTCGGCGATGATCTTGCCGATCGAGAGGTCATTGTTGGCCGAAATGGCCCCGACCTGGGCGATCATCTCGCCGCTGACCTCGCGGCTCATCTTCTTGAGCTCGCCGATGACCGCCTCGACGGCCTTGTCGATGCCCTTCTTGATGAGCATCGGGTTGGCGCCGGCGGTGACGTAGCGGAGGCCCTCGCCGTAAACGGCCTGGGCCAGGACCGTGGCGGTCGTGGTGCCGTCGCCGGCCACGTCCGACGTCTTGGAGGCGACTTCTTTGACCAGCTGGGCGCCCATGTTCTCCCACGGGTCCTTCAGCTCGACTTCCTTGGCGACGGTGACGCCGTCCTTGGTGCTGGTGGGCGAGCCGAACTTCTTGTCAAGGACGATGTTCTTGCCGCGGGGGCCGAGCGTCGCCTTGACGACATTGCTGAGGATGTTCACGCCCTTGAGCAGGGCGTGACGGGCATCGTCTCCCGAAAGGATCTGTTTGGCCATGTTGTCTCCTTCTCTCTCTTACTTCTCGATGACGGCGAGGATCTCTTCCTCGCGGACGATGACGTGCTCGACGCCGTCGACCGTCACTTCCGTGCCGCTGTACTTGCCGATGAGGACGTGGTCGCCCTTCTTGACGGCGAGCGGAATGGTCTTCCCCTCGTCGTTGATCCGGCCCTTGCCGGCGTCGATGACCTCGGCCTCCTGGGGCTTTTCCTTGGCCGTGTCCGGGATGATGATCCCGCCCCTCTTGACTTCCTGTTCCTCGAGCCTCTTGAGGAGCACTCTGTCATACAGAGGATGAACTTTCATGAAAACCTCCTTGGATATTTGAAATTTAGCAGTCAGAAAATGTGAGTGCTAATTATATATACAAACCGGCGGTCTTGTCAAGAGGGAGAATGACAAAAATTAGCAGTCTCGATGGTCGACTGCTAGCGTTTCTTTTTGATCTTGAGGACCTTCGTCCGGTTGTGAAGGGTGTTCCGGTGGATCCCCAGGGCCTTGGCCATCCTGGTCTGGTTCCCGTCATGCTTCTTGTCCGCCTGCTCGTAGAAGATCTTCTCGAACTCGCGGAGGGCGTCCTTGAGGCTGATCTCCTTCTCGACCATGTCCCGGACGAGAAGCTCCATGCGCTGGTGGAAGTTCAGGTCGCTAG
>Ga0209706_10000261_pt1 | contig 29147 bp, 18 predicted proteins | sample PPLLaktember2015_6_FD_187263 | JGI IMG/M metagenome (GOLD analysis project Ga0209706, IMG submission 187263) | Freshwater sediment microbial communities from Prairie Pothole Lake near Jamestown, North Dakota, USA - PPLs Lake P8 Core (1) Depth... | ecosystem: Environmental > Aquatic > Freshwater...
GGCTAAAAACAGTATCAATGCCATCAATTACGGTTCTCCATCAATGAGATCAACTTAAGCCTGAGTGCTGTCGAACAAGATATTAGCTGAATATGCCGGAAGAGGCAATATATGAATCCGCCGGGGCGATGGGCTTGGGGGGCTTGTTATCGCTGTCAAGGCCGGTTAAACGGAAACACATATTAAACTAGGCACTTGCGGATATTATTTTACCCTGCTTTTGTAGGCTGTAACCGTTTGTGTATCCAGATGTTATGTAATTACCCGCAGCCAAAAGGACAAAAGTTATCTTTAATCCGTGGCGGCAAATAACTTTTCATGGTACTATCGCGTATATGCCAAAGCGTTTTACAAAGCGAATCATAAGCCTTTTGACGCACCCGGACTATACCGGGTTGAAAAAACAGGCCGTGGCCCAATTGCTGCAAGTGCCACAGGAACAGTACGATAAGTTCAGCCAGGCTGTCGAACAGTTATCCCGGCAGGGCAGTATTGTTATCGATAATAGTAAATGCCTGTCTTTGCCGGAAATGACAGGTCAGATAACCGGGATTTTCCAGGCGAATAGTAAAGGCTTTGGTTTCGTCCGGCCGGACAAACTCACTGCACAAGGTGACCTGTTCATACCGGCGGGGGCGTCGCTGGAGGCAATCACGGGCGATAGGGTCGTTGCACGGGTTTTTCAATGCGGTAAGCGTAACGGCAAAACGCGTACCAGAGGCAAAATTATCGAGATTATATCTCGCGGACAGAGTCAGTTTACAGGCGATTTGTTCAAGGAAGGTAAATGGTGGTTCATCAAGCCTGACGGCAAAGATATTTCGGAAAGAATTGCCGTTGATGATCCATCGGCAAAGGATGCCCGGATCGGTGATAAGGTACTCGTGGAAATCCTCAACTTTCCCTCCCGGGATTGTTACGCCAGTGGAGTTATTATAGAGCGGCTGGGCAAAAGCGGTACCAGCCAGGCAGAACTTAAAGGCGTTATGAGGCGGTATAATCTGGAGGATAAATTTAGCCGGGGCGCACTTAATGAAGCTCGCAGCGGCATCCGGGACTATAACGTGGAGGACCTTCTGGAGCAGCAAGACCACCCCGGCAGGGGCCGTAAGGGCAGGCTTGGCCGCCGGGAAGATATCCGCCGACAGGAGATCATTACCATCGACCCGGCTGATGCCCGCGACTTTGATGATGCTGTCAGTATCAAAAGATTGCCGCATGGCCATTGGCTGCTGGGTGTGCACATAGCGGATGTAAGTCACTTTGTCAAACCGGATGGTCGCCTGGACAAGGAGGCTATGGCCCGTGGCACCAGTGTATATCTGCCCCTGCACGTGGTTCCTATGCTGCCGGAACTGCTCAGTAATGGGATATGTTCGTTGCAGGAAGGGCAGGATCGACTGGTAAAAAGTGTCTATGTCAAAATTGATGAAAACGGTCAGGTACTTGCCTCGCGATTTGCCAATAGTGTAATGCGATCGACCCGGCGATTGACATACGAAGACATCGATCACATTCTTGATGGCAAGGTCTCCGCTAAAACCGGCAAAATTGCCGGGTCCGATCAGCCGGCTATTGGGGCTGGCGTTGTTAAGCTGGTCAGGAAAATGGAGCAGCTCGCCCGGATTCTGCAGAAACGTCGGCAAAAACAGGGAATGTTAACCCTGGACCTGCCCAAGGCCGAGCTGGTTTACGACGACAAAGGCCTAGCTATCGACGCGCGTCTGGAAAGCAGGTCTTTTTCACATACTATTATAGAGATGTTTATGCTGGAGGCCAATGAGGCGGTAGCACGGTTGCTGGATAGTATCATGGTGGAGTTTCTTCGACGGGTACATCCGGAACCGGACGGCCTGACCACTGGCGAGATGGTAAGGGTGATTAAATTGTGCGGATATACGATTCCTAAAAAAATGGGTCGCGAGGATATACAGCAGCTATTGGCGTCGGTAAAGGGCAAACCGGAGTCGTTTTTGATAAACCTGGCGGTGCTCAGAAGTATGCAGCAAGCCGAGTACAATCCCGCTCATATAGGTCATTACGCTTTGGCCAGCAGGTGCTATTGTCACTTTACCAGCCCGATTCGCAGATACCCGGACCTTACGGTGCATCGCCTGTTGGCCCAATGGCTCGAAGGACGGCTGACCAAAGAGACTGCTCGGGGAGAATTTTCCAGCTATGAAGAATTAGAAAAGCTCGCTGCCCATTGCAGTGATCGCGAGCGTAACGCCGAGCGGGCCGAGTATGAGCTGCAAAACATAAAACTTTTGCAACTGCTCGCCGGTCGCGTCGGAGACGATATGCACGGAGTGGTGGTTTCCATAACCGATTTCGGACTTTTTGTACAACTGGAGAAATTCCTCTTTGAAGGGCTGATTACGGCACAGGACGCCATTTATTGGCAGTCAACACAACGGCAGGGCGGCAAAGGCGATCAGAAAAAATCCCGCCGGTCACCCCGCTCGAAACAACCAGAGCGTTCCCAGCAGGGACGTTTCTCGACCAACTGCCCCTTCAGGCTCGGCCAGAAAATCCGCGTTCGAATTGCCCGTGTCAACGTAGCGGCACAGATGCTCGATTTAGTCCCCAGCCCGAACGAATACTGAAATCGCAACCCACAGGCAACAAAGAAAGTCACCTCGACGTCACCACCATCTGCCACCTTACAAGAATAGGGGAAAATTTGCATTTTTTTTGATATTCGTCCGATATTAAAGTATAAACAACATTTTGATGTTGAGAGTAGCGACAATGCCCGCACAGATGACTGAGTTACCATTTCTTGAGCACATAGCCGGCCGGTTCAATCTGCCGGTACCGGAGTTCCTCACTGCAGAGGCAGGCGCAGCTCAGATCAGAGATGCCATCAAGCGGTGGGGCGGCAAGGCACTGGTCAAACCGGACGTCTTATCCGGCCGGCGAGGCAAAGCCGGCGCCGTCACGATGGTTACCGATTACGTGGAGGCCCAGCGCCAGTTGAAACAGGTCCAGTCTCTGGAAATCAACGGCCACCTTTGCCGCACTGCATATCTGACCCAGTACATCCCGGCTGAAATGGAAGTATATTCCGCCATTACTTATGATTCCCGCTATTTGGCCCCATCGATGACGCTGTCGCTGGCTGGTGGCGTGGAGATAGAGGATGTTGCCGACGACCAGAAAATAACCTTTCAGATTGACGTGTTCAAAGGCTTAGGCGCCTACCAGGTCAGTGAAGCGATTGCCAAACTCGGATGTCCCGCGAACCTGGTCAGTTTGCTTTCACGCAGCCTGGTGGACCTTTGGGACACCTTTATATCGACCGGAATGCGGATGTGTGAAGTAAACCCGTGGCGAATCACGCCGGATGGTAAGCCGTATGCCTGTGATTTTAAGGCCGTTTTTGATGAGGCAAACTTTAAGTTCAGGAATCTCGGCTTTAATCTGCCCGAATATCCAGCCAATATGACGATTTTCGAGGAAGAGATGGCTTCCTGGAATGCTTCCAGTTACCGCGGGCAGGCGCACGCGTCGGAACTGGGCGGTGAACTGATACTGCCTATTCTGTTTGGCGGCGGCGCCTCGACCATCATCATCGAAACGCTCGTACAGTGCGGCGGAAGTCCTATTATCCTGTCCGATTTCGGGGGCAATCCGCCATACGAACGCATGTTCGGAACGGCAAAAATATGTTTTGAGCACAATCTCAAAAAGGCAAAACTGCTCCTCATCCTTGGAGGAAACGCCAACAATACGCTCATCGACGTGACCTTCAAAGCCATTGCCGATGCCCTGGAGGCTTACGTCTATGAATATGGCGCCATATCCACTCCTGTAATCGTTGGTCGCGGCGGCCCGCACCTTGTCAAAGGGATACTTATCATGAGAGACACGCTGGAGGCACTGGGTTTGCCGTATGTTATCTTTGGTCCCGAGACGCCCGTAACCCAGGTAGCCGAATACGCGGCCAAACTGGTAAAGGTCTGGCCAGAAACCGGAGACGTCAAAGATGAGAGCTAAGAAGCTAAGTGACCTGCTAAAGGCTGGGGACCGGGTAGCTGTCTCCAACATCACCGGCAGGGAGGCCGCCGTCGTCACCGCCGCTTCACAAAAATACTGTGGTAATATTGTAGGCGGCTGGGCCTTGGGCCGGCAGGGCCAAAAACTCGACGTGCCACACGGCCGGCCGATACCGGTCTTTTCCAACGTCGAGGAACTGACCAATTCTCTGCCCAAGGAACAATGGCCCAATAAAATTGTGGTCTATTCACCTCCACAGGCGGTTTACGCCGAGGTTAAGGAGATTGTAGAGCACCGTAACGGCACTATCGAAACGATTTTTATTATCACTGAGCACGTTTCCATAGAGGTTACCGCCAAGATAGCTCAGATATGTTCTCAAGCCAACATTGACGTTGTAGGCTGTAATTCCCTGGGCGTTATAAACGTTCACGATGCGGTGCGGGTGGGATCCGTGGGTGGTGACAGTCCTGGCGAGAACTTTCGACCGGGCTGTGCGACGATAATTTCCAACAGTGGCAACATGGTGAATACCATGGCTTCGTATCTCCTAAGTGCCGGATTAGGAACATCTTACGGTATTTCAACGGGAAAGGATATGCTCATTCTCATGCCCCTCAAGAATATCCTGGAGCTGGCACGCGACGATGAGAGCACCAGGATCATCACTGTTTACTGTGAGCCGGGCGGTCTTTACGAAAAAGATGCCCTGCAGATGTTACGCAGCGGCAAACAAAAATATCCCAAGCCGATCATTGCCTATGTTACCGGAGAGGTGCTGGAAAAGTTCGATCTTTCCTTGGGGCACGCCGGCGCCGTAGTGGAAGGAAAGGAAACAACCGCTACCGCCAAAATGAAACTTTTTGACGAATATTTCGAGATTGACCCTTTTGACCCCGGGATCAAGTACGAAAAAACACCGGAAACAATCAAGGCGCTAAGCAGGGGAATACGTATTAAAACGCTTCACCATCTGCCGGCGGCAGCGGCATTGATTTGTGATGTAGTGGATGTTAAGCGGGATTTTCGGCCGTCGGAACCACTGGTGCTGAACCCCTGGTTTGTCGATTACAAGGGTTATGGAAAGCATCTTCCTTCCGAACAGATTCTCCATCGCGGCAAAACACCAGAGCCTTACTGGTCACAGATAAAGCTTTTGAGCAAGGCTGTTGGTGCGACTCCCACGCCCAGAAATATGAGAAATGCCAGCCACGCCTCCTCTAATGACGGACGCGAACCGAGAATTTACGGTTATTCTCTGGAAAAGGAAATGGCTGGAGGTTCTTTTGCCGAATCGCTCATTCTTGCATGGACGGGTCAGCGACCTCGGGATTTTGAGGCACAACTGATCGAGAAATGCCTTATAGCGTCCCTCACTAACGGTCCAGGCACCATCTCAGCTCAAGGGGCAAAGCTTTCCACCTCAGCCGGGAATGCGCCGAATACCGCTATGATTGCAGCTTTGGCATGTATGGGTGATATTCACGGCGGCAACGGACGCCGGGCGGTGGAATATCTTCTTCAAGCCTTCCAAGACACCAGGCTTTCCGATCCTTACGACCCCGATCATGGCCTTGATCTCCAGAAAATAGCCAACAAACAAGCCGATCAGTTCAGCAAGCGGCGCACTGCCGCTAAAGAAGCTGGGACGGACTATGAGCGTATCCCTTGCCTGGGGCACCCTGTTTTCAACGGACAGCCCGTCAACTACGACCCACGAGAACAGGTCATTTTTAACTTCCTCAAAGAAAAAAAACTCTGTAATGTCTTTCTGGATTTCTATCACTTGCTCGCTCATCAGCTCAAAGAGATCGATATCGCAAAAAACGTCTGGGCTGTCAATATTGACGCTGCTATCGCCTCGGTAGTGCTCGGCAACTGTTGGAAAATGTTGGAGGAAAAACGCATTACCGTTCGACGGGTTTGCGATATCGCTTTTATGGTTTTTGCTCTTGGCAGAGTTGCGGGGGCCGGCGGTGAGTTTCTCGATCATCAGGATTTCGGTATGCCGATGGATATGCGCATCCCGGTTGACGAATGTGTTGCCCTGAACAAACCCGTGGATCGTAGAACCAGCCCCAGAGACTGACCGGAACGCGGCATTTTTGCAAAACCGTTCACTTTAAACTGACCAACCCGAATATCCCATTGGCACTGCGAGTTTTCAAACCTGTCCGCGAAAACGCGACCAGACCGTGGTAAGTCTCTACTAAAATTCCTTGAAATAGTCCACATATTAAGATAGAATACATGGTTTCATTCATAATCTTCATAGATATGGACGAAAAACAGGAATGGTTATCATGCTTTTTACGTAGTTTTTTACAGAAGCAGGAGCTTGCATAATGGCAGATGCCCGGATTGACAGTATGATCGAAGCCCATGAGGTCTTAACCCGCTTTGGTTATGACCACGGGGAGCTTCACAGAGGTTATACCGACCGTACTTTAAGAATCGACATTTCCACAAATTCCATCGAAATTCGCCCGGTCACCCAGCAGATGAAGGACCTCTGGATAGGGGGCAAGGGTTTTGATTTGTGGCTGATGTTCCAGGAAATCAACGCTCAAACAAAATGGGACAGCCCCCAGAACCCAATATCATTTTCGTCCGGACCTTTGGGGGGGACCACCTCGTTCCCCGGATCAGGCAAGACCCTGGTTACCGCCATTTCACCGCTGACAGCTTCAGTTATGGATTGTAATGTGGGCGGTCATTTCGGACCTTTTCTTAAGTTTGCCGGGTTTGACGCCCTGACAATAGTCGGCAAGGCCAAAGACGAGATCATCATATATATCGATGCGGTTAACAGAAAAATCACCATAGAAAAAGCTCCTCTGGAAAGCGTCGATTCCCATTTGCTCGCCGAGGAACTTACCGAAATGTACGCTGACGATGAGATGGACAAACGCAACATTGCCGTTGTTTCCTCCGGCCGCGGCGCCGAACACATCAGAATGGGCCTTTTGAATTTCTCATTTTGGGATTGGAGACGTCAGACTGCCCGGTTCAAACAGGCCGGTCGCGGCGGTATCGGCACGGTTTTTCGCAATAAGAAAATCAAGGCTGTTGTTATAAAGAATAAAGAAATCATTCGCCCCTGGAATATCGCTGAAAATAAAGTTGCCCGGCGGATAACTTCGCAGATATGCCCATCCCAGAAAACCGACGCCCCCCAGGTCCGGGAAATTATAGCCAAATGGAACAACGATCCAGAATATGTAATTGAAGCGATGCAGGATATTCAGGGCAGTCAGCGATACATATCCAAACAGGCTATCGAGCAGCTTTCCCTGGCAACCGGTGTATCGAAAGCTCAGCTTTATCATATCGCTACCTTTTACAAGGCTTTCAGCCTCAAACCGATCGGCAGAATCCTTATCGAGGTATGCGTAGGTACCACCTGCCACGTCAAAGGGGCGGCCAAAATCCTTGATTCCTTCGAGCGGGCGCTCGGCATCGAGCGGGGCGAGACCACACAGGACGACAACTTCACGCTCGAGGCCGTAGCTTGTCTGGGCTGTTGCAGTATCGCCCCGGTGGTAAGGGTCGCCGGAGAGATCATAAATAACGTAAAGAGCAGGGACGTCCCGCGAATCATAGAAGACGCCTTCAATCGAATCAGCCGCGATGACAAAGAGGGGAGGACCTGCCATGTCTGATATAGTGACAGCCAAAGTGACTCGTGACGGCCTTGATGAGATAGCCGCTAAGACAAATGAGCGATTGAAAAGCTATAAAGCTATGCTGATGGTCTGTACCTCTACTGGTTGCGCCTCTGCGAAGAGTTTCGACATAAAAGACAGGTTGACCGCGGAAATTAAGGCAAGGGGACTGGAAAAAGACTTTCTTGTGGTGGCGACAGGCTGTATCGGTTTTTGCTCAGTCGGACCGGTAATGGTTGTTCAGCCGCAAGGTGTTTTCTACCAGAAAATCGGTCCGCGGGATGTCGCTGAGATCATAGACAGCCATCTTATCGGCGGAAAAGTGGTTGAAAGACTTCTTTATCGTGACCCCGCTTCAGGGCAGATTTATCAAAAGATCGATGAAATTCCGTTCTTTACCGCCCAGCAACCTGTAGCCCTTAGAAACAGGGGGCTGATCGATCCGGAAAAAATTGAACATTACATAGCTCGCGGCGGTTACAAGGCGATAGCCAAAGCGATTGAAATGCCACCTGACGTTGTTGTTGAGCAGGTAATCGCCTCAGGAATCCGCGGACGCGGCGGCGGTGGATTCCCGGCCGGCGTTAAATGGCAGTCATGCAAAAAGGCGATGGCCAAGCGAAATGAGATTGGCTACGTGGTTTGTAACGCCGATGGATACATTATCGAGACCGACCCACATTCGGTCATTGAGGGTATGCTCATAGGTGCTTATGCTGTCGGCGCCAAAGAGGGTTTTGTTTACACCCGCAAGGAATATCCACTGGCGCTGGCAAGACTCGAAAAGGCAGTTTCACAGGCAAGGCAATACGGCCTGCTGGGTGAAAATATTCTGGACAGTGAGTTTACTTTTGACATTGCCATTCACCGTGACGCCGGAGCGTTCGTATGCGGTGAATCATCGGCCCTGATGGCTTCGATGTCGGGCAGGGCAGGTGAACCGCGGGCCAAGTACCTTCACAATGTCGAGTACGGATACCGCGACAAACCCACCGTCCTGAACAACGTCGAGACCTGGGCCAATATCCCGGCTATTATCGAGAAAGGCGCCAAATGGTTCGCTTCGATGGGAACCGGAGATGTCAGTAACAGTCCATGGTCAGGCTCTTCCGGCACCAAGGTTTTCTATTTGATCGGTGCGGTTACCAACACCGGCCTTGTTGAGGTCCCAATGGGAATTCCGATTCGCAAGCTTGTTTTCGAAATAGGCGGAGGAATTCCCGGTGGACGAAAATTCAAAGCGATTCAGACCGGTGGCCCTTCCGGTGGATGTATCCCCGAGAGCCTGTTGGATATGCCGGTCGATTTTGACTCACTTTCAAAGGCCGGCTCCATGATGGGCTCCGGTAGAGTGATCGTCATGGACGAAAAAACCTGCATGGTTGACGTGGCGCGTTATTCTTTGAAATTTCTTGTCGATGAATCGTGTGGGAAATGCACTCCCTGCCGCGAAGGGCTTTTTGCACTTAACAATACGCTTACGAATATCTGTCAGGGAAAAGGAAAACCGGGTGATATCGAATTCCTCGAGGAACTCTCGCAGACGATTTCCGATACAAGTTTATGTCAACTGGGAGCTACCGCTACAAACCCCGTGACAAGTACGTTACGGTATTTCAAAGATGAATATGAAAAGCATATTTACGACAAAAAATGCCCTGCCGGCGTCTGCAAAAATCTCATCGAATACCACATTAACGACAATTGTACGGGATGTGCGGCTTGCAAAAAAAACTGTCCGACCGAAGCCATATCCGGTCAGGCTAAGGAGCTTCATGCGATAGACCACGACAAATGCGTCAAATGCGGCGCCTGTTACGAAGTGTGCAAATTTGACGCCGTGGAGGTTATATAGCAATGCCTGAAAAAATAAAAATAACAATCGATGATAAAACTGTTGAGATTAAACAGGACACTTTTCTTCTTGATGCGATCACGCAGGCGGGCATTGAGGTCCCGACGCTTTGCTATCACAAAGATTTATCGCCCAGCGGCAGTTGCCGGCTGTGCGTTTGTGAAATAGAGGACAAAAGGGGCAAAAAAAAACTTGTTACTTCCTGCAATTATCCGGTTCGTGATGAAATCAAGGTCAGCACCGCTTCGGAAAAAGTTCTCAAACACAGAAAAATACTCGCTGAGATGTATCTGGGCCGCTGGCCGAACGTTAAGGTGGTACAGGAAATAGCCACGGTTTGCGGCGTAACAGAATCACGCTTTGCAAGCGAACTTACCGACGATAATGAACATGCCTGTATTCTTTGCGGTCGCTGCGTGAGAGCCTGTCGGGAGTTCCCGCTGGAAAACGTACTGGATTTCGCCGGACGGGGAATACTCAGGCATCTTACCATGCCTTTTGGCGAGGTCGATAGACACTGTATTGGCTGCAGTTCCTGTGCTTACGTATGTCCTACAGGCGCCATTCGGATCGTTGACGATTTCAACCATCCGGTCGATCCACGAAAAATCAGAGATCACGGCATGAAAGTGAATGCCGAAATGGCCAGACTTGACGACAGCCAGTGTTGCATGCGACAGGTTGGCACCAGCAATATCGTGGAAGTGATGGACAAGTATGACCTGCTTCCATGCCATAACTATAAGTTTGGTTCGCTTCCAGACGCCAAAAACATCTATTCTAATGTATTCAGAGATAATTACTGGGACCGGGGAATGGCCGACGGATGCTGGCCGGGATGCTCGATGGCATGCGCCAAGGCTGCCAGTAGTTTCGAACTGAAAACCGGCCCTTACCAGGGCCAAAAAGTCTGTGTTGACGGTCCGGAGTACGAAACCATCGCCGGCGCCGCCAACATGGGATGTTTCGACCCTGAGTTCACCATCGAATTCAACTTTTACTGTGACACCTACGGCATAGATGTGATATCTGCTGCTACGACAATCGCCTTTGCCATGGAAGCGTTTGAAAACGGAGTTATAAACACACATCATACCGGCGGCCTTGAATTGAACTTTGGGGCGTGCGATGAGGTTCTTGAACTGCTCCATCAGATGGCCCTCGGTGAAGGTTTTGGCGTTGACGTTGGCCAGGGCATCAAATGGCTCAAAAACAAATGGACCGCGGAATACAACGCCGATGCTCAATTTCTAAATGACATAGGAATGGAGGTTAAGGGGCTTGAGGTCTCCGAATACGTCACCAAGGAATCGCTCGCTCAGCAGGGCGGATACGCCATGGCCATCAAAGGGCCTCAGCATGACGAAGCCTGGCTGATTTTTATGGACATGGTCAATAGACAGATTCCGACCTTCCAGGATAAGGCCGAAGCATTGTTCTACTTCCCGTTATGGCGCACATGGTTTGGACTTTTCGGACTGTGCAAGATTCTATGGAATGACATCGTTCCCGCTGATAATCGCCTGGAAAAAGAATCGCAAAAGGTTCCCGGACACGTACGAAATTATTTTCGCTACGTTGAGGGCATGCTGGGAATCGACCAGATGGACGAGCAGAAAATGCTCGATCAATCTGCCAGGGTCTATAATCTGCAAAGAATAATGTCTCTTATGCTTGGCTGTGGCCAAAGGAGCGACGATTATCCTCCTTACCGACTTGTCGGGCCTGTCACCGCAGAGGAATACGAATCACGCCGCGACCGATACGACAGCCAGATCAGCGAGTTGATACATATCAACCCTCAAGGTAAATCCACCCAGGAAAAAATAAAGATACTTAGACAGTATCGCCAACATCAATATGAACAGCTTATGGACGCCGTTTATAAACGCAGGGGCTGGACCCCCAATGGTATCCCTACAATTGCAAGACTAAAAGAACTTGGCATAGACCTGCCCGAGCTTGTTGAAATAGTCAAACCTTATCAGGCTTAACTTGAATGTATAGGAAGGTGTCCGCTGTGTAAACTGACCCGTTCCGGAGGCACCCATGATAACGGTAAATAGCAATAAAATCGATTGGCGGGAGGGAATGACTGTCGCTGACGTTCTGGCAGAGATGAAATATACTTATGCTGTGATTACCGTTTCTGTAGATGGAAAATTCGTGCCTCAGGACGATTATGATTCATTCGTAGTGGAAGATGGCTGTGACATCATGGTGATTCACTTCTCTCAGGGAGGCTAGCCTGCATATTTCATAGGGGTATCGATTTTCACGACGGAGGGGGATTTTTCTCGAATGGGGCGGGAAAATGCCAGATTCGGCACACTCGGCGCACACTCCCCCCTACCCCCCAGAGGCTAACCGGGATTTTCATCGACTCACCCCGACGCCAGACGCGGCAGGAAGGCAGAACCCAATCGGCTCAGAACTTCGGCAAAAAGCTCTTTGTATGGATAGCCGCCAGCCAGATGCAGCACGATCCGGCGAACCGAACACGTAATGCGTGCTCCAATTTTAAGCAGCTTGAGGCGAATGGTGGTGACTTGGGCGGTGGCGGCGGCTTTGGCGGCGTCGGAGGTGAGACTGCCGCCCTTGAAATCCGCCTGAATTTTTTTGGAGCCGAGACTTGAAAACAGCAACGGTTGTGTGGTACAGTCTGTTATAAAAATAGCCTTTCTGTTGGAGTATGGCTTCTAGTATAACTACTTATACTACAAACAGTTAGGCCTTTTGTCCATCAAAAAATAGAAAAATTCTATGAAATATTCGGGTTAAAGCCCCGAAAACTGGGATTCTGAACATGCCGCATAATTCTAATTTCGCCGATATGCTCAGAGCGGACTTGTTGGCTGCGGGAATCAATCCTGATGACCTTGGAAGCGGCAAGGTGGATTTTCACAGCTTGCGGCATACCTTTGGCACTATGTTAGCGGCAAGCGGTGTCCATCCCAAAACCGCACAGGAATTAATGCGGCATAGCGATATAAACCTGACCATGAGCCGCTATACACATGCCTTACGGGGCCAGACCGCAAAGGCGGTTGAATCCCTGCCGGACTTTACGATATTGGCAGATCAACGCCAGAAGGCAACCGGCACCGATGTCCAAACAGCCGATGGCGATTACAAACCAGCTTACAAAAAACTTACAAAAAATACTTACTCTGATGGTCGTTCGATGTCGGTGATTGGCACTTCACAAAGCAAAAAACAGACTTTGGGGAAATCTCATAAGTCTTTTAATATGGCATTGTTAGACAAAGAAAAAGACCAGATGTCGCCATCTGGCCTTGACCGCGCCCGGCAGGACTCGAACCTGCAACCTTCGGATTCGAAGTCCGTTCCTTAAATCCCCCTATTATCGTTAAAACGCGGTTACTACAACACTTACAGCAGTTTCGCTTTGTATCTTTTTGTTGTGTTTTGTACTGGTTTGCACACATGCGCTCAACGTTTTACTCAACGTTTTTCAACCTCCCATGAATTTTGAAAGTTTGTCGATTCCATTAGTGATATAGGCAGGGGTGTTGTGCCCCTGCCTAACCTTGCCACGCCACGCCGAGCCTTGCCTTGCCCCGCCGTGCCTTGCCTTGCCGAGCCGGGCCGCGATTATTCGTTTGCTTTATACACTAGCTCTTGAAAGTCTATCTATTGCCAGCCGCATATCCTCATCCCCTACCGCTGCATAGTAAATCATGGTGGTCAAAAGGCTACTGTGCCCTAATATCCGCTGGACAACCTTTGGAGGGGTTCCGCTTTTCAAAAGATTGGTGGCGCAGGTCCGACGTAAGTCATGGAATGTAAACTTTGCCTTACCTTGCTCTGTAACTAGGCTTGCTCGCGATAATATCCCATGAAAAGTCCGGGTAAAATTATAAATCAGCCGTGTCTCATTTCGCGTCCTGAATATATAATCCGTCTGTATATTCAATCGTGGTATTTTTCGCAAAGCGGACGCAATCTGCGGAGCCATAGGGATTGTCCGGATTTTCCTGGACTTGGTAGAATGGCCGTCCTTGTTGCGAACATATAAAACCTGACTGTCATAATCAATATCAGTCCATTCAAGATGTAAGATTTCCTCACGTCTCAGCCCGGCATAATAAGCGATTATACAGACAGCCCGCCACTTATCGTCCGGGCAATGTTCGAGCAATAACTCAAAATCCTGCTGACTTGCCGTGTTGACGGTCTTTTCCGGCTCCCGTATCCATAGAGCTTTTCGATTGCCCTCAAACGGGTTTTTCTTGATATATCCCCGCTGTACGGCCCGGCTCAGGATTGATTGTAGGGTTCGCAAGGTCTTATTGACCGTGGCATCCGACTTGCCGTCCTCAAGTAGAGCTTTGCGAAAATCTTCCAGCATAGCAAAATCAATAGCAATTAGATTTTTTGGAGAGCATATCCGCCCGAACACCCCCAAAGTCAATTTGTGCTCGGCGTATGTCGCTTTCGACAGTTGCCCCTCGATCTGTGCCAGGTGTTCCGTGACAAATTCAGAATACGCGATAGGCTTAATCTCTCGATATACGCCGGTCATTATCGCCTGCCGACGCTCCGACGCCAATTGTCTCGCATAGCTTTTGTCGTTTCCGCAAGATTCGGTCCGTCTTTTCCCGGTTATGACGTCAATCCACTGTATAGAATAACTATAACCCTTTTGCTTCTTGCGTTTTACAACCCAGACTTGAGCCTTTGTATTTTCCATGTCAAAATTCCTAAAAATATCGGCCGACTGCTTGGTTGAAACCTGTGTCTCAGAAAGACAAAGACCAAACAGCCAGCCGGTTTTTTTGTTTCGGGAATTCCGAAACACAGGTTTCAATATTATTATTACCGGCCCTGGTTCGTTTGTCAACGACAAAATTCCAGCATTTTTACGCTACAGATTCCGTCTGCTGTTCAATATAAGCATCAATATCCTTTTGTTTTACCATAACCCGGCCCGCAATCTTACAAAAAGGCAGTTTCTTGAACCGTCGAAGATTCCGAACAGCAACAATGCTGATACCCAAATATATCGCGGCATTGGCAATGTCCATCAGTCCCGATGGTGATATTCTCAAATTGGCAACTTCGTTATCTATCATAGTCTTTGCTCGGCCGCGCCACAGTTAACTTCCAAATTCACGATTTAAGGGTTAAACTACCTTTCTCTCAAAATGCCATTTTTCAGCCCTTATTTGACAAGGGTTTACAGCGGTCAAAGTGCCGTTAACTGTGGCGCAGACATCATCTGCTTTTGCCTTCTTTTCCGGTAACTGGCCAGCCGTCTATTTCGGGCACATTTCGTACAAGTTCGCTGTCTTTTTGCCAACAGCCCGCCGCAATCCGGGCAGGTCCGTAATCCCACTTCCGGGATTTCCTTTGCTCTGGCAGTCAGATACAGCCTGCGTGCCTTCAGCCGTTGGGCCTGTAAGCTGGGATTATCCTTTGGGCTGGGGTGATCCGCCAATGGCAGCACACACTTTTCAAAATACCGACAAGGTTTTATCGGCCTGTGACTTAGCAAGCATTTTTCACGTGGCGTGACAGGAATACCGATGTCAATCAAGCCCTCTGCTTGGAAACCGAAACAACTACCGTCTTTTCTTATGTTGACGCATTCACGTTTTGCAAAATCGTAAGGTGTCATGCAATCATTCCTTTCTGTTTCCTACGTTCATTTCTTCATCTTTACCAGCCGCCCTAAGTCTTTAGAGGCAAGTGTCTGCTCGTCGAAATCCATGGCGATCCTAATTCCTGAATGTCCGAAACGGTTCTTTCTTATCGTGAGTGTTCGGTTTATGGTTTCCTCCGCATTTCCACAAGCCGTTGCCACGGTTGCGGTACAAGGTTCAAAACCCTGCAAGGAAAACGACCAATCGACAATATTCTCGATATGCTTGGAATATGCCAGAACGTCCATGCCAGCTTCACCTGCCTTTAGATGAGTGACCAACATAATCACCGTTCCGGTTCGACGGGCCAAGTCACGTAGTTTTAGAGTAAACACCGGTAGAGCTTCCCAGCTTTTGCCCGCAAAAGACAAGTCGCCAATATGGTCCACTATGAGCAGCTTGTTATCTTTGGCTCGTTCAGTCAGCAGGTCTATAACATCGTCTGTAGAACGGGGGTCCGGTGGCGTTATCTCTAACGGCAGTCTGTCCAATGTGTTTTGGTGTTCGTATTGAATCTCCTTTACCAGGCTGGTGTCACTCATCGTAACTACATCGGCGTTACCACTCGCCAGTGCCAACAGACGGGCAGCGATTGAAGTTTCGGTCATTTCAGAATTACAGATAAAAACCGGCAATGCCTGTAATACTTTGAAACCAGCAACAAACAGGGAAAACTGAAACGTAAACCACGTTTTCCCAACGCCCGTTTTTGACGACAAAAGGCCAATGGTTTTGGGTGGAATGCCACTGCCGTTAAAGGCCCAGGTCAATGTTGCCCAAGGGATCGGGACCATCTGCACGCGCCCGCATTCCATATCTTCGATATGTTTACTCAGGGCATCAAATGTTCGGGGGACAGAAAAATCTCCTAGCGGCGCAGCAATTTGATCGAGCGATTCGACTGTGCCCTGATCCCACGTGATAAGCTGTGCCCAGTCGTTTGCACCGCCGCTGGGGACAATGGCCCTGCAAGTTACGCCATGACGTTTGAATAGGTCGATGAGTTTTTTCGCTTTCTTGGCGCTGGCTGTGTCTCTCTGAAACGCTAACACAATCCTCGGTTTTGCTTTGGTAATCTGCTGAAATTCTGCTGTTTGCTGGCCCAGACCACTCGTGCCGAGGATAGCGTATGCCTGAGTGCCAGATACCAAAGTCCGAACTGCCAGTGCATCACTTTCCCCCTCTGTTAACACAATCTCATCGGGCAAAACTTCCGGCAATGACGGCCACACAGTGGGCAAAACTAATCTATCGTGGGTTGTCGGTGAAAAGTGGGCAGAATGCAATCCGTCCGTCCGCGCCTTGGCTTGCGACATAAGCAATCGGCAGCGATGAGCAATTTGAACGCCATCAAACGTTACCGGATACACCAAGAATCCGTGGCCTTCACGGACCCACTTTTCGACAATTGACAGGCCAAGTCTCCAGCCCTTGCCGATTAGTTCCTGGGGCTGCTGTGGTTCAAAACCCCGAACCTGCAAAAGTCTTGCTACTTGAAGTAAACCACGGTTTCGCAGATATTCGGCTGCTACAGAACCATCATTAAGCGGATTGGCAAGCTCGTAGAGACGCATTAAACCCTTTACACGTTCATCAACAGACGCAAGTGGTTCTCTGTTAGCTTGGCGTGGTTCTTCTGGCAAGGGAATGCCAAGCCGACCGGCTAACCATTCAACCGCTTGTGGAAAGTCTTGGCCGGTAATACGCTGTACCAGAGAAAAAGTATCCCCAGCGTCGCCTTGTGCTAAATCCTTGAACATCCAGACAGAATCTTTTTCCCGATAAAAGCTGAAAGACGGATGTTCGTCCCCGCGCCAAGGGACTTTGCCAAGATAGCTTTTACCCTTTGCCTTCAGGTCAGGTACAAGTTCGACCAAAACATCCGGTAGGTGGTCATCGCTTTTCAGTCTTGTCAAGAATTCCTCACTAAATCTCATTTTGCCATCTCCGCATACTTGCCAATCTTGTGTGGTTTATCAAATGTTTCCTGAAGGTGGGATTCCCGTTCTGCCCACCATTCCTCCGTTCCTTCCACCGGCCCACTCTTGCCGCTCTTGGTCGCTTGATCCTGAGTGCGATTAAACCAATTGGTCAAGAATCGGTGGTAATTGCTTTTTTGTCGGTCAGGGTTGTCAGCTAACCATTCGCCCGCCGCGGCAATTTCATGCTCGATATTCACCAAGGGGTAAGTTCTTGTCCACCGATCGAAAGTCTCGTCAGTTATGCCAGTGAATAAAACTGCCTCTCGATCAAAGGCGATCTTGGCGGTCTTTGGTTTTTTCTTTTGCGCCTCCTTATCTTCTTGGGGGGTTCTATGGGGAGTTCTGTCTGTAATGGCTACAGGCGCATCGTCTGTAATGGTTACAGGCGCTACGGATTTTTTATTTTTCTTTGCGCCTGTAGTGATTCCAGACACTACACCATCCTTTGTGCCTGTACTGGTTACAGGCGCTACACTGGTCCATTTGTACCGACAGGACTGTCTGCCTGTACCGGTTTTCCAAGTCAGACCGTAAACTTTTAGACTTTTACGAGCCGCCTGGAAGGTACGCCAGTCACCAATGCCTGCATCCTTCATAAGAGTTCGGACGGCAGGCCAACACTCACCCTGTTGGTTGGCATATTTGCCAATCACTGCGGCCAACTTCAAAGCAGAATGCGGCAACTTTGGCAATGCGGCAACAACGGCTGGTGGTATTATAGATGTTCCTGATTTCATTCTTCAGTAACCTCCTGCCAGTGATCGGCAACACGCTGCAATTTACCTCTTTTGCTCCCCTCTGCTGCCAATTGCGCCAGTGTTTGTCGAACAGCCGAAATGTTAAAGAGCCGTTTGCGCCCTATACGCAGACAAGGTATGCGGCCAGTATCGGCCTGTGCCTTCAGCCAATCGAGCGGTAATTTCAGGCTGTACGCCAGTTCATTCAAATTTGCAAGCTGGTCTTTTCCAATCATACTCTAGCATACAACATTTGTGGGGGCGCAAGTGGGGTGTACGTGGGGCATACGTGGGGAAAAGCGGAATTTTGGGATTTTTTTGAGAAAATTTACACTGGCGATGGTTCAACTAGGCGAAAAGCCCCTTTCTTGCTCCCGGCCTGAATCATTTTTCCGAAAGCGGGATGACCCTTGAATATGTCCTTCAAATGCTTAGAGTCGGAGCCGATTGTCCTCAATATATATGCCTCACCAACTTCAGGGGTTCTGTTCTGCCATGCTTCGTATAAAATCTCAACAGCGTCAGATTGAAGTGCTGTAAACGTGTAATCGATACCAAACCAATGAACAGAGTGAAAATCTGGTGAATGGCGGGCTTTCTGTTCACTATCCTGCCCCTCAATTTTGGCAGGTGATTCTGTTGACGATTCAGCTTCTATGACAGTGGCAGGCTGCATGGGTGTTTGTTGTTGTAATTCTTGCTGCTCTTTTGCTAACTGTTCGTTTTTGTCAACAATTAGCTGCGCTATATACTGCTGACTTTTTAGTAGCGGGTCTGTTAATATGTCATACCCTTTGATTGTAAACCTGCTGCTTTCAAATTCTTTGTATAAAAGCATGCTCCATATCGCAGCCCCACTAAGGTCTCGTGTTTCTGGTGATATACAGAGCGTTGGTATCAAATATGTCCCGATAGAAGTTGCAATACTGTTATATAAATACATTATCTCTCGCGATTCACTGACAGCACAATAGCCACCACCTAACTTAAAAAAGTCAACTGCGTCTGGTTCGGCACCAGGGTAACATTCATGCTTTCCGGGTACGTCATCACTCACAATACGAATCAATCTCATCTGAGAATCAGGGCGGCTGAATGCTTTTTGGAAATAATGGTAATAATCTTGCATTATCTCAACAAATGTTTTTTTCGCTGGCTGTGTCGGCTTCCCGACTTGCTCTGAGATAGGTAATTCAATTTTGGGAGGTGACTCTGTCTCAAATCTGCTCGATGTCTCATCGAAAACTGACGTGTCGATGTTCCGCAAAAATCGCTGTGTCTCATGGAAATAATTCAACCGCTCATTCCACTTATCTAAAAGCGATTCACAAAACAAGTTAACACCCTCCGTCCCTATGTTACCCCAAAAAGCCATCAGCTTGGATTTTAACTCAGTTGTCCATTCTCCCGGGCTTCTCTTGGCTATGCCACGTACATACGGATCAACGCCGGGGATGGCAGCTACAGCGATTTTAATTGATGCTTCCAACTCTTTTTGGGCACGTCTTAAATCTTCACTGGCTTTTCTTCTGTCTTGTCGATCAATTGGTATGCCGATTCTCTCATCCTTGCTAAACATCTGGCAGTGCTCTGCCATTATTTCCCATATTTTAGCGTTGTTATAGACATTATAGACGGCGTCGGCCAGACGTATCACAGGATGAGGAGAAACATTTTTATCTTCTGGGTGAGATTCATCCTGCCCTTCAATCTGGGCAGATGGCACTGTTTCTGTTTCCCCCGCATTGCCGCCGTCTGTGTTCACTGTCTGTCCCCCTCCACCTTCCGCCTTTTTCTCTACGGCTTCAGGCACCGCCTGTATCTTTTTAACTATCGCCTTAAGATTCCCCAACTCTCGTATGAGTAGCGTCATTTCATCGGGATTACCGCTCCATATCCACCGTTCAACCTTTTCCCGGTTTTGCAATCGCTCCGGTCCGTGTTTAAGTATGAATGCTCGACATGGGGCCAGAACGCTCAGAAGCCTGTCAATAACCACCTGTACTTCCTTATCCCAGCTTTGTAGTCCATCCGGGTCTTCCAGTGATGCAAACTTATCCAGGATATTTTCTGCGCCGTCCCCATAACCGACTCCGCCTTTAGTTGGTAAAAAATAGCTACCATTGGCACGACTAATACCTGGTGGTTGGTAGCTGTCTTTAAGCTTTTTCAACTCCTCTGTGATTTGTATGATTTCGCTGATTTCTTCTACAGTTGGATCAGGGATACCTTCAGGCGGCTGGGGTTTTTGACTTTGATCGTTGCTCATTTTCTCACCTGTCTTTCTTCGGACCGATCCGGGCAGGGCAGGTTGACAGGTGAAAGAAAACCTTACCTTGCCCGGACCGCTTGGCGGGTAATTACTCCGCCGTCCCGATATTCAATTTCCTGCTATGATACCAAATTGTCAGATAACATCAAGAAATCCCCCGTGCTTGTATTGCATCAACCGCCCACTTTTCACCCAAGTCATGGTTTCTGGTTAGGGTGTTTTTTTTCGTTGACTGAAGGTTCTAGCCGTATTATTCGGCCAACTTTTGCAACCCGTTTGGATTTTCTTTTGCTTTGGCTCTCTTCTCGGCTCTACTACTTATTACTAGAAGATAAGTAAGAATTCCATCCTTGTCACCTCTAAGTCGTAATTTGTATTCAATCTCTAACGCTCGCAAGAACCTTTCTTTCGGAATCATGCCCGGCTGTAATGGCCTGCTGGCCATTCCATTATCATCTGCTGGGTCGTCTGGATACACTGTAACTTCAATTTCCTCCCATGACGCCCCAGAACACATTAAACGGGAGATTCGCTGGCGACAAGCTTCATCCAGCGAGCTATACCAAGGGTCATTTTCCATGCGATCAGCCAACAGCGATTGTACCTCTGGCTCCCTTGCTTGCACTTCTGGCGCCCTTGCTTGTGCTTCTCGCGCCCTTGCTTGTGCTGCTTTTCGCTCATTTACAGTATTCAAGATAAGAGCGGTCGCTAATAATCCTGCTACACAAATAATCAATAACAACAGGAGCACTTTAAGGGCCTTACGGAAATTTGCTGGCAACAATGACAACCCAATTAGTACCCCAGCTACTAGCGCAATGGCAATGCTAGATGTGACCAAAAGTGTAGCGTCAATATACACTTGCGCGTAATTCCTGTCTGGGGGAGTCAGTATAAAACTGCGCATTACCTGCCGGTCAGTCAAAGTCCCTCGCTTTTGTCGAACCGCCCACGGCGGATACAGGAAATTGGCTGCCAGAATTACTGTGCCCAACCAAATAATAATTTTTTGCTTTCGAGTTATAATCATTTTTCTGTCATCGTCTCAACCTCGGACTGTTTTTCAGGCAATGGCTTATTGTTTCCGAATCACAAATAATGGATAATTATTTTATTGGCCAGCCGGTGTGGACGGCAACGGTGCCATCTACTTCACGGGCTTTGCCGAAAGCCGCCAGCCGGCTCTTATCATATCCGCTAAAACAATGTACGAAATATATGGCCGACCATGACGCATAGTAGCGGCATACTTATAATCTGCCACAAATTCATCAAAAATAGGCTTCAACTCCTCCGGCAGACTATCGCGCGCCTCTATCTGTTTTTCACTTGGTTTTTCAGCCATATAATTAACTCCCACTATTTTCAACTATCGTGTTTTTCTCATCGGTTAGGCCGTAAAGCCGGGCGACGCGGGCGTCGGTTACTTTAAGTCGTTCTTTGGCGAATCCATCTTGTTAACTCTGGACCAGTTAGTTGAATAGTCCGGTTGCCATCTCTTACAAATACATCGCCATCAAGATGGGCTGTTTCTTCTCTCGCCATAGGCATCACATCAACTTTGCATATCGTCCCTTCAGCAAGTTCTTCATAGGATATTTGACAATGCCCCAAAGCAGCGGGTGCAAATCTGCTGTTGTCACCTGATAAAACATTTCTAAGCTTTAATTCAAAACTATCCCTATTCCGTCTGCCGCCGGAGGCTCTTATATCTCTGTCTATGCCTTTTATTTCTCCTGAATCATGTACTCCAATTAAGAGTGTCCCGCCACTTGTATTAAGGTACGCTGCTATTGTTTTTAAAGATGAATGAAATACTCCCTCGTCCACGCTGCCGGTGTGTGTATTTACAAAAAGCGTTTCTTTGAATTCAAGGTTATGGGTTTCTCCCTGCGAGATAAGCTGCAAAATCGGATTAGACCGCCAATATGACGGCGGTTTTTCAATAATCCGTTTGCATCGCTCAAGATGTGCGGCATATTTTTGTTTAACTTCAGCCAACAAGCCTTGCGCCTCAGCTAATCTTCGGTACCGGCGACAATACCAAAGCTCAATTTCGCGAATATCTTCCTCATTCAGTTCATAAAGTTGATAAACCAATGTGTCGATTTCTTTTTGCTCGTGCAAGTGATATGGATAGTCTTGTTGAGTCATCTGTTTTTTTGTAATGCTGCCAACAAGTTTCTTAATTCTTGCGACAATGGAAGAATCCGGTTGTGGAAAACGAAACTCATTTATATTATCACCGCTTGTATCCACGGAATGTTTTATGTAGGATTTGAATTGGTAACGGGCAACCATCGAACAAAACAAACCGAGTAAGACCTCCAAATCCATCGAGTCACAAAAGATACCTGAACCTTTTGCCTCAAACACTCCCTCGCTGTTTAACCTAAAAGTGGGCGAGTAAATACCGGAAATCGAAAATGTAAGGCCCTGTTTGAAAAAATAACGTTCATTTTTCCAAGCAACACCTTTGTTCTTGCGCATATCTGCGATTGCACTGTTAGCCCAATTTATATAATATTTTGTTGGGACATAATAATTGGGGAGCCAACCTTCAGCGGCATCACTTTCACCGCCTTTTTCGAATGGCACGAAACATTTTGTTAGTAGTTTCCAGTCTCTGTCAACACCATTAACTTTTTCATCATCTGTCAATCGGCTCATTTCCTCCACTGGCATCTTCATCCAATCTTCGATTTCTGGAAGATTGCCTCTTGTTCCAGGTTCCATCCGAACATATTTGTGGTTTGCCCCAGTTGAAATACCATGTACGGCTGCACCAATATTTCCAAATCTTGTAAAAGATGGATTATTCATCATAGTAAACATCTTTGGTGAAGCAATAAAGAAAGACAAATTTGAGTACTCACATAATCTTTTTTGATGATAAGTATATCTTGCACAATTTAAAGTTTGGATGTCAGGACCATGGCCTGACACAGCGATAAGGTTATCTGAAAGGGCTTTCCAGTCGTCTTGTACGATGCCTCGTAAATCACCTGCTATAAGCTGATGGTCTTCTGCCGCTTGTGCTTTTCTGAAAGTGATTATCCCGGTGTTGACAGTTGCATCAAAAATCCAGGAAGGTAAATCTAAAATATGGAAAACAGTTGTGTTTTCAAGTATGCGTTTTCGCAACGGTTTGTGTGATTTTATTGTCCGCCAGGTATCGGAGACAATGTAAGAAAGCGTGCCGTTAGGCCGAAGAAGCTGTAAGCCTCGTGCTAAGAATATTCCATAGGAGTCTTTTGATTGTCCCTTTTCACTTTCAATTCTCTGGTTGAAGTATTGGTTGCGAACTGAATCATCGACTTTAATACCATAAGGGGGATTTGCAATTACAATATCGAATCCACCGTTGCTAAACACCTCAGCAAATTCTACTCGCCAGTCGAAACCATTGGTGGCCTGGCCGGGATGAGTAAAATTCAGAATCTCTTGGCGCACTTCCTGAATTTTAGATTCAAGATTAGGATTACTGGCCCGTTGGACAGGATCTATGAATAGCGCTTTCAAGTGATCAAATTTCTGTATTTTCTGTCGGCGGAAAAGATCTGTTTCCAGACCAGTAGGATCGGGAGCTATCAGGCTGTCTCCTGTTTCAATTTTGAAATCCAAATTGGGCAGCGGGTCTGGATGGTCACCAGTAAAATCAACGGCCAGTGAAAGCCATAAACGCAATCGGGCAATACCGACAGCAAAATCATCTGAATCCACACCGTAAATGTTATTGCAAATAATTTGGAGTTTTCTCTGATAAGCATTATGAGGGTCATGAGTTTCCGCCCGTGTATCGAGAATTTTTGAAAGAGTAAAAAGTTCCTGCAACATACCCAATAGATACGCTCCAGAGCCGCAAGCAGGGTCGACAACTTTTATATTATCCAGTTTTTCGAGCAGTTCTTTTGCCTGTGGAACAAAAATGTTGTCTGTTTTGTGTTCATCAACAAGCGAGGCGTATTGACTGCCAAGATAACTCTTGAGCGATTCACGGCACATAAACTGTACAACTGTTCGGGGGGTATAGTAGCTACCGCTTTGTCGTCTGGCAGTTACAAGTTTTTCGAATACTTTACCAAGCATTTCAGGGTCAACAGCAACCTCAATATCCAGCGGCGTGGATTCCTCAACAGTAAAATTATACCTGTAAAGCAGTCCGTTTTGGCCGAGTATTGGTTCAAATACTCGGTCTTCTATATCTCCGGCTCGATCATCCCATTCGGTTATGGTAAAAAGACCGCCGTTTAAGTATGGCACCGTTCCGATTACATTTTCGCGATTATGATTAGGGACAGCCAAACCTTCAAAGAATAGAACCTGCAATCTGCTTCTGTACCATGAAAGATTATTTAATCTGCCTGCTTGATATAAGTTTTTAAGATATTCTTTTGGATTGCCATCGTTAAGTCTTAACCAGCCCTTTCTTTCAATAAAACGCAAAAACATCAGCCTGTTCATCAGAACCTGAGCGAACATCTTTTTATCTTCATCGCTGGGAAGGTCTAATTGGGCCTGTAAGTTTGTAAAAACCTGTTCGTATGCATCATAAAACTTCTTTGTTACCAACTCAACGTCGAATGCTTTAGCCCAATGACTGATCCATTTATCTGAATCTTCCGGCTCATCAGGCCAAGTCAAATGAATAAGATTGTGTTCACAAGCAGTTCGAGCAGGTGTGTCCGGCTCCCAGCCGAAGGTTATTAATGGTGCAGTGTGAGCTTTTTCTTGCGGGGCCTTGAAATATGCGAAACGGTAATGTTGATAATTGTGTGTGCAGATAAACAGAAGATTTTCGCGGTTCCAGGCGGGCAGGTTGCTGTCTCGGCGTGCCTTGGGGACCAGTCCGCGAAGTATCTTCCGTAGTGGTCCGGTAAGTCCTCTGCCGGTTGTAAAGACTTCTTTGCTGGTGAACTCAAGGACGAAAATCCCCCACGGCTGACTTCTATTTTCTTCAAGAGGCTGTATTTGCCAAATCTGCCCATCGACAATTTTCTTATCCAGTCCTTCGGCATTAAGTTCGGTTGCCGTCCACGGATAGGATATCTCCTCTACGCTGGGTGTTCCTTCGGGTATTTTCCAGCCGAGAGCGTCAATTAACAGATTTTTAATAAAAGACTCCTGGTTGTGAACAGTTGCAATAGCATCTTGAATTTGTTCTGCTGTTGGCATATCAGCTTATCTCCATCCATGCCAAAAGAACCGGCTTTGCCCCGATGGGGGCTTGGACATCTTTAAGGTAGGTGTTTTTGATGTGCTTTTCGATTGTCTTCCGGGCGGTAGCAAGAGCAGTTACGCCTTTTTCAACGACTCGTTTTGTGTCTTTGCCGCAGCGGGCAGCAGTCCAGGTCTCTTCAAGGGTCTCTGTAACTTTTTGTGTTTGCGCATCCCAGAAATACCATCTTACCTCATTTGTCTGCTCTTTGGCCGGGTCTGCCTTATCGTATTTTACTTCTGTCAAATCTTTTGCGGCTAAGCCGATTATTGTCGGCATTCGGTAACAGGCAAAAACACCTTTATTGATATTGGCCTTAAGATGTGCGATTTTATCGCCTTTCTGGTTTAAGATAGGCCCGAAACCTGCCCCAGCGCACTTACCTGAAAATAATCTTTTTGGAAGATTGCCAAGAGTCTGCCAGAATCGCGAATCTTCCTTTTCCAGCCGTTGACGCTCAAGGTTCATCAATTCTTCAACAGATTCCTTACCCTCATAGCGTTCGTTGAAAAGCTTAAGAGCCATATCGGGGTCGTCCGGGCTGAGCAACTGTCCTTCAATGCCTAGTGTCTTATTGATTCGCAGGATTTTACCATCGAGCTTCTGCTTGAGGTGCAGAATATCTTCAAGCTCTTTAGGAGGCAGAAAATTCCAGAAGTAAACTTTATGCTTTAATGCCGGGGGTCTATCGAGCATTTCTTCACTTTCAGAATTTAGCCGCCTATCAACACGGCCGATACGCTGCATTAAGCGAACCGGGTTCCAGTGCAGGTCATAATTGATAATCAGGCAGGCATCCTGCAAGTTTAAACCTTCCGATAATACATCGGTCGAAATAAGAATATCTATAGGATTATCTAGCGCTCTCGACAATTCCGTTTCACCCAATAGGTCCTTTTCGCCATTGAAGCAGTTATAGTACGGCGAAAATCTTTTTATTATATCTTCTCTGTTTCTTACATTCCTGCCGCTGTCAACCTGTTCGACACTCTTTAATCCAGCATCCTCAATCTGTCTTGCCAGGTAACGGGCGGTATCACGGAATTCTGTAAAGATTAATATCTTCTGGTCTTTGAGCAATTCATCGGTTTTCAAAAGGCTGATAAGTTTTTGTAATTTTTCATCTTTGGCAGGATCCTCTTTTTCGCCTTCTTTGCTGTAGAACCTGCGGTAAATCTTACTCAGAAATTCCGTAAGTAGTTTCATATCTTCCTGAACATCAGCAAGAAGTTTATCCATGTCGTGCTCTTCAGGATTAAAATCTTTTACGAAATCCGGAACATCGTCTTCTTCTTCATCCTCCGTGTCGGCTTCATTGCGTTCAAGACGCTGGTTAATATGGTCCTGAACAAGTTTCCACCATCGACGATTAGTTGTGTCCCATGCTTCAAATAATTCAGGTGAATAATATTTCAAGAAAGCGGCCATTTTGGCGAGTAAATCTTCAACGCTTGCCTCAAACGCCTTGAATGAGCTTTCAAGCCTTTTCAATAACAATGTTCTGATGAGACCGATAAGCAATTTCTGAAATTCTGCCTTCTGTTTGTCAGGGTCTTTATGATAGGCGGATGTGTTATATATCGCCAAAGACAGGAACGGGTTCTTCTTGTCAAAAGCCTCTTTAATTTCACCATACAAAGTTTCATAAACACTTTTAAGCGAATAGTTGATTACACGCGGCTTTTGTCTTGCCGGGAAAAGCGGGGCGTTTTCTGTTATTCCCTCGGAATTCTTCACGTATGAACGGCTTCTCTGTATCAGAATATTTTTAAGAAGTTCATCTGTTCTCAGAAAATCTTTTTCCTCGGCAAGTTCGGTTATTTCTACCGTTGGGCTTTCCTTCTCCATTCTTTTTTCATTTTCAAGGAAATGGCCTCGAAGATTTTGTATGCGGATACTTGCAAAATGGTCTTTTTTGCCCTGCGCAAAATAATTGATAAGATGATAGAGGTCGTCGAGAGAATTGTTTATCGGGGTAGCGGTAAGCATATAAAGCTGTTTGTCTTTGGCCAAATTCATAAAGAGTTCGCCGCGATTGCTTTTGGGATTTCTGAAATGATGTGCCTCGTCAACGATTATTACATCAACCTCTTTTTTGTAAAAATCCAAATCCGAAGAATCTATCAATCCTTCTCTTCCAAAACTTGTATGACGTTCAACGTCAAGATAATGTCTTGCAATACGTGGATAATGAGGTTCTAAATATCTGCGAATATTCGCCTCCCAAACGCTTTCTTGGGCAGATTTAGGAACAACTAATAAAACTTGTTTGCCCTCATGTATAAAACGTTCCAACAGCATCAAGCCGATAAATGTTTTGCCGAGACCAACACCGTCACAAATCAAAGCCCCTCGCCATTGCTCCGCTATTTGTAATGCTCGATGGTAGCCGTCCTTTTGATATTGTGAAAGTTTCGAATAAATTGCGGATTCGCTGAGTTCCCAGTCATCCTGCGGTTTTTCACGTCCGGCGAAGTATTCGTATAATGCTTTCGCATAAATGGTAAATGGTGTATGCTCAGCCAAGTGGCGTTCAATAACTTTCAGGAGTTCAGTATTTACTTCTTCCCCCTCATCCCAAAGTTCATCATACCATTGCCTCAGACCGATTACATGGGCCTGGTCTGTGGTGAATAAGTTTAACTCAATATTTTCGGATAAGCCAGGCTTTGTAAAATTTGAACTGCCCACAATAGCAAAATCAACCGGACTTGGTTCTTTTGCATCCATTAGATACATCTTGGCGTGAAACTTGGCTTTTGAGAAAGTTTTCAGAGAAATTTGACTGTTCATTATGGCGTCGCGCACAGCCGGAAGACCTGTTAAAGCGTCATCACGTTCTTTTTCATTTTCAATACTCTCATCTGATTTGTCCAGCAGTGCCTCAACAATAACCTTTTGGGTGGTCTTTGTTGTCTCATTCCCCATCATTATCCGAATTTTGGGGACCTGCTGCCATAATCCTTCAAGCTGTAACAAAGAGCCTACTTCAAATACGCCTGTTGCAACATCAAGTTTTTGGAGGCTTGGCACCAGCTTTTGAAGTGCGATCAGAACGGTGTTGTTGTTCCGATTGTCCAGAATAACCGGTAATTTCTCCGCCATTTTTTATTCCCTCTGAATAAATATTGTGGTTAATTCTATATGCCCTATCTTTCGCCTAACTCCATTGAAAACAACGACTTACCCGCCTTTTTGCCCATTTTATCAGGCATGTTATGAATCTCCGAAAGTAACCGCTTTATGACAGTTGTCTGTTTGTTGTCCAGAAGCCATTTGAAGGCCAAAACAAACAAAAACCTCGGCCAATAGCCACAGTCTTGAGGACTAATAGTAAAAGGGCCACAGAACCATTTTACCCATCGGACAGCCCTTGGCAAGCCCCTTCTTACTCAAACTGCTATTTCAAGCTCAATCGAACCCCTGCTCATACTGCTCTAGCACTCGATAACCCGTTATACGGCCTAGACTTACGGTCCGAGCAATGCAGGCGATCTAATGCCCGACCCCCGTCAAGCCCTTTTTTCGGCGGTTCGTTCAGGTATTCTAGCCCAGGTTGTTCCAATCCCGACCGGTGTGGTAGTCGTAGTAGCGGTTGCGGTTGTATTGCAGTTGCAGGTCGTCGCTGTCGAGGCTGTCCACGCGGCGGCTGGTGAACATGTAGGGGTTGCCAAACTGGGAGGCGTCGTACGTCTGGGTGAAATCGGCGTTAGAAATCTCCGGCTTGCCGTAGGCATCGTATTCGTAGCGTTC
>Ga0209706_10000262_pt1 | contig 29121 bp, 20 predicted proteins | sample PPLLaktember2015_6_FD_187263 | JGI IMG/M metagenome (GOLD analysis project Ga0209706, IMG submission 187263) | Freshwater sediment microbial communities from Prairie Pothole Lake near Jamestown, North Dakota, USA - PPLs Lake P8 Core (1) Depth... | ecosystem: Environmental > Aquatic > Freshwater...
GGAGCGTGTCGAAGCGGATCATCGTGTTCCGCGGCAGCCTGAACCGCAGGGTCACGAGGTTGACCGTCTCCCACATGTCGGAGAACGTGTCAAAAAGGTGGTAGCTCCAGTAAAAGGGCTCGATCTTTTGGAAGAACTTGGATTTGGGATAAATGCTGTACATCCCGAAGGCCGAGATGCGCCGCAGCCCGGTCCTGTAGACGAAGCCCGTGTCGAGCCGGAAGTCCTCCGAGATGTCCTGGTACCCGAGGTCGAGGACCCACTTCCGGTTGGAGAAGCCGTATTGCAGGCCCAGGGCGTGGTCGGTCCCGGCCGATTCGGCGCCCGGCGCCTTGGTCAGGGCGCCCAGGAGATGGAAGGAGGCTGTCTGGGTCTGGCTCAGCCGGAACCGGCCGTCGAACCCGGCCACCCGGTTGTATGACCCGCCCGCCTCGCGTCCCGCGTAGTAGCCGCCGATGTAGGCGTCGTCCTTGAGGGCGTGCTTGAAGCGACCGATCATGAATTCGGGATGGACGTCAACTTCGTCGCCCGGCAGATTGTCCTGGGCGTAGATCGCGGCCACCGTGTCGCGCGGCGTCACCTTGCCGCTCAACTTGAACCCGAAGACCGGATCGATGATGTTCCGGGTGTAGACGATCGACGAGAGAGGCCCCTCCTCGACCGTCCCGCCGGGCTGCCAGAGCTCGCTGCCCTCGAGGAAGAAGGGCCGTTTTTCCTCGTAGTAGAGGGCATAGCGCTGATTGAAATCGACCTGGCCGGCGTCGGCCTCGACCTGGCTGAAGTCGGGGTTGTAGGTCCCGTCGAGGGTCAGGTCGGAAGTGAGGCCGAGCTTGCCGGTGAGGCTGATGTCGTCGATGTCGAGGTCCCGGTTCCGGACGAGCTCGCCTTGCGTGTCATCGGTCGCTTCCTGGGTCCGTCCGAAGGTGAACGCGGGCAAGAGCTCGGCCACGCGCTTGTACTTGAGCCCGGAGATCTGGAACGGCTGGGCCTGCCCCAAGAGGGAGCCGTAGTTCGGATCGATCGGGGGAAAGCTCACCTGCTCCGACGTCCGGGTGAAGAAGCGGATGAAGAGGACGCGCATGGTCAGGGTCTCGCGGCCGGGGAAGCGGAGGCTCTTGAGGGGGATGCGCGCCTCGGCCGTCCAGCCCAGGTCGTCGACCTTCCCGGCGCTGTACCAGACGGCGTCGAAGGACAGCTCGACGTTGCCGCTCGTCGTCAGCATGCCGTCGCCCTGGATGCCGCAGGGATTGAGCATGAAGACGAAGGCGCTCTGCCGGTCGTTGAAAGTGTCGAGGTTGATGAAGACGATGTCGTCCTGGAAGATGGTATCGCGCTTGCAGACGGCGCCCTTGATGCGGGACGGCTCGGAATCGTAGCAGCGGAAAGCGAAATAGAAGTTCTCGGCATCGTAGGCGAGATAGGCCTCGGTCTTCTGGCTGGCGTCCTTGCCGTAGTCGGGCTTGAAGGTCTTGAAGCCGTCGAACTTGAGGCCGGCGGCCCAGGCGGGATCGTCGAGGACGCCGTCGATGACCGGCGGCATCTCGGCTTTCGTCAGGACGGGGGCGGCCTCCTCGGGCTTGGCCTGATCGGCCGGGGAGACCGCCGGCGTTCCGGCCATGAGGAGCGCGGGCGCTACGGCGAAGATGATGATCGCAAGGACGGTCAGGAGCAGGATCGGTCTCAATACGGCCTCCCAATTGAAGTCGGGTGAGCGGTCGTCCCTCCCTCTGTTCTACGCAGAGCTTGCCTGAAAAGTTCGGGGGGGCGAATTATCCTGGCTTACTACCTCTTCGGCCCCCAGGGAGGCCCGTTCCATTACAATGGGGTTTACAATGGGGTCGGACCTCAGCAATCAGAATGTTTTCAATATGATAGCCGCGGAATCAGGGATCGAAAAGCCCTAAAACCCGGGTTTTAGGCCACAAAAATGAAGAAACTGTCGTTCGACCGGCTTTTCATTTTTTGACCCCAAAATAGCTGTTTTAAGCTGAATCAAGCCAGTTTTTTGGGCCCATCTTATTGAGATTTTTCGAGAAGCTGAGGTCCGACCCCATTGGGTGGGTCTATAATGGGGACGGCCACAGAAAGGAAAACCGGGCGGGGAGCGTCTAAACGGACGGGAGGCCGACACCATGAGACATATCGAAATCCGGAAGCTCATCCTCTTGTTCCTGGCTGTTGCAGGACCGATCCTGATCGGCAGCGCGACCGCCTGCAAGTCGAAGCCGCCCGCCGACATCCCGGGCCAGTTCACCTTCCGCGGCGTGGCCGTCCACCCGGCCGCCGTCAGCGCCCTGTACAGGTCCACGACCGGACAGATCGACCTGGCCGCGTTCGAGACGAGATCCGAATCCCGTCAATGGGAGGACATGCCAGGCTGGTGGGTCGCGGATTTCGATCCGGACGTGGAGTCCGGCCGGATCCCCTTCTTCGCCTACGCCGCCTTCGCCGGTCCGCTCAGCGGCGGAGCCGAGACCTACATCCTCTCGATCACCTTCAACTTGGGCGATCAGGCGGACGTCGACAACATCATCCTCCTCCAGAAAAGCGGAAGCTGGCTGGGCCTGATCAGGTCCTGGACCGAAGGCAGCGCCTGCAACGGCGGCATCCACTCCGAGCGCATCGAGGAGGATCAATTCCTCTATGCCCGGGATCTGACGCCGACCGGCCTTCTCGATCTGGCGATCGGCGTCAACCTCGAGATCAATGCCCATGAAGACCTCGAGTCGACGAGCGAGAGCTGCTTCGCCTCGGCGAACTTCGTCTACGACCTCACCCAGGACCGCGAGGACCTGATCTCGGTCCGTCTCTACGACGAGCCGGTTCTGGACGAGAAGGGACGGACGGAGCGGTTCCGCCACCAGCCGTGCTTCAACCGGATCTTCAACGACTATCTCGCCCGGGAGAAAACGGCGCTCACGCCCAAGGAAGTCGACGAGTTCGCGGTCCGGTTCAGGGATGAGTGCATCCGCAAGGCCGCTCCGGCACCCGCGGTGCCGGTCGATAAGTAAGTAGGCCCTAGGGCGTCTTCTCGGAGAGTAGGTCGGCGGCCGAGGCGTTCTCCGTGACCTGCCCGGGGTTCTTGGCCCCGGGGATGACCGACGTCACGACCGGGTCGCGGAGACACCACGCCAAGGCCCAGCGGACGCGGGAGACGCCCAAAGGCAGCTCCTGTTCGGCCAGCTTGTCCGCTTGACGGATGCTGCGGACGATCTCGTCCTTCCCCATCGTCGACCGGACGTCGTCCGGTCCGAACGCATCCCCGGCTTCGTACTTTCCGGCGAGCAGGCCGCTCGCGAGGGGGACCCGGCCCAGGATGCCGAGGTTATATCGGCGGGCCGTCGGGAAGACCTCCGCCTCGGCGCGGGTGTCGAGGCGGTTGTAGCGGACTTGGAGGACCCCATAGCCCCGGGAGAAGGCCTCGCGTGTCTGGACCTCGCTGCCGGCGCCGCGGATGGACACGCCGAGGTTGCGGACCATGCCCGCGCGCCGGGCCTCGTCCAGGAAGGCCCTCAGCCCGTCGTCGAGGAAGGCTTCGTCACTGCCCGAGTGGAACTGGTAGAGATCGATCCGGTCGGTGCGCAGGGCCCGGAGAGAGGCGATGAGCTGGGCCTTGACCGCCTCCGGCCCGAAGCTAACGGTCCTGTCCATGAAGCCCCTGAACGTGTGGCCGAACTTGGTCGCGATGACCCAGCGGTCGCGCTCGTGGCGGGACAGGTAGTCGCCGATCAGACGCTCGGACTGGTGGTCCCCGTAGCACTCGGCCGTATCGATGAGGTTGATGCCGGCCTCGGCGGCCCGGTCGAGGATGGCGTCGACGTCCGCCTGGTTGAAGGTCTTCCCCCACTCCCCGCCGAACTGCCACGCGCCGATACCGACGACGGAGACTTTGAGCCCCGTCCGGCCCAAGCTGCGATACTTCATGTCCTCACATACCCTTCCCGCATCTCATCATCGCCCGGCATCGCTTCCCCTTCCTTATATTATCCGGCTGAGGGGACGGGCGTCAAGAAATCCCCGCGGGTCGTGCAACCCGCCGGAGGGGAGCGCCGTTTTGATAAGCGTGAATGTTAAAAAATTAGCAGATCCGCTTGACAAGCCCGGTCCGGAGTGCTAATAATTTAGCATGCTAATATTTTAGCATAATAGCCGAGCGGGACCGTTGAGCCCGAGGGAGCCGCCCATGAGAGACGACAGGACGCTGAGCCGCCGGGAACAGCAGATCATGGACATCGTCTACGAGATGAAAGAGGCCTCCGCCCTCCAGGTCCTGGAGCGTCTGCCTGAGCCGCCGAGCTATTCGGCCGTTAGGGCCCTCCTCCGCGTCCTCGAGCAGAAGGGGCATCTGGTCCACCGGCAGGATGGGCCGCGCTACGTCTATGTTCCCCGGCTGGCCAAGGACAAAGCCCGGCGGAGCGCCTTGGCCCATCTCAAACGGACGTTCTTCGACGGGTCGGCCGCGGACGTCGTCGCCGCCCTTCTCGACATCTCCGAGGACGATCTCTCGGAAGACGATTATCGCCGGCTCAGCGAGCTCATCGAAAAGGCCCGCAAGGAAGGACGCTGACATGCCCGGCTCCGCCGCCGCAGGGATCCCCGGCCTGCTGGCCGGCTATGTCCTCAAGACGACGGCCGTGCTGATCCTCGCCCTCCTGGCAGCGGCGGCCGCGAAGAAGCGCCCGGCTGCCTTCCGCCACTTCATTCTCTCGTCCGCCCTCATCGGGCTCCTTCTCCTTCCGGTCCTCACGCTGGCCCCGTTCGGCTGGCATTCACGGCTCCTGCCGGCGTGGATGGCCGGGCCGGCCTCCGTTGAGGCGGGCTCGGCGCCCGCGGACGGTATCCTGGATGCGGCGGAGAACACGGCCTTGGAGAGCGGTCTCGGGCTGTCCGTCGAGGGGCCGGCCATCGACGGCCGGGGATCGGCGAGGTCCAAGACTATCGCGGCGGAGCCCGGGGCCTCGCCCCTCGAGCCCTCTTCTCCCTCTCCTTCGGACGGACCCCCGGACCCGGCACGCGGCCCGCGACGGGGCGCCATCGGTCTTCTGCTCGCCTTCCTGTGGGCGACCGGCGCCGCGGCCCTCCTCGCCAGGCTTTCGTTCGGCCTGGCCGGGGCGGGGCGGCTGACGGCGGAGGGCACGCCGCTCGACACGCCCGCGTGGCGCGCTCTCCTCGCCCGGTTCCTGGCCCTCGTCACCTTTCGGCGCGAGGTCAGCCTCAAGAGCCACCCGGAGGTCCTCGTGCCGCTGACGTGCGGTTGGCGGAAGCCGACGGTCCTCTTTCCGGAGGGCGCGGACGCCTGGTCCGACGACGAGCGCTCCTCGGCCCTTTTGCACGAGCTGTCCCACGTCAGGCGGGCGGATTTCGTGGTCATGCTGCTCGTGCGCGCGAGCCTGGCCCTGTACTGGTGGAATCCGCTCTGCTGGATCGTCTGCCGCGAGATCCAGAAGGAGCAGGAGATCGCCTGCGACGAGCTGGTCCTGCGCGCGGGGATCCGGCCGTCGACCTACGCCGCCACGCTGCTGGCTTTCCGGCGTTCGGCCAGGTTCCGTTGGAATCCCTCAGCGGCCCTGCTCGGGATGCTGGGAAGGTCGTCATTCCAGGATCGCCTGGCGGCCATCCTTAAACAGAAATTGACATTGATGGAGGTCAAGATGAAAACCAAGATCATGCTGGCCCTGACCCTCGTCCTGGCCGTGGCCCTCATCGGGACGGCCCGGCCCGTCTCTGCGACCGGGGCCGCCGAAGGGCTGACGGTCCCCCTCTTCGATATCGACGTCCCCGCCGGCGGGCCGGCCCGGCCGGAACAGGCCGTCGCCCGGGTAGCGGAGCAGCAAAAGGCCGAAACCGCCGAGAAAGCCAAACAGGCGGAAAAGGCCAAGGCCGCCGAAAAAGCGGCCCAGGAAAAGGCGGTCGCGAAGACGGTCGTCATCAAGCCCGTGACCGTCGAGGGGAAGCCCATCGAGGTCGTCATCACCGAGGGCGATCAGGTCAGGAAGATCGTCATCGAGAAGCCGCTGACCATCACCAAGGGCAAGGACGGCGCCACGCTCGTCCTGACGGTCGACGGCCAGGAGGTCGAGGTCCTGAGGGGCGAGCCGCTTCGCCTGGAGATCAAGGGCGGCGAGCTCAAGGTCCTGAAGGAGGGCCAGACCCTGAAGATCGGAGACGGCAAGGCCTTCAGCATCGTCAAGAAGGGCGATCTGGAAGGCCAGGCGGTTTATTTCGTCGGGACGACCGAGCCCGAGATCGTCTTCGACAAGATCAAGGCCGCCGAGGAGGCGGAAGTCGCCGAAGAGGGGGGCCAGGTCTTCGTCAAGATACGCGGGGACCGGAAGGAAGGCGAGACCTGGGTGGCGGCCCCGGCGAAGACGCCCAAGGTCGTCGAGGTCGCTCCGGAGAGGGCGGCCAAGGCCGATATCTGGATCGCCGAAGGGAAGCCTCTGTCCTGGAAAACGGTCGATGACAACATGCTCGAGAAGGTCCAGGCCCTCCAGGAACAGGTCCAGGCGATCAAGGCCAAGAAGATGGACATCACCGCCCTCGAAGACTCGCTGAAGAAGCTCGAAGCCGAGCTCAAGGCCAACGAGGAGAAGCTCAGGGAGCTCAAGGTCAAGGTCGAGAAGGTCCCGGCCGACGTGGCGGTCATTAAGAAGGCCAAGGCCGCGGAGGCCGAGGCCCGAACGGGCGTCTGGGTCTACGAAAAGGGCAAGCCGGATCAGGCGGCGAAGACCCGGGTCATGATCGGCTCGGACGACAAGGACAAAGGCACGATCAGCCTGATCTTCACCGGCCAGGAAGGCGAGGCCGGCAAGCTGGCCTTCGAGAGGGCCCTGGTCACGCTGAGGAAAGACCTGCCCGAAGGCGCCAAGATCGTCGAGCAGAAGTACGACGCCGAGAGCGGCGCGATGACCTTCAGGATCGCCTTGCCGGAAGGCGGGAAAGCGGATAATACGCTCGTCCGCAAGCTCGTCGACAGCGTCAAGGAAGCCATCAAGACCGCGAAATAGGCCCCCTCCCCGTCCGCGGCCGGGGAGCTTTTCGGCATTGACGCCCTCCGGCCGCGGACGTATAGTGTAGGGACTTCCCGCTTTCAGGAGGTCCCCGTGAAAAGATCCCTCGTCCGATCCGTAACGGTCCTCGTCGGGCTGGCCCTCGTCGCGCTCATGGGGGCGCCGCGGCTCGCGGCGATCGACACGACCGACACGAAGATGCTGGCCCGCCCGGCCGTCTCGGCCGAGCGCGTCGTTTTCTCCTATGCCAACGACCTCTGGACGGCCGACATCGAGGGCCGGAACGTCCGGCGGCTGACCTCGGACATAGGGGCCGAATCCAATCCCGCCTTCTCGCCCGACGGGACCCTCGTCGCCTTCAGCGGGCAGTACGACGGCAACGTCGACGTCTATATCGTCCCGGCCGGCGGAGGCATTCCCAAGCGCCTGACCTGGCACCCCGGCGCCGACGCCGTTCTGGGCTTTACGCCGGACGGCAAGTCCGTCCTTTTCGCCTCGACCCGCTTCTCCAGCAATCGGGCGTATTGGCAGCTTTTCACCGTCGCCGTCGCCGGCGGCGAAGCGTCGATGCTGAAGGTCCCCTACGCCTCGGACGCCGAGATCTCTCCCGACGGGCGGTTCATCGCCTACACCCCCTTCACGGAGGCCTTCTTCCAGTGGAAGAACTACCGCGGCGGCCGCTTCTCGCGGATCTGGATCTTCAACGCCAAGGACTACAGCATCGAGAAGCTGCCCCAGCCCGAGGGACGCTCGAACGACGTCGACCCCATGTGGATCGACGGCAAGGTCTTTTTCCGCTCGGACAGGAACGGCGAATTCAACCTCTTCTCGTACGATCCGGCCTCCAAAGAGATCAAACAGCTGACCGAGTTCAGGGACTTCCCGGTCCTCTCGGCCTCGGCCGGGGCCGGCCGGGTCGTCTTCGAGCAGGCCGGCTCGCTCCACCTCTACGACGTCGCCCAGGCTCGCAGCCGCCGGCTCATGGTCGGCATCGCCACCGACCTCCCCGAGCTCCGCGAACGCTTCGCCAAGGGCACGCAATGGGCCCGCGACGGCTCCGTCTCGCCGACGGGCGCCCGGGCCGCCGTCTCGTTCCGCGGCGAGGTCGTCACGGTCCCGGCCGAGAAAGGCGATCCTCGCAACCTGACCCAGACGCCGGCCGTCCACGAACGCTATCCGGCCTGGTCGCCCGACGGCCGGTCCATCGCCTACTTCTCGGACGGATCCGGCGAGTACGAGCTCCACGTCGCTCCCCAGGACGGCAAGGGCGCCGTGAAAAAGCACAAGCTCGCCGGCTCGGGCTTCTACGGTTCTCCGACCTGGTCGCCCGACAGCCGCAAGATCGCCTTCGCCGACAATTCGCTGACCCTCTCCTGGATCGACCTCGCGAGCGGAGCGGTCAAGAGGATCGCCTCGGAATACCTCTACCAGCTCGGCGGGCAGGCCCAGATGAGAACGAGCTGGAGCCCCGACTCCAAGTGGATCGCCTACACCCTCGGCACGCCGACCTTCTTCCGCCGGGTCCATGTCTACTCGCTCGACCAGGACCGGTCTTTCCCGGTCACCGACGGCCTCAGCAGCGTCGACGAGCCGACGTTCGACGCCGAGGGCAAGTACCTCTGGTTCCTGGCTTCGACCGACGCCGGGCCCGTCAACCAGTGGTTCGACATGTCGAACGCCGATCTGCGGCTGACCTCCTCCGTCTACCTGGCCGTCCTCCGCAAAGACCTGCCCAACCCGCTGGCCAAGGAGAGCGACGAGGAGAAGCCCAAGGACGACAAGGCTGCGACCGAGAAGCCGGCGGCCAAGCCGGGAGAGAAGCCCGCACCCGCGGCCAAGCCCGCGCCGGCCGTCCGCATCGACTTCGAAGGGCTCGAGACGAGGATCGTCACCGTTCCCGTTCCGGCCGGAGTCTACGACAACCTCCAGGCGGGCGAGGGCGGCAAGCTCTTCTACCGCAAGGTCGATCCGCCGCCGACGCCAACCTCAGGCGGTCCGGGCGAATCGTCCATCCGCGTCTACGACCTCGCGACCCGGAAGGACGAGGCCTTCGGACCGGCCAACGACGGCTTCGAGCTCTCGGCCGATCGGAAGAAGATCCTGGTCGTCTCCCGCGGCGTATGGAGCATCATCCCGGCCGCCGGAAAGCCCGAGCCGGGCAAGGGCAGGCTCGCCCTCGACGCGATCGACGTCCGCGTTGTCCCCGCGCTCGAGTGGAAGCAGATCTTCGACGAGGCCTGGCGCATCAACCGGGATTATTTCTACGACCCGAGCTTCCACGGCGCCGACTGGAAGGCCATGAAGGCCAAGTACGAGGCCTTCCTGCCCCACCTCTCCTGCCGCGCCGACCTCAACCGGCTCATCCAATGGATGTGCTCGGAGCTCGCCGTCGGGCACCACCGCGTCGGCGGCGGCGACATGCTGGCCCAACCGGCCCGCGTCCCCGGCGGCCTTCTCGGCGCGGACTACGCCGTCGAGAACGGGCGCTACCGCTTCAAGAAGGTCTACGGCGGGCTCAACTGGACGCCCGAGCTGAGGGCCCCGCTGGCCGAGCCCGGCTCCGAGGTCGAGGCCGGGGAGTACCTCCTGGCCGTCCAAGGCCGCGATCTCGTTCCCCCCGACAACCTCTTCGCCCGGTTCGAGGCGACCGCCGAAAAGATCGTCGAGATCACCGTCGGCCCGAATCCCGACGGAACGGGCGCGCGGACGATCAAGGTCTTGCCCATCGCCGACGAGGGGGCCCTGCGCAATCGCGATTGGGTCGAAGGCAACATCCGCAAGGTCGACGCGGCGACGAACGGCCGGGTCGCCTATGTCTACGTCCCCAACACGTCGACGCTCGGCCACATCTACTTCAAACGCTATTTCTTCCCCCAAGCCGATAAGGAGGCCATCATCGTCGACGAGCGCTTCAACGGCGGCGGCTCGGTCGCCGATTACTACCTCGACTGGCTGCGCAAGCCCGTCTCGTCCTACTGGGCCATGCGCTACGGGGCCGATCTGAAGACGCCGAGCGCGTCGATCCAGGGGCCCAAGGTCATGATCATCAACGAGACGGCCGGCTCGGGCGGCGACTTCCTGCCCTATATGTGGCGCAAGTTCGGCCTGGGCAAGCTCGTCGGCACGCGGACCTGGGGCGGCCTGGTCGGGACGCTCGGATTCCCCCCGCTGATGGACGGAGGCGGCGTCACGGCGCCGAACCTGGCCTTCTGGGACGTCGGCGAGGATTTCGGGATCGAGAACGTGGGCGTTGCGCCCGACATCGAGGTCGAGCAGACGCCTCAGGAAGTCATCGCCGGACGCGACCCGCAGCTCGAGGCCGCCATCAAGGTGGTCATGGACGAGCTGACGGCCAACCCGCCCGCCAAGCCGAAGCGGCCGGGCTATCCGGTGCGGGTCAGGAAGTAGGCTTGTCGACACGGACCCGCGACTTCTATGAGATCCAGGAGCGGCAGCGCCGCAGGAGCCTGCCCCTCTTCGCCGCCGTCCTGGCCTTCCACTTCGCCGCCATCGGCTTGACCGGCCTGGCTTTCCTGGCCACGTTCGGGCTCTTGGCCGGCCCTGGGCTCATGGCCGCGCCGGGATTCTGGCCGCGCTTCCTCCTCGTCGTGCTGGCGATAGCGACCCTGGTCGCCTTCTTCCATTTCCTGGATGCCCGCCGGAACGGCCCGCGCACGATCCTCCGGCGCCTTCAGGCCGCGACGCCAGACGCCGCCGACCGCTACCACGTCCAATTCCTCAATACGCTCGACGAGGTCCGCATCGCCTCCGGCCTGCCGCGCGTCAACGCCTACATCCTGCCGTCCTTCGCCGTCAACTCGCTGGCCGTCATCGAGGGCGACGGGACACCCGCCGTCGCCGTCACGGAGGGGCTCCTGGCCGAGGGCACGCGGGACGAGCTTCAGGCGGTCGCGGCCCACGAGCTGGCCCACATCGCCCGCGGGGACGCGTTCTACCTGACGCTCGTCTGCTCCCTGGCCAACTTCTTCGAGTCGTTCAAGGACGCCCTCGGCGCCGCGGCCGAGGACGAGACCCCCTGCGACGGCGCCCGGCGAGGCGGCGGCTTCCCGCCGGTCCTCTTTTATGGGGCGGTGGCCGTGTCGGCCCTGGTCATGCGCCTCCTGAGCCTGCTCGTCAGCCGGGAGCGCGAGCTCCTGGCCGACGCCGCTGCCGTGGAGCTCTCCCGGGCGCCCGAAGCGCTGGCCCGCATCATCTACAAGGCCCACATCAAGAACTCGTTCGTCGGCGATTTCACTTTGAGCTACGCCCCCCTGTTCATCGTTCGCCCCGATGCGCGCGACACGCCGGACAACCTGCTCGGCCGGGCCTTCAGCTCCCATCCTCCGCTCATGAGCCGGCTCGGCGCCTTGGCGGCCATGGTCCGGAAAAAGCCCGAGGCCGTCATCGAGTCCGTGTGGGAAGAGGAGCGGGCGCGCGAGAGGGCCCGCGGCGTCCTCCACTCCTACGAGGAGCTGCGCAAGGAACAGCTCGACCTCTTCCCCCGCCGCGAGGAAGGCCCGGGCCCGGCCGCGCCGGGCGACGCGTCGCGCGTCTGGATGCTGGCCGGCCCCGGCGAGAAGGTCTGGGAAGGCCCGTTCACCGTCGCCGAGCTGCTCTGCCGGCCGCGCTTTTCGGCCATCATGAAGGTCAAGAACGCGCAGGAAGGCGTCGAGGCCCGGGCCCGCGAATTCCCTCAGATCCGGATCGCCCTCCACAACCTGGCCCGCAAGAAGCCCCTCGCGCCGGACCGGCAGAACCTCTGCCCCCGCTGCCGCATCCCGCTCTCGGAGACCTTTTACGAGGGGGCGGGCATCCGCGCCTGCGGCCGCTGCGGGGGGCGGCTGGTGGATGCGGCGTCGGTCGACAGGATCGTCGCCCGCCGCGAGGTCTCGTTCTCGGACGCGCTGCGCGAGAAAGCGCGGCTGTTCCGGGCCGAGGCCGTCCGCAATCCGCTCAGGCGCCAGAAGATCGAATCGGCCCTGGCCGCGGACGTGCCCTGCCCGAACTGTGGCTACCGGATGGTCGCCCGGCCGTACAACTATCAGTATTTCGTGCCGGTCGACAAGTGTCTGTCCTGCGAGAAGATCTGGTTCGACGCGGACGAGCTCGAGGTCCTGCAGGTCCTGATCGAGGACCGGGCGGCCAAGTAGGGGCCGGACTCAGTCGAAGATCTTCTCGAGATCCTGATAACGGGCGTGGAGCGTATAGACCGCCTTCTCGAAGGCCGCGCCGTCGGCCCCGGGGGCGAGCCCGGCGAGTTCCGCCGCGGCCCGGGCCAGATCACCCGCCGCCTTGGCGAACGCGTCGGTCTTGGGCTGGAGCCGCGCCGAGAGCTTGGCCTGGGTCACGGCCTCGGCCTTGACCTTGAGGTCGGGAGCGGCGGCCCGGACGGCCGCCCAGTCCTTGGCCGGCAGATGGGTGTGAAAGACGACGTAGAGGACCTTGTGGAACTCGTCCATCTCCTTGAGTACGGGCCGGATGATGCGGACAAGCGCCTCGTATTTGGCGTGGAGGAGCTCGGCGGCGTCGAGCATGGCCTTGTCGTCGGAGCCCTTGGCCGCGGCGTTATAGGCCTCGACGGACTTGCGGAACTCGGCCAGTCCGGCGTCGTACTTGGCCTGCTTGTCGCGCAGGATGCCGGGGAGCTTGGCGGCGAAGACCTTCTCGGCCAGCTCGTTCACCTGGGGGACCAGGCTCTTCAGCAGGGCGATGTCCTTTTCAGGAAAGCCCGTATGCCAGATGGGATAGATGACCTCGTGAAAGGCGGAGAGCTCGGGAACGGCGCTCTCCGTTTCCTGGGCCAGGGCGGGAACGGCGGCCGCGGCCAGCAGGATGAGCGCCATCGACAGAGAACGGGAGATCTTCATCAAATCCTCCTTGGGATGCGATCCGAAGGCCGATTATAGCGGATTCCGGTCAGATTTTGAACTCTCCGGTGTCGATCCACTCTTTCTTCAGAACGGACCAGAAGTCCTCGGCCAGGCCTTTGAGAACGTAGGCGTAGGGCAGCCAGCCGTAGCCCTTTTCGCCCCAGCCCCGGCCCCAGGAATTGCGGATGAGCAGCGCGCCGCGGGACGGCTCGCCGCCGGACGTGTTGGCGATGGTCATGGCCTCGTCGAAGCCCATCGCCACGACCGCGTGACCTCCCTCGATCCGTTCGCGGCCGAAGGGCATCGGGATGCGGCCGCTCCTCTCCGCCTGGGCGATCGAGCTGTAGACGGTGAATCCGAACATGGCCGGATGGCCGGCGGCGAGATAGGTCTTGAGCTTCTCGAGGACGGCGGCCCGCGTGACGCCGGCCGGATCGTGACGGTAATAGAGGAGCGTTTTGTAGTTCTGGGCGAAAGCATAGCAGAAGGCGGGCGGCTCGTTGTCGAACCCCTCGACGGCGTCCGTGTAGGGCCAATACGGCTCGGGGGGAGCGCCGAAGAGGACCATGGCCCCCATCGTCATCCTGAGGTAGGCGCCGGAGTCTCCCTTCGCCTTCATGAGATTGCGGGTGGCTTTATAAAGGAAAAGCCGCGATGACTCGACGTGGTGTCCGAACGATTTGCCCTCGTAGTATTCGATGACCCCGGCCCCGGCCTGCGCCGTGCAGGAGCCCAGCGCGCCCTGGTCCTCGACCGGCGAAGCCCAATGGCGCAGGTCGACGGCGGCCGGAAGCCGTGGCCGCCGCCGGCCGGGCGCGGCGGCCGACGTCACTCCGGTCGGGGCGAGGATCTCGCGGACGTCCCGCGTCTCTTCGGTGTAATCCCGGAAATCGGGCGGATCCGGGATCCAGCCCATCCCCCGCGTTTTGGATGCGTCCATCTCGTATCCCTCCTTCTCTGTAACGATTACGCAAACCGCTCCCGCGGGTTCAGCCGAAGACTTCGCTTACCGCCGTAGGACGGATGGGGGATGACGCCGAGGGAGGAGCCGGCCTGCGTCGTTTTCCTATTTGAGCAGGGGTCTCTCGGGGGCGTCCCCCAGGGGGCGGGGGGGAAATCATCCCCGGAATCATCTAAAGGGGTGATTGACCCTGTCCGGGGGTGAGGAAAAAATGGGTCCATGCGAAAGCGTTCGCTGTCCGAACGTGTCTCCGGCGGCCTTTGGCCGCGCCCGGAATGGATGTCCGGCAGCGAGGAGCCTTGGATATGGGCATGAAGAAGATCCTCATCATCGACTACGACCAAAACTCTCTGACATCCCTACAAGCGCTCTTCGCCGGGCAGGGCTATCACGTCGTGACCGCGGCCGACGGACAGACGGGCTGGGACAAGTACAACAAGGAATCCCCCGACCTCGTCCTCATGGAGGCCATGCTGCCCAAGGTCCACGGCTTCGAGCTGTGCCAAAGGATCACCTCCGAGCGGAACTCCCAGGCGACCGTCTTCATCATGACCGGTGTCTACAAGGACCGCGTCTACAGGACCGAAGCCCTGCGGACCTACGGGGCCTCGGAATACTTCGAGAAGCCTCTCAAGATGGCCGAGCTCGTCTCTTCGGTCGAGGCCGTGCTCGGCAAGCCGGAGCCCAGGCCGGCGGAGGCCCGCGCGGCCGCCGAGCCTCCGGCCGCCGCGGTCCGAGGGTCCCATCCGGGGGCCGCGCCCGCCGAGCCGCGGAAGCGCGAGAAGCCGAAATCCGACGACAGCATCTTCTCGCTCCCGGACGACCTCGATCGTCTGAGCCGGGAGATGCCCAAGGCCCGCAAGCCGGCGCCGGCGCACCACGAGCCCCCCGCTGAAACAAGGTTCGAATCGCTGGCCGACGACCTTCTCAAGACCGTCATCGTCGAAGCGACGACGCCCAAGACGGTCCAACCGAAGCCCGCGGGCGGGAACGGCAACGGGAACGGCAATGGGAACGGCGCCGAGATCGACCAATTCCTGAAGTCGGCCCTGGCCGGCCTGGCGCTCGAAAAGGAAAAGATCAAGGTCCCCAAGACGGCGCCTCTGCCCCCGCCTCCGCCTCCGGCCAAAGCCGCGCCCGTGGCCCCGCCGCCCGTCGCCGCGGCCGCGGAGCCGAAACCGGCGCCGCCTCAGCCGCCAAGGCCCGATTCCCTCTTCACCCCGGCCGCCGAGAAGGACATGAAATCCATCCTGACGCCCGGCGATCCCGGCTCGGATATCTCTCCCTTCTTCACGCCCGAAAAGCCCAAGCCCGAAGCCACCTTCGAGAGGCCGAAGTTCCACCCGGCCTCCGTTCCTCCGGCGGTCCCCTCGAAGCCGGCCAGGCCTTTCCAGCCGGTCGAGAAAGCGGAGAAGAAGGCCGCGGCCGAACCGGCACGCCGCGAACCTGTCCGTCCCGAACCGGTCAAGCCCGTGCCGGTCCCGCAGGAAAATAGGGACCGGGAGGCCGAGGCGATCGCCTCGACGAGCATCTTCGACGCCGTCGCCGAAACGAAGGACGGGAAGGGCTTTCCGAAGCTCGTCCTCGCCGCCGTCGTCGTCGTCGCCATCGCGGCCGTCGGCTTCATCCTCCTGCGGCCGAAGAGCAAGGCCCCCGCCACCGAGAGCCTGAAGCCCGCCGAGCAGACCGCGGTCCAAACGAACGTCCCCATCGAACCGGTCGAAGAAGTTCCTCCGCCCGAGGTCAAGCCCGCGCCGGCCAAGCCGAAGCCTCAGACCAAGACGGCCGATCCCGGACCGACAGGCGCCGACGCCATCCTGCCCACAGGCGCTCCCGCTCCACTGATCGGGACTCAGCCCGGGCCGGGGGGCGCGGACGGCCGGCCGGCCGCCGCATCCAACCCCGCCCAGTCCGACCCGCCGCCTGCCCTAACGGAAGAGGTCCCGCCGGCGACGACGGAAAAGAAGGCCGATCCGCAGGCGGCGACGCCGCAGAACCAGGCCGCCGACGCCGGAGCGGCCGCGGTCACCGAGGCCTCGGTCCCGGTCTCGAAGCCGGCCGCCCCTCCGGTGAACGAGGGTGACCTCATCGAGCTCTCGGCGGTCACCGCCCCCCCCGCGCTCGTCAAACGCGTCGAGCCCGTGTATCCGCAGTCGGCCCAGCGGCTCGGCATCGGCGGGTCGATCACCGTCAACGCCCTCATCGACGAGAAGGGCAACGTCATCGACACCGCCATCCTCAAGGGCATCCAGGACGATATGGGCCTCGGCCGGGCGGCCCAGAACGCCGTCAAGAAGTGGAAGTTCCAGCCCGCCCGCAAAGACGGCGTCGCCGTCAAGGTCTGGAAATCGGTCGTCATCTCATTCAAGGCCGACGCCAACCCGGCCGACAAGAAGGAATAAAGGAGCAGCAAATGGGTCTCAGCAAGGAACAAGAGGATCTGTACAAGAAGACGATGGCCGAGGTGAAGCATCAGCTGGAACATCTCGATGAGGAAGTCGAAAAGGAGCTCCAAAAGGTCCGGAAGCGTCTGGCCGAGCTGCAAGAGTCCAAGAAGTCGCTCAAGATGGTCTATGAGGGCACGGCCAAACTCCTCGGCATCGAGCTCGAGTCCGAGGAGGACGGCAGCGACGATGCCGCCTCCATCGCCAAGATGTAAGGCGTCTCGCCAACCCTCCCCCGCCCTCTCGATCACCCCGGCCGCCTGCGCGGCCGGCCCTCGCGGAACCGCCCTCTTCACAGTCCGTTGACGGACCGGGGCGGTTTTTTGTAAACTCGCTTCAATATGTTCGTCCTCTTGGGTATCTTCTTCGGACTGCTGGCGGCCGTGCCGGTCGGACCCGTCAACTTCTTCGTCGCCTCCCAGGCGCTCAAGCGCGATTTCGCCCACGGGCTCCTGGCCGGCCTGACGGCGGCCTGCCTCGATGCGACCTTCTGTTTTATCGCCCTGGCCGGGTTCTTCAAAGTCAAGCTGAACCTGCCTCCGTACGCCATGTCCGTGCTGAAGGCCGCGGCGGCCGTCATCATCCTTCTCCTGGCCCGCAAGCTCATCCGGGACTCCCGGACGTTCGACATCCCGACGAACCGCGACAGCGTCCCTCCGCCTTCGCCCAAGCCGATCCTCGGCGTCTTCCTGCTCTACGTCACGAACCCGACCCTCTACATGTACTGGATCTTCGTGGCCGGGAGCGTGACCGGCCACAGCCTCCTCGGCGAGAAGCTGGTCCGCTACGGCACCTGGACTGCGGTCGCCTTCGCCCTCGTCGTCGGGCTGAGCTCGCTCGGCTGGTACCTCGGCCTGGTCCGGTTCGTTTCCCGCCATCAGATGCGCATCAAGCAGGAGACCTTCCGCAAGATCCTCTATTACCTCGGGCTGGCCCTGGCCGCTTTCGCCATCTATACCTTGGGCAGCGTATTCATCTGACCCCCATGACCAAGCGTGAGCGGGTCGAACGGACCCTCGCCTTCGAGCCCGTCGACAAGATCCCGTTCGTCCCCGCCGTCTACGAGCACAAGGCCCGGCTCATCGGCCGCTCGCCCTCGGAGGTCTGCCGGAGCCTCGACCTGCTCCTCGAAGCCCTGGAGAAGGAGCTCGAGATCTACGATCCCGACGCCCTCACGGTCGGCGTCGACGTCTACAATGTCGAGGCCGAGGCGGCCGGCTGCCAGGTCCGGTATTTCGGCCGCTCGCCCGACGTCCCGGCTGTGTCCGGGCCGATCCTCGAGGGGCCGCAAGGGCTCGGCAGGCTCCTTCGCCCCGACCCCGGGCGCGACGGCCGGATGCCGCTCTTCGTCGAGGCGGCCGCCCGGCTGGCACGATCGAAGGGGCGCGACCTGGTCGTCCGCGGCGCCGTGACAGGCCCGTTTTCGCTGGCCTGCGCCCTGGCGGGGACCGAAGAGGTCCTCGTCGCGACCGTGGAGGATCCGCCCTTCGTCCGTGATCTCCTCGGCTTCGCGGCCGGGGTCGCTGTCGATTTCGGAAAAGCGTTCTTGGCGGAAGGCGTCGAGCCCATCCTCTTCGATTCCAAGGCTTCTCCCGGCGCCGCATCCCCGCGCGTCTTCCGCGAGTTCGTTCTCCCGGCCTATCGCGACCTCGTCATCCCGGCGCTGCGAGGGGCGGGGGCGCGCATGCTCCCGCTCATCATCGGCGGCGACACGACGCCCATCCTGGACGACCTGCTCGCGACCGGCGCAGGCCAGCTCCTCTGCGACGCCGGGGCGGACCTGGACCTGTTCCTTGAAAGGTGCGGGGAAGAAGGGCGGGCCCTCAGGGCCAGCGTCGACGCCAGACTCGTCCACACGGGGCGGCCGGACGCGATTAGGGACGAAGCCCGGCGCATCCTGGGCCGGATCGCCGGCCGCCCGGGGCTTCTCTTCGGGTGCGGGGTCGTCGCTTACGATTGCGATCCGCAGAACGTCCGGGCGCTCCGGGAAGCCCGCGACGAGCTGGCCACGCCCTAGGCGGCGGCGCAGACGGCCCCGGCCTTGGCCAGCCGGCCTCCCTGCCGCTTGATCAGGGCCGCGACCTTCGCGGGGCGAACGGCCGCGGTCGTTCCGACGCCCGTCGCGCAGACCGCGCCGCAGGCCGAAGCATAGAGGAGGATGCCGCCCCAGTCCGCCGCGGCGAGATCGGCCGCCGTCCGGCCGCGACGGATCAGGCGGTGAATGTTCAGGATGACCCCGGCCGAGAACGCGTCCCCGGCTCCCGTCGGATCGACGACGCGGACCGCGAAGGCCGGCAGGCGGATGACCGATCCGGCGGCGGCCGCGACGCTCCCTTCTCCGCCGAGCGTCACCAGCACGGTCTTCGCCCCGAGCCGCCGGATCGCGGCCGCGGCCCGGACCGGCTCGCTCTCGCCGACGAACGAGCCGGCCTCGTCGGCATTGCAGTGGAAGATGTCCGTCCAGGGCAGCGCCTGACGCAGGAACGCCCAGGACCTGCGATAAGGGCTGACGGCGTCGACGAAGGTCACAGCCCCGAGGCCCTTGGCCCGGCGCAGGACCCGGGCCAGGTCCGTGTCGAACCGGCCCAGGAGGCCGACGCCTCCGGCGTAGAAGACGCTCGGCCGGTGACGTTCGAGAAGCGCCAGGACGGGGGCCGCCGTCATCTCGACATTCGCGCCGGGGTCCGCGTGATAGCGGCGGTCCTGGCCGCGGGCGACGAGGATGAGGTCGAGGGAGGTCGGGGCCCTGCGGGCGAGGAAGGGGTCGACCCGGATCCCCTGATCGCGCAGCCGTCCGGTGAGGTAATCCCCGAAGAGGTCGCGGCCGGCCGGGAAGACGGCCCGCAGCTGCGACTTGGGGAGCCCGAGACGGACGAGGTCGGAGGACACGTTGCAGGCGTGGCCGCCGATCGACGGCCGCACCGAGCAGAAGGCGAGTTCGCCCGGCCGGGCCACCCGGTCGAGCCCGCTGGCGATCAGGTCGACGACCGCGATGCCGCTGACGAGGACCATGGGGGCTCCTTTTTCCGCTCTATTGTAGCCGACCCCGGGTCTGATGCCAACGGCCCCGGTGAACTTTCGGCCGCGACCCTCCGTATTGATTAGCGAGGAGACGAACCGATGTCCAAATTCTTTTTGTGGCTCATCCTGCTCGTGATCTGTTGGCCCCTGGCGTTGCTGGCCCTGTTGCTCTATCCGATCGTCTGGCTCCTGCTCCTCCCCTTCCGTCTCTTGGGCCTCACCGTGAGCGCCGTCTTCGAGCTGTTCAAGGCCGTGATCATGCTCCCGGCCCGGCTGCTGCGGGGGCCGTCTCGGATCTGAGCCCTGTCCAAGCGCCTGGGTTTGCTTTCCGGCCCCCCAACTCCCTATAATCGTCCCCATGGAAGTCAAAGAGCACTTCTACGCGGACGATCCCTCCCGCGGCCCGGCTGACGCCAAGACGACCCTCCGGGACGTCGACTATTTCTTCCTCGGGAACGGCCGCATCCAAGCCGCCGTCCAGATCGCGCCGGCCGGGGACGGGACCGCGGTCGGCCTTCTCCTCATGGATCCCGAACGCCTCGGGCCCAAGCGAGCGGCCCTGAGCTTCGACCAGGGATCAGGGATCGCCGCAACGGCCCTGACGCTCACGGACGGCCGGGCGACCCGGACCGCACGCCCCGGCGCCGTCCGGGCGATGTGGCTCCCGGGCTCGGTCGACCCCAGGGTCAAGGTCCTCTGGCGCAGCGGCCCCTATTCCGTGGAAGAGCTCTTCTTCTGCCCGGACATGAGAACGGGACGCCTCTTGCGGCGGGTCACGGTGACGAGGTCCGCGGCAGGTCCCTCCGTGTGCCGGTTGAGCACCGGCCTCCCGGGGCGGACGCTCGAGACCCGGCTTCGATTCCGGGGCCGGGCGGCGAGCCCCGTTCATTTCGAGTACCGGCTCACCCGAAGGCCGGGCCGGACTCTCGCTCATATCCGGCTCTGTCCCGGTCAGGGCGAAGAGACGGAGAGCGCCGCGCATTGGAGGACCACGGCGGATTGCCGTTTCCATGATCCCCTCCTGGATCATCTTTTTGCCGCTTCCAAGTCCCAGCTTCGGGCGGCGGTCTCGGCTTCAGGCCGGATGGACGGCGGCATCTGGCAGTACAACCTCGAGTGGGTCCGCGACCAGGCGTTCGTCGCCATGGCCCTGGCGATGTCCGGGGAGCCCGGGGCCGCACGCACGATCCTGGCCCGGCTCCTGGCCGAATTCATCAGCGACGAGGGAGCCACCTTCGATTCGAGCCGCCTCCGCCCGCCGGGGGAGAGCGAATTGGACCAGAACGGCATCCTTCTCGTCGCCCTGGAATCCTATCTCCATTGGACCGGCGACGAGGACCTCATCCGGTCGAACTGGGACAGGATCGTCAAGGTCGCGGGCTTTCCGCTGCGGCCCGAGTTCCGCCACGCTCCTTCCGGCCTCCTGGTCAACCGCCGCGAGTTCTGGGAACGCCACGGCGCCCACGGCATCCGACCCGGCCTGGAGCTGGCCCAGCAGCTCTTTGTCGCCATGGGGCTCCGCTCGGCGGGACGCTTGGCGACCGTCTTCGGCCGGACCGGGGAGGCCCACGACTGGACCGAAGCGGCGATGTCCCTCCGCCAAGCCATGCTCAAGGACCCGCGCTGCTCGCTCATCGAAGACGGGGCCTTCATCAAGCGGCGGGGCCTCGACGGCGAGGTCCAGCGGCACATCCGGCCCGAGCCCGGCTCGGAGCTTCCTCCCGGGACTCCCCTCTTCGGCCGAGGCCGCCATTGGATCGATCCGGACACGTCGGCCGCGCTGCCCATCGCCTGGGAATTCATCGATCCGGCCGGGCGGCTGGCCGCGAAGACCCTCGCCTCCCTGGAGACGCTCTGGAACCAGCGCTGGAAGGGGGGCGGCTACGGCCGCTATCACGTGACCTCGGAGCCGGATTCGCCCGGTCCCTGGCCCTTCGCCTCGCTTTTCGTCGCCCGGGCGGCGCTCGAGGCGGGCCGTCCGGCGGCGGCGCGCCGGGTCCTCGACTGGCTCGGCCGGGTCCCGGGCTCGCGGGCCGGGTCCTGGTTCGAGTTCTACGGGCCGAGGCCTGTGCCCCCCTACCCGCAGGTCGGGATCATCCCCTGGACCTGGGCCGAGATCATCTTCCTCTTCATCCATCATATGCTCGGCGTGAGGCCCGGGGAACGTTTCCTCAGCCTGCGGCCCAAGCTCCTCCCCGGGCTCGACCGGATGGAGGCGGACCTTCCGATCCGGGACGGCCGGGTCGAGCTCGAGGTCCGGCGGGCCCGCCGCGGCGAAGAGCCCGTCTTCAAGGTCGCCGCCCGCAAGGTCCCCTACCACCGTTACGGTCTCGGGATCGAGCTTCGCCCCAAGTTCGGCCGCGTCGCCGTCCGCGCCGTCATCCCCTGAGAAAGGACGCCCATGCCCGCACGAAAGATCCACCTCGTCTCGAACGCCCACCTCGACCCGGTCTGGCTCTGGGAGTGGCAGGAAGGCGCCGGAGAAGCGCTGTCCACCTTCCGCCAAGCCGCGGAATTCTGCGAGACGCGCAAGGGCTATGTCTTCTGCCACAACGAGGCCGTGCTCTACGAATGGGTCGAGGCCCATGAGCCGACGCTCTTCCGCAGGATCCGCAAGCTCGTCCGTGAGAAGAAATGGCATGTCATGGGCGGCTGGTACGTCCAGCCCGACTGCAACATGCCGAGCGGCGAATCCTTCGTCCGCCAGATCCTCCTCGGCCGGCGCATCTTCTCCGCGAAGCTCGGGGTCGAACCGCGGACGGCGGTCAACCTCGATCCGTTCGGCCATACCCGGGGGCTCGTCCAGATCCTGGCCAAGAGCGGCTACAGCGCCTATCTCTGCTGCCGTCCCGGGAATGCCGAGTGCCCCCTGCCGCGCGACGAATTCGTCTGGGTCGGCTATGACGGCTCCGAGGTCCTGGCCAACCGGGCCTCGGCGCATTACTGCTCGCCCGGCGGCAAAGAGCGCGAGAGGCTCGAAAAGTGGCTCGCGGAGAATCCCGGCAGCGACCTCGTCATCCACCTCTGGGGCATCGGGAACCACGGCGGGGGGCCGTCGCGGAAGGACCTCGACGATCTGGCCGCCATGGCCCGGGAACGTCCCGACCTGGAGCTCGTCCACTCGACTCCCGACGCTTATTTCGAGGAGCTGGCCGGGCGGAAGAAGGAGCTCCCGCGCCGGGCCAAGGACCTCAACCCCTGGGCCGTCGGCTGCTACACCTCGATGTCCAGGGTCAAACAGGGCCACCGGCGCCTCGAGAACGAGCTCTTCTCGGCCGAGAAGATGGCCACGGCCGCCTGGCTCCAGGGCCTCATGCCTTACCCCCAGGCGGCGCTCGAGGAGGTCCAGCGCGACCTGGCCTTCGTCGAATTCCACGACATCCTCCCCGGCTCGGCCATCCCGGCCGGCGAAGAGGGCGCTCTGCGGATGATCGGCCACGGGCTCGAGACGCTGTCGCGGCTCAAGGCCAAGGCCTTTTTCGCCCTGGCCGCGGGCGAGCCCAAGGCCGCCGCGGACGAAATCCCGATCTTCGTCTTCAACCCTCACGCCTCCGCCGTCAGGACGCTTGTCGAATGCGAGTTCGAGCCCTGGGAGATGAACTACGAGAAGACCCGCTGGGTCCCGCGGGTCACCGTTCGCGGGAAGGCCGTGCCTTCGCAGGCGGAGAAAGAGGACAGCAACCTCAGCGTCGAATGGCGCAAGCGGGTCGTCTTCGAAGCCACGCTCGCGCCGGGCCGGCTGAACCGTTTCTCGTGCCGGCTCGAGAAAGAGACGGAGGAGGAGAAGACCGGCACTTCAACGGCCCTGAAGGGCGGCGCCATCACCGTGGCGACGCCCGACCTCACCGCCGCGGTCAATACCCGGACGGGCCTTCTCGACGTCTTCAAAGCGGGCGGAACCGACTTCCTCGAGCCGGGCGCGTTCCTGCCGCTCGCCGTCCGCGACAACGCCGACCCGTGGGGCATGAAGGTCCGCAGCTTCCGGAGGGTCGAGGCGGGCTTCGCCGCGGCGACGCCCGAGGAGGCGGCCCGCTTCTGCGGCATCCGGGAGGGCTTTATCGACCCCGTGCGCGTCATCGAGGACGGCCCGGTCCGGACGGTCGTCGAGGCCATCCTGGCGCACGGCGACTCCCGCGTCCTTATCCACTACAAGATCCCCAAGCACGGGACCGAGATCGAGATCGGCGTCCGCGTCTTCTGGGCCGAGCGCGACACGATGCTCAAGCTCGGCCTGACGCCCAAGCTCCGGGCCGCCCGCTTCATGGGCCAGGTCGCCTTCGGCGCCGATGAGCTGCCCTCGAACGGCGACGAGGCCGTGGCCCAGAAATGGCTGGCCCTCGTCTCCGAGTCCGATGGCGCGGCCCTGACGGTCGCGAACGACGGCGTCTACGGCTCGGACTGGGACGGCGCCGAGCTCCGCCTGTCGCTGCTGCGGTCGCCGGCTTACGCCGCCGATACCTGGGAGGACAAGCTGGCCGTGGCCCGGGACAGGTTCGTCGCACGCCAGGACATGGGCGAGCGGACCTTCCGCTTCTGGCTGAACGGCGGTCCGCTCAGGGAGCGGATGGACGCGATCGACCGGGAGGCCCTCGCCCACAACGAGACGCCCTACGTCCTCGCCTACTCCCCTCCCGGCGGCGCGAAGAGGGCGGCCCCGGGGATCGTCGTCGAGGGAGAGGCCGCGGTCGTCACGGCCTTCAAGAGATCCGAGGACGGCCGGGATGTCGTCGCACGCCTGTTCGAACCGACGGGCCGGCCGCGCCGCGTCGCGGTCAAGCTCCCGGCGCTCGGCGCCCGCATCTCGTTCCGGCTCAAGGGCTTCGAGATCAAGACCCTGCGCTATGACCGGCGGAGGAAGGAATTCGTCGAGACGGATCTCCTCGAGAGAAAGACGGACAGGGGATGACCTCGAAGGAGCGGGTCGCCGCCGCGCTCGAGGGGCGGATCCCCGACCGCGTCCCCTACGCGGAGTTCGCCGTCGACTTCGACACGGTCGAACGCCTCCTCGGGCACGAGACCTATCTCCGGGCCAAGGCCAAGTCCCAGATCGCCTTCTGGGAGGGCCGGCACGACGAGGTCGCCGCGAGCTGGCTCGAGGACCACATCGCCCTCCAAAGGACGCTGCCGCTCGACATCGTGACCTTCCCCATGGCGACCTGGGAGATGCCGGCGGAGACGGACGACCCGCCGCCGCGGCGGATCGACGCCACGACCTGGGAGGACCGCGAGGGCCGCATCTTCAGGCTGTCCGAGGCGACCCAGGACATCACCTGCGTCCACGATCCGGTCCGGGACGCCCACGTCTTCACCGCGGCCGAGTTCGAGGGCGAAGCGGAACCCATCCGGAGGGACGAGCGATCCTGGCGGATCCTCGACGCCGTCGTCCAGGAATTCAAGCGCGAGAAGTACATCTGCGGTCCCTCGGGCGGGTCGGTCGGCATCGTCCTCCTCGGCGGCATGGAGCGGGGCCTCCTCGAGCTGGCCGCCAATCCCGAGGCCGTCCGGGCGGCCACGAAGTCGCTCGTCCGACGGCAGAACGAGGCCGACGCGGTCCTCATCCACCCGGATTCGGACGCCGTCATGTGGGCCGAGGACCTCGGCTACAAGACGGGCCCCCTCATCGGGCCGGCCATGTTCCGGGACTACTTCCTCGAGGCGAACAAGGAGCGGGCCCGCAACGTCAAGGAGCGCTACGGCAAGAAGATCCTCAAGCACTGTTGCGGCAATATCAATCTGCTCCTCGACTTCTTCATCGAGATCGGATTCGACGCCTACCAGTCCATCCAGCCGACGGCCGGCATGGACCTCTGCCGCCTGAAGAAGGACTACGGCGACCGGATCGCGCTCTGGGGCGGCGTCGCCGTCGAGAACCTCGTCGGCGGGACGCCGGAGGACGTGCGGGCCGACGTCCGGCGGGCCATGGCCTGCGCCAAGCCGGGGGGGCGGTTCATCCTGGGCTCGAGCCACAGCGTCGCCGTCGGCACGAAGTACGACAACTTCCTGGCCTTGCTGGACGAGCATTCCAAACTGTGTCAGTATTAGCCGGAAGGAGCTGAGGATGGCCGAGCCCGTATCCCTGGTCATGGTCGGTGTCGGCGGCATGGGCGCGGTCTATCTGCAGGCGCTCCTCGAACGGAAGGACGAAGGTCTCTTCCGGATCGCGGGCGCCGTCGATCCCCAGCCCAACCGCTGCCGGCAATACGTCGAGATGAGGGCCATGGGCGTCCCCTGCTTCGTCAGCCTCCAGGACTTCTTCAGGAACCGGAGGGCCGACCTGGCCGTTTTGTCTTCGCCGATCCAGGTCCACATGCCCCAGACCTCGTTCGCGCTGGCCAAGGGCAGCCACGTCCTCTGCGAGAAGCCCGCGGCCGGGACGATCCAGGAGGTCCGGGCGGCGATCGAGGCGGAGAGAGCGGCGGGCCGCTGGGTGGCCGTCGGCTACCAGTGGTCGTTCAGCCCGGCCGTCCAGGCCCTCAAAGCCGATATCCGCTCCGGGCTCTTCGGAGCGGCCCGGAGGCTCAAGTGCCTCTATCTCTGGCCCCGCGACGAGGGCTATTACGCGAGGAACGATTGGGCCGGGAAAAGGCGCGACGCCGAAGGGGCCTGGGTCCTCGACAGCCCCGTCCAGAACGCCATGGCCCACGATCTCCACAACATGTTCTATATCCTGGGCCCAGAGACAGCGATGAGCGCCCGGCCGGCCGAGGTCGAGGCCGAGCTCTACCGGGCCAACGCCATCGAGAACTTCGACACCGCGGCCGCCCGCATCCGGACGGAGGACGGCGTCGAGCTGCTCTTCCTGGTGAGCCACGCCTCGGGCGAGGACCGGGGCCCGATCGTCCGCTACGAGTTCGAGAAAGCCGTCGTCCGCTGCGACAGCCGGACCTCGGGCCTGTGGGCGGAATTCCCGGACGGTTCGCGCAAGGATTACGGGGTCCCCGACGCCGAGCCCCTGAACAAGCTCTGGCAGTCGATCGCCGGGTGCCGCGAGGAGGGCGCGCGGCCGCTCTGCGGGCTCGAGGCCTCGGCGAGCCAGACCCTGTGCATGAACGGGATCCAGGACTCGATGCCGGAGATCCGCGATTTCCCCCGGGAGGCCGTCCGCATCGTCGAGGGGCCCGGGGCGCGGCGGCTGGACGTGGAAACGCCCGGCTCGAAGCGGCTGGTCATGGAAGGCCTCGACGAGGCCTTCGCGGCGTGCTTCGAAGCCGGAAAGCTCCCCTCGGAGATGGGCCTGCCCTGGAGCGCCGCGGGGACGAAGATCGATCTCAGGGAGTACGAGTCATTTCCTTCGCGCTAAAAGGCGCGGGTGGGGTCGGAAGAGATGTTGATCCGCATCGAGAAGATCGTCTATCCGGGAAGACGGCTGGGCCTCATCGAAGGCAAGGTCGTCTTTACGGACCGCGGGCTTCCGGGCGAGCTGGTCGAGGCCGAGGTCTTCAAGGACCGCCGGAGCTACGCCGAGGCCCGGACGGTCCGGATCGTCGAACCCTCGCCGGACCGGGTCGAGCCGCGCTGCGGCCATTTTCTCGCCTGCTCGCCCTACCAGGACATGGATTACGGCCTCCAGGTCGAGGTGAAGCGGAAGCAGGTCACCGAGATCCTGACCCGCGAGCTCAGGCGGCCTTTCGGCCGGCTGACCATGACGCCGTCGCCTGAGGTCTGGGGCTACAGGAACAAGATCGGTCTCCGGGTCCTGAGAGAGGACGGGACGGCCAAGTTCGTCTATCACGAGCCGGGCGAGCGGGAGTCGTTCGTGGCGGTCGACCGGTGCCACCTCGTCCCGGACCGGGTCAACGCGCTTCTGGGGAGGCTCATCGACTCCATCAACGCCGTCCCCTTGGCGACCGTCGAGGGGGTCGAGATCCGGACAAGCCGGGCGAGCGGCGAATCGCTCGTTCTCTGCGAACTGGGCTCCGAGGCGGAAACGGCGGCGGTGGCCGGGGCGTTGAAGGACCTCAAGCGGGAGTTCGGCCTGGTCGGCGCGGTCGCGTCGATCTTCGACGGCAAGCGCTTCCACGACGAGAGGCTCTTCGGGCGGGACTTCATCGAGGAACGGGCCGGGGGGCTGACGTTCCGCATGGGCGCCCACTCGTTCTTCCAGACTAACGTCGGCATCCTCGAGCGCGTGTTCGCGGACGTGACCGCCGCCTCGGGCCCGACGGCCGATCACGTCATCGCCGACCTGTACTGCGGGCTGGGGACGTTCGGCCTCTACATGGCCCGGCGGGCCCGGGAGGTCTTCGGCGTCGAGCCGGAGGCCGAGAACGTCGCTTTCCTGAAGAAAAACCTGGAGCTCAACGGCATCGGGAATTTCGCCGTTTGCGCTGGCCGGGCCGAAGAGTGGCTGCCGGAGATCCTGGAGCGGGGGCCGAAGATCATCATCCTCGACCCGCCCCGGAGGGGCGTCCATCCGGAGATCGTGAGCGCGCTCGCCGAGGATCCGGTGCCGCGGATCCTGTACCTGTCCTGCAATCCGACGACGCTCGTCCGGGACCTCAAGGGCCTCGTCGAGGCCTACGACATCTCAAGCGTCAAAGCCTACGATTTCTTCCCCCATACGCCCCACATCGAAGCCCTGGCCGTCCTCGATCACCGCAAGCCGCTGATCATCTCCGTATGAGGGCGCCGGCGGGGCGGAGCGGGTTCGATCCCGGGACGATCATGGCCCTCCCTTGGCCGCGGCGGGCGGACCGGCTTTGTCCAGGAAACGCCCGGCGAGCTGGCCGCACGCGGCGGCGATGTCGGCCCCCTTGGAGAGGCGGACGACCGTATTGACCTTGCGCTCCTCGAGCCAGCGCTTGAAGCGGGCGACATCGGCTTCGGCGGGCGTCTCAAAGTCCGGGCCGTCGACGCGGCTGTAGGCGATCAGATTGACCTTGGCCCGGAGCCGCCGGGCGATCGCGGCCAGGCCGTCGGCGTCGTCGAGCGAATCGTTGAGGCCGCGGATGAGGATGTATTCGAGGGTGATCATCCGCCCGCCCGAGCGGATATAGGATTCGGCGGCCTCGACGAGCTTCTCGAGAGGGAAGCGGCGGTTGATGGGCATGAGCCGGTCCCGGAGCCGGTCGGTGACGGCGTGGAGCGAGATCGAGAGGTTGATCTGGAGGTCGAGGGCTTCGAGCCGCTTGAACGCGTCCAGGAAACCCGCGGTCGAAACGGTGATCCGCCGGGCGGCGATCCCCAGTCCTTCGGGCGTGTTCATGATGCGGATGGCCTTCTCGACGCTGGTCCAGTTATCGAGGGGCTCGCCCATGCCCATGAAGACGTAATTGGACAGGGTCCGCCCGAGCGCGCGCTCCAGGAACAGGGCCTGGCCGACGATCTCGGACGGGGCCAGGTTCCGTTTAAAGCCGTGACGGCCGCTGGCGCAGAACGCGCAGGCGAACTTGCAGCCGACCTGGGTCGAGAGGCAGGCCGTCACCCGGCGTCCGGCCGGGATGAGGACCGACTCGACGTGTTCCCCGTCGGGCAGGCGGAAGAGGAAGCGCGTCGTGCCGTCGGCCGAGGCCCGCCGGTCGACGACCTCGAGCGCCCCGAGGGCGAAGCGGACGGCGAGCCGCTCGCGGAGCGGCTTCGGCAGGCTCGAGAATTCCTCCAAGCGGCCGGCTTTCTTCTTGTAGAGCCAGTCGAAGATCTGGGCCGCCCGGAACGGCCTCTCCCCCATCGCGTCGAGCTCCTTTCGAAGCTCTTCGATCGTCAGGTCGCGGAGATCCGTCACCGGATGTTCACCATGAGCCAGAGCAGGAAGATAATGACGCCGACGAGGACCCAGCACCCGGCAAAGCCGAGGATGTCGACGAGCTTCGGCTTCA
>Ga0209706_10000263_pt1 | contig 29103 bp, 31 predicted proteins | sample PPLLaktember2015_6_FD_187263 | JGI IMG/M metagenome (GOLD analysis project Ga0209706, IMG submission 187263) | Freshwater sediment microbial communities from Prairie Pothole Lake near Jamestown, North Dakota, USA - PPLs Lake P8 Core (1) Depth... | ecosystem: Environmental > Aquatic > Freshwater...
CGGGCATGCCGAGGCCTCGACGATCGCCTACCTGGCTCTCTACGCCCTCCAGCATCGCGGCCAGGAGAGCGCCGGGATCTGCACCAGCCAGGGCGGCGAGCAGTTCGTCCACCGTGCGATGGGCCTGGTCTCCGAGGTGTTCAACGAGCGCAACCTGGCGCGGCTCCCCGGCCGCCACGCGATCGGCCACGTGCGCTACTCGACCACCGGCGAGAGCCGGCTGCGCAACGCCCAGCCGATCTGCGCCAACACCGACCTCGGCCCGGTGGCGATCGCCCACAACGGCAACCTGGTGAACGCGAGGGTGGTGCGCCGCGAGCTCGAGGGGCGCGGCTCCATCTTCAGCACCACCACCGACAGCGAGGTCGTGCTCCATCTGCTGGCGCGCTCGCGCGAGGGGACCCTCGAGGACCGCCTGATCGACGCGCTGTCGCGCGTGAAGGGCGCCTTCAGCCTGGTGCTGCTCTCCCACGACGCCCTGGTGGCCGTGCGCGACCCGAACGGCTTCCGGCCCCTCACCCTCGGCCGCCTCGACGGCGCCTGGGTGGTGGCGAGCGAGACCTGCGCCCTCGACCTGATCGGAGCGCAGGTCGAGCGCGACCTCGACCCCGGCGAGGCGGTGGTGATCCGGCGCGGACGCCTGCGCACGCTGCGCCCCTTCGCGCGCGCCGCGCGCGAGAGCTTCTGCATCTTCGAGTACATCTACTTCGCGCGGCCCGACTCCAACCTGCGCGGCGGGAACGTCTACGCCTTCCGCAAGGAGCTCGGGCGCCTGCTGGCGCGCGAGCACCCCGTCGAGGCCGACATGGTGGTGCCGCTGCTGGACTCGGGGACGGCCGCGGCGCTCGGCTTCGCCGAGGAGTCCGGGATCCCCTACGAGACGGCCCTGATCCGCAACCACTTCGTGCACCGCACCTTCATCGAGCCGGCCCAGTCGATCCGCCACTTCGGGGTCAAGGTCAAGCACAACGCGATCCGCGGCATCCTCGGCGGCAAGCGCGTGGTGCTGGTCGACGACTCGATCATCCGCGGCACCACGCTGATCAAGATCGCGACCATGCTGCGGGCGGCGGGGGCGCGCGAGGTGCACGTGCGCATCTCGGCTCCGCCCACCGTCGGGCCCTGCCACTACGGCATCGACATGCCGACCCGCGCCGAGCTGATCGCGCATCGGCTCTCGGTGGAGGAGATCCGCAGCACGCTCGGCGTCGACTCGCTCGGCTACCTGAGCCTCGACGGCCTGCGCAGCACGGCGCGCGGCCTGAAGCACGGCATCTGCGACGCCTGCTTCTCCGACGAGTACCCGGTGCCGATCGAGATCGACGAGGCCACCCCGCAGCTCTCGCTGTTCCGGCCCCTCGAGGACGAGCCCGACGACGACGCCGCCGACGAGCAGGACGAAGCGGCGTCCGACGTCGAGCGCTACCGGCCATGAGCGCAGCGCCGGGGCCGCGCGGCATGCTCACCCTGGAGGAGCTGGCGCGGGAGGTGGAGCAGGGCGGCATCGAGACGGTGGTCACCGCCTTCCCGGACCTCTACGGACGGCTGGTCGGCAAGCGCGTGACCGGGCGCTACTTCCTCGACGAGGTCGCCCACCACGGCACCCACGCCTGCGACTACCTGCTGGCCTGCGACATGGAGATGGACCCGACTCCCGGCTACGCCTTCGCGAGCTGGGAGACCGGCTACGGCGACGTCCACTGCATTCCCGACCCGGCGACCCTGCGCCGCGCCGCCTGGCTGCCGCGCACGGCCCTCGTGCTCTGCGACGTCGAGCGCGGCGAGCCGGCGGAGCCCGTGGCGGTGGCTCCGCGCAGCGTGCTGCGCCGGCAGCTGGCGCGGGTGCGCGCGCGCGGCCTCGTGGCGAAGATGGGCAGCGAGCTGGAGTTCTTCCTGTTCCGCGGCGGCTACCGCGACGCCCGCGCAGCCGGGCACCGCGGCCTCGAGCCGAGCGGCGGCTACGTCGAGGACTACCACGTGCTCTCGAGCAGCTTCGCCGAAGACGTGGTGGGCGCGATCCGCAGCGGCGTGGACGCCTCGGGCATCCCCGTGGAGTTCAGCAAGGGCGAGTGGGGGCCGGGCCAGCACGAGATCAACCTCCGCTACGCGGAGGCCCTCGAGATGGCCGACCGCCACGTGGTGTACAAGCTCGCGGCCAAGGAGATCGCGGACGCCCGCGGCCACGCGCTCACCTTCATGGCGAAGTGGGACGCGGCCCTCGCCGGCAGCAGCCTCCACCTGCACGCGAGCCTGTGGAGCGAGCAGGGCGAGCCGCTCTTCGCGGGGGACGAGCCCCTCGAGGGCTCGCGGCTGCGCGCCAGCGCGACCTTCCGGCACTTCCTCGGCGGGCTGCTGGCGCACGCGCGCGGCCTGGCCTGGTTCTTCGCGCCGACGGTGAACTCCTACAAGCGCTATCGCGCGGGCAGCTTCGCCCCCACCGGCATCGCCTGGAGCGTCGACAACCGCACCGCCGGCTTCCGCGTGGTGGGGAGCGGCCCGTCGCTGCGCGTCGAGTGCCGGATCCCGGGCGCCGACGCGAACCCGTACCTCGCGTACGCCGCGCTGCTGGCGGCGGGCCTCGACGGGATCGAGCGGCGGCTCGAGCCCGGGCCGGCGTTCGCGGGCGACGTCTACGCCGCCGCCGGGTTGCCGCGCGTCCCCGCTTCGCTCTCCGAGGCGATCGCGGAGCTCGACCGCTCGCCCTTCGCGCGCAAGGCGTTCGGCGACGCGGTGATCGAGCACCTGCTCCACTTCGCGCGCTCCGAGCAGGCCTACTTCGAGTCCGCCGTGACCGACTGGGAGAGGCGGCGCTACTTCGAGAGGGTCTGAGTGCGCCGCCCGCTGATCGGGATCACCACCTACCACCGGGACCGCGGCGGCCGCGAGCGCTTCCAGCTCCCCACGGCGTACGTCGACGCCGTGCGCCGCGCCGGCGGGGCGGCGCTGCTGCTGCCTCCCGGCGAGGCAGATCCGCGCCGGCTGCTGGACGGCGTCCAGGGCGTGCTGTTCGCGGGCGGCGGGGACGTCCACCCCGCGCGCTTCGACGCGCCGCCGCACGCCACCTCCTACTCCATGTGCGAGGAGCGCGACGCCTTCGAGTTCGCGCTGATGGAGGAGGCGCTGGCGCGCGCGCTGCCGACCCTCGCCATCTGCCGCGGCGCCCAGGTGCTGAACGTGCTGCTGGGAGGGGACCTGATCGGGCACCTGCCCGACGAGGTCGGCGAACGCGTCCCCCACCGCATCTCCCGCGAGTCCCACGCCCGGCACGAGGTGCGGATCGCGCCGGAGTCGCGCCTCGCCCGGGTCTACGGCAGCGAGCGGCTGGAGGTCGCCTCCTGGCACCACCAGGCCGTCGGGCGCTTGGGGCGGGGCCTCCGTCCGGTCGCCTGGGCCGAGGACGGCGTGGTGGAGGCGCTCGAGCTCGAGGGCGCTCCGGCGCTCTTCGCGGTGCAGTGGCACCCCGAGCTCGACGCCGCCGAGGGCTCCCCGGAGCGCCGGCTCTTCGCCGCTTTCCTCGCCGCGGCGGGCCCGGCGGAGCGCTAGCCAGACCCTCCCCTCGGGGCTCCGCGGCCGGCAGGCGGGGCGCAGCCGCAGGTTCCAGGGGCGGGCGCGTCCGGCCGATGCCCCAGGCGAGGTCGTGTCGCCGCGGGGCGGTCCCCGCGGAGGGGTGTCCGCGCGCGATGAGCCGCCGTCTGAAGCTGCACTTCGACGATCCGGTCGCCTTCCGGAAGGAGTACCGGGAGAACATCGTCCAGGGCGGCGCCTTCATCCGAACCGGGGGCCGCTTCTCGCTGCGCGAGGCGGTGGTGGTGGAGGTCGAGCTCGGCTTCGCCGGGGTGACGGCGGAGCTCGACGCAGAGGTCGTCCACTGCGTCTCCGCGGAGCACGCCGGCGAGGCCGGCGCGGGCGTCGCGGTGCAGTTCCTGCTCGCGGCGGCGGACCTCCGCGACCGCTTCGAGCGCTACGTGCCCCAGCTCGGACGCGCGGCGGAGCTCGAGGATCCCTCGGCGCGCGAGCTCCCCTTCGGCCCGGACGCCTCCGAGGCCGCCGAGCTCGAGGACGGCACCGGCGAGCCGCGCGGTGGACGGCGGCGGCGGCGCCGCGCTCCCGCGCGCGTGCCCGCGAAGCTCGAGACCACGCACGTCTCCCTGGACGGACGCACGCGCGATCTCTCGGAGAGCGGCGTGCTGCTCTCCGTCGACGGCAGCGATCTTCCGATCGGCAAGCCCGTGCGCCTCACGCTCGTGCACCCCGACACCGGCGAGCGCCTCGAGGTCGAGGGGCGCGTCGCGCGCCACGTCGCGGGCGCCGGCACCGTCGCCGCGGTGGCGATCGACTTCGACCCCGCTAGCGCGGCGGGGCTCGGCGGCTTCGTACGCGACGTGCACGCGCTCGAGGCGCGGCGCCGCGAGCGCGGCATCGCCGGCGCGATCGCAGAGCTCGGCATGGGCAACGTGATCCAGATGTTCGGCAAGTTCGCGAGCACCGGCACGCTCACCGCCAGCTCGGGCGCGGAGGAAGGGGTGATCGCCTTCGAGGGCGGCTGCCTGCGCCACTGCCGCCTCGGCGCGCTCACCGGAACCAAGGCGCTGGCCCGCCTGCTGTCCTGGGAGGAAGGCCACTTCGAGTTCCACGCGGAGGTGGATGCGCTGCAGGGCGAGCCGCCTGCGATCCCGCTGGAGGGCGCCATTCTCGAGGCCGCGCGCCAGCTCGACGAGATGCGCCGCGTCGAGCCGGGCACCCTCGACCCGAGCGCCCGGCTGCGCCTCGACGCGAAAGCGCTCGGCAGCCACGGCGAACCTCTCAGCAAGACGGAGGAGGCGGTGGTGGATCTCGCGGCCGCCGGCCTCAGCGTGCGGCGCCTGCTCGACGTGATCCCGGAGTCCGACGCCCAGATCCTCGACGCCATCCGCAGCCTCGCCGAGCGCGGGCTGATCGAGATCCTCGGCGACGAGGAGTAGCGAGCCGGAACGCGGCCGGGGCGACGGGCTCGCCTCGGCGATCCGTTCTAGGCTCCGCCCCTTCGCCGGGAGGTCGAAATGCGGCTGGCAGGCAAGGTGGCGCTCGTCACGGGCGCTGGCAGCGGGATCGGGCTCGAGTCCGCGCGGCTGTTCGCCGCGGAGGGAGCGCGCGTCGTGCTGGTGGACGCCGACGCCGCGCGCGGCGAGGCCGCCGCGCGCGAGCTGGTGGGGAAGGGCGCCGGCGCCGCCTTCGTGCGGGCGGACGTCGCGCGCGCGGCCGACGTCGAAGCGGCGGTGGCCGAGGCGGAGCGCCGCTTCGGCGCGCTCCACGTGCTGTTCAACAACGCCGGCATCTTTCCCTCCGGCGACGGGCTGCCGGAGGAGACCGACGAGGCGGTCTTCGACCAGGTGGTCGCGGTGAACCTGAAGGGCGTCTTCTTCGGCTGCAAGTACGGCATCCCGGCGCTGCGCCGCGCGGGCGGCGGCTCGATCATCAACACCGCGTCCTTCGTGGCGCTGATGGGCGCCGCGACCGCGCAGATCGCCTACACCGCCAGCAAGGGCGGCGTGCTCGCCATGACGCGCGAGATCGCCGTCGCCCACGCGCGCCAGGGGATCCGCGCCAACGCCCTGTGCCCGGGCCCGGTGAACACGCCGCTCCTCGCCGAGCTGCTGGCGGACCCGGCCGCGCGCGCCCGGCGCCTCGTGCACGTGCCGATGGGACGGTTGGCCGAGGCCTCCGAGGTGGCGCGCGCCGCGCTGTTCCTGGCGTCCGACGAGTCGAGCTACGTGAACGGGGCGAGCTTCGTCGTCGACGGCGGCATCACCGCGGCCTACGTGACGCCGGAGTAAGGCGCCCGGACGGGGCCACCGATCAGGAGGGGCGTGGTCGAGACAACCCTCGTGCTGGCGACGCTCCTGGCCCTGGGCCTCGGCTCGGCGGCCTGGAGCACGCTGGCCGCGGACACGCTGCTGCTCGCGGGCTTCTGGCTGGTGGTGTCGGGGCTCGTCTTCGGCCTCCCGACGGGCGCCGTCTACCACCTGGAGCTGCAGCGTTCCCTGCGGCGCGCGGGCTGCCTGCCGGCCCGCTGGTGGCTCCACCCGACGTCGCACCACCGCCGCCTGCCGCGCAGCGACGCGCCCCGCGTGCTGGCCTGGTGCCGGGCGGGCGCCCTCGGCTGCGCGGTCGTCTTCCTCGGCTGCGGGGTAATCGCGCTCGGCGTCTGGAAGGCGCGCTTCGGCTGAGGGAATCGGGAAGGCGTCTTCCGTCCGAGTGGAACGAGATTTCCCACGAGGCGGGCCGCCCACCCGTCGGCGTCCTGAGCCGCTCGGGCGAAATACTCAAAACTTTCGGGTGTATAGGGTCATTCATGCAGCGAGAGACCGGGTTGGAATGGAGTTTGCTCGCACTCTGGCTAGGCCTTGCTCCAGGGGAAGGGGGCAAAGGGTGCCGGAGGACCCATGCGCCATCCCCGCTTGTTGCTCCTGGCGGCTCTCGGAGTCGTCCTGCTGGGCGTGCAGCCCGCCCGGGCGATCTCGTTCTACGCCGAGATCCTCACCAACGACAACTTCCTGATCTTCCCGGACACCAGCGCGAGCGCGACGGTCACGGTCGATTTCGACCCGCTGACCTTCGACTGGACCGGCATGACGACGGGTCCGAACACGGGTCTCGGCGCGGGGCTCGTGACCGGAAGCACGCCGCTCCAGTACTCCCACCTCTTCGATCCGACGCCCGACTCGGCGGCGGTGCTCCAGGCCTGGCTCGTCATCTCCGTAGCCGACGACCAGCTCCTCGACCCGCCCGAGACGGCTTCGATCGAGCTCGACGGCAGCTTCTGGCAGACCGGGCAGGCCACGCTGAACCTGTTCTTCGGCGACATCACCGCCCTCGGCCTGATCACGATGGACGGGGACACCCTCGACATCGAGGTCAGCAGCGTCACCGGCGACTTCCAGGTGCTCGCCTCGGCGCTGAAGGTGAAGTTCTCCGAGGTGCCCGAGCCCGCCACGCTCCTGCTGGTGGCCCTCGGAACCGCGCTGCTCGCGGTGCGCCGCCGGGCCGCCTGAAGTCCAGCCCGGCTAGCGATCGGCCTCGTCGCGACGCACGAGCGTGTCGCGCCGGAAGCGCGCGTCGTCGCGCTCGGGGTAGTCGAGCGTGTAGTGGAGGCCGCGGCTCTCCTTGCGGCTGCGCGCGCAGCGGATCACGACCTCGGCCACGCTCGCGAGATTGCGCAGCTCGACGAGGTCCGGCGTCAGCCGGAAGTTCCAGTAGTACTCGTCGATCTCCTCGCGCAGCAGGCGGATGCGCCGGTGCGCGCGCTCGAGGCGCTTGTCGGTCCTCACGATGCCGACGTAGTTCCACATGAAGCGGCGGATCTCGTCCCAGTTCTGGGTGATCACCACCGCTTCGGAGCTCTCGGTGGCGTCGCCCTCCTGCCAGGGAGGCACGCCCTCGTCCGGTGGCGCCACGTCGGCCAGCCGCGCCAGCGACTCGCTCGCGGCGGCCTCGGCGAACACGACGCCCTCGAGCAGCGAGTTGGAGGCCAGCCGGTTGGCGCCGTGCAGGCCGGTGCACGAGACCTCGCCGGCGGCGAACAGGTTGCGCAGATCGGTCTCGCCGCGCAGGTCCGTCACCACGCCCCCGCAGCAGTAGTGGGCGGCCGGCACCACCGGAATCGGCTCGCGGGTCAGGTCGATGCCGAACTCGAGGCAGCGCTCGTAGATCGTGGGGAAGCGGTCGCGCAGGAAGGCGGCGTCGCGATGCGTGATGTCCAGCACCACGAACTCGTCGCCGGAGCGCTTCAGCTCGGTGTCGATGGCGCGCGCCACGACGTCGCGGGGCGCGAGGTCTGCCATCGCGTGGTAGCGCGTCATGAAGGCGTCGCCGCGCCGGCTGCGCAGGATGCCGCCCTCGCCACGCACCGCCTCGGTGATCAGGAAGGACTTCGCCTGGGGGTGGAACAGGCAGGTGGGGTGGAACTGGAAGAACTCCATGTTCGCGAGGGTGGCGCCGGCGCGGAACGCCATGGCCATGCCGTCGCCCGAGGCGATGTCGGGATTGCTGGTGTAGAGGTAGACCTTGCCCGCGCCGCCGGTGGCCAGCAGGGTGATGCGGGCCAGGAAACGCTCGACGCGGCCCCCGGCCGCGTCGAGCACGTAGGAGCCGATCACGCGGTTCGGGCCGCCCAGCCCCGCGCGCGCCGAGGTGAGCAGGTCGACCGCGCAGAAGCCTTCGAACAGCGAGATGTTCGGGTGGGCGCGCGCGCGCGCGAGCAGGGCGCGCTCGATCTCGCGACCGGTGGCGTCGCGGTGATGGAGCACCCGGCGGCGCCGGTGGCCGCCCTCGCGGCCGAGGGCGAAGTGGCCGGGCGAGCCGTCGTCCTCGACCGCGCCGACGCGATCGAAGTCGACCCCGGCCTTCAGCAGGGAATCGATGGCCGCCGGACCGCGTTCGATGACGAAGCGCACCACCTCCTCGCGGCAGAGGCCGGCGCCGGCTTCGAGGGTGTCCTGCACGTGGGCGTCGAAGCTGTCGTCCTCCGCCACCACCGCCGCGATGCCGCCCTGGGCGTAGTTGGTGGCCGAGTCGGCGGCGCCCTTCTTGGTGACCACGGCCACCTGACCGCTGTCCGCCACCCGGAGCGCGTACATCAGGCCCGCAATCCCGCTCCCGAGCACCAGAAAGTCGAAGCGGCGGGGATCGGCCGGGGAACCGCTCAAACGGGGGCCTCGGGGCTAAGGCCGGCGCGCCGGGGATCCGATATCCCGAGCGAACGGCCAGGCGAGTCTATCCCCGGGCTGCCCGCGAGTGCCAGCCCCGCGGGGGATTGGCGTGGCGCGAGGGGGATCGGTGGAACGGAAGGGGCGGGCGGCGGCTGGGCTCCTCGTGGCAGCGCTGCTGGCGGCGGCGCCGGCGGGCGCCAGCGACCTCTACCGCTGGATGGACGCCCAGGGCGTCGTGCACTTCACCGACGCTCCGCGCCACGGGAAGTACCAGAAGATCGCGCGCAAGCGCGCGACCAGCGGCCTGCGGGTCTTCGCACCGTCCTACGGCTCCCGGAGCAGCCTGATGCTGCGCCGCGTGGGGAGCGCGCGCCGCCTGCGTCCCGCCCCCGACGCCGAGGTGTACGACCCGATCATCCTGCTCGCCTCGCGCACCCACCGCGTGCCCGCCGCCCTGGTGAAGGCGGTGATCGCGGCGGAGTCGGCGTTCGATCCGGGCGCGCTCTCGCCGAAGGGCGCGATGGGTCTGATGCAGCTCATGCCCGGCACGGCGAAGGACCTCGGCGTCGACGAGCCGTTCCACGACGAGCAGAACGTCCACGGCGGCACGCGCTACCTGCGCTGGCTCTTCGATCGCTACGGCGACTGGCCGCGCACCCTCGCCGCCTACAACGCGGGCCCCCAGGCGGTCGATCGCTACGACGGTGTGCCTCCCTACGAGGAGACACGCGAGTATGTGCAGCGGGTCCTTTCGTACTATCGTCGATACCATGACGACTTCGCCCGGTGAGGCGGCCGCCGCGCCGATCCGGAACCCGGTCCACGAACCCGAAACCTTCTGGAACCTCCCCAACACGATCACCGTGCTGCGTGGCCTCGCGGTGCCGGTGATCCTGCTGCTGCCGCTCTTCCCGGGCCCGGCGGGCAGCCGGCTGGTCGCCTGGGGCTTCATCCTCGCGGCGACCACGGACGTGGTCGACGGCTGGCTGGCGCGCTGGGGCCAGCAGGTGACCCGGATCGGCAAGCTGCTCGACCCGCTGGTCGACAAGCTGCTGGTCACGACCTCCCTGGTCGTCCTGCTGGCGGTCGACCGGATCCCCGTCTGGGGGGTCCCCCTGGTGGTCGTGATCCTGGGGCGCGAGCTGCTCGTGACGGGCCTGCGCAGCTTCGCCTCCGCGAACGGCCACGTGATGGCGGCCCGGCTTTCTGGCAAGCTCAAGGCCCTGGTCCAGAACGTGGCGATCGGGGCGCTGCTCTTCCCGGATCCCACCCTGGGGCTGCCGGCCCACGACATCGGGCTGACACTTCTCGTGGCGGCAACCCTACTTACGCTCTGGTCCGGCTGGGAGCACTTCGCGGACTACATCGGGACGGGGACGCGCGGCGCCTCGTGACCCCCAGGGGGACAAGGATGACTCGGCTCCAGGAACTGGCTCGGCGGCTCGACGCCCGGGACGCCCGCATCGGGGTGATCGGTCTCGGCTACGTCGGGCTCCCGCTGGCCCTCGGCTTCGCCAAGGCGGGCTTCCGGGTCTCCGGCTTCGAGCTCGATGGCGAGAAGGTGAAGGCCCTGTCCGAGGGCCGCTCCTACATCGAGGACGTGCCGAGCGCCGAGATCGCGCAGGCCGTGCGCGAGGGGCGCTTCGCGGCGTCGGGCGACTTCGACGGGCTCGCCGATTGCGACGTGATCAACGTCTGCGTGCCGACCCCCCTCACCAAGACGAAGGACCCCGACGTCTCCTACATCGTGCGGGCCGTCGAGGACATCCGGAAGCGGCTGCGCCCCGGGCAGCTCCTGATCCTCGGCAGCACCACCTACCCCGGCACCACCCACGAGCTGTTCGTGCCCATCCTCGAGGGCACGGGCCTGCAGCTCGGCGTCGACTTCGCGGTGGCCTTCGCGCCCGAGCGCATCGACCCCGCCAACACGAAGTTCGCGCTGCGCCAGGTGCCCAAGGTCGTGGGCGGCGAGACGCCGCTCTGCACGGAGCTCGCCAGCAAGGTCTACGAGAGCATCTTCGACCACGTGGTGACGGTGTCCTCCTCGCAGAGCGCCGAGATGGTGAAGCTGCTCGAGAACACCTTCCGCGCGATCAACATCGGCCTCGCCAACGAGGTGGCGCTGATGTGCGACCGCCTCGGCCTCGACGTGTGGGAGGTGATCGACGCCGCGGCCACCAAGCCCTACGGCTTCATGAAGTTCGAGCCCGGCCCCGGCCTCGGCGGGCACTGCATCCCCGTGGATCCGAGCTACCTCTCCTGGAAGATGAAGTCGCTGAACTTCAGCGCGCGCTTCATCGAGCTGGCGACCGAGATCAACGGCCACATGCCGGAGTACGTGGCGCAGACCGTCGCCGACCTGCTGAACGAGGACCGGCTGGCGGTGAACGGCGCCGACGTGCTGGTGCTCGGCATGGCCTACAAGGCGAACGTCTCCGACCTGCGCGAGTCGCCGTCCCTGGACGTGATCCGCCTGCTGTCCCAGAAGGGCGCGCAGGTGAGCTACCACGACCCGCACGTGCCCGAGGTGGAGCTGCAGGGCGGCACGGCCAAGAGCATCGAGCTCTCCGACGAGGCGCTGGCCGCGGCGGACCTGGTCGTGATCCTCACCAACCACGCCGCCGTCGACTACGACCGCGTGGTCGCCAAGGCCCACCGCATCTACGACACCCGCAACGCGACGCGGAACGTCAAGGAAGGCCGCGAGAAGGTCCGCAAGCTGTAGGGGCGCCGCGAGCCCCGGGGCCTCGACCCGCGGCCGCGCGCTGCTACCTTCCCCGATCGCCGGGCACGAGTAGCTCAGTTGGTAGAGCACCGCGTTGCCAACGCGGTTGTCGCCGGTTCGAATCCGGTCTCGTGCTCCAACTTCTCGAAGGGCCGCCTGGCTGCGAAGCCGGCGGCCCTTCACGTCAGAAGGCGCCGCAGGGCAGATCCTCGAGGTGGCTGATCAGCAGCCCTGCCGAGGCGAGCACGTAGGCGGCGTCGCTGTTGTCGAAGGCGGCCTCGCCCGCTTCGACGATCGGGTCGATCAGCTCGGCGACGCCGACGATCTCTTCCTGCACGGTCATCGGAAACAGCGGCAGGTCGGCCGGGATCGCGAGGTCGAGAAGACCCTGGAGCCCGACCGCGTCGGCGTAGGTGGGCAGCGCGAGCGGCGCCACGAAGGCGGGCGGCGCGGCGGCTTCCGTGAGCCCGATGGTGGTACGGAACGCCACCGCGCTCTGCTCGGCGAGCTTCTTCCAGTCGACGCGGGAAGGCTCGTCGCCGGCGGTGTGGTAGCAGCCGCTGCTGCCGTCGCCGAAGAACACGATCGGGACGCCCGCCGCGCCGAACGGGGCGTAGTCGCTGCGGCCCTGGCCGAAGACGTAGCTGAGGGGCGTCAGGTCGATCTGCTGGCGCCCGCCGGCGGCGTCCACGAGGTCGCGCAGCACGGCCCCCCCGGTCTCGCTCCCGATGGCGAAGGTGTTGCTCGCGAGCGAGGGGATCAGCGTCGCGCCGAGCAGGTCGAGGTTCACGTAGGCGACGATCTGCGCGAGCGGCACCACGGGGGACTCCTCGGCGTAGTATTCGGAGCCCTCGAGGCCGTCTTCCTCGGCGTCCCACAGCGCGATCAGCAGCGAGCGGCGCGGCGGCTCGGGTAGCTTCGCCACGGCCTTCGCAACCGCCAGCACGGCGGCCGTGCCGGCGGCGTTGTCCGTTGCGCCGTTGCAGATCAGGTCGTTCGGGTTCGGCCCGGGGTCGCATTCGCCCACGCCGAGATGGTCGTAGTGGGCGCCGAGCAGCACGTACTCCTCCGGCAGCTCGGCGCCGCGGATCACCGCCAGCAGGTTCGCGCCGGCGTCGCCGTCGCGCAAGAAGGGCTGCAGGTAGGGATCGCTGCCCGTGCCCAGCGGCTCGCTGATCTTCGCCAGCCGCTTCACCAGGTAGCGCTGGGCGAGGCGCGAGCCCTCGGTGTCGTTGTCGCGGCCCGCGAGCCTCTTCGAGGCCAGCTTCTTCACCGGGCCCTTCAGCCCGCGCGTGGCCTGCTTCGCGCCGACGTCGATCTGCGCGTCGGTGAGCGCCAGCGCCGGAGCGGCGGCGAACGAGAGGGTGGCGAGTGCGACGACGAGAGGACGGGGCTTCCAGCGCATGCCGGAGTTTGCGCGGGGAGCGGCGGCGTGTCCAGCGGGCGATCGAGCCCTCGGCTACGCCGCCGCCGCCCGCAGCTCCTCCGGCAAGCCCGCGCCCATCAGGTCGACGAAGTTGTCGCAGTAGAAGCGCTGCCTGGCGCGCTCCGAGACGCCCGCGAGGCTCGCCTCGAAGCGCCGCAGCGGGTTGCGGCCGCCCTCGACGTGGGGGTAGTCGGAGCTGAACAGGCACACCTCCTCGCCGGCGTTCTCCACGATCCAGCCGACGGGCTCGGCGGGGTAGGGCGTCACGCGCACCGAGCGTCGCACGAACTCGCTCGGGCGCAGGCTGAGACGCTGCAGGCGCTCTTCGTTCTTGCGGAACGCCTCGAAGGCCGAGTCGAGGGTGCGCATCCAGCCCGGCACCCACGACGCGCCCTGCTCGATCACGCCGAGCTTCAGCCGCGGGAAGCGGTCGAGCACGCCGTCGAGGATCAGCGTCGCGATCGTCTGCATGGGCGGGTAGGGGATCGCCATGTAGTCGATCGAGCGGAAGTTCTCCGCCCCGCCGTGGAAGTCGGGCACCGGCGGCAGGCCGTTCTCGAAGTAGCTCGGGTGGAGGAGCTGGCCGCCGCCCCCCACGTGGAGCACCACCGGCACGCCCGCTTCCTCGGCCTGGGCCCACACCGGGTCGAGGCCGACGTGGCTCGGCGAGTGGGTGAGCGGGCACGCCGACGGCACCATCAACGCCTTGCAGCCGAGTTCGAGGGCCTCGCGCGCCATCGCCTTCGAGCGCGCGAAATCGGCGAGGGGCAGGTAGCCGACGCCGAGCAGGCGCCGGTCGACGGAGCAGAAGTCCGCGATGGCCCGGTTGTGCGCGCGCGCCAGCCCGTAGCCGAAGTCGAGGTCGTCGCCCTGCTCGGAGCGCAGCAGGTACTTGTTCAGGAAGGTGTTGAAGACGAGCTGGCTCGCGAAGCCCAGCAGGTCGAGGGCGCGCGGGCGGTCCTCGCGCACGAACGAGCCGGTCGCCCGCCAGTTCTTGCGGAGCATGATCTCGTCGGCCTCGCGCGCCCGGTAGTCGGGCTCGCCGTGCTTGCGGCGCAGCTCGTCGATGAAGCTCTCCTCGCCCGGCTTCACGGTCGCGACGTAGAGCGGCCGCATGCGCTCCCGCACGGCCGGATCCGCGTACGGCACCAGCCAGTCCGGCGTCTCCATCACGTGGGAATCGGCGTCGTGGAAGACGCGGCCTTGGGCGTAGGGCACGGCGGGATCCTCCCTGCTCCCTGAGAACGTAGACCCCCTGTGAAGCCGTTCACAGCGGGCCTGCGGGCGGCCGGCGACCTTTCCCCTCGGTTACCGGGGAGGCGACGGAGCATCCCCAAGGACGGAGGCGAATCGGCGATGCGGGCGCTCCTGGCGATCCTTCTCTATGGCGTGGCGGCGGTCGGCGGCCTCGCGGCCGGCTACTACGCGACGGCCCCCGGCAGCCTCCGGGACCGCGCCCAGGCGCGTGAGGAGCAGCGCGTCTACGAGAAGCGACTGCGCGCGGAGTTCGAGGAGATGGAGGCGGCGGCCGCATTCCTCGGCGACCTGGAGCGCCGCAGCGCCGAGGGCGGCGCCCAGCCGGCCTCCGCGGGCTTCTAGCGGGGATCTTCCCCCGAGAGGTAGGCCGCCCGCAGCAGGTCCGTCTCGGTCACGAGACCGACGGGCACGCCGTCGCTCCCCACCACCGGCAGGCAGCCGATCTGATGGCGGATCAGGAGGCGTGCGGCCTCCTCCAGAGAGGTGCCCGGGTCCACCGTCACCACCTCCCTCGTCATGGCTTCCGAGACGTCCACCGACTTCAGGAAGCTGCGCCGATCCTGCGGGTCGAAGTCGAGGGTGCGGGACAGCGAGTGGGCGAGCAGGTCGCGCTGGGAGACGATCCCCGCCAGGCGGCCCTGCTGCAGCACGGGGAGGTGCCGGATGCGGCCCAGGCGCATCACGTCCTCGGCGAAGTCCAGGCGGTCGCCTTCCTGGAGGGACACGAAGTCCTTGCGCATGATGTCGGCGACGCTGCGGGGCTTGGTCATCTGGCTCTCCCTCGTTTGATTGTCGCACACCCGCCGCAGCCCGCCGGCGCCGCCGCAGCGGGGGCACGGAATCTGCTAAAGGATCTGCCCATGCGAGTGCTCGACCTGTGTACCCGGAAGGTGGAGGTCGCCTCGCCGCGCGACCTCGTCGCCGATGCTGCGCGCCGCATGGCCGAGCGCGGCGTGGGGACGCTGGTGGTGGTGGACGAGCTGCGGCGGCCCCTCGGCATCGTCACGGACCGAGATCTCGTGAAGCGCTGCATCGCGCGGCCCCGCGACCCGGGCCGTACGGAGCTCGCCGCCGTGATGAGCGGACCGGTGGTGTGGGTGCGCGAGGACGCGAGCATCGAGAGCGTACTCGAGGAGATGGCCCGTCTGCGCATCCGCCGGCTGGCCGTGGTCGACCCGAAGGACCGCCTCACCGGGCTCGTCTCCCTCGACGACGCGCTCTCCAGCGAGCTGGCCGAGGACAGCCCGATCGGTCGCGCCGTGCGTTCTACGATGCACGACGCCGACGGGGACTAGATCCCGATCCGCGCCAGGGCGTTGGCCACGGCGCCGATCGCCTCCGCCATGCTCGGATGGGCCGCGTCGAAGCGCAGCATCAGCTCGCGCAGCCGCTCCACCAGCGGATGGTCCGCCTCCTCTCCGGCATCGATGCGGGCGCGGATCTCCTGCATCGCAGCCCTCAGCTCCTCGCGGAGCGCGGGGTCGAGGCGGTCCGTGCCGGCGAGCTGCTGCTGCAGCTCGAGCAGCGTGTCGTGGAGGCTGCGCGTGCGCTCGGGGGACACGTGGGGCTAGAGCAGCGTCTTCAGGTGGCGGTAGCCGTCCCGGATCTGCTGGGCGAGGAGCTTCGCGGCCTCGCCGATCTCGCCCAGGTCGCCGCGGGTCTCGCGGCGCAGCATATCGAGCTTGCCCTCGAGGTTCTGCCAATGCCGCTCGACGCCCTCGAAGGCCTCCTTGGCGTCTGCCTTCGCGAGATGGAGCTGCACCTTCGCTTCGTCGCGGAGCTGTCGCAGCCCCTGGATCTCCTTGGTGAGCCAGTCGGGAACCTCCGCCATCGATCGACCTCCTCCTCGAGCCAGCGATCTCGGAAGGCCCAGAATAGCAGGATCCGTGCCAGTGGCCGTAGCAGCTCCCGCCCCGCTCGGTCCTGGCACGGGCGATGCACACGCAGCGCCCATGCGGGAACGCAGGATCGTCGGCGAGCTGATGAGGCGCCGCTACATCGAGCTGCACCCCGTCGACAGCCTGCTCGACGCGGAGCGGCTGATGCGCATGGCGCGCGTGCGGCTGCTGCCGGTGGTCGAGGATGGCTCGCTGGCGGGAACGCTCTCGCATCGTCGTCTGCTGACGTCGTCCCTCGCGACGGGCAAGGCAGGGCCGTCGGTCTCCTGCGCGCGCTGGCTGCGCGAGGGGCGCGTCGACGCGCTGATGGATCGCCACCCGCCGGTCGTCACGCCCGAGACCGCCCTGCGCGAGGCCGTCGAGCTGCTGCTCGAGCTCGCCGATGGCTGCCTCCCGGTGGTGCACGGAGACGGCGCCGAGCCGCCCTCGCTGGTCGGCATCCTCACCGAGCGGGACCTGCTGCGTGCGGCCTACGAGCCCGCTGCGCGTTCCTGAGGGCCGAGGGACCGGGGAGCCGCGCCTCAGGGTGTCCCGATCTGGCGAGGCTTTCGGCAACACCGCCGCACGAGCGGCGTGCGCAGGAGCCGCTCCCGGTGGCACGGGAGTTGCGATTCCAGGGGTTGCCGCGCGCCCGCGGCTCGAGAGGCGAGGACCATGACGACCGACTTCCTCAAGGGCTACGACATCCAGTACTGGCTCGAGTCCTGTCCCCAGGGCTACCTGATGGACACGGAGTACGGTCACCAGTCCGGCGAGCGCGAGCCCGACGTCATGCTGCGCGATCCGGTGCTGCGCGAGCAGGCGGTGCGCACCACGGTGCAGCTCATCCTGGGCGAGCGCTGCGCGCTGGCGGCGTCTTCCGGCCTCATCAACGCCGCGCCGGACGAGGCCAGCAAGCGCTTCCTCGCCACCCAGACCCTCGACGAGGCGCGCCACGTCGAGGTCTTCACCCACCGGCTCCTCGACCTCGGCATCAAGGCGAACGAGCTGGAGGACGTGCTCAAGAACTTCGCGAACCCGCACCTGGTGCGCTTCGCGGAGACGCTGCTCGAGGTGGTCGACCGCAAGGACTTCGTGGCCGGGGTGGTCGGCCAGAACCTGATCCTCGAGGGCATGGCCTTCCACGTCTTCGAGATGATGCACGCCGGCAACCAGCAGGCGAACCCCAAGTTCGCCCACACCCTCGCCGGCACCATCGCCGACGAGCGGCGTCACGTCGGCTTCGGGGAGAACCGGATCGGCGCGCTGATCCGCGAGCACCCCGAGCGCAAGGCGGACGTCGAGCGGCTGCAGCGCGAGATGTCCTACCACATGCTGGCCACCTTCGGTGCCGCGTTCCGCGAGGGCCCGTCGCCCCAGGAAATGGCGGAGCGCCTGGCCAAGGCCGGGGTCGAGGCGAAGGGCGGTCAGGACTGGCACGGTGTCCGGCTCGGCGAGGCGACTCCGGAGGAGCTCGAGCACGTGCTCGGGGACACCATCCTGAAGGAGTTCAAGAAGCGCCTCCAGCGGGTCGGCGTGGAGTACCAGACGCCGCTGCTCCCCGTCTAGCCATGGGCGAGGCGATCGAGGACGTCCACCAGCTCGACCCCCAGGTGTTCTGGGAGCACGCGCGGTCCTTCGAGTTCTGGTTCGGCGCGGTGCAGGGATACCTCGAGGGGTCGAGCTTCGGGCGCCATCCCGAGGTGCCCGAGAAGGTGCGGGAGGCGGCCGAGCGCGACCGCCTCGTGACGGTGCTCTCCAACTACTGCGTCGGAGAGACGATCGCCCTGGAGGGCGCCGGCGCGCTGATCCGCGCCGCACCCAGCCGGGCGGCGAAGGTGTTCCTCTCGACCCAGACGGTCGACGAAGGCCGCCACCTCGAGGTGCTCGTCCACCGCATGCTCGAGCTCGGCGTCACGGACCCCGAGGCCGAGATCGCGCGCCGCGCGAGCCCGAGCCTGCGCGAGTTCCACCGCCGTCACGGGGAGCTCGTGCGCAGCGAAGATTGGGACGCCGCGCTCTTCGCGCAGAACGTGATCCTCGAGGAGATGGAGTTCGCGGTGTTCCACCGCCACGCCCAGCTTGCGGACCCGCGCACGCGCGAGGTGCTGCTCGGGATCGTCAAGGACGAGCGGCGCCACATCGGCTTCGGCGAGAACGAGCTCGGCCGCCGGCTGAAGGTGGCTCCCGAGGTGCGCCGCCGGCTCGCCGCCGTGCGCGGCGAGCTCGATCCGCTGATCCTCGCCACCTTCCGCGAGGCGATCGCGGAGATCGGCGGCCCGGCGGCGGAGCGCGAGGACCTCTCGAAGAGCTACCTGCAAGCCGTGGCTCGGCTGGGCGTTAGTTGAGCGCCGGCGATCCGGTCCCCAAACCGGCGCCCGAGGAGCGTCCGCGCCAGCGCTTCGAGCTCGACGACCGCGGCTTCGACGAGGTGCCGAAGAAGTACCGGAAGTTCTACCGCCGCCTCGAGGGCCCGAACGATGTGCTCGGCCCGAACGAGGTGATCTGTCCGGTCTGCAAGGTGGTGGTCCGCTCGCCCCGCGAGCTCCGGCCCGGCGACCGCATCTACTGCATGGCCTGCCTGACCCGCCTGCGCGTGCTCGAGGCCGAAGGCAAGCTCGAGGCCCAGCCCGAGTACTGAACGGGGACGGTCTTGAGTTGTTAAGAAACCATCCCCGTGGGTGGATCTACTTAACTACTTAAGACCGTCCCCGCTCTCGCGTTCGGGGACGGAGTCGTCGTCGAGGAAGTGGCGCTCCGCCGGCTCGTCCCAGTCGTCGAAGGCGCCGGTGTTCACCGCGTGGATCACCACGGCGAGCAGGGACGCCGCGAGCAGCAGCGATACGGGCACGGTGACGAGCAGGAAGCTCACGGCTCGGGCGTCCAGCGCAGCAGGCGGATGGCGTTGCCCGTGACGGCGAGAGAGGAGAGGCTCATCGCGATCGCGGCGTGGAGCGGCTCCAGGACCCCGAAGACGGCCAGGGGCACGGCGATCGCGTTGTAGGCGAGCGCCAGGGCCAGGTTCTCGCGGATGCGGCGCAGCGTGGCGCGCGAGAGCTGCACGAGGTCGGCGAGGGCGCCGAGGCGCGGGGAGCGGATCACGACGTCGGCGGCGTGGAGCGAGACGTCGGCGCCGCGCGCCATCGCGACGCCCACGTCGGCGGCGGCGAGGGCGGCCGCGTCGTTGAGGCCGTCGCCCGCCACGAGCACGCAGCGGCCGGCGGCGCGCGCGGCGGCGACCGCGGCGACCTTGTGCTCGGGAAGCGCGGCGCCGCGCATCTCGTCGATGCCCGCGGCCGCAGCGGCGAGCTGCACGGCCCGCTCGTGGTCGCCGCTCAGCAGCGAGACGCGGATGCCGAGCGCCCCGAGCCGCGCCACCGCCTCCCGGGCGTCGCTCCGCAGCGCGTCGGCCACGCCGACCACGCCCAGCACGACGCCCGCCTTCGCGACCCACGCGAGCGAGAGGCCGAGCTCCGCGAGCTTCGCGCCCTGCTCCTCGAGCGCTCGCTCCACGTTCACGCCGTGCTCGGCGAGCAGCGCCCGCGTGCCGACCAGCACGCGCTCGGCGGGCGCGCCCGCTTCGACGCCGAGACCGGCGCGCGTGAGACGCGGCTCGAGGGGGGGAAGAGCCGCGAGCCCGCGCGCGCCGGCCTCGGCGCACAGCGCCTCGGCGAGCGGGTGGTTGGATGCAGCTTCGGCGCCGGCGGCGACGGCGAGGACCTGTGCGGCGTCGACGCCGGCTGCGCTCGCGACCGCGCGAACGGCGAAGCGCGCCTCGCTGAGGGTGCCCGTCTTGTCGAGGATCGCGGCGTCGACGCCCGCGCAGCGCTCGAGGGCGTCGCCGCGCTTCACCAGGATGCCGAGGGCCGCGGCGCGCCCGAGGGCCGCGGTCACCGCGGCGGGGGTCGCGAGGCCGAGGGCGCAGGGGCAGGCCACGATCAGCACGGCCGAGGCGCGCAGTCCGATCTCGAGGGAGTCGGCGCCCGCCAGCGCCCATCCCACGGCCGTCGCGAGAGCGACGACTACCACCGCGGGAGCGAACCGCGAGGCGATGCGGTCGGCGAGACGCTGGATCGCGGGCTTCTCCGCCGCGGCGCGCTCCAGCAGGGCGCCGAGGCGCGCGAGGGTCCCTTCGCCGAGCGCGGCGCGGACTTCGATCTCGAGCTCTGCGACGAGGTTGCGGGTGCCGCCGGTCACGAGATCGCCGGGCCGCCGGAAGACCGGCAGCGACTCGCCCGAGAGCAGCGCCTCGTCGACCTCGCTCTCGCCACTCGTCACGCGGCCGTCGGCCGGCACCGCTTCGCCGGCCGGCACCACGGCGACGTCCCCCGGCCGGAGCTCCCGCGCGTCGACGACGACGAGGCCTCCGCCGCGGCGCAGCCAGGCCTTGGCGGGGCGCAGCGCCGCGAGCCGCTCCACCGCGCCCGAGGCGCGCGCCCGCGCGCGCCGCTCGACGGTGCGCCCGAGCAGGATCAGGAAGACGATCATGGCGGCCGAGTCGACGTAGAGGTGGCGCGTCTCGGCGAGGGTGCCGGCGATGCTGACCAGGAAGGCGGTCGTCGCCCCCAGCACGACGGGGACGTCCATGGTGAGCTCGCGCCGCCGGACGCCCGCCAGCGCGCCGCGCCAGAAGGGCGCCGCGCACCAGGTGACGGCCGGCAGGGAGAGGGCCACCACCAGCCAGCGCAGCGCGCGGCGGGTCGTATCGTCGAGATCGCTGTAGCTCCCGATGTAGAGCGCCACCGAGAGCAGCATCACGTTCGCGGCGAGGAAGCCCGCGACCAGCACCCGCACCAGCGCCTCGCGCGCGCTCCGCTCCGCCGGCCGGTCGAGGGCCGCGGGGTCGTAGGGCACGGCCTCGTAACCGAGCGCGGCGACCTCGGCGACCAGCCGCTCGGCGTCCGTGAGGCTCGGGTCGAAGCGCACCAGCGCGCGCTGGGTGGTCAGCTGGACGCTCGCATCGGCCACCCCCGGCAGTGCGCCGAGCGCCTGCTCCACGCGCCGCACGCAGCCCCCGCAGCGGAGGCCCTCGAGGAACAGGCCGAGCTCAGCGCTGGGCGCCGCCATGGGCCCCTCCGCCGGCGCCCGGCGCCAGGAAGCGCACGGCGCGCCGCACGCGGCCCCCGCCTTCGCCGCGGCGGTCGAGGACGAAGGTGAGCGGCGCGCTGCCGCCCTCGGGCTCGCTCGCCGCCAGCACGAAGACGCGCGTCTCGAGGGCGCTCGTGGCGGGCACCCGAACCGGGTTCACGCCCGCCACTAGCTCGAAGCCCGGCTCCGCCAGGCCGAGCGCGAACTCGCGCTCCACGCGGTCGCGGTTCTCGATGCGCAGGGTGAAGGCGTTGCCCACGCGGCCGTCGGCGGCGCGGCTGGTCAGCAGGTCGCGGTTGTGGGCGACGGTGAGCTCCATCGGCAGGCGCCGGGCGGCCAGCACGACGAAGGCCACCGCCACGGCCGCCAGCAGGGCGCCGTAGAGCGCCACGCGCGGCCGCAGCAGGCGGACGGCTCGCTCCCCGGTGGCGGCCACCAGGGAGCTGTAGCCGATCAGGTTCGGGGCCCGGCCGAGCTTCTGCATCACGCCGTTGCAGGCGTCGATGCACTGGGTGCAGGCGATGCACTCGAGCTGGAGCCCGCGGCGGATGTCGATGCCGGTCGGGCAGACGGCGACGCACAGGCCGCAGTCGACGCAGTCGCCGGCCGCCCGGCCGCGCTTGCCGCGGGGCTCGCCGCGCGCCGCGTCGTAGCCGACGACCAGCGTGTCGCGGTCGAAGAGCACGCTCTGCAGGCGCGCGTAGGGGCACAGGTACTTGCAGAAGGTCTGGCGCAGGAACACGAAGTCGAGGTAGGAGAGCGCGGTCGCCACGGCCAGGAAGCCCAGCGACGGCCCCGTGAAGCGCCCGGCGGCGAGGGCCGGCAGCAGCTCGTAGGGCGAGCGGAAGTAGCCCACCAGGTGGAAGCCGATCACCGCGCTGGCGAGCAGCAGCACGAGGTGGGTCGCCGCGCGGCGCCAGGCGGCGACGCGCTTCGGGCGATCGCGGCCGCGCCAGCCCTCGATGCGCCGCGCGATCGCGGCGAAGACGTCGGTGAACACCGTCTGGGGGCACGCCCAGCCGCACCAGACGCGCCCGAAGAGGGCCGTGAAGAAGAACAGCCCGAGGGCCAGGCCCGCGACGATCAGCCACAGGAAGTAGAGCTCCTGGGGGAAGATCACCAGGCCGAACACGTGGAACTTCCGCGCCGGCACGTCGAGCAGCACCAGCGGCTCGCCTGCGATGCGGATCCACGGGATCGCGAACAGCACGGCGATCAGCAGCGCGTCGGCGCCCCAGCGGAGCTTGCGGAAGCGGCCGTCGACGGTCCGGGCGCCGAACATCGTTTCACCCGCCGCCGGGGGGCTTGTAGTCGGGCGCCCCGACGCCCGGCTCCGCGGAGCGCGGCAGCGTCTCGATGTAGGCGAGCACCTTCCAGATCTTGTCGGCGCCGAGCTGCGCGCCCCAGGGCGGCATGCCGGCGGGCCGACCCTCGGACACGGTCTGGAACAGCGCGGCATCTTCGTGGCCGTACTTCCAATAGGGATCGACGAGGCTCGGGCCCACCAGGCCGCGCCCGTCGGCGAGGTGACAGGCGAGGCAGATGGTCTCGAACACCTGCTTGCCCTCCGCGACCGCGGCGGCGTCGCCGTGGAAGGGGTTCTCGGTGGGCGGCGGCGGCGCCGCGGCCCGCAGGGCCGCGAGGCGCTCCGCGCGGCGGCCGACCTCCGCGTCGTACTGGCCCACCTGCGACCAACCCGAGAAGTTGTAGTAGAGGATGTAGAGCACGCCGAACACCAGGGCGCCGTAGAAGCCCACGTTGAACCAGAGCGGGATCGGGTTGTCGTGCTCGCCGATCCCGTCGCGCGGCGCGACCTCCGCGCGCTCGAGCTCGGCGACCTCGCGCTGCTCGTTGCTCATCGCCGCTCCTCCGCGGGAAGATCCTCGTCGCTCAACATGCGCCGGGCCGGCGCTTCGAGCCGCTCCTTGCGCGACGCCGCGAACAGCCACAGGCCGATCGCCACCAGCGCACCGGCGAGCAGCGCCAGCCGGGCCAGCTTGTAGAGGCCGATCCACTCCATCGCTCAGCGTCCTCCCGCGCCGGCGGCGCCCGCCTCGGCGTTCTTCCAGGCGCGCCCGAGGCTCTGGAGATACGCGATCATTGCGATCGCCTCGCTGCGCGCCTCCTCCGAGCCGAGGTCGATCCCCTCGGCGCGCAGGTTCGCGGCGACGCGCTCGGCCTCGGCCAGCGCGTCGCGCTCGGCGCCCGCGACCTCCGCTTCGGTGTAGGGGTGCCCGAGGCTGCGGAGCGCGGCCAGCCGGCGCGAGGTGAGCGAGGTGTCGAGGGGCGTGCGCTGCAGGAACGCGAAGCTCGGCATGTTGGAGCGCGGCTCCAGGGCGCGCGGGTCCTCGAGGTGGCGCCAGTGCCAGGAGTCCGGGTACTTGCCGCCCACCCGGGCGAGGTCCGGTCCGGTACGCCGCGAGCCCCACAGGAAGGGCCGATCGTAGGCGCCCTCGCCGGCGACGGTGTAGTGGCCGTAGCGCTCGGTTTCGGCGGCGAGCGGCCGGATCATCTGGCTGTGGCAGACGTTGCAGCCCTCGCGGATGTAGAGGTCGCGCCCTTCGAGCTCGAGGGCGCTGTAGGGCCGCATGCCCGGCAGCGGCTCCATGGTGCCCTGCAGGAAGAAGGGCGGCACCAGCAGCACCAGGCCGCCGACGATCACCGCCAGGAAGGTGAGCAGCGTGAAGCGGAGCGAGCGCGCCTCGAGCGGGCGGTGCCATTCGTACGCCACGGCTAGCGCCCTCCCGCCGCCACCGGCATCGCCAGCGCGCCCGGCTCCGGCGCCGGCAGCTCGGCGCTGCCCTGCCGGATGGTGCGCGCGACGTTGTAGAGCATCACGAAGACGCCCGAGAGGAAGACCGCTCCGCCCGCGGCGCGGATCACGTCGTAGATGCGGATCGCAGCCACCGTCTCGATGAACGTGTAGCTGAGCGTCCCGTCGGGCTCGAACGCCCGCCACATCAGGCCCTGGGTCACGCCGGAGATCCACATCGGCGTGACGTAGAGCAGCAGGCCGAGCGTCGCGATCCAGAAGTGCGCCTCGGCGAGGCGCACGCTGTAGAGCGAGGTGTGCCAGAGGCGCGGCACCAGGTAGTAGAGCGTCGCGAAGCAGGTGAGGGCGACCCAGCCGAGGGCGCCGGAGTGCACGTGGCCGATCGTCCAGTTGGTGTAGTGGGAGAGCGAGTTCACGCTCTTCAGAGCCATCATCGGCCCCTCGAAGGTGCTCATCCCGTAGAAGGTGAGGCCGACCACGAACATCTTGAGCAGCGGATCCGTGCGCAGCCGGTCCCAGGCTCCGCGCAGGGTGAGCAGCCCGTTCAGCATGCCGCCCCAGGAGGGCAGGATCAGCATGATCGAGAACGCCGCGCCGAAGGTCTGCGCCCAGTCGGGAAGCGGCGAGTAGATCAGGTGATGGGGCCCGGCCCAGATGTAGATGAAGATCAGCGACCAGAAGTGGAGGATGGAGAGCCGGTGCGAGAAGATCGGCCGCTCGGCCTGCTTGGGGAGGAAGTAGTACATCAGGCCGAGGATCGGCGTCGTGAGCAGGAAGCCGACGGCGTTGTGCCCGTACCACCACTGGATGTTGGCGTCGTGGACGCCCGCGTAGACCGAGTAGGACTTCCACCACGAGACGGGCAGCTCGAGGTTGTTCACGATGTGCAGCATGGCGATGGTCAGGATGGTCGCCACCCAGAACCAGATCGCGGCATAGAGGCTTCGCTCGCGGCGGCGCGCGAGGGTGCCGAACACGTTCACCGCGTACGCGACCCAGACGACGGTGAGCGCGATGTCGAGGGGCCACTCGAGCTCCGCGTACTCCTTGGAGGAGGTCTTGCCCGCCAGCAGCGAGAGCGCCGCGGCCACGATGATCGCGTTCCAGCCCCACAGGTTCAGGCGCGAGAGGGTGTCCGAGAACATGCGCACGCGGCACAGCCGCTGGATGCCGTAGTAGCTGCCGGCGAACACGGTGCCGAGGGTGAAGCCGAAGATCACGGCGTTGGTGTGCACCGGGCGGATGCGGCCGAAGTGCAGGTAGGGGGGAAGGTTCAGCTCGGGCCAGGCCAGCTGCAGCGCCGCCAGCAGCCCCACGCTCATGCCGACCGCGCCCCAGAGCAACGCGGACAGCGCGAAGCCCCGCACCACCGCCATGTCGTACTGGACCGGCACCGCCCGCTCTTCCACGCGACCTCCCCCCGGCTCCGGGCCGGCGGCGGAAAGGAGTTGCACGCGGAATGCCACCCGCCGGAGCGCGTTCGGGCCGCTCCGACGGGACGGGTTGAGTCGCTGCGCCTCGCGGACGACCCTGACTGGGGCGTTGCGCCCCACCGACCCTCAGTACCGGAGCTTCACGTCGGACCCGGCCGGCAGGTGGATGGTCTTCGGCTCGAGGTAGGCGCGCAGGCCTTCGGGCCCGAGCTCGCGGCCGATCCCCGACTGCTTGAAGCCGCCGAAGGGCGCCGAGAACTCCATGCCGAAGCCGTTCACCCCGTAGTTGCCGGTGCGCACCCGGCGCGCCACGCCGAGCCCGCGCTCGAGGCTCGCGCTCCAGACCGAGCCCGAGAGGCCGTAGTCCGAGTCGTTGGCGATGCGCACGGCCTCCTCGTCGCCGTCGTAGGCGATCAGCGACAGCACCGGCCCGAAGATCTCCTCGCGCGCGATCGTCATCTGGTTCTTCACGTCGGCGAAGAGCGTCGGCTCGACGAACCAGCCCTTCGCGAGGCCGGCCGGCCGCCCGCCGCCCACGACCACCCGCGCGCCCTCCCGGCGGCCCGCCTCGAGGTAGCCCTCGACGCGGGCTCGCTGGCGCTCGGCCACCAGCGGGCCGATCGCCGTGGTCGGGTCCATCGGGTCGCCGACCTTCAGCGCCGCGAAGGCGGCGGCGAAGGCATCCACGACCTCCGCATAGCGGCTGCGCGGCGCCAGGATCCGGGTCTGCGCCACGCAGGCCTGGCCGTTGTTCATGATGCAGGCGGGAAGGAGGGTGGGGAGCGCGGCGGCGAGGTCGACGTCGTCGAGCAGGATCGCGGCCGACTTGCCGCCGAGCTCGAGCGTCACGCGCCGCAGCCGGGCCCCGCAGAGCGCCGCGATCTGCTTGCCGGCCGCGGTGCTGCCGGTGAAAGCGACCTTGTCGATGCCGTCGTGGGTGACGAGGTACTCGCCCACCTCGCGGCCCGCCGGCAGGATGCTCACCACCCCCTTCGGGATGCCCGCTTCTTCGAGGGCGGCGGCGAGCAGGTAGGAGTCGAGGGGCGTCTCGGGCGCGGGCTTCAGCACGATCGTCGAGCCGGAGGCCAGCGCCGGGGCGAGCTTCAGCATGGTGACGAAGAGCGGCACGTTCCAGGGCACGATGCCCGCCACCACGCCGACGGGCTCCTGGCGCACGATCGCCGGCCCGAGCATGCCGGGCCTCACCTCTTCGAAGGGGTACTCGCGCGCGAGCTTCGCGTAGTAGGCGAGCACCAGGTTCGCCGCGAGCACCTGACCCATGTGGGAGAACGTGATGGGGCTGCCCATCTCGGCGGTGATCGTGGTGGCGAGGTCGCCTGCGCGGCTCTGGAGCGCGCCCTGCAGCTTGCCCATCAGGTCGGCGCGCTCCGAGGCCGAGAGGCGCGGCCAGGGCCCTTCGTCGAAGGCCGCGCGAGCCGCGGCGACGGCGCGGTCGACGTCGGCCTCCCGCGCCTCGGGGACGCGCCCAACGGGCTCCTCGGTGAAGGGAGAGATCACGTCGATGTGCGCGGCGCTGGAAGGCTTCTGCCACTCGCCGCCGATGAAGAGCCGGTCCTGGGTCTGCAACGTCACCTCCGCTTCGGGACCGCGGAATATGGCCCAGATCGGGAGGCGGTGTCATCCTGGGGAGATGACGATCCCTCGCGTCGCGCTGCTCGCGATCGCCTGTTGCGCCGGCTTTGCCGCGCCGGCGCGGGCCGAGGAGCCCGCGCAGCCGGCCCCCCCGTGGATCGCCGGCGATCGGCTCGAGGCCTTCGAGCTCGCCGACCAGCACGGCGAGCCCGGCCGCGTCGACGCGGGCGTCCGCCTGCTGCTCTTCGCCGCCGACATGGACGCCGGCGCGCTCGTGCGCGACGCCCTCGAGGCGGACCCGTCGCTCCAGGACCTCGCCGCCCGCAGCGCGGTGTTCGTCTCCGACATCCACCGCATGCCGGCGCTCGTGACGCGCCTCTTCGCGCTCCCCTCGATGCGGCGCCGCCCCTACCGCATGCTCCTCGACCGCGGGCCGGGCCCCACTGTGCGCATCCCGCGCGAGCCGGGGAAGGTGACGCTCCTCGAGCTCGACGCCCTCGCGATCCGCGCGATCTCGTTCCTCGATTCGCCGGACGCCGTGGCGCAGGCGCTGCGCGCAGCGGGCGCGGCGGAGCGCCGCACCGAGTAGGGTCGCGCGGAGCGCGGGGGTCCGCCCCGCGACCAGGAAGCGCTCGCCGTCCGTCGGTGGAATCGAGACGCGGAGGGGGTGTCGCTCGGCGGAGGGCGGCGCCGAGCAGCGCGGTGCAACGACGGGATGGCGCGCTCGGGCGGGCTGCGGGATCGCCGGAGGCGATTGAGGTGAGGAGGCGCATCGGGCATCGTGGCGAACGCGAAGCCGGGCGGGCCGTCGCGAGACTGCAACGTGGTGGTGAACGCTTGGCATCGGCGGGCGACCCGTCGTGGCAACACACATCGGGGCGGACGCGCGACCGCGGGCGGGGCGAGACAGCGTTTTTATGATCATTGTTCAGCATGTTACTTAACAGCGTTCGTACACCGCGCTAATCTAGCTGGCGATGAAGCGGATGAAGCAGGGTGAGCTGCCGCTCTGGCGAGGGAAGTGGGGTGGCTGGCGACCGGGTGCGGGGCGCAAGCCCGGGCCCAACCCGCCCGTTCCCCACAAGTCGCGCGGCCCGTTCCCCGCTTCGCATCCCTGCCTGGTCACCCTCAAGGCGCTGGACGGGGTGAGCTCGCTGCGGACGCGGGACGTCGTCCGCGAGGTCGAAGGAAGCTTCCGCCGCGGGGGCGAACGCGGGGAGTTCAGGCTGGTCCACTACTCGCTCCAGGGCGACCACCTGCATGCGATCGTCGAGGCGGAGGGGCCGGAGGCGCTCGGGCGGGGGATGAAGTCGCTGGCGGCGCGCTTCGCGCGGGCGGTGAACCGGGCGCTGCGGCGCAGCGGGCCCGTGCTGCGCGAGCGCTACCACCTGCGGGTGCTGCGTACCCCCACGCAGGTGCGGAATGCGCTGCGGTACGTGCTGCTGAACGCCCGGCGGCACTGGGCGAAGCGGCGGGGGAGCAAGGTGCTGCCTGGGCCCGTGCGGCTCGATCCGGCGTCGTCGGCGCGCTGGTTCCGCGGCTGGCGGAGCGGGAGCCTGGGGGCGAAGGAGGCGGCGCGGGCGGCGGATGCGCCCGCGGTGCGGGCGCCGCGGACGTGGCTGCTCGCGGTGGGCTGGCGGCGGCTCGGGCTGCTCGATCCAGCGGACGTGCCCGGCTAGCGAGACGATCGAGTGGACGCGGATGCGAAGGTCTCCTCTCGAGACGCGGCGCGGCCCCCTCGCCGCACAGATCGCGAGGGTTTCCGAAGCGCGCCCGGAACTGCTCGGCCAACCGTTCGCCGCCCGTCCAACCGCTCGAGCGACCGCTCGCCCAACCGCCCGCGCGCCGTGCGTTCGCTGGCGCGGCTCGATGGGACTCCCGCCTCTTCGCCGTAATCGCCTCCGGCGACCCCGGACTCCCAGCGTTGCGCGCCGATCCGTCGTGCCCGACGGCTCCTGGCCCGCCGACCTCGCACCCCCATCCGTGCGCGCCGCTCGTCGTGCCCCGGCGCCTCGTGTCCCGCCTCGGGCGCCCTCGCGGCGGTAGGCAACGCGCTGTGCACCCGCGAGCTCGGCGCGCAGGGGGGTGTCGAGGCTAGGGCTTGACGTCGCTCTCCACCTGGATCGTCTGCAGGTAGTCGACGAGGAGATCGATGAGGCCGCGGGCCACTTCCTCTCCCTGGGCGTCCTCGGCGATCGGCTCGGCGAGGCGCCGGCCCCAGATGGGCATGTCGCGCGAGCCGTG
>Ga0209706_10000264_pt1 | contig 29037 bp, 24 predicted proteins | sample PPLLaktember2015_6_FD_187263 | JGI IMG/M metagenome (GOLD analysis project Ga0209706, IMG submission 187263) | Freshwater sediment microbial communities from Prairie Pothole Lake near Jamestown, North Dakota, USA - PPLs Lake P8 Core (1) Depth... | ecosystem: Environmental > Aquatic > Freshwater...
TTCGCCGGGAACATCGGCATCGGCTTCGCCATCCCCTCGGACATCGCCAAGAAGGTCGTCGTCCAGCTCAAGGACAAGGGCCGGGTCGTCCGCGGCCGCCTCGGCGTTCAGATCCGGGACCTCACGGACGGCATGGCCCGGCAGTTCGGCCTCAAGTCCAAGGCCGGCGCCCTGGTCAACTCCGTCGAGCCCGACTCGCCCGCCGAGAAGGTCCAGATCAAGCAGTACGACGTCATCGTCCAGGTCAACGGCGAGCCGGTCAAGAACGGCGAGGACCTGCGCTTCAAGATCGCCGACATCCAGCCCGGCACCAAGGTCAACCTGGTCCTCGTCCGGGACGGCAAGGAGATGAAGGTCACGGCCACGGTCGACGAGCTCGAGCCCGAGCGCGAGCGAGGGGAGATCGCCAGCGCCGACAAGGACATCGGCGTTTCGGTCGTCGCCCTGTCGCCCAACTCGGCGCGCCGCTACGGCCTGCGGACGACCGAGGGACTGCTCATCACCGAGGTCCGGCAGGGCAGCGAGGCCGACCGCGAGCAGCTGGCCGCCGGGATGATCATCCTCGAAGCCAACCGCAAGAAGATGATCACCGTTCGCGATTTCGAGGACATCCTCAAGAAGACGGCCGGCGGCGACGAGGTCGTTCTGCTCGTCCGCCAGGAGACCGAAGGGAAACCGCAGGACTTCATCATCTCGGTCAAAGTCCGCTGATGAGGCCGGGCGGCGGGCGCCGCCCCCTCTATTCCGAGAAGTGCTCGAAGCCCCCCGGGCGCAGGGGCCTGCTCTTCTTGTCGATGCCCACCAGGCGGACCTTCCGGCCCGGCATGATCCGGCCGATCCGGGTCAGCCCGTGCCTTCGCGCCAGACCGTCGACGGCCGCCCGATGGGCCGGCCTGACCGTGAACAGGAGCTCGAAATCCTCCCCGCCGTTGAGCGCCAGGTCCAAGGGGTCCCGTCCGAAGTGCATCAACGCCTCCGAGACGGGGATCCGCGCGGCCTCGATCTCGGCGCCGACGCCGCTCTCGCGGCAGATGTGGGCCAGGTCGACCGAAAGGCCGTCCGAGAGATCGATCATGGCCGAGGCCAGCTTGCGCCGGGCCAGCAGGGCCCCCAGTTTCAGGCGCGGGGCCGGATCGAGGAAGGCCTTGACCAGCGGCCGGACAGGCTTGACGACGCCGCGGATCCCGCCCTTTTCGAGGAGCCGCAATCCGCCGGCGGCGTCGCCGAGCGTCCCAGAGACATAGATCGCGTCGCCGGCCCTCGCCCCTCCCCTTCTCACGGGGAACTTCGCCTCGCCCGTCACCGTGACGGCGATCATGATCTTCTCGGCCTGAGACAGGTCGCCTCCGACCAGGGCGACGCCCGCGTCCCGGGCGGCGCTCCGGAAGCCGGCCATGAACTGGCGGAGCCAGCCCTCGTCGGTATGCCCGGGCATGGCCATGCCCACGAGGGCGTGCAGCGGCCGGCCGCCCATCGCCGCGATGTCGCTGAGGTTGATGTTGAGGGCCTTGCGGCCGAGGAGCCGCGGCGGATGGTCGCCCGCCCGGAAATCCTCGTCCTCGACGAGGATATCGGTCGTGAGCAGGAGCTTCCCCGGGCCCCGGACGAGCGCGGCGTCGTCGCCGATACCGAGCAGGATATCGGCCCGCTTCTCGTCGAAGGTGCGCCGGATCCGTGAGATCACTCGGCGCTCGCCGAGGTACTTCAGCCTCATCGTCTCCCTTTCCCGGTCTTCTTCCCGGAGGCCTTGGCCGCGCGCTTGGCGGGCTCGGGCCCCAGGTGTCCGGCCATGGCCTCCTTGAAGACCTCCTTGACGTCCTCGACGTAGATGAACTCGATGTCGCGGAGGACCTTCTTCGGGATCTCGTAGAGGTCCTTCTTGTTCGCCGCCGGCATGATCATCTTCTTGACCCCGGCTCGCTGGGCCGCCAGGACCTTCTCCTTGATCCCGCCGACCGGCAGGACGTTGCCGCGCAGGGTGATCTCACCGGTCATGGCCACGTCCCACTTGACCTTGACGTTCGAGCAGACGGACAGGAAGGCCGTGGCGATGGTGACGCCGGCCGACGGGCCGTCCTTGGGGATGGCGCCCTCCGGGAAGTGGACGTGGAAATCGTTCTGGGAGAAGGTCTTGCTGTCGATGCCGAACTCGGCGGCGTGGGCCCGGGCGTAGCTCAGGGCCGCCTGGGCGGACTCCTTCATGACGTCGCCGAGCGACCCGGTCAGCTGCAGGTGCCCCTTGCCGGGCATCTTGGTCGCCTCGACGAAGAGGATCTCGCCGCCGACGGCCGTCCAGGCGACGCCGGTCGCGATCCCGACCTGGTCCTTCTTGAGGAGCTGGTCCTTGAAGACCTTGGGCGGGCCGAGGAGGCGCTCGATCGACTGGGCCGTGATGACGGTCTGACCCTTCTTGCCCTCGGCCACCTTGCGGGCCACCTTGCGGCAGACCGAGGCGATCTCGCGCTCGAGGTTGCGAACGCCCGCCTCCCGGGTATAGAGCGAGATGACCTTCTTGACCGCGCCGCTGGTGAATTCGATCAGCTTGGGCGATAGGGCGTTCTCGGCCACCTGCTTGGGGATGAGGTGGCGGACGGCGATCTGGAGCTTCTCCTCCTCCGTATAGCCCGGGAGCTCCAGCACTTCCATGCGGTCGCGGAAGGCCGGCTGGATGGGATCGAGCAGGTTGGCCGTGGTGATGAACATGACCTTCGACAGGTCGTACGGGACGCCGAGGTAATGGTCGCGGAACTGGTTGTTCTGCTCGGGGTCGAGGACCTCGAGCAGGGCCGACGAGGGGTCGCCCCGGAAATCGGCGCCGATCTTGTCGACCTCGTCCATCATGAACACGGGGTTCTCGGTCCCGGCCCGGCGGATGCTCTGGATGATGCGGCCCGGCATGGCCCCGACGTAGGTCCGGCGGTGGCCCCGGATCTCGGCCTCGTCGTGGACGCCGCCGAGCGAGATGCGGACGAACTTCCGGCCGAGGGCCCGGGCGATGGACTTGCCGAGCGAGGTCTTGCCGGTTCCGGGGGGGCCGACGAAGCAGAGGATGGGCCCCTTGGTCGTCTTCGACAGCTTGCGGACGCCGAGGTACTCGAGGATGCGCTCCTTGACCTTGTCCAGGCCGTAGTGGTCATCGTCGAGGATCTTGCGGGCCTTGACCAGGTCGAGGGTGTCCGTCGTGGACTTGTTCCAGGGCAGCATGAACATCCAATCGAGGTAGTTCCGGACGACGGAGGTCTCGGCCGATTCCGGATGCATCTGGTTCAGGCGGGTGATCTGCTTCTCGATCTCCTCCTTGACCTCGTCGGGCACCCGGATCTTGCGCAGCTTCTCCTGGTAGATCCGGATCTCCTCCTGGATCTCGGTGCCCTCGCCGAGCTCCTTCTGGATGGCCTTCATCTGCTGGCGCAGGAAATACTGCTTTTGGAGCTTGTCCATCTCGCCCTTGGCCTCGGTCGAGATCTTGGATTGCACGTCCAGGAGCTCGAGCTCGCGGGTCAGGAGCTCGAAGACCTTCTTCAGCCGCTGGACCGGATCGACGATCTCGAGGATCGCTTGGGCCTCCTCGACCTTGAGCTCGAGGTTCGAGGCCGTCAGGTCGGCCAGCCGCCCCGGCTCGTCGACGTTCGAGGCGATGATGATGACCTCGGGCGGCAGGCTCTTGCCGAGCGACGCGGCCCGCTCCAGGCCCGACCGGACATTGCGGATGAGCGCCTCGCTCTCGAGGCTCTTCTCGGGCTTGTCGGGCTCCGGGACGACCGAGACGTCGGCGGTGATGTGGGCCCCGTCCTCTTCGAAGCCTTCGACACGGGCCCGGACGAGGCCCTGGGCCAGGATGCGCACCCGGCCGTCCGGGAGCTTGAGCATGCGCATGATCAGGGCGACCGTGCCGATGTCGTAGACGTCCTCGCGCTTGGGGTCCTCGACCTCCATGTCCTTCTGGGTCAGGAGGAGGATCATCCGGTTGGTCGACAGGGCGGCGTCGATGGCGGCCTTGGACTTCTCCCGGCCGACGAAGAGCGGGGCGATCATGAAGGGGAAGATGACGACGTCCCGGAGCAGCAGGACCGGGAGCTTCGACGGCACTTGGGGCTTCTGCCCGCCTTCCTCGAGGAGGCCCCCCATCTCGTCGCCGTTCTTTTCTTCGATGCTGGCCATGATCAGTCTCCCATTCTTGTTCTAGCCGCCGCTCCGGCGGGCCTTGATCTCCACGTCCCGCCGCTTGCGCGGCGGCTTCTTCAGCACGATCGTCAAGACGCCGTTCTCGAGGGCGGCGGCGGCCTGGCCGGGGTCGACGGCCCCGGGCACGACGACGTCGCGCTGGAAGGCCCCGTATTCGCGCTCGAGACGGGTGTACTGGGATCCCTGAGGGGCCCCGAGCTCCCGTTTGAAGCCGCTGACCTCGAGCCGGCTGGAGAACAGGAGCACCCGGATATCGCCGCCGTCGACGCCCGGGAGCTCCATCTCGATGATGAACTCGTCCCGGGTCTCGTACACGTCGATCGCGGGGGTGGTCAGGCCCGGGGCCGGCAGCCGCGGCTCGGGCGTCCGCTTGGCCTCGCCGGTGGCCCGGACCCTCGTCTCCGCTTTGCGGGGACGGGAGACGGGCTTGATGCGGCGGACCATGGCGGACGACGCGGGCTACTTCTCTTTCATCAGGTCCTCGAGCTCCCGGCGGAATTCGGCGACGTCGCCGAACTCGCGGTAGACCGAGGCGAACCTCACGTAAGCGACCTTATCGAGGTCCTTGAGCCGGTCCATGACGAGCTGTCCGATCTCGGCGACCCCGATCTCCTTGTCCGGACGCTCCTGGAGGAGCGATTCGATCTCCTCGACGATCTCCTCGAGCTGGCTGATCTGGATGGGCCGCTTCTCGCAGGCCTTCATCATGCCCCGCAGGAGCTTCTGGGTGTCGAAGGGCTGGCGCGTGCCGTCCTTCTTGACGACCATGTAAGGGATCTCCTCGATCTTCTCGTAGGTCGTGAACCGGCGCTTGCAGGACAGGCACTCGCGCCGGCGGCGGATGGAGATCCCCTTCTTGCTCTCCCGCGAGTCGATGACCTTGCTTTCGAGGAATCCGCAGTACGAACACCTCATCGCGTCTCGCTCTCTCCCATCCTTTTGAGCTGGAGAAGGCTCAGTCCTTCTCGGGCCAATATAGCATAACCCAGGGCGCATGTCACGGCGATCTGGACGGCGTGGAAGACGACCGTCAGCCCGGCCGCGCGGGCCGGCGCGATCCCGAAGAGGAGGACCATCCCGAGCTTGCTGAAGTAATGGAAGCCGCCGACCATCCCCGGCGTGGGGATGGAGGCGCCAACGCCGGTCAGGAAGACATAGGGGATGACCAGGTAATACGGGACATGGACGTGATAGGCGGCGAAGAAGACCCAATAGAAAAGGACGATGCCGAGCCAGACGAGGAAGGACATCACGGCATACAGCGCGAGCTGGCGGCCGGTCCGGAAGAACTTCAGGCCGTCGATGAACTCGCGGAGGTGCCGCTGGACGGAGGCCCGGGTCTTTTCGGGCAGGGGCCGGCAGACGAAGGCGGCGGCCCTCAGGGCCCGGTCCTTCTGGAAATAGAGCAGCAGGATCAGGGCCAGGATGGCCGCGGCGACCGCGAGCCCGAGGACGCCCAGGGCCGTCAGCCGCTTCCCCGCTTCCGCTCCGATCGGCCAGGAGTCGGCGAAGAGCGGGCGGGCCATCATGAACAAGCCGAGGAGCAGGCACATCGTGGTCATGTCGAAGAGGCGCTCGACGACGACCGTGCCCACGGCAAAGCCGGGCTTCAGGGACTCCTTGCGGGCCAGGTAGAGGGGCCGGACGAGCTCGCCGATGCGGCCGGGGAAGACGAAGTTGACGGTGAAGCCGATAACATTGGCCTTGACGAGGTTCCGGAAGCGGACGTCGATCTTCTCCCGGGCGATCAGGATCTGCCAGCGGGCCGCGCGGGTGACGAAGTGGAACAACGAAAGGGGGATGACCAGGAGGAGGAAGACCCAGAGGTTGACGTCGGCGATGTGGGCGGGGACGTCCGTCCAATCGACGGACCGCCCGAAGAGAACGAGCAGCACCGCGGACAGGACGACCGCGAGGACGATCTTGACGGCATTCGATTTCATCAGAGAGGTTCATCTTATCACGAACCTTAAAAGTCCCTCAACCGGCGGACGGACGAGCGCGCGATCGGGGACTTGAAATCGGCGCCGGTTTTCTTTAATATAGGGGTCCCTGCTGGGAAGTCGTCCAACGGCAGGACTCATGACTCTGGATCATGCAATCAAGGTTCGAATCCTTGCTTCCCAGCCAGATCTTCTCCCTAATTTTACCCTGATAATCCGAGATTCCCGGTTTTTCCCTTTTAGGCACCATTAGGCTAATTTAGGCGAGTTTTAGCAAAATCTGTTGACCGTTGGTGAAATGGAGGGAGGGGTCTGCCCTGCCTCACGAGCCGGAGCGGTGTCTCAGCGGCGCAGTGCCTCCGATTTCCGACGGGTGTTGTCGTTCCCCGGGTCGAGCTTCAAGGACTTCTCGTAGCTCGCAATGGCCAGCTCCTTCTTCCCGGCGGCCGTGTAGGCATCGCCGAGGCCGTCGTAGGCGCTCGCCGCTTTCGGGTTTTCCGCGGCGCATAGCTCGAAAACCCCAATCGCCAAGTCGAGCTTCCGGTCTTCCAGCAATCGGTAGCCGGCGGCGAGGAATTGCGTTTCGTGGACAGGGTATGGAGCGCCCCCCTCCTGGCCGGCTTTGAGCTGGCGATAATACGCGATCAGCCCCTCCGGCCCCTCGAGACCGCTCTCAACCGCCCGTTCATAGAGCAGCCCGACAATTCTCCAAGACTTGTAGCGTCTCTCCGCGAAGGTTTCGTACGGAAAGAGCGAGGCGATCGTTCGAATGGATCCGCCTTTGGCGAGCTCCACCTTGAGGTTGATCCTCACGGCCTGATCGAAATCGTGGAAATTGTAGATGTAGACATCCCCGCGAATGAGATCGCAAATGTAGGAATAAAGAGTGACCGTCATGGAGCCGCTGTACTCCTCCCAATGAGTCGCGCTCAGGACGCGGCGCATCAGGTCGAGGGACACCATGCGCTTCTCCTCCAACAGGCTGACCGCGAGGCGGCACCTCGGATCCGTCGACTTCTTGAGCGGGGTTTTCGATTGAAGGAAGTTCGTGATCGCCTGATACCGGCCCGTCTTGCGAATCACCGTCAGAGGCTCGATAATCGCCGAGTTTCCGAACCGGTCTCCGACCAGATATTGACCTTGCCATTTGCCCGAGTGGTCATAGCGTTCAAAATACCCGAGCACTTCCTTGACGGTCGAACACTCCTCCATCGCCTTGAAGATCAACCCCATCTCATGGCCGTGGTCTGGTTTGTCAGGATCTTTCGGCACCTGCACTTCTTCGGCGCTGGCCCCGTCGAAGAACAGCCCCCTCTCGTTCATTCCCCCTTGGGGGAGGCGGACGACGTCGAACCCGAAATACACCCTGCCGAGCTTCCCCTCCGAGGCTGGAATCAAGTGGACCTTCGCAAACAGGCCGTTCCAATCCTCATTCTTACCGGCCAGAGCCATGTCATCATCGGCCGCATAGACGACCGTACAGTTTTGTCCCGGCCTGAACCCGGCGTTGATGGGGACAGGCTCCTCAGCCGCCGAAGCCACGACTCGGTCCGCTTCCTGACCGTTCGCCGGCCGGATAGCGGAGATCGAACCGGGCTGTGCCACGCTGCTGCTGATTGACAGCGCCATCGTGACCGCGAGAAGCGATACCGCCATACTCAAGGATCTGATCAGGGACGTCGCCAGTTTCCTCTCGGAAGCGGGGAAACTGGAAGAGAAGGAGGTCTTCATCATCGCGCGGAACTCCTGTTCCAGGATTTGGTCGGAGCCATCATCAATACCTAGGACTCAGAGGGAAGGCTCTTGGTTGCCCGTCACAGGTAAAAAACCGTCTACCCCGGCCATCTCGGGCGCAGGGCCTCTCCTTCCCCTCCTTCCAGGCCCTACCGGCCTTGGCGAGCCCTTGATCTGGATCATGCAATCAAGGTTCGAATCCTTGCTTCCCAGCCAACTTAGTCCCCATCTGTCGTGCCTCTTCGGCCTGTTCTTGTTCCAGAATCAGGTCTTGATAACCCACCTCCGAGGTGCGATTATTGGGCCTGGGAATTTCCGGTGCCAAGGCGCTTCCTTGCGATGCCCCAGCCTTCCCGGGATTCGGGGATTCCGAAGTTGACTGGTTTTTTCCAGAGTGATAGGCTTTTAGGGGGCTGTGGAGGAGGTTTTCATATTCCGCAATCTGTTTAGCACGGATTTCTTCATCCTGGCAGGAGTCGCCGGGCTCCTCATCGGGTTGGGGCTTCTGCTGATCTTCCTTTACCGGAGAATTCTGTTCATAGCGAGGAAACTCGGCAGAAAACCCGGCTCCCTCCCTAAGCCTCTGGAGAGCCTCCGCAACCTCCTTCTCATCTTCCTTTGGACGTCGGTCTTTGGGATGCTGCTTTTTGCCGGGTTCTTTTTCCGGGCCTATCGGGCCTTCACTCTGGAGGAGCCGGTGGCCGAGATCATCATCACACACCCGGAGAAAGGGGAGATGAGTTCGATCGCCATCATCCAGGACGAGCCGGGGGGAACACCAAAGGTGAAGCGATTCGACGTCGCCGGAGACCAATGGGTCCTCGAAGGGGACATCCTGAAATGGCGCAACTGGCTGAATTTCCTGGGCTTTCATACGCGGTACCGTTTGACCCGGCTGAGAAGCCGCTACCTCCGGACCTCGGACGAAGTGACGAAGCCGGGCACGATCCACTCCCTGGTCGAGAACGAGAATAACCCGCTCTGGAAGTATCTCTACAGATATGGACCTCGACTCCCCCTGGTCAGCGCGGTCTATGGGAATGCTGTTTTCCAGTCATCGGGCGAAGACGTAAGTTTTCGCGTGTATGTCGGGACCTCGGGATTCATCGTCAGGAAAACAGGATCAAAAAAATAGATTGGGCCGTCAACGATTGACATTCCACCAAATAATTGATATCATTATTTTTAAGGGAGGGATTAAATGAAAAAAGCGCATCGGTATACGTTTCTCTGTTTTCTTTCTTTTTCGGCGGTTCTCGCGGTGACCCTGGCGATGTCGGGTTGCTCCATGTTGGGGATCGGGGGGGGAGCGGCCATCCGCCTCTCATCAAGCCCCACGCTGCCCGCGGTAGAGGGCCTTGTGAAATTTAGCGCCACCAAAAACAACAATACGCGAATCACGCTGACGGTGAAGCATCTCCCTCAGCCCGAAAAACTCACGCCCCCAGCTGCCCAATATATCGTCTGGACGCGCGCCGCCAAGTACGAGACCGCCCAGAATATTGGGGCCCTGGTCGTCGACAAGAACCTCAACGGCAAGCTTGAGACGGAAACCCCGCTTCACACCTTCGAGCTGTTCATCACCGCCGAGGCTTCGGGCCAAATCCAGCAACCCTTCGGGGAACCTCTGCTTTGGACTAGCTACAACCGTTAGCTCGGCTGGGCCTCGTCAGGCAAGAGAGCGAAGGGAATAATAAGACTCCTGAGCGGCGACCAGTCCAACTGGTGCCCTTTCTCGCCTTCCGATATTCAAACTCCTTCTTCTCTACCTGTTCTCGAATGCTCCATGGAGGAGTTCGGCTGTCTTATCGTAGAGCGCCGAAAAAATCTCGTGCCCCTTGGATCCTGTCGGAGGAAGCGTGAGCGGCTCGCCGGATTCACACTGTGAGGGGGGCAACCTTTCCGTGATCTCGACTGTACATAGAATAAGAAGTGTTTCGGAGAGGAGGTTCTTCCATGAACAACAGGCCCTACCCCTTGATGCGTTCTGCCTATGTGGCCATCTTGGTCCTCCTCTCCTTCTCGTCCCTTGTCACGGCCCAGGACAAGGCCGGTGAGATCGACAGCTTAATGAAGCTCTACGCCGATAATGGGCAGTTCAACGGGGCGGTGCTGGTGGCCGAGAAGGGCCAGATCATCTATAAGCAAGGATTCGGGCCGGCCAACATCGAATGGAATATCGCGAATGGGCCCGATACCAAGTTCCGGCTTGGCTCCATCACCAAGCAATTCACTTCCATGCTGATCCTCCAACTGGTCGAGGAAGGCAAGCTCAGCCTTGAGGGCAGGCTCTCCGATGCCCTTCCCTATTACCGCGAGGACACCGGAAAGAAGGTGACCATTCACCATCTCCTCACCCACACTTCGGGTATCCCCAGTTATACGAATCTGCCGAATTTCGGGAGAGAGATCAGCCGCGACCCTTATCCTGTCGAAGATTTTGTCAAGAAATGTTGCAGCGGAGACCTCGAATTCGAGCCCGGGGCGAAATTCAGCTATAACAACTCCGGCTATTTTCTTCTTGGCGCCGTGATCGAAAAAACCACCGGAAAGCCTTACGAAAAGGTCCTCGAGGAAAGGATCTTCAAGCCCCTGGGAATGAAGAATTCCGGATACGACCACCATGCCGCCATCATGCCCGGCCGCGCCGCCGGGTACGATCAGTCGCTGGAGGGTTATACGAACGCGCCGTACCTCGACATGTCCTTGCCCTACGCCGCCGGCTCCCTGTATTCGACGGTCGAAGACCTGTTCCTCTGGGACCAGGCGCTCTATACGGACCGCCTGCTTTCGGCCAAGATGAAAGAGCTTCTCTTCAAGGCTCATGTTCAGAATCCCGGCTCCGCCTACGGATATGGCTGGGCTGTCGCCAAGAAGAAGCTGCCTCGGTCAAAACGCGAGATCCCGGTCATAACGCATGGCGGGGGGATCAACGGTTTTGTCACTCTGATCGAACGCCACGTCGACGATCGACACCTGATCGTGCTCCTCAGCAACGTGAGCGGCGCCAGCCTGGGCGAAATTGACACCGCCATCGGCAGGATCCTCTATGGCGAGCCCTACGACCCGCCCAAAAGATCGCTCGCCCGGACGCTCTATAAGACCATGCGCGATAAGGGTCTGGAGGCCGCGATATCCCAGTATCGCGAGCTCAAGAAGACCGGCCCGCGGGATCTTGATTTCCGGCCGGCAGAGCTGAACCGGCTGGGCTACGCGCTGCTTCAGGCCGAGAGGACCGATGACGCGATCAAGGTTTTCCAGCTGAACATCGAAGCCTATCCCGAGGAGGCGAACGGCTATGATAGCCTGGGCGAAGCCTATGCGGCCAAGGGCGAAAAGGCCCTAGCCATAAAGAACTACGCCAAATCGCTGGAGCTGGACCCCACCAACGCCAATGCAGTAGAAAGAATGAGCCAGCTCATCAAAGAGAACTAGTCGAAACGGAGCCCTAGAACCACTTCGTGATCGTGAAGTTGTGGGTGTGGTCCCCGCCGGTCGGTGAACTGCCCGACGTCACCGTGACCCCGGTGCCGCCATTGACCGTCTGCAATTCGGCCTGGGTCATGGCGAACGAGTGGGTATGGGCCGAGTTCGACGTCGTCGTCTTGGTGATCCCCGTGCCGGGAGGGGATTCGACTTCCGTCCTCAGGATCGTCACCCCGTGCGTATGAGCGTTGGTTGACGTCGAGGTGAAGCTACGTGAGGTTCCGCCGCCGTTCGGGGGCGTCGTGGAGCTGCCGCAACCGGTCACCCCGAACACGAGCAGGGCCAGGAGGGCCGCCCCGGAAAGGACCGCTAAAATTCTCTTCATGGACATCAGGACTTCTCCTTTGCCGTCATAGGATTCGACCGACACCCCTGACTATTCAAGATTCGTGCCATTCCGGGGGTTCGGCGCTCAGCGCAGGACAGGCGTCTTATAGGCCGCGCGCGGCCTCCTGGCCAAAAGAAGATTGTCGAGCTCCGAACGCCAGCGGTACCCGAAATGGAAGGGCAGGGACGGGACTGAGGAGGCGGCCTCTTCATAAGCCCGCCGCAGGTCCGGCTGCTCGACGTTTGTGAAGTCCCGGACCGGGGTCGCGTACCGGCCGAAGAGCCGGACTTCCCAGCCCTGGTCCACGAAATGGCGGTACGGGATGGCCGTGTCGTCCTGGAGGACGAACAGGCTGCGGTCGAGGATGAGGCGACGGAGCGTCGAAAAGCTGTCCCAATGGAGCAGATACGATCCCGACTTGACGAAGGTCGTCACCCGCTCGAGGCCGGCGAGGAGACGGAATAGTGCCGAATCCGGGCCGAACGCTTTGTTCTCGACGTCGCAGGAGAAATAGTAGACGGCCCTGAGGGCGGCCTCACCCGGCCTGCGGTAGTCGATCCTCACGCCGTTGGGTCTCCGGGGCCGGGTATTCGTCCGGGCATAGGGCCTCGCGACCCAATCGCCTCCCTGGCCGGGCTCCAGGCTCTCGACTCCGGCGACGGCATAGCCTGTCCTTCCGAGGAAAAAGGCGATGACCGGGAGGGCGCCGTCGACCTTGCCGCGGGAATAGACCTCGTTCATCTCGCGGGTGATGAAGTACCCGCGCAGGAGGAATCCTGAAACGAGCCCTCCGAGGTCCGCGAAGAAAGCCGCCCGCCATTCCGCGGTGACAGCGTCGAGGTCGGGCAGATTGCCCACCGGCTCGAGACCCAGGAGGACGGTCGCGGCCGCGTCCGGGAAGAGCCTGGAGGCGGTGACGAGATCGGGCCCTCCGAACGGATAGAGCAACGTCGTCGTGGCCGTCCTGGCCTCGCGGAGCTCGGTCCCGGCCCAAGCCGTCATGCCCCTGAGGACGGCCGTCTCGAAGTGCGCCCAGGCCTCCGCCGCCTGATTCTCATAGGCGATCCAGCAGGCCTCATCCTGCCAGGCCGACCGCGCGGGCTCCGGCAGGCCCGCGATGCGGGCGAATAGCCCCTCGAACGGAGCGTCTGGAGGAGGCGGGGAAGGATCGGGGTCGGCGGCCTGAGGGGGCGGAGCGCCGGCGGACCCGGAAGGGCCGGCGCCCCCTCGGCAAGCCAAGGATCCGGCCAGGAGGCACAAGAAAAGAAGTGTGCATGCTTTGCCCATGGCAATGGGCTATTATCCGCGTTTAGCGGCCGAAAAGAAAGGGCGCCTCAGGCGTGAGCGACGGAGCGCCTCTGGGTGAATCGGGCGTTCAGGCATTCGCTGCAGAGCTGATTGAATTCCGCCGTGCGGCGCCTGGGAAAGCCGGTCCCGCCCGAATTCAAGACCTCTCGGACCTCCTCGAGGCAGCTCCGCGGATCGATCATGGAGGTCGAGCAGATCTCGAAGAGCCTGACGACCTCCTCGCCCGTGTCGGCCCAGTACCACTTCTCGCAATCCTCGCACTGCATGAGACTCCGAGAAGCGAACGGACCGCCGTGTCCCCCTGCGGCCGGCCCGACGGGGCTCACATTCCTGTTCCAGCAGAACGGGCATTTCACGTCCACGGCTCCCTCCTCCCTATTCGACGGTCAAGTATTTCTCGGCGATGGCCTTGCGTCCGAGATGGAAACCCAGCGCCAATGACAACAGGATCAGGATTCTCATTACGGTGGTACTCCTCTTTCTTCCCCAAATACAAGAAACGTGCCAGTTTTTCAGAGCTTGCCTCCGGGCCGGGAACGCCCGAACGGAAGAAAGAGTCCTGCCTGGCGGGAATTCTCCGGGCTGGGACCGGTCAGGCCGGAGGCCCGAGGACCCGCCGGATGGTCACCGCGATCTCTCTCAGGGAGAACGGCTTCCAGAGAAAGGCCCTGATCCCCATGGCCGCGGCCTGTCCCTCGGTCAGTCCCTCACTGTAGCCGGTGCAGAGGATGATCGGCATCGCCGGCCGGGCTTTCAGGATAGCCGACGCGAGAACGCCGCCGGTCATGCGCGGCATGGCCTGGTCCAGGACGACGAGATCGAACGCGCCCGGGTCCTTCAGGAACATCTGCAGGGCTTCGACGGGGTCGTTCAAGGCCGTGACCCGGTACCCCAGATGGTTGAGAACGCGGCCCATCGCTTTGGACTGGAGGACCTCGTCGTCGACGAACAAGACCCGTTCGTGGCCGCGGGGCACGTCGGCCCCGGCCTCCGATCTCCCCCCGACGGGCTCCGTGATGCGGGGCAGGAGGATCGTGAAGGCCGTCCCCTTGCCGACCTCGCTGGCGACCGTGATGGCCCCGTCATGGGACTTGATGATGCCGTGGACGACGCTCAAGCCGAGGCCCGACCCTTCCCCGGCTTTCTTGGTCGTGAAGAACGGCTCGAAGATCCTATCCAGGACGTCCGGCGGGATCCCGGGCCCCGAGTCGGCCGCCATGAGGCGGAGGTACGCCCCCGGCTTGAGCCCGATGTGCCGCGAGGCATCCTCGGCGTCAAGCGTGACCTCGGACAGCCGGATCTCGAAGGTTCCGACGCGGTCGCGCATAGCGTGGGCGGCGTTGCTGCCGAGGTTCATTAGAACCTGGCCGATCTGGGTCGGGTCGGCAAGCGCGTAGGCCGAAGACACGTCGAGCGATTCGGTGATGTCGACCGTCTTGGGCATCGAGATGCGCAGGAGCTTCAGGGACTCGTTGACGACGGCCACGATGTCGACCGGACGGCGTTCCTGGTCCTTCTGGCGGGCAAAGGCCAGGATCTGGCCGACCATGTCCCGCCCCCGGCGCGTGGCCTCCAGGATCTGGGCCAGCCGCCGGCCCGCGGGGCTGCCTTCTTTCTCGGCGGCCAACATCAGCTCCGTGTTGATCTGGATGGGCAGGAGGACGTTGTTGAAATCGTGGGCAATTCCGCCGGCGAGCGTGCCCAGGGCTTCGAGCTTCTGCCAGCAGCGAAGGCGGCCCTCGACGATGGCTTCGCGAGTGACGTCCCGTTCGACGGCGACGGCCTCGACGAGCCGGCCGCCGGCGTCGCAAACGGGATAGACCGTCAGGGCCAACTCGCGGACGGGCGCCTCGGAGGTCCCCGTCGTCAGGTTCCAGGTCCAGGGCCTCCCCGACTCGAGGGCCCCCCGCAGCCGGTCCCGCTGTTCCCGGTCGTCGATGCGTAGGATGTCCGTGAGCGGGCGTGCGGTTGCTTCTTCGGGCAGAAGGCCGTGGTGGCCTGCAAAGGCACGGTTGGCATAGAGGATGCGGCCCTGGGCATCCAGGATCGCCAGCCCCTCGGCGCTCTGCTCGAAGGGCTCGGATCTCACGTCCAGGCCTCTCTGGCCCGGACGTCCCTCAGCAGCTGTTTCAGGACCGCGACGACGCCCGAGGTGCCGTTGTCGACGTAGCTGATATAGGTCGGACGGACCTTGTGGGCCAGGGCGATCGTCTCTTCGCTCTGATCGTCGAGAACAAGAAGGATCCTGGCATCTTTGAAGAAGTCCCGCAGGGAGACGACCTTCATCAGGTCCTCGTGGGATGGCCTCAGGAGGAGCAGGGTGGTCAGGGGATCCTTGGGCTTGCTGAGCCGCTCGGCGAAGCTCGGGACGTCAGGGAAAACCTCCAGGTGGTCCCGGGGAACGAGCTGGGCGATATCCCGGAGATAGGGCTCCCCTTCCCCGTTATGCCCGGTCACGATCACGAACAGGTTCATACTCCACTCTCGGCTGCCGAAGCATTCGTCACAATTTGTTAACCAAGATTCGTGCCAAGAGGCCCGGTCTCCGGGCCTCAGGGGGGAAAAAGGGCGAATACGGGGGGGAGGCTGTCCGGCAGGGCCGTTCTCAGGCAGGGACGGGGGACGTCCGGGTCATCCCGAGGGCTTGAGGCCGTATTTCTTCAGGAGCGTATAGAGCCGGGACCGGGAGAGTCCCGAGATCCGGCAGGCCTCGCCGACCTCCCCGTTCGTCCTGCGCAGAAGGGACGCCAGGTAGTCTTTTTCGATCCTGGCCATCTCGGCCTCGCGGAAATCCTTGAGGTTGAGGGACTGATCCGTCGCCGGGCTCGCCTCGGCCGAGGCTCCGGAAGGCCGTTTTTGGAGGACGGAGGCCCGGGCGAGCTGGATGCGGATGTGGTCGGGCAGATGCTTGGCGAAGAGCACGGGCTCGTCCTTGGCGCTGATAACGGCCTTTTCCAGGGCCTGGATGAGCTCGCGGACGTTCCCCGGCCAGTCGTAGGCCATCAGAACCTCGAGAAAATCGGGGGAATAACCCTTCATGGGCGAGCCGTAGAGCTCGCAGAAGCGGACGAGGTAGTGGAGCATGAGCTCTTTGATGTCCTCTTTCGTCTCCCGCAGGGGAGGCAGCTCGAGGACGAGGGTCCTCAGCCGGAAGAGGAGGTCCTCCCGAAAGCCGCCCGTGCGGGTCAGGTCCTCCAGGCGCCGGTTCGTGGCGGCCACGAGCCGGAAATCGCTGGTGACCTCCTGGCCGCCGCCGACCGGACGGAAACGCCGCTCCTGGAGGACGCGCAGGAAAGCCTTTTGGATGGAGATCGAAAGCTCGCCGATCTCGTCGAGGAAGAGGGTTCCGCCGTCGGCCTGGCGGACGAGCCCGTCGCGGGGCTTGTCGGCGCCGGTGAACGCGCCGCGGACATGGCCGAAGAGCGTGCTCTCGACCAGGGTCTCCGGCAGGGCCGCGCAGTCGACGACGACGAAGTTCCTGTCGGACCGGGCGCTGTTCTTGTGAATGGCCCAGGCGAACAGCTCCTTGCCGGTCCCCGTTTCGCCGGTGACTAGGACATTGGCCTCGCTCGAGGCCGCCTGGGCCAACATGTCGAGGCTGGACCTGATCCGGGGGCTCGAGCCGACGATGCCCTCGACCTTCAAGGCGACGGGCTGGCTCGCGGTCCGCTTCTTCTCCCGGTACTGGAGGGCCCGTTCGATGCAGAGCATGACCGCTTTGACCGAGAGCGGCTTCTCGATGTAGTCCCAGGCGCCCTTCTTGATGGCCAGCTCGGCGCCGTCGGGGTCGCCGTAGCCGGTGACGATGATGACCTCGGGAACGGCGGCCGAGGCGCGGATCTCGGGGAGAATGTCCAGGCCGGACCCGTCGGGCATGCGGACATCGCAGAAAACGATGTCGAAAGGCTCGGTCGGCAGCTTCTCCCGGGCCGAGGCCAGAGATTCGGCCTTGAAGGGCTCGTTTTCCATTTTTTTAACGACCCTGGCCAGCGATTCCCTGACGAGGGGGTCGTCGTCGATGATCAGGATCTTGGCCATTTTTCGAAGAACCCGAGTATATCCCAGGGTCCGCCGGCCTGTCAAATAAATGGGGCCACCGGAGCCGGCGGTGGGATCAGACGAGCTCGACGGCGTGGGTCCCGGCCTCGATCCGGACGACGTGGATCTTGGGAGGCTTCCCCGTCGCGGCCTCATAGTCCCGGGAGACCTTGGACTCGAAGTCGGGGACGGCCTCGGCTTCGACCAGGCTGATGGTACAGCCGCCGAAGCCGGCGCCCATCATCCGCGAGCCCAGGACGCCGGGGACGCGGCGGGCCGCCTCGACCAGGAGATCGAGCTCGACCGAGGAGACCTCGTAGTCGTCGCGCAGCCCGGCGTGGGACAGGTTCATCAGACCGCCGAGGACGGCGAAATCGTTGCGGGCGAGCGCCGCGCAGGCCTCGCCGACGCGGATGTTCTCGCGGACCACATATTCGCAGCGCCGGAAGACGACGGGGTCGAGCTCCGTCCGGTGGTCCCGGAGCAGGTCCAGCGTGACGTCCCTCAGGGACCGGATGGAAGGGTCGTGGGCCCGGAGGACGCTCACCCCGGCCTCGCACTGGCCGCGGCGGACGTTGTATTCCGACGAGGCCAGCTCGCGGCGGACCAGCGTATCGGAGATGACGACGCGAAGGTCCTCCCGCTCGAAGGGGATGTGCTCGAACCCGAGCGAGCGGCAATCGATCTTGAGGACGCTCTTGGCCTTGCCGAAGATGTTGATGAACTGGTCCATGATGCCGCAGCGGACGCCGACGAACTCGTTCTCGGCTTTCTGGGCCAGCTTGACCAGGGCCAGGCTGTCGAGGCGGAGATCGAAGAGGGCGTTGAGGGCGAACGCCAGCCCGCCTTCGATCGCGGCCGACGAGGACATGCCGGCACCGATCGGGATGTCGCCGCCGAAGACGCAGCTGATGCCCCCGATCCGGAGCCCGGCCTTGACGACCTGGTCGAGGACGCCCTGGAGATAGTCGGGCCAGCGGAGGGGCGAGCGGTGGAACTGGCCAAGCTCACAGCGGTATTCCTGATCGAAGTCCCGGGAGACGAAATGGCAGAGGCCGTCGGCCCGGGGCGCGACGGCGAAGACGACGACCTTGTCCGTGGCCCCGGGAAGCACGAAGCCTTCGTTATAGTCGGTGTGCTCGCCGATGAGGTTGACCCGGCCGGGCGAGACGACAAGGAGCGGCTTCCCCGGGAAGTGCCGGCTGAACCGTTCGGCGATGACGGGGACGAGCGCGCTCATGGTCTCTCCTTCTTCGGGGAGTTTATCACGGGACCGGAGCCGAGGGAAGGGTTCAGACGCCGAAGCTCATCTTCTGGCGGAGCTCGGCCGCCTTCTGTTCCGCCGGCGCGACGACCTCGCGCCCGAACCTCGCGGTCAGGTCGCCGGGGTCCCGGAAGGGCCAGAACGACATGACCCAACGATAGCGGTGATAGTGGCTGTCGGCGAAAGCCGGCGCGCTCCCCTCCTCCCCGATGGGCTGGATGGGAATGGACGGCAGGAAATGGACGACGGCGTCGAGCGTATCGGCGATGCGCCGGTCATCGGTCAGGTCGGCGATGACGAACCGCGACATCCGGCCGAGAGTCTTGACGAGCTCGTTCTTGTCGCCCGACCCGGGCAGGTGGAAGTCGAGCACGAGCGGCGAGAACCCGCCGGCGCGGAGAGCCTCCTTGACGGCCGCGAGGACGGCCTTCCGCTCCGGAGGGAAGCGGCCGATGACGAGGACCGTGTTGAGGGTGATGGAAAAGACGTCATAGCGGGCGTGCTCGTGGTGGAGAAGCATGCCGACGAGCTGGGCGGTCTGCAGGCTGTCGACCGAGAGGACGGGCTGTTGGGCCGGCATGATGTCGAGGTCGTGCTGGCTCGAATCGGCGGTGTTGACGTCCCAGAGCGAGGTGCCGTACACGGCGCAGTTGTCGAGGACGGCCCCCTCCAGATTGGTCCGGAGCAGGGTCGCGAAGGTCAGGTTGGAGCTGGCGACGTTGGCCCCGCGGAGGCTGGTCCGCTCGAGCACGGCTTCCTGGAGGTTGGCCCCTTCGATATCGGCCTCGCTGAGGTCGGCTTCGCTGAGGTCGGACTTGAAGAAGGAGGCCTGGCGGAGGACGGCCCGGATGAGCTTGGCCCGGAAAAGGGAGGCCTGGCCGAGGTTCGCGCCCTTGAGGCACGCGCCGGCGAGGCTGGCCCCGCTCAGGTTGGCCCGGATGAGGAAGGCCCCGCTGAGGTCGGCTCCGTCGAGGTTGGCCCCGGCCAGGTCCGCCTGGCTGAGGTTGGCCTTGAAAAGGGTCGCCCGACTGAGGTCGGCCTGGCTGAGGTCCGCGCGGAAAAGGTTAGCCCGGGCCAGGTTGGCTCCGGCGAGATCGGCCCCGGAGAGGTCAGCGCCGCTGAGGTCGGGAACGACCTTGGGGTTCTTACGGCGCCAGTCGTTCCAGTGATCGATCCGGTCTTTGATCAGATCGAGGTGCCCCGCGTTCGCCATTGGCCTCATTCTAGGGGCATTCGCTCGTTCGTGTCAATCGCCTCCCCCGATAGGGAATGGCCCTCTTAGGGCTAGAGATCGTCCCGGAGAACAAGGCGGATGACGACGAACTCGGAAGCGCCGACGGTCCGGACCGGAGGACCCCAGCCCTGGACGCCGCTGGTGACGATCAGGTGGGCCCCGTCCTTCTCACAGTGGCCCCAGCTCAGGTCGTATTCACGGCTGGTGACAAAGTTGACGGGAAACAGCTGGCCGTGGTGCGTATGTCCCGAGAGCTGGATGTCGACGCCGGCGGCGCGGGCCTCGTCGAAGCCCGAAGGCCGGTGGACGACGAGGAGGACCGGCAGGTCCCGGGGAGCGCCCGCCAGGAGGTCGGCGACGGTCTTCCGGTTCCTCGAACGCCCATCCTTCCGGCCCGCGACGAGCAGCGCCCCGTCGACGAGCACGACTTCGTCCTCGAGCAGCCTGATGCCGGCCCGCTCGATGAAGCCGCCGGTCGAGGCGCGGCTGAACCGCTCGTGATTGCCGGGGACGCCGTAGATCCCGTACGTCGAGGTCATGCGGCGGAACGCCTGCTCGTAGCGGGTCGTATCCTCCCCTGTCCGGTCGCCCTCGAGCATATCGCCGCCGAGGAGGATCAGGTCGGGCTTACGGGCGTTGACCTTGGCCGTCAGTTCCTCCAGGAAGCGGTCCGGCGTCAGGTCCCGGAAATGAAGATCGGCCATGAAGACGATCGTCAGTTCGCGGGCCGCGGAGGACCGGGCGGGGATCTCGATGCGGAACTCCCGGGCCCGGAGAACGCGGTGATTGATCGCCCCGAAGACGACGATGAGGACGGGAAGGCCCAGCATGACGGCCAGGCGCCGCGTCTTGGACCGCGGCGAGCGCATCGCTTCGCGCGAGACGAGGCGGCTCAGCCGCAGGAGGCCCGTCGCCGCGTCGACCACGACGACGGTCATGATCAGGTAGAGGAAGAAGGGCAGGGCATAATAGCCGAAGATAACGGCCACGCCCGCGAGGCCTGCCTTCTGGCCATGGGAGAGCATCTCGGCCGCCGGATAGCCGGCGGCGATGAAGGCGAACACGATCGTCCACAGGTTCTTGAACGGCGTCGGCCCGATGAGCCGGCGGACCCGGAGACAGACGTAGAGCGCGAGCGGGAGGGACAGCAGGATCTCGTTCTGAAGGTACACGGCCCGGCTATTATAGCGGCTTTTGCCCGGTCCTGTTACTTCTTGCGGAGCTTGAGGATGCCTTTGGTGCTGTCGAGGTCGACCTGGAAATGCTGGAGAAAGTCGTTGCCGAGGAGGCCCGCGTTCTCCTCGCCGCCGAGGTCGTAGACGATGGCCCGGATGTCGAAGACCGTGAGGCCCTCGATCTCGATCGATTCGAGCGGGACCTGGTAGGCGAGGTCGCTGCCGGCCACCCCCTGGAAGCCGACGATGGGCGTCGTGTTGTCGATCCGGATCTCCAGGGCCGCGGCGGCCGCGAGCGGGATGATCGTCGTCGTCGCGCCGGTGTCGATGTAGAACTTCTGGTTGAGCTTCTTGTTGAGAAACGCCTGGACCGGGATGAGCCTGTCTCCGGGATTGAAGCGGATCGTGACCGAGTTCTCGTCGCGGCGGGCCTCATCGATGAGGCGCTCGAGGGTCCGGGCCTTGTCGGAAAGGGCCGCCGGATACTGCTTGTCCCGGAGGAGCTGCTCGGCCCTGATCCAGTCCTTCTCCAGGACGGCGGCTTCGACGCCCAGGAGGTGGAGCTCGAGATCGTCGGGCGCCAGGCCGCCGGCCTGCTCGAAGATCTCGAGACCGCCGAATCCGCGCTCGTTGAGGACCTGGTGGAGGGCCGCCTTGGCCAGCTCGACCTCGAGCGCCTCGATCTCCCGGAGGGCCGGGACGCTCTGGAAGGCGGGAGCCCGCCGGAGGCCGGCGAGGAGCCGGCGGGCGGAGCCGAAGCCGCTCGCCGAGTTGGCGGCCCTGGCGGCGGTCTTGACCAGGGCAAGGTCCGCCGCCGCGGCCAGGATCCCCGGATCGAGGATACGGGCCGCCTCGGCGGCCATCCCCTGCGCGATCATGGTCGCGGCCAGGGCGGAGATGCGGGCCACGATGGCCGGCGGCTTGAGCGCCAACGGCAGGTCCTCAGGCAGGAGCGAGGCTTGCTTGTGAAAGCCGGCCGCGAAAGCCTCCAATCTCCGGTCGGGGCCGATCTCGTCGGTCAGGGCCAGGGCTTGGATAAAAGCCGCCTCCCGCGATGCGGCGGCGCGCAGCAGCCCGGCCAGGGCGGCCGTTTCGACCATGGGCTTGGGTCCGGCGCCGTCGGCGGGGGCCCAGAGGTATCCCCGGGTGACGCCCTGGCCGAAGGTCCAGCCGACGATCCGGCCTTCCTGGACCAGGACGCCCGGCGGATCGATCTCACGAAAGAGGGCGAACGTCTTGAACGAGCCGACCGAACGGAGCGGGCCCGGCTCTATGGCATAAGAGGTCCTCTCGCCGCTGAGGGGACGCCATTCGAGGACCGCCGCTTCGGAATAAGGCGCGAGCTCGGGCGTTCGCGGGCGCCCGGCGATCTCGAAGCGGCAGAGAACGACGGGCTCCGGCGAGTCCCAATCCAACCAGCTCGGAGCCAAGGAAGAAGGTTCGGAGTCCTCCAGGCGCGGAGTGCCGGGGCCGAGGAAGGCCCAGAGAGGGAGGGCGGCCCAGGAGCCGTCGAAAAGGGCGCTGTCGAGCGAGGACGGCGCGCCGGGGCCGAGACCGTCGAGCGAGAAGCGGCCGATGGCGAGCGAGAGGCCGGACGGGACCGCCACCGCCTCTGCGGCGTCTGACGGTTGGGGGGCCGCCGGGGCCGGCTCTCCGGCCCCCGCCGTGTCGGATGAGGCCGGCCGCGGCGCCGGCCTGAACCCGGGCACGAGGAAATAGGCCGCTGCGAGGAGGGCGATCGTCGCGGCGCCGGCGATGACGAACCGGGGGACCGTCCGCCTCGGCTTGGCCAGGGACCTGGTCAGGAGCGCCCCGCAGGCGGAGCAGTAGCGCGACAGATCAGGATTCTCGGTCCCGCATCTTCGGCATTTCATGGTCCACTCTTCAGCCGGGGAGCATAGATTGAGTCGACGCGGGAAGTCAAACTGAGGAAAACGCCCGGTCACAGCCGGCCAGACCCGGCGTGCCGGATCGATCGGCTCCCTCCGGGGCGTCGCCATAGACGGCCGAGGAATCCCTCTCCGCAGCCGCCCGCATGCGCCTGCGCGTCTCGGTCGCCGGCAAGGCCGGCGCCGCGTTACGCGTCTTGGCCAGGAGCCGCGTAATCAGGGATGGGCGGCGGCCGGAGATATGGTCAAGCGCAAGGGCCAGGCGACGGACGTCGGCATCGTCATTGGAGAGACCGAAGCTCGCCCTGACCAGCCCCGGCAGGAGGGATTTCGTGAACCGGGGAACGAACATCATCCCGAGGTTCGACAGCGCCTCTCTCGCCGGCGGCATGCGCAGGAGCCGCTTGACCAGGAGATGAGCGCAATGACATCCCGTACGGACCCCGATCCCCGCCGTCTCGGCCAGCTCCCGGGCGGCGAGATTGTGGGGAACGTGCGTCAATCCGAAGCTGAGGACCCCGAGCCTCCGGGCGATGCGCGGCGAATCGGGGTCCGCGATCCCTCTGATCTGGACGCCGGGCACTGACGCAAGCTCGCGCAAGGCCGCCCGGGTCAGCCGCAGCTCTTCCTCATGGACGATGTCCATCCCGATCCTTTCCAGAAGATCGATGGCCTTGCCGATGGCCGCCACTCCGGCGACGTTCTCGTCTCCGGACGCCCGCGCGGCTCTGAACCCCGCGTCCCCGGCGGGCCAGAGGCCCTTCCTCAGGATGAGGCCGCCCGCGCCGAACGGCGCATACATCTTGTGGCCCGAAAAAGCCAGTCCGTCGATGCCGTCGGCCGCCATCCGGATCGCCCGATGGCCCGCGAGCTGGGCCGCGTCGACGACCAACAGCGCCTGATAGCGGTGAGCCATCCGGCCGATCTCGGCCAGGTCGGGGCACGTCCCGAGGACGTTCGAGGCACCGCTCAAGGCGACGATGCGGATCCGCGTCCGCCCGTGGGCACGGTCCTCGTTGTACTCCCGGAGGAGGCGCTCCATTTCCCTCAGGTCCGGGAACCCCTCGCCGTCGACGGGCGTCCGGACGAGCGTGACGTCCTCGGCGAATCGCCAGGGGAGCTCGTTCGAGTTGTGCTCCGCGACGGTGTTGAGCACAGCGGTGGAGGGCTTCCGGGACAGCACTTCGGCCGCGAGGTTGAGGGCCTCTGTGGCGTTCGAGGTGAAAAAGATATCGTAGCCTTCGGCCGGCGCTCCGAAGAACCTGGCGCAACGGGCCCGGACGCCGGCCACGAGCTCGGCCCGGCGGTTCTCGGGCAGCCTCAAGGCCTGGCGTACCGCGTCCCACACGGGCCGGAAGGCCGGCGTGCTCGCGGCGTTGTCGAGGTGGATGTACGGCAAAGTGCCTCCCGCGGCCGGCACGGGACGGCCGCGTCCCATCATGGACCGTCTGAGCCGTAGGAGGAGCGCTCGGCCCGAGGATCCCCCGAGGTCGTCCCGGTCCCGGATCTGAGGCGGTGTGGCCGCCCCCCGCGCGCATGGTTCGAAAGCCTGGATCCCGAAGCGCCGGGCGAGCTGGAGACCTCGCGCAAAGGTCACGGCGTTGATGACCGGAGGAGTCCCGGCCTCGAAACGGTCCGGCGCGCTTTCCCAAACGACGGACCGGCCCGAGGCGATCCGGATCGTGCCGCCGCCCGTTTGGAATGGAATGCCCCTCGGAAGAGCGCGGGAACGAACGATCACGGCCCTGAGTCCCAGGGGCAGCCCGAGGTCACGGCTCGAGAGGACGACCGGGCGCTCCGGACGGACGGCGGCTTTGAGGGCGGCCGCCCGGGCCGGAGTGCAGAAAATGGCCGTGTATCGGCTTCTGTCCAGGCCGCAGACGTCCAGGACCGTGTTCCTGGCCCGCTCGTACAGAAGGGTCGAGGCCATCGAGGCGTAGCCGGTCCCCCGGTGGACATTGGAATAGACCTCGAGGGCCCGACCGACGGAGATCTCGAGCTCGGCCCACGCGGCATCTCCGAGGCGGGGCGGCATGGTATCCATGGCGATCCTTTTTCCTTTCGTCAATAGACCAGGGGAATGAGCTTCTTGACCCGGCTCTGATAGGCCGCGTATTGTCCGCCATAGGCCCGGCGCAACCCCTCTTCCTCGGAGCGGACGAGCCTCAGGATAAGCCCCGCGTGAACAAGGAAGAGCGTGAAGACGGCCAACGATTGGGTCAGGGACGCCAGCCCCAGCGAAAGGCCCAAGAGCGACGCATACATCGGGTGCCGCACGAGGCCATAGGCTCCGGACAGGAACAACCGGCCGGCCGGCCGGGGAGTCTGTCCCAGGACCTGAAAATGCCCCCGCATCGTTACCAGCGCCCAGCACATCAGCGAGGTTCCCCCCAGGTAGAGCAGGAGCCCGCCTATCTCGAGGCCCAGATGCAGGGGAGCCGGCCGTGCATCTACGATGGTGGGGTCGAGAGCCTCGAGTCTCCGGGTCACCAGCAGGATCGTGACGGCGGGGTTCAAGGCCAGCAGAAGGAACAGGTTGAAGACGTGCGTCGACCACGGCAAGAGACCTCCGTCCGGCCTGCCGTTCAGGAAGGAGCCCGTCGTCCGTCGCTTGACGAAAAGGAACACGGACGACGAGATCATGATCAGAACTCCGGCGATCCTCGGGTCCAAGGTGTCCCTGCCCATCGCTCAGGCGGACGGCGTGGCTTTGGCGCCCCGGCCGCCGAGCTCGGCCTGATAGATCTTCCAGCCGGGCCACCAGGTCGCATGCCACCGATGAAGGCGCGCGAAAAGCGAACGGGGCTTCCGCGCCGCCCTGCACCGGATCGGGCAATGGGCGCACTTGTGAAGCTTCATAATGGATTCGATCATTTCAACCCTCCGTGTCCTTCTTCTCTTCCGGGCCTTGCTGCGTGTCGGCGGCTTGGGTCTCCCTTTGGCCTTTGCGACCGGTCTTCATGAACGACCGCATCATCTCTTCGCAAAGAGAGCCGATCCCTTGTTCGCCCATAATCTTCTGCATCATCTCCGCGCAGGGCGAACCTTCCAGGCAGGTGCTGAACGGTTTCAGCCGGTCCTTGTCTTCTGTCATTCCTTGCTTTCTCCTTTTTGGACTTCGCTCGTCTATTTGCGGAAAGCGTGCCAAGGAAGGGCCAGGCCTGACCGGGATCCGGGCTATGGGTTAAATGATTGATATGTTTATGTTTCTAGCGACTCTCGCGCGACAAAAAAACGAGCAGCGAAGAGAGGAGTGTTACCGAAGGTAATGGATCAGGCCCTCGGCATTACCGTCAGTAACAGAGTGTTTTCGGGCCCGGGCGTGAAGCCGATGGGCGAGCGGCCTGGCAGGAATGAAGGTTCGACGAAGAGTGGGCTACGGGTTTTTTCCCGGCCTCGGGAGGCCCCAGCGCTTCCGCTTCTCCCACAAGTTCTTCCGGCTGATCCCCAGGATCTCGGCGATCTGCTCTTCGGAGCGGTCCTTCTGCAGCAGGGCGATGGCCTGCTTGGCGTATTCCTCGATGGAGACGCAATCGTGGGGGCTCCACGAGGCCTCGGCATCCGCGAACACCTTGGGGGGAAGCTGTTCGGGGCGAATGGGGTTCCCCTCGTCGGTGAGGTGCAGGGCATATTCGATCACGTTCTCCATCTCTCTGACGTTTCCCGGCCAACGGTAATTCATGAACGCCCGGAGGGCCTCCGGCGAGAGCCCGGTGACGTTGCGGGAATGCGCGTCGCAGAGGCGCTGGAGAAGGTGCGCGGCCAGCGGAGGGATGTCTTCCTTCCGGTCCCGGAGGGGAGGCAGGGGAATGGGGATGACGTTCAAGCGGAAGAAGAGGTCTTCGCGGAACGATCCGTCCCGGACGGCCTCTTCGAGATCCCTGTTCGTGGCCGCGACGATCCGGACGTCGAACGTCCGGATCCTGGTGTCCCCCACCCGGCGGCATTCCCCGTCCTGGAGAAAGCGCAGCAGCTTGACTTGCGCCGCCGCGGAGATCTCTCCGACTTCGTCCAGGAAGAGCGTGCCGCCGTCGGCGGCCTCGAGGACTCCTTGATGGTCCCTGACGGCCCCGGTGAAAGCCCCCCGGACGTGACCGAACAGCTCCGACTCCAGCAGGTTTTCCGGGATCGCCCCGCAATTGATCGTCACGTAAGGCTTGTCTTTGCGGTCCGAATTGAAGACGATGGCCCGGGCGATGAGCTCCTTTCCCGTCCCGGATTCCCCGGTGATCAGGACCGAGCTCGTCGTGGAGGCCACCCGTTCGACCAGGCGAAAGATCGCTTTCATCCTCTTGGACTGGGTGACGATATTGTGGAACTGGGCCTGGCGCTCGATCTCCCGGCGGAGAGTCGTGCAGGTCTCCGTGAGCCGCATCTGTTCCGTCACGTTGCGGACGACTTCCACGGCGCCGATGATCCGGCCGTCCTCGTTTTTATAGGGTCCCGCGAAGATCTCCATCCAGAGGACATTCCCGTTCGGCAGCCGGATGTCCCGGAGCGCGCTCTTGGGCTTTCCGTCTTGAATGACATCCAGGATGATGCAATTCTCGCAAGGCTCCCGGCGCCCGCGATAGGCCTCATAGCACGTTTCGCCGATCTTGGGTCCGTAGAGCCTTTGGACGGCCTCGTTCTGATAAAGGACCTTCAGATCCTTGTCGATGACCGTGATGGCGTCGCTGACGGTGTTCAACACGGCTTCGAAGAGCCTCTCTTTGCGGAATGAGGAGGGATCGGCGTTCATCGCGTTTTCCGGGGGGAGGCGGCTACCGGGAGTATAAGAGGAAGGAAACGGCGTGTCAAGGCGGCCGCAGGGGGAAAAGGAGATCCGGGAGCAAGCAGGGCCACGGGGATTCGAACCCCGGTCTGATGGCTGAGAACCATCTGTCCTGGGCCTCTAGACGATGGCCCCGCAAGGGGCATAAAAAATAGCAGAATCGCCCCCGGGTGTCAAACGGATGTCGCGAGGCTCAGCGCCGTCCGGACAGGAGCATCTTGGCCGCGGTCTCGCCGCCGTTGATCCGGTAGAGCATCGGCAGGGGCCGGTCCAGGCCCTCGACGAACTCCGGCGCGTTCGCCCACCGGTAGTTGAGGATCCCGGCGTAGTCGGAGAAGTGCTGCCAGCGCCGGCGCGAGAGGCCGGTGGTCATGTGGATGTGGTTGGCCGGCATGCCCATCTTGGCCTGGCTCGCCGGGATGTGGTCGAAGGTCAGGAGCGTATGGGGCCAGGTGTAGTCCGAGGCGTGACAAACCCTCTCGGCCAGGGCCGCCGGGAGCTCGACGCTCTGCGCCTCGTCCTGGACCATGGTGAACAGGCCCGAGAGGTCGGAGAAGCCGAGACGGCCGGCCATCCCTTTGATGCCCTTGGGCGAGAGATAGCCCACGGAGAAGCCGAGCCCGGGGAAATAGAACTCGACGGCCTTGAACAGGAACCACCGGTCGGCATAGTCGAGCGAAGCGGCGCCGGAATTATTGCCGTCGATGAAGCCGCGCTCCATCCAGGGCTCGTTTGTGAACTTCTTGAGATCCAAGCCCAGGGCCTTGGCGTTGGCTTCGATCTCCCACGGCTCGTAGACCTTGCGGAAGTCCATGAAAAGAGTGGGGTTGCCGCCCGAGAGATAGCAGTAGGCGATCATCGTCAGGAGGGCCTGGATGTCGTTCTCGGTGGCGAAGGGGACGACCGGCTTCCGGCCGGTGTGGTCCTCGGACGAGTTGAAGAGGGACTCGGCGATATCCCCCGTGGTCATCGGCAGGCCGCGGCGGTCCGAGCCCCAGGCGAGCTGGTTCGTCCAGCCGCCGCCGATGGCGTTGACGTCGCGCATGTAGTTCCGCAGGATGAGGTAGAGGGCCAGGGCCTCGTCGAGCTTGGCCTTGTCGGCGGCCGAGAGGGCCGGCGCCTTGACCGTCTTGGCGGTGTAGATGGCCCGGCCGAGCCGGGTGACGTCTTCGGCGTCGGAGAAGATGCGGCCCTTGAACTTGACGTTGACGACCCAATCGCGAAGGGCCTTGAGCTCCTCGGGATCGTAGCCGCCTTTCTTCCGGAGCATGTCGGCGAAGAGCTTCATGGATTCCCGCGTGCTCTCCAGGCCGAAGAAGCGCCGGGCCGCGTGGACGTGGTTGAGGGCGGTCTCCATCTGCATGGAATCGGTGTCGACGGCCACGAAGCGCCTGCCCTGGAGGGCGATGCGGGTGAGCATGGCGTAGGCCAGGTCGACGATCTCCTCCTTGGTCTTGGCGTCGTACTCAGGGTTGAGCCCGGTCTCGGGCGTGTTGCCGATGACCATGGGGCAGAGACGGCCGGTCTGGGCGTAGGCGCCGACCAGGGCGTCGATGCCGACGACGCCCGGCTTGGGCGCGTTGTTGCCGCCGACGCAGGCCAAGGGGATCGAAGGCGGGAAGTGGGCGGTCAGGGCCATGGCCGTCCGGCCGGGGAAGAACCAGGTGTCGGGGGTCATG
>Ga0209706_10000265_pt1 | contig 28990 bp, 24 predicted proteins | sample PPLLaktember2015_6_FD_187263 | JGI IMG/M metagenome (GOLD analysis project Ga0209706, IMG submission 187263) | Freshwater sediment microbial communities from Prairie Pothole Lake near Jamestown, North Dakota, USA - PPLs Lake P8 Core (1) Depth... | ecosystem: Environmental > Aquatic > Freshwater...
TGGGCGAAAAGGACTTCCTCCTCGACGGCAAGCCGTTCCGCGTCATGGCCGGCGAGATCCACTACCAGCGCATCCCGCGGGAGTACTGGGCCGACCGGCTGCTGAAGGTCAAGGCCGCCGGCCTCAACACGGTCGGCACCTACGTCTTCTGGAACGCCCTCGAACCGGAGCCCGGGCAATGGGACTTCACCGGCGGCAACGATCTGGCCGCGTTCATCCGGACCGCCCAGCGGATCGGGCTGTGGGTCATCGTCCGGCCCGGGCCCTATGCCTGCGCCGAGTGGGATTTCGGCGGCCTGCCGGCCTGGCTCCTGCGCACGCCGGATCTCAAGGTTCGCTGCTCCGACGCCCGTTACATGGCGGCCTGCGAGTCTTACATCCTGAAGCTCGGCGAGATCCTCCGCGACCTCCAAGCGCACCGCGGCGGGCCGGTCATCTTGGTCCAGGTCGAGAACGAGTACGGCAGCTACGGGAACGACCGGGAGTACATGCTCGCGCTCCAGGGGCTTTGGGACAAGGCCGGGCTCGAGGTGCCGCTCTACACCGCGGACGGCGCGACGCCCCACATGCTCGAGGCCGGGAGCCTGCCCGGCGCGGCCATCGGGCTCGATCCCGGCACGAACGAGCAGCACTTCGCCGAGGCCGCGCGGCTTGAGCGCGGCGTCCCCGTCTTCTGCAGCGAGCTCTACCCGGGCTGGCTGACCCACTGGGGCGAGGAGTGGGCCCGGGTCAAGACCGAGGAGCTCCTGCCCGACCTGCGCTGGCTGCTCGACAACGGCAAGTCCTTCAGCCTCTACATGTTTCACGGCGGGACGAACTTCGGCTTCATGGCCGGGGCGAACTTCAGCGACAAGTACCAGCCCGACGTGACGAGCTACGACTACGACGCGCCCCTCGACGAGGCCGGCCGCCCGACCCCGAAATACTTCGCCATCCGCGACCTCCTGGCGCGCTATCAGCCGAAAGGGGCGAAGATCCCCGAGCTGCCCGGGCCCCTGGCGTCCATCACCATCCCGGCGATCGAGCTCGGCGAGATCGCCTCGGTCTTCGACAACCTGCCCCCGGCCGTCCGCAGTCCCCAGCCCGGGCCGATGGAATCGTACGGCCAGAACCACGGGTTCATCCTCTACCGGACGAAGCTCCTCGGCCACCGCGGCGGCAAGCTCGCCGTGACCGATCTCCACGATTACGCCACCGTCCTCGCCGACGGCCGGTACATCGGAGCGATGGACCGGACCAAGGGCGAGACGACGGTCCTCGATATTCCCAAGGCCGAGCCGGCCAACGAAACGCTCGACATCCTCGTCGAAGGCATGGGCCGGATCAATTACGGGCCCAGGCTTATCGACCGCAAAGGGATCACCGACCGGGTGACGCTGAACGCCATGACTCTCATGGGCTGGGACGTCCACCCGCTGCCCATGGATGAGGAATATATCGGGCGGCTCAGATTCGGGCGGCGTCCGGCCGGCCGGCCGGGCAACTTCTTCCGCGGCCGGTTCGATCTCCAGGCGCCCGGCGACACCTACCTCGATATGAGCGGCTGGAAGAAAGGCGTCGTCTGGGTCAACGGGCGGAACCTCGGGCGCTACTGGGATATCGGGCCTCAGAAGCGTCTATTCTGCCCGGCGCCGTTCCTGAAGCAGGGAACGAACGAGATCGTCGTCTTCGACCTGCATGCCCTCGAGCCCGCGCCGGTCGCGGGGTTCACCAAGCTGGACTAGAGCAGGTCTTTCGAGACCTCGACGAGCGAGCTCTCGAGGTCGCGGATGATGCGGAAGCCGCGCTTTTCGAAGACGGCGATCATCCGCGGGTTGTCCGTCGTCGTGATGGCCGTGACCGTGCGGGCGCCCCACTCCCTGGCGATGCCGAGACAGTAGTCGGTCATCAGCCCGCCGAGGCCCTTGTCCTGCCAGGCGTCCTGGACGAGGACGGCGTACTCGGCCGAGGTCCGGCCCGGCTCGGCGACGAGGCGCCCCACGCCGATGAACTTGCGGTCCGGGCCATCGCCGGTCTCGGCGACGATGGCCAGCTCGCGGTCGTAATCGATGTAACAGTAGCGGCTGGCCACCTCGTGGGATTGCCAAAAGAAGAAATAGCGGAACCGGGAATAGATGGACTCCCGCGAACAGCTCGAAAGAAGGGCCAGCCACAGCGGCTCGTCCTCGGGCTTGATCGGCCGCAGCGTCACGGCCGCGCCGTCTCGCATCCGGACTTCGCGGACGAACTCCTCGGGGTAGGGCCGCAGGGACAGGTGGGCGTAAGGCCGCTTCGGGTCCTCGACAGCGTTCCGGTCGCCGACGACCCGGGCATCGAGCGCGATGACGCCCTCGGACGTGACGAGAAGCGGATTGATGTCGAGCTCCGCGATCTCCGGGAAATCGGCGGCCAGGTAGGAGAGGCGCACGAGGGCTTCGACCAGCTTGTCCATGGCGGCGGCGGGCCGGCCGCGATAGCCCTGGAGAAGGGGCCGCATGCGCAGGCCGTCGAGCATGCGGCGGGCCAGGCGCTCGTTGAGAGGCGGGAAGCCGATCGTCCGGTCGCCGTAGATCTCGGCGGCCGTGCCGCCCATCCCGGCCATGACCACCGTGCCGAAGGTCGCGTCCTTCTTGACGCCGAGGATCATCTCGACGCCGTCCCCGGCCCTGATCATCCGCTGGACGGTGACGCCCGCGAGGCGGGCTCCCGGGGCCTTCCGGGAAACGGTCTCCATCATCGTCGCGTGGGCGCTTCGGACCGCCCCGGCGTCGCCGAGATCGAGGGCGACGCCGCCGATATCGGTCTTGTGCGTGATATCGGGCGAGAGGATCTTGAGCACGACCGGGTATCCGGAGGCCTCCGCGGCGCGGACCGCTTCATCGGCCGTGGCCGCCGCGACCGGGCTCGTAACGGGAATACCGTAGGACGAGAGGAGCTCCTTGGACTGGGCCTCGGACAGGGCGCCTTCGGTCCCCTTCAAGACGCCGGCGAACTTGGCCCGGAGGTCCTTGCGGTCGACCGGGAAACCGACGGAGATGTCCTTCGGCGTTTCATAGAGGATCTCGAGGTTGCGGGCGTAGGACACGAGCGTCATGAAGGCCCGGACGGCCTGCTCGGGCGTCGGGAAGGCGGGGATGCCGGCCTCGTTGAGAAGGTTCGTGCCCTCCCGCATCGCGGCTCCGCCGAGCCAGGCGGCCAACACGGGCTTGGGCGTCGAGGCGGCCTGGGCGCAGATCTCCTTGGCCACCGCCGTCGGATTGGTCATGGCTTGCGGCGTGACGATGACGAGGAGCGCGTCGACGCCGGGGTCCCGGAGCACGATCTGGGCGGCCTTGGCCACGAGCTTCGATTTGGCGTCGCCGAGGACGTCCACGGGGTTGCGCCGGGACCAGTGGGGAGGGAGAGAGGCGTCGAGCTCCCCCAGGGTCGCGTCGGACAGGCGGGCCAGGACGCCCCCCGCGGCGACGAGCGCGTCGGTGGCCATGACGCCCGGGCCGCCGGCGTTCGTGAGGATCGCCAGGCGGGGGCCCTTGGGGACCTTGGGCCGGCCGACGAGGTCGGCGCAGTCGAAGATCTCGCCGATGTCGAAGACGCGGGCGACGCCCATGCGCTCGAAGGCCGCGTCGTAGACGGCGTCCTCCCCGGCCAGGGCCCCGGTGTGGGAGGCGGCTGCGGCGGCCGACTCGGCGAAGCGCCCGGCCTTGTAGGCCACGATCGGCTTCATGCGGGCGAAGGCGCGGGCCGCGGTCATGAACTTGCGCGCGTCGGAGATCGATTCGATATAGAGGAGGATGGAATTGGTCGTCTCGTCCTCGCCGAGGTAGTCGATGAGGTCGCCGAAATCGATATCGAGCATGTTGCCGGTCGAGATGAAATGCGAGAAGCCAAGCTTCTCCTCGGCGGCCCAGTCGAGGACCGACGTGCAGAGCGCGCCGGACTGGGAGACGAAGGCGACGTGCCCGGGGCGCGGCATGGCCCCCGCGAAGCTGGCGTTGAGGGGAAGGCCGGGCGAGATGATGCCGAGGCAGTTGGGGCCGAGGATCCTCAGGCCGTCGAAGCGGCGGGCTTCGGTGAGGATGGACTCCTCGAGGGCCCGGCCGGCCGGGCCGGTCTCGCGGAACCCGGCGGAGACGACGATCAAGCCGCGGATGCCGGCCTCGCCGCACTCGCGGACGAGGCCCGGGACCTGGGCGGCGGCGGCGCAGATGATACCGAGGTCCGCGGTCTTGGGGAGGGAGGCGGTGTTCGGGAAGCAGGGGATGCCCATGACCGCTTCGACGGACGGGCTGACGGGGTAGACGACGCCGCGGAAGCCGCCGCCGATGAGGTTGGCGAGGATCCGGCCGCTGACGCTCTTCGGGTTCGGGCTGACACCGACGAGGGCGATCCGCTGGGGCTTGAAGATCTTGTCGAGCGCGAGGATATCCATCGGTCCTTCATTTTAGCCGAATTCGGGGACACAATACTATTTGCCGATTTAACCGGCGCCGGACTCATATCATCTGGCTGGGAAGGGAACCGGCTCGCGATGGTCTAGAGACCCAAACGGAAACCTGTGCGGGCCACGAGCCCTGGCGCGCCGTAGCCCCAAACGGTTTCGTAGCGGACATCGAGGATGTTGTCGATACGGATGAAGAGCTCGATTTCCCGGCCGAGGGTGGCGGTCAGCGCGGCGCCGAGGAGAACGTAGCCCGGAAGCGGGACCGTCTCGTAGGGAAAGGCGCTGAAATCCCTGTCGAAGCGACGCCCGATCCAGAGCGCGCGGGCGGCGAGGTCGACCCCCCCGAAGAGGCGGAGGCCCGCCCCGGCGGAGAACTGATCGCGCGGCCGCCGGAGGAGATCAGTTCCAGCATTGGTGTCGCGGGCCGAGAGCCGGGTGTACGACGCGGAGAGGCGCGTCGTGGCGCCGGGCCTCGCCTCCGCGGAGACCTCGAGCCCCTTGGTGCGGGCCCGGCCGATATTGACATAACCGGCCTCGAAATCGAAATCGACGAGATCGCGAAATGTGTTCTCGAACCAGGTCAGGCCCAAGATCACGCGGCCCGCGGCCAGGCGGTGCTCGATCCCCGCGTCCCAGCCGAGGGCCCTCTCGGGACGGAGCAGGGGATTGCCGACCGGGCCGAAGGACGTGGCCGGGGCGAAGAGCTGATAAAGGGAGGGCGATTTGAAGCCCGTCCCGATGGTCGCCTTGAGCCGAGTCCCGGTGGCCGCGATGAGGAATGCGGGCGCGACGCGGAATGTCACCGCGGTGCCGGCGCGGCTGTGGCGGTCGGCCCGGACGCCGGCCGTGACGAAGAACCGGTCCTTGACCTCCCAGTGATCGAGAAGATAGACGCCGGCCGACGAGGCCCGGGCCTGCGGAAAGCTGGATTTGACGAGCCCGTAGACGCTCTCCGAGACATAGTCGGACTGTCCCGTTTCGTTTTCGAGCTCCAGACCCGCCGTCAGCGTGTTTGCCGGGTGGAGGAAGAAGTTGTTCTGCCAATCGAGCTTGAAGAGGCCGCTTCGGTAGAGCCCCTCGTCCCGCTCGCCGGGATGGGCCGGGTCCGCCGGATTGATATTCTCGCGGTTCGCGCCAAGCCAGGACAGGGAAACGGCTTGCTCCCAGCGTCCGCTCGGAGAGAGACCGCGGTACTGGCCGCGCACGAGAAGGCTGCCATAATCCTGGACGTTGTTGGGATCGTCGCCGCCGGGTCCGCCGAAATTATCGAGCTCGGTCCGGGCCTTCGCCGCCCGGACGGTGAATGTCAGGATCGCTGAAGGGCTCGGCGCGTAGCTGAACCGGCCGGCCAGGCTCAGGTCCCGGTAGCCGTCCTTCTCGACGTTACCGGCGTAGGCGGATGAGGCGGCTGAAAGACCCGCCGTCCGTTCGTGGAACAGGGAGAGGGCGTATCCCGTCTTCGGTCCCGACCCGGTCAGGGAGACGTCCGCGGCGAGCGAGTGGAGCGAATCGGCCGAGGAGGCCAGTGTGAGCCGGGGACGGCCGCGGCCGGCCCGGGTGATGATGTTGATGACGCCCCCAAGGGCGTCGGACCCGTAGAGCAGGCCCTGGGGGCCGCGGAGGATCTCGATCCGCTCGACCTGGCTCAGCGGCAGGTGGGAAACGTCGTACGAGCGCGAGGGATTGATCGGGTCGTTGAGCTCGACGCCGTCCAGGAGGAAGAGCGTGTGCTCGCTGTTGGCCCCCCGCACCGAGACGGACGCGGTCGCGCCCGGACCGCCGTTCCGGACGGTCGAGAGTCCGGGGACGGCCTCGAGAGCGTCGAGGACGAACGTCCGGCCGGTGCGGACGAGCTCTTCGGCGGTGATGACGGAGAGAGAGCTGCCGACCTTCTTCTCGGGCGTCTCGAGCCTCGTCGCCGTGACGACGAGATCATGTTTGAGAGGGGGGACGGCCCGATTCTGAGACGTTTGGGCAACAAGGGGAGTAGTGATGAACGCGACGAGAGCCACTACGGCGGTCGTTCTCAAAGTCATGGCAGGAGCTCCGAAGCCGCCCCCGCCGCTTTTCGTTCTCCGTCTTCCTCCCGAAGACCGGTCGACCGAGGCTTAAGGCAAGGTCTCCTGACTCCCGGATCGTCCTCCTCCCGAGCCTTCCAGCCTCCCGGCCGTGGCGTCTCTCGGGATTCGTCCCCGGTTACAGTAGCGGGGGCTGTGTCCGCATCTCACGGACTTCCCTTTGAAATAAGCCTATTAAGATCTTAATCGAAAAAGAAGAAGGGGTCAAACCTACTTTTCGTTACTTTCCGACAATTTTGTAGGAATAAAGTAACGAAAAGTAGGTTTGACCCCTTCTGAGGAGGGGGAATGGGTTGTATCGAAAAGATCCGAAAGGAGGTCGCGGCTGGCCATTGTCTTCACTCACAAGGTAGTACTGCGGAGACCCGGGATGAGTTGCGTTTCGGGGAATATTCGGGAATCAGCGGGACGGTCGATAGACTGGGGCACGCGCCGATTTTTTGTTTTTTTTCCGGGCCCCCTCAACGACCAATAACAATTATACCACAGGACAGTCCCCGAATACAACAGATTTTTTCAAGTTCAATGAAAAAACTCCTAAGCGCAGGCGAACGACCGATCTCGACCCTGAAAAAGGCCTTTTCGGCACATTCTGGAATAAACGGTTCCTGAGCCTCTATCTTCTGGCGGTTTCCCCTGGAAATGAGTATATTAAAGGTGGACGCCGGGGGCAGGAAAGGCCCCGAATCCGAGGAGAATCCCCGTGAAAAACGAAGATTTCCGGCGCTCAGGGCACCAATTCGTGGACTGGATCGCCGATTATTTCGAAAACATCGAAAAACTCCCCGTCATCTCCCCCGTGGAGCCGGGCGACATCAAAAAATTGATCCCCGCCGTTCCCCCGGCCAGGGGCGAGGCCATGGAGGGGATCTTCCGGGATTTCGAGAATATCATCATGCCCGGAATCACGCATTGGCAGCATCCCGGTTGGTTTGCCTATTTCCCGGCCAACAACAGCCCGGCCTCTGTCCTGGGGGAGCTCCTGACCGCCGGGCTCGGCGCCCAAGGCATGGTTTGGAAGACCTCCCCGGCCGCCGCCGAGCTCGAGGAGGTCGTCCTCGACTGGCTCCGGCAGATGATCGGGCTCCCGGACGGCTTTTCCGGGGTCATCCAGGACACGGCCTCCACCGCCACCCTGTGCGCGATGCTCTCGGCCAGGGAGAAGGCGACCGGCTTCGAGTCGAACGACTCCGGCCTCAAGCTCCCCCTGACCGTCTATGCCTCGGAGGAAGTCCACTCGAGCGCCGACAAAGGCGTCAGGATCGCCGGCTTCGGCCGGAAGAACTTCCGCCGGGTCCCGACCGATGAACGCTTCGCCCTTATCCCGGAGAAGCTCGATGAAGCCCTGGCCCGCGACAAGGAGGCCGGGTTCGTCCCCGCCTTCGTCATGGCCACGGCCGGGACGACCTCGTCCGGGGCCATCGACCCGCTGAGGGCCGTCGGTGAGATCTGCCGGAAATACGGCGTCTGGTTCCACATCGACGCGGCTTGGGGAGGCACGGCCGCTCTCCTGCCCGAAAAGCGCTGGATCCTCGACGGGGCCGAGCTCGCCGACTCGCTTGTCTTCAATCCCCACAAGTGGATGCTGACGAACTTCGATTGCTCGGCCTATTTCGTCAGGGACCCCGGAGCGCTCATCCGGACGTTCGAGATCCACCCCGAGTATCTCAAGACGGGAGTTGACGCCAAGGTCAAGAACTACCGCGACTGGGGCATCCAGCTGGGCCGGCGCTTCCGGGCCCTCAAGCTCTGGTTCGTCGTCCGAAGCTACGGCGTCGAGGGCTTGCAGGCCATGGTCCGCGAACACATCCGCCTGGCGGGGCTCGTGAAGGACTGGGTCGAAGCGGACAGCCGCTTCGAGCTCTTGGCTCCCGTCGACCTCGCCCTTGTCTGTTTCCGCCTCAACGACGGCCGTGACGAGGAAGCCCTGAACGAGCTCAACCGCCGGTTCCAGGAGCGCATCAACGCCGCCGGCCCGGTCTTCCTGACCCACACGTCCCTTCGCGGCAAGCACACCATCAGGCTGGTTGTCGGCCAAAGAACAACGGAAGAGCGCCACGTCCGGGGCGCCTGGGACATCATCTCGGCGGCCGCCGGCGAGGTCCTGAAGTTCTGAGCGGCCGGTCCGGAGGTCACTCCGGCTTGATCGCGTAACGCAACTCGCCCCCGGGGTCAGCGAACCTGGCGAAAAAGCCCCAGCCGCCGGCTCCCTGAAGGACCTTGACCAGGACCTTGTTCCAGCCCTTCTTCAAGCGCACGGCCACGCGGTCGAGGTCGGGTTCCGCCGCCCGGTAGACCGGGTTCGTGTGAACGATCTCGCCGTTGATCCAGACGCGGACCCCGTCATCGCTGCCGAGAAGAAGGGCCGCGGTCCGCTCGTCCGGGGAAAAGACATAGGCCAGGCCGTAGACGATGCCCTGTTCGTTGGGCCGGATGAGGTCGTCGAGCCGGACATAGCCGGATTCGCCCGCCCGGTGCGTTTTCCACTTGACCGTCGCACCGTCCTTGCCCCGGTAGCTACCGGCCGGCGCGGCCTCCGTTTCGGGCGGATAGACGGTCGGCAGGTCGTCCATGTCGGCGGCGTGGAAGGGGCCGACGAGGTTCCAGTCCCTGATGAATCGCCGCGCCGCCGGCCTGAGCCCGAAGCCGGCGAAGAGGATGTCGTGGCCCGCGCTCTGGGGGTCTTTGCCCGCAACCTCGAAAACGAGCGAGTTGGGGCCGGCCTCGAGGAGAAGGTCGTCGAGGACGATGGACGCGAGCGCCGTCTCCTTCGCGAAGCCTTCCAAACGGCCCAGGACTTCGGGCCCGGCCGTCCCGCTCCCGCCGCGGCTTCCGAGGACGCGGATGTTCCCGGCTGCCGGCGACTTGAGGAAATGGAGCTCGAGCGCGTAAAGATCGCGGACCCCGACCGGGAAGCCGAATTCGAACCTGGCCCCGTCGCCGGCCCCATCCGTCCGGAGCACCGGGTAGCGGGCGCCAGTCCCATCGTAGTAGGACGCGAGAGCCGCCATCAGCCGGGGCGCCGTCGCCCTCAGCCCCGCGGAGCGGTCGACGAAGACACCGGCCTCGCCGGGCTTTTCCTCTTCCCATTCCGGCCCCACGAAATTCTCCGGCGGCTCGAAAGCGAACGGGAGCCTCTCCGAAACGGCCGGGAGCTCCCGGAACGCCCGGTGCGGCTCGTCTTGGTACCAGTAGGCGACGGACGAGAGGAGGTCGCTTCGGTCGTTCGCGTGGCCGTGCTCGATCGTCACTTCGATCGACTTCGTGAACGGAACGGGGTCCGGGATATGGAAGCGGTAGACCGTGGCCTTGGACCCGGCCTGGAAGTCCTCTTCCTGGAGCGGGCAGCCGTAGAACAGGCTCTGGCTTTCCCGCATGCCCCAGGCGTCGGAGAAATAGTCCTCCGAGCCGGTGCCGTGAAGGGACGGCCTGGATTCGCCGTCCACGCGGATCCTGTCGTCGCCCTCGCCCCACCAGCCCATGCCCCGCTGGAGCACGCTCATGTTGCAGCCGACATAGTGGCCGGCGCCTTCGGCTTCGAGGAGCACATAATCGCGCCTCCCGTCGGACGGAAAGGCCTGCCGGTATTGGGCGTGGAAGTAGGGTGTATCGACGGCCAGGCCGGGGAACTCGCGGTAATCGATGTAATAGTAGAACGCGTCGACGGCCCGCGTCCCTTCGTTCTTGACCGTGATCCGGCATGAGCGGCGGAAGGGCATGGACCAATAGCAGTTCCTGGCCCGGCCCTCCGACGAGCAGGTGATCGGGAGCGAGGCGAAGTTGCGGTTCAGGCCATGGCCGACCCCGAAGAAATCCCCGATCGGCGCCTCGACGGAAGGGGACTTCTCGTTGTCCCAATAGATGCGCAGGACGATCTTCCGCCCGTAGAACGGCTCGGCGGCGATGGTCGTCCAGATGTGATGGATGGCCGCGGGGCCCGCGATCTCGGCCAGGACCGCGGTCTTGCCCGGCTCGATGGCGATGGAGTCGCGATTGCCGCCGCTCTTGTCATACGAGGAGACCCGGCGGCTGCGGTAGTCCTGCTTCCGGCCCAGGCCCGTCAGCAGATCCTGGCCGGCGATCGCCGATGCGGCCAAGGTCAACGAGACGAGAGAACAAAGAACGGCGCGGCGAGAACGCATGGCCGTGACCTCCTTCGCCGGCCCACGCGCCGGATCAGCGGGCGGGGCGGCGCTCTTTTTGGAGCCAGCCCGTCCGGATATGCGCTTTCCGGTCCCGGCTGGTGTAGGGCTTGATGTCGAGAACGGGCGTGCCGTCGATGAGGTCGAGACCCGAAACCCTGAGGATCCGGCCGTCCCGGCCGAGCAGCTTCAAAACGCTGAGGCCGAGGGCATTCGGGCGGTGCGGCGACCGCGTGGCAAAGACGCCGCGGGGCTTGGACTCGCCCGGCGGCACGACTTCGAGCTTGGATCCCGCGGCGCGATGGAAGTGGAAAATAACGATGATGTGGGAAAATCCTTCGAGGCCGTCGAGGCCGGCGGCGAACTCCGGGAGGACCTCGATCGTGCCGGTCGACCGTTCGAAGAAACGGGGCGGCGCGAACACCGGCGGCGGCAGGTCCGACGGGTCCCTATAGCTCGACCTGACGGCGCCGATGGGCCGGAGGCGGACTCCGGGCCTCATCGGCCGGTGTAAGTCAGCCACTTCTCGTAGCGGGGGTTGCGCCCGGTGACGGCCTCGCTGAAGGCCTGGATCATGCGCAGGGCGACCGGGCCCGGCTTCCCCGTCCCGATGGCGTGCGTCGTCCTCGGGGCGGCCGGGTCGGACCCGTCCGTGACCGTGACGATGGGGATGACCTCGACCGCGGTGCCGCAGTAGAAGGCCTCGTCGGCGCCGAAGAGATCCGCCTTGGTGATCGGGCCGACCACCGTCTTGAAGCCGAGGTCCCGCCCGATCTCGAGCAGGCTCGTCCGGGTGATCCCCTCGAGGGCGGATTCCTGCCGGCCGTTGGTAACGAGGGTCCCGTCCTTGACGATGAAGATGTTTTGGCCAGGCCCTTCGGCGACGCGGCCTTCCATGTTCAGGAAGATGGCCTCGTCGAAGCCCTGCTCGCGGGCCTCGAGCCCGCAGATCGTCGACTGGACATAGACGCCTCCGAGCTTGGCCGACATGTTGAACTGGGTGTGATGGACCCGGTGCCAGGGGACGATGTACGCGTTGACCCCGCGCGCCGCGTTCTCGCCGAGGTAGGCCGCCCACTCCCAGGCGCTGATGGCCATCTGGACCGGGCAGGCCTTGGGCACGAGCCCGAGGTTGCCGTAGGAGTAGAAGAGGAGCGGGCGGATGTAGCAGCTGTCGAGCCCGTTCTCCCGGACGGTCTGGATGATGTATTCGGCGATCTGGTCCTTGGTGTAGGGGCACTTCATCATCGCGACGCCCGCCGACAGGAGAAAGCGGTCATTGTGCTCGGGGAGGCGGAAGATGGCCGTCCCCTTGGCCGTGTTATAGGCCCTGATCCCCTCGAAGACCGAGGTCCCGTAATGGAGGGCGTGCATCATGGGGTGAAAGCCGGCCTCCGACCAGTCGTGGAACTTCCCTTCGTACCAATATTTCTTGGCCTTGGGAAAGTGGGTGTTGAGAAACATGCGGCACCTCGTTTGGGGTTGGCTCTTTCGAACGAGGGCTTCGAAAGAGGCGATGCTATCACAGCGGGATGGTCAAGTAAAGGTCAGGCCGGGCGCTTGGTGAAGTACGTCTGGCCGCCGTGGACGAGCTTCCGGACGCGATGCCGGCCGAGGAGCGAGGTCAGGGACTTGAGGACCTCGTCGCGGTGCCGGCCGAGGGCGGCGGAGACGTCCGCGGCGGTCTGGGGACGCCGGCCGACGGTGGCCAGGATGGCCGACTCGAGGGCGCCCGCCGCCGGGGCCTGCTTGCGGGTGGCGAACGATGCGACGATCTCCGCCTTGGGGCCGAGCGCGGTCCTGATCCGGGCCAGCGCGGCCGGGCCGAGTGGACGGGCGCCTTGTTCGGCCGGCGGGCGGACGACCGTATTGAGCTCGATCCGGTCGGGCCGGATGCGGGCGATCGCGCCCTTGAGGGCCCGGATGTGGGCCGGGGAATCGTTGACGCCCTTGACCAGCATGACCTCGAGCCGGATCTCGCCGGAGAATTCGGCGCGGAAGCGGACGAGGCCGTCGATGAGCTTCCGGTTCTCGAGCGAGGCGTGAGGCCGGTTGACGCGGCGAAAGCCGGCGGCGGGGACCGCGTCGAGCGAGGGCACGACGATGTCGGCCGCGCTGAGGTCGCGCCGCACGTCTTTCCGGGTGAGAAGGGTCGCGTTGGTCAGAACGGCCACGGGGATCGGGGTCATCGCCTTGACGGCGCGGATGAGGCGCCCGATGTCCCGGCTCAGGGTCGGCTCCCCCGATCCCGAGAAGGTGATGACGTCGATCCGCTGGCCGGAGCCCACGGCCTGCTTGATCTGGTCCAGGATGTCCTCGGGCGGGAACCAGCTGCCCCGGCGGACCGTGGTCTTCCCGGTCGAGCCGAGCTGGCAATAGACGCAGTCGAGCGTGCAGGTCTTGAAGGGGATGATATCGACCCCGAGCGAGAAGCCGAGGCGCCGCGAGGCGACCGGGCCGTAGACGAACCGGTGCCCGCTCATCGGGCCTGGTCCTTATAGATCTCGATGAAGCGGCGGAGGGACCGGTCGTAGGTCCTCTCGACGGAGTCCGGGAAGAGGCAGGCCGGCAGCTCGCGGTTCCGCCAATGGTAGGCCAGGCAGTCGCAGCAGACGCCCTTCCGGCTGCAGGGCTCGTAGGTGCAATTGCACCGGCTCTCATTCTTTGCGCTCTTGCATTCGCTCATGCCGTTTCTCGCTGATATAAGGAAATCTCGACCTTCTTATTATAGGGTTTCCGGATCCCCCTGGGAATCACTGATTTCCACCTCCCGGCTCGCCGGCCCCGGGGAATGCCCGGCGGCGGAAGGGCGGCGAACGCAACGGCGTGGGGGGCCCCCCGCCCGCGCGGAGCCGCTGATGCCTCGGGAGCGCTTTGGAGCGGCGAGCACGGCCGGGGGGTGACGCCGAGGGAGGAGCCGCCCTGAAGCCGCCGTCGTAGGGCCGTCGTTGCCGGGTTCTCCGGTTTCGTGTATCATAGCCCGCATCAAGCGTTTAGTGAGGACCACGATGCCCGGATACACGGACCGCGAGGCCAAGGCGGGCCTCGACGCGAAGCTGCCGCCGCTCGAGACGTTCCCCAACCAGTTCCCCGACTACGAGATCGCCGTCGAATTCCCCGAGTTCACCTCCGTCTGCCCCAAGACGGGCCTGCCGGACTTCGGGCGGATCACCCTGAGCTACGTGCCCGCCGGCCGGGTCCTCGAGCTCAAGTCGCTCAAGGAATACTTCCTGGCCTACCGGAATCTGGGCATCTTCTACGAGAACGTCGTCAACCGCGTCCTCGAGGACATCGTCCGCGCCTGCCGGCCGGCGAGCGCCGTCGTCAGGGGCGAGTTCAACCCGCGCGGCGGCCTCACCTCGGTCGTCGAAGCCCGCTACCCCCGGCCGCGGAAACGGCGGCCCTGAGCCGGAACCGGCGCGCGGCGAGAAACAAGGCCCATTTCGGAAAGTCGATCCCCGAGGACCCGCATGGCCAGATCATCGAACGGCTCACGGATAGGCCGGACCGATGCGCTGATCCTCCTGGTCATCCTGATCTGGGCCGTCAACCTCCCGGTCATCAAGATCGGCCTGCGCTCGTTCTCGCCGCACGTCTTCAACGCCCTGCGCCTCGGGCTGGCCGCGGTCGCTTACGCCGCCGTCCTCATCGCCCGGCCGTCGATCCCCGGGCCGGCGAAGAAGGGGGACGGCTGGAAGGCCGCGGCGCTGGGCCTGCTGGGTATCACCTTCTACCAGGTCTTCTTCATCAAGGGCGTCAGCATCATGAACGCCTCGACGGCCTCGATCATCATGGGAACGAGCCCCCTCTTCATCGCCCTGCTGTCCACGGCGGTCGGGGAGGAGCGGATCACGCCCGCCGGCTGGGCCGGCATCGGGATCTCCTTCGCCGGCTTCCTCCTCGTCATCGCCGGAGAGAACGGCGGTCCCGTCTTCACCTGGGAGGCCTGGCGCGGCGCCGTATTGATCCTGCTCGCCAATGTCTGCTGGGCCGGGTACACCGTCTTTTCGAAGCGGGTCCTCGACCGGAATTCGCCCTTCCGGATGGCCGCCCTGGGCGCGATCACCGGAACGGCGGTCTATCTGCCGTTCGCCGCCGGGGACCTGGCCGGGGTCGAATGGGCGCGGATCCCGTGGCAGGCCTGGGGGGCCGTCGCCTACGCCGGCCTCCTGGCCATCTTCATGTGCTTCGTGCTCTGGTACCAGTCGGTCAAGGCGGTCGGCAGCGCCAAGACCGGCGTCTACAGCAATCTGACGCCCATCCTGTCCATCTTCTTCGCCGGCCTCATCCTCGGCGAGCGCCTGGCCGCGATCCAGGCCGTCGGCGCGGCCGTCACGCTGTCCGGCGTCTATCTCACGAGGTCCGGCTACCGCTTCTTCGAGCGAAAAGCGGGCCGCGTTTGATATGCCGCCCCGAAATCCGTTAGAATAGGCGCACCTCGATGCCCGACATCATCCTGCTCCAGGCCCTAAGGGCCCAGCAGTGGATCAAAAACCTCTTCATCTTCGCCCCGCTGCTTTTTTCCCAGAACCTGACGAACATGCCCCTCCTTCTCGTGTCCGTCCGCGCCTTCGCGGCCTTCTGCCTGGTCTCGAGCGCCCAGTATATTTTCAACGACATTCGCGACCTCGAGGAAGACCGCGCCCACCCGGTCAAGTCCCGAAGGCCCCTGGCCTCGGGCCGGATGAAAGTGGGCACGGCGGCGGCCCTGCTCATAGGCCTGGGCCTCGGCGGGCTCCTGATCGCGGCGACGGTCAACCTGCCGTTCCTCCTGATCGCGGCCGGCTATTTCCTCCTGCAAGCGCTCTACACGGTCTGGCTCAAGCACGTCGTCATTCTCGACGTCTTCATCATCGCCGCCGGATTCCTCATCCGGGTCGTCGCGGGAGGGTTGGCGATCGGGGTCGAGGTCTCCTCCTGGCTCCTCATCTGCACCATCCTCCTGTCCCTGTTCCTCGCCCTGGGCAAGAGGCGCTACGAGCTGACGCTCCTCCAGGAGGGCGCGATGAACCACCGGCCCATCCTGAAGGAATACAACCCCTATCTCCTCGACCAGATGATCTCCGTGGTGACGGCCTCGACATTCGTCGCGTACTGCCTGTACACGATCTCCGCCGAAACGGTCGAGAAGTTCGGCACGGAGAACCTGATCTTCACCGTTCCGTTCGTCCTCTACGGGATCTTCCGCTACCTCTACCTGATCCATCAGAAGGCCGGCGGCGGGACGCCCGAAGCGCTGGTGGTCGGGGACAAGCCGCTGCTCTTCGATATCTTTCTCTGGGTGGCCGCGGCCGCCTTGATCCTTCAGCTGAAGTGAGGACGGAGATGGCCCGAGCCCGAGTCGCTGTTCTCCACACGACGCCGGCGACGGTGCTGGCCGACTACGCCAAGCTCATGGACCTCGCCGGCTGGCGGCAACACCTGCCTCCGGACACGGACACCCTGGTCAAGCTCAACCTGTCCTGGACGAAGTACTTTCCCGCCTGTTCGAGCGAGCCGTGGCAGGTCGAGGGCGTCCTTCGGGCGCTTCTCGAAGCCGGCTTTCCCAAGGCCCGCCTCTTTCCCGTTGAAAACAAGACGGTGGTCACGAACCCGCGGAAGGGCGCCCGCAATAACCGCTGGATGCCGGTGCTCGACCGGTATGGGCTGCCGTTCATCGCCCTCCCCGAGGTCGAATGGACCACCTACCCGTTTCAGAGCCCTCTGCTCAAGCTCAATGAGATCTTCCCGCAGGGGATCCAGATCCCGGCCATGTACGTCGGGAAGAACATCCTTCACCTGCCGACCGTCAAAACGCACGGGCATTCGACGACCACCGGGGCGGTGAAGAACGCGTTCGGAGGGCTGCTGAAGGAAGTCCGGCACTACGCGCACAAGTACATCCACGAGGTTCTCGTCGACCTCCTCTATATGCAGAAGGAGATCCACCCGGGGATCTTCTGCGTCATGGACGGGACGGTCTGCGGGAACGGGGCCGGTCCGCGGACCATGGTGCCGTGCGTCGAGAATGTCCTCCTCGCATCCGGCGATTCGGTGGCCATCGACGCCGTGGCGGCCCGGCTCATGGGCTTCGATCCGCTGAGCATCCCCTACATCCGGATGGCCCATGAGCGTGGGCTCGGGGTCGGCGATCCGGGAGAGATCGACATCGCCGGCGACGCTATCGGGGGGATCGATTTCGGGTTCAAGACCAAGCGAAGCCTGGTCATCTGGGGCGACCAGATGATCCGCAAGGGCTGTCTCCGTTGCTTCGAAGGGCCGCTCCTTCATTCCCCGCTCGTTTTCTGGGCGCCCCTGGCCAGCAATATCTACCACGATCTGATCTGGTACCCCACTATAGGAAGATCCCGGATCCGGGAGTTCATGAAAACCGAGTGGGGCGCCCTCTGGAAGACCTATTAGGCCCGGTCGCCCATCTTCGGGCGCGCGCTACCTCAGCCCGCAGACCTTGTGGAGCTGGACGGAGAGGCGAAGCCCTTCGAGTCCCGCCCGGCCCGCAGCCTCGAGAAGGCCCACGGCCTTCCTGACGCTCCAAGGCGAGTTCGACTGGGGCTGCAGGATGATCGGGACCGTCGCGGGGAACGCGGCGCGCACGGTCCGGACGGCATCGAGGTCGAGCGTGCGGCAAACGACGAGCTTGACCTCGCGGGCGCCCTTCTTGAATCCTGGATGGGCGGCGTAATCGGGCGGCTTGGGCGAGACCGAGTGCCAATCAGCCTCCGGCTCGGGCGGGAAGGTCCCGTTCGTTTCGATCTGGACCCGGAAGCCCTCGCGGTGCAGGCGCCCGATGAGCGGGCGAACGTCCTGGGCCAGGGGCTCGCCGCCCGTCAGGCAGACCCAGGTCGCAGGATGATCGCCCCGGAGCCGGATGACCTCATCGACGATCTTGTCGACGGGCCTCTCGCGGCCGCCCCTCCATGCCTTCTTGGTGTCGCAGAAGCCGCAGCGGAGGTTGCAGCCGGCCAGGCGGACGAAGATCGTCGGCTCGCCCTGGCGCAGGCCCTCGCCTTGGACCGAGGCGAAGATCTCAATCGTCTTCAGCGTAGGTGGCCGACGCATCTTCGGATTCCCAGACGGTCACGGACTCGACCGGGTACGATCGTTTGAGCTCGCCGTAGAGGTGGCGGGCCAGGTTTTCGGCCGAGGGATTGAACGGGAAGACGTCGTTGAGAAGGGTATGGTCGGGAAGCGCTGCGGCCAGCGCCTTCTTGATCCCGGTGAAGTCGTAGCCGAGGCCGGCCCGGTCGAGCTCACGGGCGCGGATCGAGACCTCGACCTGGAACGTGTGGCCGTGGACCTTCTCGCACTTGCCTTGGTATTCCCTGAGAAAGTGGGCGGCCGAGAACTTGTCCCGGACCTTGAGTATCCAGCTCATGAGGATCCTTCCTTTCCGAGGCGGGCGATCAGAGGGTCTTCGCGGCCTACGGCCGTCCAGGCCCGGGCGCGGAACCGGCAGGACGAGCACGTCCCGCAGGGGCGCTCGGCGCCGGCGTAGCACGAGACCGAGTAGGAATAATCGGCGCCGAGGCGGAGCCCCAGCCGGATGATGTCCGGCTTGCTCAAGCCGAGGAGCGGGGCGATGATCCGGGGCGCCGGGCCGCCGAACGCGGCCTTCGTGCCCGCCCGCACGGCCTTTTCCATGGCCTTGACGAAAGCCCGCGTCGTGTCGGGATAGTCGGGGGAATCGGCGACGTGGAAGCCGCAGACGAGGTCGCGGATGCCGCGGGCCTCGGCCCAGGCGGCGGCGAGGGCGAGGAAGATCCCGTTGCGGAACGGGACGTAGGTGGCCGGCGGGCCCGAGCCCGGGCCGGCCCGGCGCCGCGGGCGGGGGAGGGGAACCCGCGGATCGGTCAGGGCCGAACCGCCGATCTGCCGGAGATCGACCTTCAGCACGGCCTGGGAGACCCCGCGGCGGCGGGCGGCCTTGCGGGCCAGAGCGATCTCGACGCGATGGCGTTGGCCGTAATCGAAGGTCAGCGCCTGGACCCGGTCGTAGCGGCCGAGGGCCCAGGCCAGCGCCGTCGTCGAATCGAGTCCGCCCGAAAACAGCACGACGCAGGATTTCACGTCCGCGACCTCCCTTCCGATGATAATTGACGCGGGCCGCAATATCAACACGGCTTTGGAATGAACCGCTATGTCGGAACGCCCTCGAACACGGGGGAAGGACGAGCGGCTGCAGGGCGCGCTGTTTGACAGCCCGCGGCCCGGATGGTAATCTTCGGATTCCGGACATGAGCGAACAATCGATCAAGAACGGAGTCGCCGGCGTCGTCCGGACCTACGAGCTCCTGGACCGCGTCCGCACGCGCAAGGACCTGGACATCCGCGACGACCAGTTCGACTTCACCGCCCTGCTCGAGGCGGCCCGGTACGCGGACCGCCGGCGGATCCCGCTGAGCCTGCTCGACACGGGCCGGTTCGGCCTCGAGGAGCTCGAGTCGCTGGCCCGGGCCGGAGCCCGGATCCTTACCTCGGACGAGGCCCGGCCGCGAGCCGACGAGTGGGAGATCCTCCAGGAAGCCTGCCGGGGGGCGGGATCGCACCTCTCCGTGTTCTGGAACGGCCCCCTTCCCGCCGCCGGCCAGGAGACGGGCTTGACCGGACAGGCCCTCGAGGATTTGCTGCTAAGCGGCCTGGACCTTCATATCTCAAACCGCAAATACCCCCGGGACGCGGCCGTCCTGGCCGGGATGGCCGCCGCCGCCAAGAAGGGGAAGGGCTTTTTCGTGGTCTATCATATCGGGCCGCTCGCCGCGGAGCTCGCCGCGCCGGCGGCTCACCGGGCCTGGGTCCATTTCGCCGACGAATCGATCGCGAGCGAACCCGCCGCGCTCCTGGCCGTCGAGATCGCCCGGGCCGCTTCGGGCGCGGGCTCGAGGGCCGTTGTTCACGTCGAGCGCGGCCTGCCTCTCGAGCTCCTCGAAGAGCTCTGGAACGCCGGAGCAGCTCTGCTCTTTCAAACCCCTCCGAGCGACGACCGCTCCCTGCTTCGCCCCGTCGAGCGGAAGGCGGCGCGCCGGAAGCTCCCTCCCCGCGCTTACCGGCTGTCCACGGCCTTCCTGCCGTGAGCCTGCAACCTTCATGACGATGCGGAACCGGGCCCTCGACATGTTTTCCCTTGAAAAAAGACCGTGTTTCGTTAAAATACGCCTCTTATGAACGCGCATGCGCTCGGCCAGACATTGTCGCTGTGGATGGTCGTCCCCTTCGCGGGACTCCTTCTGTCCATCGCGCTCCTGCCGCTCCGCGCGCCGCATTTCTGGGAAAGCCACAAGAACAAGGGGCTGGTCGCTTTCCTCTGGTCCCTGCCGGTCGCCGTCTATTTCCTCTTCAACATGCCCCACGAGCTCGTCCTGTCCATGAAGGACTATGCCTCGTTCCTGTTGCTCCTAACGGCCCTCTTCATCGTCTCCGGCGGCATCGTCCTCAAGGGCGACCTCAAGGCGACACCCGAAGTCAACACCCTGTTCCTGCTCATCGGCGCGGTCCTGGCCAACTTCATCGGCACGACCGGGGCGAGCATGCTCCTCATCCGGCCGCTGCTCAAGACCAATTCAGAGCGCCGGCATACGAAGCACATCCCGATCTTCTTCATCTTTCTCGTCTCGAACATCGGCGGCCTGCTGACGCCGCTCGGCGATCCGCCGCTGTTCATGGGCTTCATTAAGGGCGTGCCCTTCTTCTGGACCCTCCGCCTCTTCCCGATCTGGGCCGTCATGGTCGGCGGCGTCCTGCTGATGTTCTATCTCTTCGACGGCGTCCAGTACCGCAAGGAGGAGTGCCGCGATCTCATCCGGGACCGGCAGCGCGTCGTGCCGCTGCACATGACCGGCACGATCAACTTCCTCTGGGTCGCCGGCATCATCGCCGGCATCTTCCTGCCCTTCCCCCGCCGCGAGGGGATGATGATTCTCATGGGCATCCTGTCCCTTCTCACGACTAAACGGGTGTGCCGGATCGACAACAAGTTCACGTACAATCCGATCCTCGAGGTGGCCATCCTCTTCGCCGGGATCTTCGTGACCATGATCCCGGCCCTTCTCATCCTCAACGCGCGGGGCGCGCAGATCGGCCTCGCCCATCCCTGGCAGTTCTTCTGGACGACGGGCATGATATCCTCCTTCCTCGACAACACGCCGACCTACATGGCCTTCTTCTCCATGGCCCAGGGCCTCGGCCTCAACGGCGAGGTCATGGGCATTCCCACGGTCTTCCTCCGGGCCATCAGCGCCGGCGCCGTCTTCATGGGCGCGAACTCCTACATCGGCAACGGCCCGAACTTCATGGTCAAGGTCATCGCCGAGGAATACAAGCTGAAGATGCCCTCGTTCTTCGGCTACATGGCCTACTCCTTCGGCATGCTCATCCCGCTCTACGTCGTTGTCACCTTTGTTTTCTTCAGGTAAGACGCGCCTAGGCCCGCCCCATGAACCCCTTGTTCGCCCGCCTTCTAGAAATATTTTTCGGGACGGCTGGTCTAGGCCGGAGATCACCTGTGGATTATTTTGCGGCGCAACGCGAAAGAACACCACCGCTAGTGGTGCTTCACGGCTCTTCTACAAAAAAAAGTGGTCGCATCCGAGAAAAGACTTGACAATTGGTTAGAATGCTCTATAAATGAATTGATTTTAATGAACACAGCAACAGGAATTTGCGTAAGTCAGGATTGAAAGAGGAACCGAGCGATGAAAGTAGCTTTGCTCTATAGCTCGAAAGCGGGAATGGAAGCGACTCTCAACAGTCGCCCCGCCGAGCACAAGGACGAGGAGGACGAGCCTCCACTTCCCGACGACATGCTCGCCGAATGCGATTCGGACGAGACGATCGCGGCGGTCGGGCATGCTCTCCAAGAACGGCACCAGGTCGTTTTCATCGAGTCCGATGAGAAAGCCTACGGCCGGCTGAAACGGCAGCGGCCGCACCTCGTCTTCAACATCGCCGAACGCGTCGTCGGCCCCAACCGCGAATCCCACATCCCGGTCGTTTGCGAGATGCTGGACATCCCGTACACGGGCTCCGACCCGCTGACGCTCGGCATCTGCCTCGACAAGTCGCGGGCCAAGGAGATCCTGACGTACCACCGGATCCCCAACCCCGCGTTCTGGATCATCGAGTCGGCCGCGGCCATCCCGGACGGCATCCGGCTGCCGGCGATCGTCAAGCCCCTCACCGAGGGCTCGAGCAAAGGCATCAAGAACAATTCCCTCGTCCACACCATCGGCGAGCTCTACGAGCGCGTCGAGGAGGTCGTCGGGACCTACAAGCAGCCGGTCATCGTCGAGCGTTTCCTGGCCGGCCGCGAGTTCACCGTCGGCGTCCTCGGGAACGCGCCGAACTACGAGGTCCTGCCCATCGTCGAGATCGACCACGGCGAGCTCCCCGCCGGCGCGGCCCCCATCTATTCCTATGAGGCGAAATGGCTCTGGGACACGCGCGAGAAACCCCTCGACATCTTCAAGTGCCCGGCGCCCGTCCCCGGCGTCCTCAGGGCCAAGATCGAGAACGTCGTCGTCCGGACCTGCACCGTCCTGCGCATCCGCGATTGGTGCCGGGTCGACGTCCGGCTCGACGACAAGGGCGAGCCCAACATCCTCGAGGTCAATCCGCTGCCGGGCATCCTGCCCCGGCCCGAGGATAATTCCTGCCTGCCCAAGGCGGCTCGGACCGCCGGGTATTCCTATTCGGACCTGATTCACAGGGTCGTCGAGGAGGCCTCCAAGCGCCACGGCCTCCGTCCAACGCGCATCCGGCCTGCGACTGGCGATCGGCCGGCGGTCCTCACGGATCGTGCATGACCCCGGTCCCCGATATCGCCATCGTCTACAACGCCTTCGAACCGAGACCGACGGCGACGGGCGAACGTCTGTCCGAGGAGTCCGTCGCCGACATGGCCCAGCAGGCGCACGACGCCGTGCGCTCGATCGGGATCGGCGCGTCCCTTATCCCGCTCCAGAGGAGCCTGCTCAACTTCCTCGGCCGGGTCCGGGAGGTCAATCCCGCGGCCCTGATCAACCTCTGCGAGGGCTATTACGGCCGGCCCCAGTGGGAATCCAACGTCGCCGGGATCTTCGAGCTGCTGGGATTGACGTTCACGGGGAACGCGTCCAAGACCTTGTCCATCTGCCAGGACAAGTTCAAGGCCAAGGCCGTGCTGCGGGCCGCCGGGCTGCCGACCGCGCCGGCGCAGCTCATGCTCGAAGGCGATGAGCCGCTCGAGCTCCGGTTCCCGCTCATCGTCAAGCCCAATTCCGAGGACGCGAGCCTCGGCATCTATCCCGACTCCGTCGTCCGGGACGAGGAGGCGCTGCGGCGGCAGGTCCGGCGCTGCCTCGACAATTACAAGCAGCCGGTCCTCGTCGAGGCGTTCATCGACGGCCGGGAGTTCAACGTCTCGGTCATGGAGAACGGCGGGGTGAAGCCGCTGCCGGTCTCCGAGATCGACTTCTCGGCCATGCCCAAGGACATGCCGCGCATCCTCGGCTACGAAGCCAAGTGGTTCGAGGACAATCCGCTCTACCAGAAGACCCCGCCGGTGTGCCCGGCGCCGATCGACGAGGAGACGCGGGCCAAGCTCCAGGGCCTGGCCGCGGCGGCGTTCCGCATCATGGGCTGCCGCGACTATGCCCGGGTCGACTTCCGCATGGACGCGAAAGGCCGGCCGTTCATCCTCGAGGTCAATCCGAATCCCGACATCAGCACCAACGCTGGGTACGCCCGGGCCCTCCGGGCGGCCGGGATCGGCTACGCCGAGTTTTGGGGCGTGATGGTCAAGAACGCCCTGGAAAGAGGAGCCGTCAATGATCCGACGGATGCGGGCGCAAGATAAGGAGGCCGTGCTCGGGCTCATCCGGGCCACGGGGTTCTTCACGTCCGCCGAGGTCGGCGTGGCCGAAGAGCTCATCGACATCTATCTCGGCCAGCCGGATCAGAAGGACTACGACGTCGTCGTCGTCGAAGGAGAGGGCGGGGGGCCGGCGGGCTACATGACCTGGGGCCCGACGCCGCTCGCCGAGGACGCCTACGACCTGTACTGGATGGCCGTGTTGCCGTCCGAGCAGGGGCGGGGGCGCGGCAAGGAGCTCGTCCGCTGGCTCGAGGCCGAGGTCGGCCGCCGCGATGGACGGATGATCGTCATCGAGACCTCGTCGCAGCCGAAGTATCACGGCACGCGGCAGTTCTATATCGATCTGGGATACAAGGAAGTCGCCCGGATCCCGGATTTTTACCGGGCCGGCGACGATCGCGTCATCTACGCGAAGTCTTTTCGTTAGGAGTATGGAGATGGACGACTGGCAACGCTTGCTCCGGGGCGCTCTCAGAAAACCGGAAGAGATCGCCCAGAAATTCGGTCTTGACGTCGAGGAGGTCCGCCGGATCGCCAAAGTGTTCAAGATCCAGATCACGCCCTACTATGCGGACTTGATCAAGGAGCGGGGAGACGCCATGTGGCGCCAGATGGTCCCCGACCCGGACGAGCTGCGGGCGGACACGGGTGTCGCCGACCCGCTCGAGGAGGACGAGGACTCCCCGGTGCCGAGCATCGTCCACCGCTACCCCGACCGCTGCCTGTTCCTCGTTTCGCACAGCTGCGCCTCGTACTGCCGGTTCTGCACGCGCAAGCGGATGGTCGGCGACCCGTCGAAGATCCATCCGCGCTACATCGAGGACGGGCTCGAGTACATCCGCCGGCACACGGAGATCAGGGACGTCGTCATCTCGGGCGGCGACCCGTTCATGCTCAGCGACCGCAAGCTCGAGGCCATCGTCAAGGGTGTCCGGGCCATCCCGCACGTCGAGATCATCCGCATCGGCACGCGCATGCCCTGCGTCCTGCCCCAGCGGGTCACGGACAAGCTCGTGGCCATGCTCAAGAAGTACCACCCGCTCTACATCAACGTGCACTTCAACCACCCCGACGAGATCACGCCGGAATCGGCGCGGGCGCTGAACCTGCTGGCCGACGCGGGCATCCCGCTCGGGAACCAGACCGTGCTCCTCAAGGGCGTCAACGACGATCCGCTGGTCATGCGGCGGCTCATGCAGAAGCTCCTGACCGTGAGGGTCCGGCCGTACTACATCTACCAGGCGGACTACGTCTCGGGGACGGAGCACTTGAGGACGACCGTCGAGAAGGGCCTCGAGGTCATGGAGCACCTGCGCGGCTGGACCTCGGGCCTGGCCGTGCCCTATTTCTGCATCGACGCGCCCGGAGGCGGCGGCAAGATCCCCGTCCTGCCGAAGTACCTGCAGTCGATCACGGACGAAGAGGTCGTGCTGCGCAACTACGCCGGCGAGCTGTTCGTCTACCCGCAGGTCAAGCCCAAGCCGAAGCGCCGGCCCCGGCCCGCGGTCGCGCCCTGCTACAGCTTCGACGGCGCCCCCCCCATGCCATAAGAAGGGGTCAAACCTATACCTTTTTAATTCCTCGTCCGTTTTGGGTGCCCTTGTCCTTGTCCGAAAGACGCATCCAGACCGTTTCGATGACGCGCCGGAGGGTTTCGTTCGATGCGCTTTCTTTTAGGATTTTGCGATACGAAATCGAAACAGCGCCAGGGCTAAGGCCCAGATGGTCTCCGATTTCCCTGAGTTTATAGCCGGCGCGCTTGCGGGCCAAGATGATCAGGCATTTTTTGGCCATCCTGTTCTCCGCCCCAACCTCCTGATCAACCTCGGCCTGGATGTCGCAAAGTTCAGGCCGGACCCTTAACCTTCTAAGTTCGCAGATCTCCCGATCCGGGTTCTCCATCTGGTTTTTCAAATGGGAACGCCGAATCCTATCGATAAAATCGTCGTCTCCCAAGATTCCCAACCTCGAAGCGGTCTTAATTTCATTCTCCAGTAGCCTCGCACCGGCAATGCCCATGTACCGTTCGTGTTCCATTTTCAGGGCCTCAAGAGAGCCGCCGAAGGCCCTCAGAATCACCGAGGTATCCAGCCAGGGGGGATGATTGCGGATGCCATAATAATCCTGGCAGCTTGACCAGGGGTACTCCTCAGGGCGGACGACGATCTTTTTGCGGACCGGATTGCCGTGGATATACTCTGTGAGGGTCCTGGCGTAGGCGTCGGCCTGAACGAGAATCGCCTTAAAGCGCCCCTGGAACAGATGCCCGCACCTCTCATGCTTTTTGTTCAGATAGATCGAATAGGCGGAATTAATCAAATGCATGATCCGCGAAAGGTTGGCTTCTGGCGTTTCAAGCGTCAAGTGATAATGGGTGTTCATCAGACAATATAGATGGACCACCGCGCCGAGCCTCTCGTTGCTCTCCCCCAATATCTTCAGGAAATAGTATCGGTCATCGTCTGAAAAGAAGATGGGTTGCTTTTGATTCCCGCGTGAATAGACATGATAGAATGCTCCGGGATACTCGATTCTCAGCGGGCGCGGCATCTTTAGTTGAACCGACCGGCGGTCCCTACAAAATAGTGACGTCAGCAGAGGGAGGGGATTCTCAGTGTGAAAAGCGGAAAATTAAAAAGGTGTAGGTTTGACCCCTTCTTATTTTCCGGAGAGGTAGGCGCTGAGGCCGACGGTGCGCACCAGGTCGAGCGCCTCGGCGCGGCTGACGCCCCGCTTCTGCTTGAGCGATTCGAGGATGCGGATGACGGAGAAGGCGACCTCGGCCGTCTGCCCGGCCTCCGCCTCCCGGCCCTTGAGGTAGTCGATGGCGTCGTACAGGACCGCGTTGGCCTCGCCGTAGGAGATCGGCTCGCGACCCCCATACGCCTTGACCCATTCCGCCCGGCCCAGCATGTCGTTCACATGTGATTGGATCAGGAACGTGGCCCGGCCGATGAGCTTAAGGTTGCTCGGGCTGACGTTCGTCATGGTGTTCCCGACGACCTTGCCGAGCTTGGCCATCACGGCCGTCGAGTGGGCGTTGAGCAGCATCTTGGCCGCCATCTGCTGCCGGATGCCGAACGGGTCGCCCGCGGCCCTCACGGACACCGGCACGACCGCGAGCCGCCCCGGCGCCCCCGCCCAACGCCGCCGGACGCGCTCCGCGATCCCGGGCAGCTCCTTCGATGGACGGTCGGTGACGACGATCACCCCGGCGTCCGCGCCCCCCTCAGCGGCCAGCCGCAGGACCCTCGCGAACGACGTGCCCTCCGCGGCGAACCGGCTCTCCTCCGGCGTCAGCGCGACCAGCACGCACAGATCGCCTTTCGTCGGGCCCCGTCCCGCGGTGTTCGCCTTCGACAGCGAGAAATCATAGAGCCCGGCCTGGTCGTCGCCCGCCTTCTTCAGGCTTTCGAGCGCGGCCCGCCGCAGATAGGGGTCCTCGACCTCCTTCTCGAACGGCTCCCGGTACATCTCCGCGTCCAGGCCCCGGAACGGCCGGCCCAGGAACGCGCGCCATGCCTCTTCCGGCGTGCCGGCGTTCGTCCAGACCTGGATCCAGCATTTCCTCTTCGGCTCCTTGACCGTGTCGAGCGGGAAGAGCCGGAACGTCGGGCTCCTCTCCGTGCTGTCGATGAAGACGGTGATCAGGCCCTTCTCGGCGTAATAGGTCGAGAACCTCCCCGCCGCATAGGCCGCGGCCTCGATATCCGTCAGGGCCGCAAGCTCCGCCAGGGCCGCCCGCGCCCCCCCGAGAGCGCCCTCGAACTCCCTGAGCCTGGCCGCGACGGAAACGCCCGTCACGCCCCGCCCCTTTCTGCCTCCGCCGAACCCGAGCTTCTGCATGTCCCGAGCCCCCAGGGCCGGGGCGAGGACGCGCTCCACCGCCGTTTCGACGATGGCCGCGACGACGTATGTCTCGATCGTCGTCGCCTGCATCCGCGTCGACCCCGTGATCGACTGGGGCCCGGTCGTCAGGTTGATCTTGGTGATACCGGGCTCGGTGAGGACGCTCCGGCTCCGGTTGAACGGCATCAGCCGGTCGTCCGGATTGTTGTAGACGAAGTAGAGGCGCTTCCGGCTCTCCTCCGGATCGTACCCGGTCCCGCTCTTCCATTCGTCGAGCGCGGCGAGGACCGTCCCGATGACCGATGACGTCTCGCCGCCCTCGGTGACGCAGATGACGACGTCTCCCTTTTTGACGCCCCGGTCGCGGAGTTGGAGCCGCCCGATGAGTTGGAGGTCCTCGAAACCCTCGAGCGAGCTGATGAGGGCCCGGTCGGCCCCCGTCATCTCGCCGACGAGGCTCTCTTCGATCCCCGCCCCCGCGGGGAGCCTCTTGGCCGCCTTCTTCCAGATCCTCCGGTCGGCTCTGACCTTGCTCCAGAACGGGCGCCAGAACGTACTCTCCATCTGCTTGGCCAGCCGTCCGGTCGCCCCGCACCCGTAGACGTAGATCTTCTTCCCCTCCAGGATGGCCGCTTCGACCGCCCGGGCCGCCTGTTCAAGCGCCTCCGGCGCCGCCGCGAGCCCGTTCATCTTCGCCAGGATGTCCTCGTCGACGGCCGAGAGCATGCGCAGCCCCGCCAGGGTGTCTTCGCGGATCCGCTCGCCGAGGTACCACGTCTTCTGGTGGCGCTGCTCGGTCAAGAGCGTGTGGAGCTGGAACTGGGTCTTCGTCTGGACGTAATCGACCGATTCCGCCGAAGGCTCGACCCCCAGGAGCTTGAGCAGTCCCCCCTTCGGGCCCCCTTCCGTCTGCGCTTCCTGTCCGCCCGCCGGGACGAGCGCGACGCACAGCAAGACCGCCGCGATCGCCCAGCCCGCGCGGATGTCGCCCCGCGACCCCCGCATCAGTCCCTCCCGTATTGCTGCTCGTCGTCGAGGATGTCGCGCTCCTGCCAGTCGCGGATCCAGTCCTCGACACGGAAGACCGTCACGCCGCCGCCGGCCGTCGAACAGACGACCCGGGTGAGCCCGCAGTTGACGAGCATCTTCTTGCAGATGTAGCAGGGGAACGCGCTGATCGGCTCGGCCGATCCCGGCGCGCTGCCGTAGATGTACATGTCCCCGCCGAGGAGGCTGACCCCGGCCCGGGCGGCGTTGATGATGGCGTTCTGCTCGGCGTGGACGCTCCGGCAGAGCTCGTAGCGCTGGCCGTGGGGGATGCCGAGCTTGTCCCGCAGGCAGAAGCCGTGCTCGAGGCTGTCCTTGGTTTTTCGGGGCGAGCCGACGTAGCCCGTCGAGATGATCTGGTCGTCCCGCACGATGATGGCCCCGATGGCCCGCCGGAAACAGGTGCTCCGGTTCGAAACCTCCTTGGCGATGCCCAGGTAGTACAGGTCCTTCGGCGTTCTCGGCGGCGTCATGCGATCTCCTCGAGCTTGCGGTGGAATTCCGGGATGGTCCCGTCGTTGATGATGAGACGGTCGGCCGCGGCCATACAGGCGTCGAGCTGCTGGCCCGCCGCCCCTCCTCTCCGCTCCTGGTCCTCTTTTCTCCG
>Ga0209706_10000266_pt1 | contig 28971 bp, 25 predicted proteins | sample PPLLaktember2015_6_FD_187263 | JGI IMG/M metagenome (GOLD analysis project Ga0209706, IMG submission 187263) | Freshwater sediment microbial communities from Prairie Pothole Lake near Jamestown, North Dakota, USA - PPLs Lake P8 Core (1) Depth... | ecosystem: Environmental > Aquatic > Freshwater...
GAAGCGTGGGAGAAGCCTCATGGGCTTGGAAGCGTTGATGTTATGACTCGTGGTTGTAAGCTATCGCTCTTATCACCCGACCGAGGATTCAACGATTCGATACGCATGGTTCCGCTCGCACCATTGATCTGAACATCAAGATTACGAAGACACGCTCCGATCCTTGTGAGTTTCGAAATCGTACTATAAAGCAGCTAAGAACTATTCGGCTTCGGAAAAGGTCCATTTGCCATAGGAAAAATAGGTGGTGTGAATATATGGGTACCGATTGCTGCTATGGCCATCTTCTATCTACCCATTATGATTCCACGGAGATAAGCGCAAAGGGACACCGTCTTTTGAATAAAACACTGCCACTTTAATTCAATCGGAGCAACCAATAGCAGAAAACATGATTGCGATACGCTTGAATGGGTAGATGTTTCTATGGGGGAGAGGGTGGTAAGGCTCATGTAGTCCAGGATATTGGCTGTTCTGGGGAGTAAACCGCCTTGTAGTCTGTTGTCCTCAAACTGTGTTCGAGATGCGTCGCGAACAGCGGCATATGTTTGCCCAGGTCTCTAATAGCGTTTGATATTTGATTCTTAACGAGTTGCCTTACCTTCTCAATCTCCTTCCCGGACCGGTGAAGGCTTTTAAACTTGATCCTTTTCTCATCCTCAGAAACTCGAGTCCTTATCCCGTACTCTCGCAGAAGGTGTGATCGATACCTAGCAATAATTTGTAGTACTTTGTGAATGCGCTCTTGATCCTGCGATTTTCTAGCCTCTCGCAACTGATCTAGCAGTTGGTGACCTATTTCCCCTATTCTCCCGATGTCTTCTTTAGTAATCTCTTCACTCAGATACGTATGGCTCAGGCCCTCCTCATCTGGCTCAACCTCATTCTCGTCCGGCAACTCATTACCTTTAACCTTAGCAACTAAACCAACGATGTGGATGGTATACTCACCTTTGCCTCCTTCTGTGGCTTCACTCGAGAGGCCCAAGACATTGGCAACGTACTTATACTTTTCGTAATCCGGGTAAAGGCCCCATTCCTCATCGTTAAACTTGATGAACCAGACTTTGCCCAGAAGGGAGAACACGTTGGGGCTATTCTTCATGTGGCTTTCGTGGTCTTCAATCGCGATCCGAAGAAAAAACTTATTGTCGAGGCTGGCACGCGGCTCTTTTTCAACTGAAGAATCCGACAACCTTGATTCTGATTCCAGTTTCTCTTTATCCAATTCTGAGTGAGGTGCTCTTACAAGAGAAGCCTCCGCGTCAATTTTACGAGGCGGAGGGAGATTCGCTGCCTCCGAAGCCAGAAATAGCTTATTTTCCAGTTTCTGCGGATCATGCTGGATAATTTCCAGAAGTTGTTCTGAGTCGATCCTTTGGTATTCCGGCTTTAGAAAATACCTAAGCCAGGATTTCCTAGGTCGTTTTTCTAAAACAGTAAGTCCCAATTTTATTATCTGGTAGTATAGCTCCGGTATGTCTGCTCCATAGTGTGTTAATAGCAGCCGGCCGGGCATGAGGTCTTGGCTGTTAGACATCGCCATTTTTCTAGGATCTCTGGTCTTTCCACTTTTATGATGAAGGTGTTTTGTTAAGGCTATATTAGCAAAGATGCGGTACTTTTGGCAAGAAGGTTAAATTGGGCAAATCGTTGGTGGATGATCGCTCGGATCCTCGACGGACTTGGATCAGTAATCGCTCGTTCTTGGGCGACCCCATATACCCGGCGGACCTCCTCCCATGAGCAAAAAATTGAGATGCGGCCTGGAAGGTGATCTTCGTCCTTTTTCATGCAAAAAGCCATCTCACACCAAACTTGACACCTCGGTTCCCTTCCGGCTCACGGTGGACGATACTAGCGCGGAACACCCCCGTCCACCGCAATCCTCCGGCCCTCAACATGGTGCCAAGTTTGCCCTTGACACACAAGGCCCGAATCCCTATGCTGCGTGCCAGTGAAAGCGAGTTCTTATCACCTCACCTCACCTCACCTACAAGGCGTTACATCAAATTAAATCAGATTACCGCTCCTGGAGGAGGAATCATGAAGATGACGATGGCGAAGACATTGAATCGAGGACGCTTGGTCCCATGTGCCGTGACTGTGTTGTTGATCGGATGGATGTTTGCCGTCATTGCAGCGTCCGCATCAGCTGCTGAAGGCGTGTCCACCGAAGCGGGTCCGGAAGGTCCAGCCCAGACTGCCTACGCACCGCCTGAAAAACCCGGACCGGTGATCATTGTCATTTCAGGACAGAGTGGTCCCAATTCATATCAGAGTTATGCTGCAGAGCTGGCTAAGCTTGGCTACTACTCGGTCCTCCTCACCGGCAAGGATATCCTTAATCCTGAACTTACTGGCGAGGCCAATTTGAAGAAGGCAATCGATCGGGCGCAGCGCTCGCCACATGCCATACCGGGTAAAACTGCGGTGATCGGATTTTCTCTTGGCGGAGGCGGCGCACTCTACAACGCAACGCCCCTATCGGATCTCGTTTCTGTGGTGGTAGCCTATTACCCGTACACCAAGACTTGGGCGGACAAAATGGGCTGGTTTGTCAAACGCTTCCAAGTTCCGGTCCTGGTGATGGCGGCGCAGCGCGACCGGTATATGGACTGCTGCGTGGTCGAATCGATGCAGGCCATGGAAACGGCCGCGAAACAGAACGGAAAACAATTCCAACTCGTGGTATACCCCGAGGCGAACCATGGATTCAATCTGCAAACGGGCGCCAAAGGAGAGCCTGCCGGTGCCTATCGTCGCGACGACGACCGCGACGCATGGCGTCGCACTGTCGAAATGCTCAAGCTGTACCATCCGTTGTCGTAGAGGTCTGCCATGTGGCAGATTGCCCGAATCGTCCAGCCGCTATGTGCCGTTCGGGTGGTGACAGGGCCGACCGTAAACAAGTAACTCAGTAAGAGGCAATAGAGAGAGTGCATGACAATGCTACATCATGAGCATAGAACATTGCCCAACAAGACGTTGGAGCGGATCGCCCATACTGCGGGCTCCCGCTCAACTTCCCGTTATGATTTGAAGTTGTAAGCTCTTGCCAGATAACCCACACCTTCGCTTTGATACGGATTGGAACCAGAAGCTGATGAGCTGCCACTTGAAGATTTCGAATGCATGCTCAGGGTCGGTTTCAATTTCGAAATCATAACCTGGCCCTTGTATCTTCACGCGATAGGATGAATTTGGAAATCGCAACCTGACGATTTGATGCCCTCACAATCGGCTTGTGATGCTAATCAAAACCGGCTGAGGGCCATTGGAAAGGCAGCTATCACCGGTTTTGACAAACCAGTATCTTTGACATATTTTCAGTGTATCTTTAGTGCGACTCGAAGTGACGCATTTTGACAGATAACATTACAAAGGTAATGATATCCAGATCCGTATGATTACTTGTTGGGACTTTCTGGCACGGAGCACGAGTTGCGTACGAAGGGAGATGAACAGTGACAGCAATCGTTCAGCAGGTGCAGGAGAAGGTCAAAGCGCTGAGGCAGGTACCGGCGGTGGCACACGTGCTCCGTATGAATACCCGGTATGTCACCCGGCTGGGAAACCAGTTCGCGGGGGCCATCACCTACTTCTCGTTGCTGTCAATGGTACCCATCCTGATGTTTGCGTTTTCGGCTTGCGGGTTCACACTGACAGTGCTGCGTCCCGACTTGCTGGAGCGGGTTCAAGCAGCGATCATGGCTCAGCTGCAGGGTGCTCCTGAGGACCTGCAGGCCCAACTGACCGGTCTGATTGGCGGCTTTCTGCGCAACTGGGCCTCGGTGGGTCTGGTGGGTCTTTTCTCGTCGATATACTCCAGCGCCGGATGGGCAGGGAACCTGAAGTCTGCGGTGCGGGCACAGACCCGTCCACTCTTTGACATGAAGGAGCTCAAACGTTTCATCCTTCTGGAAGTACTGCTGAATTTCGTGATTCTACTGGGCCTGCTGATCATCCTGGCAGTGACCTTCGCGCTCGCAGTCATGGCGACTTCGTTGACCGGCACGATCGTACACTGGCTCGCACTGGATAAGGTCCCCGGCATCAATGTTTTACTGCGGCTTGTGGGACCCATTCTGTCGGCCATTGCCGGATGGGGTATGTTCGTGTACCTTTACGAAGTGTTGCCGGAGGTCAAGTTCCCTTTCCGCATCATCGCATGGGGCGCGATGTTCGGTTCCGCAGGACTCTTCGTCCTGCAGTACCTCACCGGTTTTCTGATGGGCATATTTTCGGGCAATCCCGCTGCCGCCGTGTTCGGTCCGGTGATTGTACTGATGCTCTTTTTCAACCTTTTTGCGCGTCTTAATCTTTATGTGGCCGCTTGGATCGCGACCTCTGTACAACCGGCTGTAGCCGACCAGATCCAGGAGTTCGACCGCCCATTGCTGAAGGCTCTTAACGTGTCGGATCTGGTTCGCCGGGAGGTGCGGGCAGGGCTCGACGACGCAGCGAGAACGGACAAGTGACTTATGTGAGTCTCTGTTAGAAAATATGACCGTGGAGGGTGGTTAGTTTTGTTTCAAAAGGGAACGTTAAAATGAAAAATGAAAGGCCCGGGGTCGCACCTTGAATCGGGACACAATTGAAAATCACCATACAGAGCCAACAAACAGTTCCGGTAAAGACGGCAGAACTGTGCGTTCCCCCCTCGCTCAGCATTACGATTTGTATCTGTAAGCTCTTGTCAGAAAGACCAAAACTCTGCTTTCCACTACGATACGAAGCTGAGCGGTGTAAGGCCGCACGTGAACTTCAAAATTTCGAGGGTATTTGGGAATTCAGGTTCAATTGGGCAAGTAGTAAGTCCCCATTGGCAAGAATCTCGGTAGATTTGGTATTGTAATCGCTGTTGTATTCTGATTTTGAGGAGCTGTCCACCGTCGCGCACCAGCGACAGATGAAGGTGGACTTTATACGAATCATCGAGAGGAAATAGGCGAAACAGAACCATGGGGCTTGATTCTGCTTCTTGTGATTCTGTTTCTTGCCATGATCTTAACTTGCGCTTCTGAGTCAAGAGGGTGTTAGCGGCCCTATGCAGAGATGCCTGTGGGAAGATCTTTGTCGCAGTCCCGAAGCCGTAAACTCCTCGGCATGACACGAAGAAGTTCTGTCTGCGAGGGAGAGTCGAATCCGGGAAGGTAAAGCCACCTTCTCGACTTTGCTGCTACGACATTGATGACACTGGAATTCGTCAAGCCACACACCACAGAGTTCCTCCCTACTTATCTGAGCCGAAGCATCATGCGCCGATATCACATTTGATGATCTTAATATCTTCGCCTTCCGATCCTCCTAAATCCCTAATTTCCAGGCTACACGCTGCTTGTGTTTCGCCCTTCCACCTTTTATACTGTGGCAAAAGAGGAAGAGGCAACCGGAGGGGGGGTTCGTGATGGCTAAAAAACAAGCGGATGGGCTTAAGATGGGTAGTCAAAAGAGAAAAAGGCTTGGAGAATTCCTCGTCGATGCTGGTCTTATCGACGATAAGACTTTGGCTAAGGCCCTTGATATCCAAAAGACCAAGAAGAAAAAGCTTGGGCAAGTGCTCCTGGACATGGCTGTGGTGGACGAGCGTGAAATCGCTGAAGCCATTTCGAAACAATTCAATATTCCCATTATTCGATTGGACAACAGAGAGATCCCGAAGGAGGTGATCGACCTCGTGCCCGCCGATATGGCAGAAGGGTATCTGATCATTCCCGTTGAGGAGAAGGGTAGGAGTCTCTTGCTGGCCATGGCCAATCCGCTTGAACCGTATGCAGTGGACGATGTTCGATTTGTTACCCGCATGCCGATTGTCATTGCTGTAGCCACTCAAAGGGAAGTCCTGCGGGCCCTGGAAAAATACTACCCAAAAAAGGGTCTGCAAAAAGACATGGAGGGAGGTTCCGCCACAAACGGCGCCGTAGAGGTGATCCAGGAGAGAAAAGAAGAAGACGACATCGAGGATATGAAATCTCTTACAGAGCGGCCTCCGGTGGTGCGATTTGTCAACGAGATTCTGGCGGATGCCATCAAGCTGAAGGCGAGCGACATTCACATTGAGCCTCAGAAGACGATGGCCATTGTTCGCTACCGTATAGACGGAATCCTGCGAGATGTCATGCAAGCCGACAGGCATGTTCATGCCCCTGTGGTTTCCAGAATCAAGATCCTATCCGGCATGGACATATCCATTCGAAGAAAGCCTCAAGACGGAAGATGCCATGTCAAGCACGGGGAGTACAGTTATGATCTAAGGGTTTCTACGATTCCCACCTCTTATGGCGAAAAGGTAACCCTCCGCATCCTGAATCCAGAGAGCGCCAGGGTCGGCATTGGCGATCTGGGTCTTTCCTCCAAGGCGTTGGCCGCTCTTGAGGAGGGGATCGCCAAACCCCAAGGCATGCTCCTCGTCACAGGCCCCACAGGCAGCGGGAAGTCATCCACCCTCTACGCTTGTTTGAACCGGCTGAACACGCGTGAGGTGAACATCGTCACCGTGGAGGATCCTGTCGAGTTTGAGATCAAGGGGGTTAATCAGGTCCAGATCAATCCTCCGGCAGGCATAACTTTCGCGTCCGGTCTCAGGTCCATTTTGAGGCAGGACCCCGACATCGTGATGGTCGGAGAAATCAGAGATGCCGAGACCGCTTCCATTGCCGTTCAGGCAGCCCAGACCGGGCATCTCGTGCTCTCCACACTTCACACGAACGATGCTCCTTCCGCCGTTTCAAGACTCCTGGACCTGAAGGTCGAACCGTTTCTCATTGCTGCATCCCTCCATGCCGTGGTGGGGCAAAGGCTGGTAAGGAGGATCTGCGAGGGCTGCAAGGTGCAGGACAGCCTCCCGCCCAACACCCTGAAGAGACTGGAACCTTATCTCCAGGGGGTCAAGTCGCCGAGCTTTTGGAAGGGAACGGGATGCGAGGCATGCCAATATACCGGCTATGTCGGTAGGTCAGGCATATTTGAGGTGCTCCGCATGACGGCAGTTCTAAGGTCCAAAATAGAACCCGGGCTTTCCATCCTTGCCCTGAAGAAGACGGCGGAGCAGGAAGGCTATGAGCCCATGTTCAAAGATGGAATCAGGAAGGCATTAGAGGGTCACACCACAGTGGAAGAGGTTTTTCGTGTGTCACCTCCTGAATTCGAGAACAGTGCCGAAAGGGGAGTTCTCCTCTCCCCCATCGTGCAGGAAACTCCCAAAGAGATCATACTCCAGGAGCTGCAAAGCTCCTCTGTGACCCTCCCCAGGCCCAAGAAGATACTGGTGGCCAACGATAGTGATATGACCTCCAGAGTTCTCCGTAACGTGCTTGAAGCGGAGAGCTTCCTGGTGTTGACCGCTGAGAACGCAGCCGAGGCGATGCGACTTATCCTGAAAGAGAAGCCAGACCTCCTGGTGACGGACTTCCTTACCCCGGAAATGGATGGCCTGTCCCTCGTAAAGAAGCTACGGTCACAGCTCTCCACCCGGTACATTCCCATCCTCATGTTGACACCCAGAGGCGATGTGGGGTCCAGAGCAGAATGGACCGAGGCAGGGGCGGATGACTATTTGGAAACGCCCGTAGAGGCCAACAGGCTCGTGGCCCACATCCATCGGCTTCTTGAAAGGCAAGTCTCAGAATAATGCTTCTTCATATTGCCATCCTAGCCATAGTCCTGCAAGAAAGGACGGCCAGGGAGCGAGTATCTTTGTCACTTGCTTACAATCGCCAACCTATCGCGTCAACCAGACCCCTGTTATTAAGGATTACGGTTAGAAGCTGATCAGCCGAACGGTAACATCTAGCTGGGCAAAACCCGACCCTTTTTTGGTCTGGCAATTGACTTGAGTTGCTAATTGTAACGCTCACTCATCCTGCCACCACCGGCCCATACCGGAGAACGATAAACATCCATAACATCATGCACTGGCTTGATCCTTGACACACAAGACCGAATCTCGTACTGTCCAAGTCCGAAAAAGGAAGTTCTTGCCCCTTAATTATCAAATAAGAGATGAAAGGAGGTGAGACTATGCCTAACAGAGACGGTAAAGGGCCGAAAGGCGGCGGACCCCGTGATGGTCGTGGCGGGGGTAAAGGCGGTGGGACTGGCAAGGGTGCTGGTCCCAAAAAAGGCGGAAAGAAGGGTAAGTGTTGAGTCCGAACCGGGCAGGGCTTAGTCGATTGAGGATGACGCTTGTTCGGTCGCTGTATAAGACATCCATCCCATTCCTCTATCCTGCCCGGCCCAGACGACTATCAGCGCGCCTTCTCAAGCACCTCAGTCTTTGGGATGTCAAAGCCGCCATACTTCCGGCGGGTAAAGCCCAGGCCATCACCCCGAAGCGCCAAAGCGCAGCCCACATATACCGAGGCCTGGATCGATTATTCAGACTGCCAGGATGCCTCTTCCGATAGAGGCTCTTATCGCCTCACCTTAATTTAAAACAGCCAATATGTCTTTGAGGCGGAGCTGGCCGTCACTCCCCATTCTCTACATCAGGCGCGACATTATGACTTTAGTTGCTAATGTAGCGCTTCTGGCGTGACTTAAGACTGACGATTTCGATACGCATCATTCCCTCCTGGCGGTTGATCTGAGGATTATGATTTCAACAGTAAGATCAGGTCCGGGTTCAGTATCGAAATCGTTACCGACTCCCTTTATACCCACGCGGTAGGATGAATTGGAATGAGGACATGCTGAATCAGTAGCGGAAATCGGCAGATGGTAACTCTCCTTTCAAATTCACACACCAAGTGGTAAAATAGCTCAAATACAGAGGACCATCCGAGGCACAGCCCGCGGCACGCTTTCTGATTTTCTAGGTCGGGATCTTACGCCGAGAGCAACCCGAGATTCCGCATCTTATGCGGATCGATCTAATCATGGCTCGGCGAGGAGAAAAGACTGATGAAAACACAAGTTGAATTTAGATCCGACAAGTTCCCTCCCTATGCTGGTGAAGAAGAAGAAATAAACCCAGGATTATGGGGCAAGAGGCTTGCAGAGTATCTTCAAGAAAACCTGCCTCATCATGGTCTAAGTGTTACCGGCATTGGCTCGGAAGACTGGGGCTGGATGGTAGAGCTGAAAAATGAAGAATTCCCGTTATGGATCGGATGTGGTCATCAGAATGGCGACAATGATGAGTTCTTATGCTTTATCGAGCCTTCCAAACCATTCATCAGAAAGTGGTTCAAGAAAATTGATACAACTGTACAGGTAGCTCGCGTCGCAGAAGCCTTGAAGAAAATCCTCGAATCAAATCCCGACATACGCAACATAAATTGGACGTCTGAGGCGAACTGATGACACCGAACATGTCACTTCACCAGACGCGAAGAAGCGCGGCTGATTTCGACGCTGGGCACAAACCTTATCACCCGCAGGAGACGCACAATGAGTAGAGAAATCGCAATTCTCGCCGGCGGCTGTTTTTGGGGTATGCAGGATCTGATCCGGAAGTTGCCGGGGGTGCTTTCGACCCGCGTCGGATACTCGGGTGGCGACGTGCCCCATGCCACCTATCGCAACCATGGCACACACGCCGAGGCCCTAGAGGTCGCATTTGATCCCGAAGTATTGCCATATCGCACCCTTCTGCAATATTTCTTTCAAATTCACGACCCCAGCACACCCAATCGGCAAGGCAATGATCGGGGTACGTCCTATCGCTCCGCAATTTTCCACACTACGGAAGCGCAGCGCGCCACCGCGCAGGAAACCATCACGGGTGTGGATGCCTCCGGATTGTGGCCCGGAAAAGTGGTCACGGAAGTCAGCCCGGCCGGGCCATTCTGGGAAGCGGAACCTGAGCACCAAGACTACTTGGAGCGTTTCCCCAAAGGCTATACCTGCCACTATCCACGACCCGACTGGATGCTGCCTAAGCGTGACAAGAAAACAAGTACGGAGCTGAGTGCGCATACAGCCGAAGCGCCAGAAATGCTTGTTCAATGGAACCATGTCATTGACTGGGCCAATCACGGCAACCCGCCGCCGCCGCGCCGCGTCGAGAAATCCGACGTGGAATGGAAGGCGCTACTCACGGACGAGCAATACCGCGTCACACGCAAGAAGGGTACCGAAGCACCGCACAGTTCAGCGATGTGTGCTATTTTCGAGCCCGGCCGCTACCACTGTGTGTGCTGCGATACGCCCCTGTTTGATGCCGGTACCAAATTCAATAGCGGCACCGGTTGGCCCAGCTTCAGCCAGCCCTTGTCCTCAGGCGTGGTCGCCTACCATATGGATGGCAGCCATGGCATGCGTCGCGTGGAAACGACTTGCGGTGTCTGTGACGCGCATCTGGGCCACGTCTTTCCGGATGGCCCCGCGCCTTCTGGACTGCGCTACTGCATCAACGCGGTGGCGCTGAGAAAGGAATGAGCGACACTTTCATTCGATCATCCGAGTTTCGACCCCAAAAATGAAACACACCATGATGCCTGTCGATTCATTTGCAGAGGCCTTGTTCTGGGGAAGCATCCCGGCCATTGGCATCATGATCGGTACCTTGTCCGGGGTTTACTTGCCCCTCACGCACGGCATGATTGCTCGTGCCATGTCGCGCGGAGCCGGCATGTTGCTGGTTGCCGCCGCTGTCGAATTGGCGGCGGAAGTCCTGCACAGCCAGCCCTATAGCGGCGTGACGGCGCTGCTGGTCGGTGCGGCTTTGTTTAGCCTGGCCAATGGCTGTCCTCGCGAGGCGCACAACACAGAAAGCGTTGTGGCGAGTGTGTGTCTCAGCCCAGCGAGGCAGAACGTCCTGATAGCGGCCTGGCAATCGCGATGGGAACCGCCATGGATGCCGTGCCGGAAGCACTGGTTCTTGGGCTGGTATTGCAGATGAACGGGCCAGACGCGGCATTGATCGCGGCCATCACGCTCGGCAATCTGCCGGAGGCGATGTCAGCTTCGGCGGGCAGCGCAGCGCAAAATCGTATGGATATTTAGCCTGTGGGGGGGCATTAGCGTGGCAACCGCCGTATTGACCGGGCTAGGCTTTCTCTTGGCCGACACCGTGTCAACGCATGCCGCACTCCTGTTGCAGGCCTTTGGCGCCGGCGCCCTGTTGTCCATGGTCGCTGAAACCCTGCTGCCCTAGGCAGCGCACGACGGGCCGCGATATTCCGGGCTAGTCGCGGCGTTGGGTTTTTCGCTGGTATTGCTGCTTGGCGTACTTGCCAAATAAATTCCAATGAACTCTCTATGGCAAGTGTCGATGGCAACACTCACTTATCTAGAAGGAAGAAGCGGGACCCACCTCATCATTTGCGCAATCCTTAGCTGCTGCGGACGGGCCGGAAGCGCTTCTGACGTTACGACTTGAGTTGGTAGTGTGGTGCACTCAGCTCGATCACCGGCTTTCACTTACGATACGAATGATTCGGGTGGTCGGAATCGGGCCTCTACCTCCTTGCTTTGCAGATTACAAGAACCATTACGTTGGCGCCAAAGGACCGTCTTCTAATCAGTAACACCGGCTTTGCCGGTGGCACGGACTTGACCTGCGAAACTTTGATCCTTATTTTGAGCATGTGTGCCTTCGAAGCTGTGAGCGGCGAACAAGTGCAGGCCTGCTGATTTAAAAGACCATCTCATCAAGGGAGGAAACCGACCATGGCTGAGACCAAAATGCCTCATTCCGGACACGAACAGCACCTTTGCTATCTTCACAATTTGGGTTATGTGACTTCAAACCTCGCAGATTACAAGAAACTGGTGGCCAACCCCAAGTTCGTCTGCAAGAACTGCGGACGAACGGCGGTTAGTGACAAAAACCTCTGCGCGCCGGAAAAGCTTTAGACTGCGGCGAAGTATAACTACGTCCTGAGGGAGGGCAGGTGGAAGGCCCTTCAGCGTGACCTGATCGTGTCGGAGGCGCAATTCTTTAATTTTGTTCGCTTTGTCGACGGTGGAGAGGCGTTTCGATCTCTCCCTCAGGATAGATCAAGCCAATCCAGATGGTTGTTTTTACAATTGGCCAGGAAGCAGGTTTTTGGTTCAAGAGCAGCAGGCCCACGATGACTGAGCGGATCAGACTGGGCGTCAGCAGTTGCCTTTTGGGAGCGGATGTCCGCTTTGACGGCGGACACAAGCACGATCGGTTCCTCACGGATACCCTAGGTCAATACGTTGAATTTGTGCCTGTTTGCCCTGGGGAGTTCCGCAAGAGTCTATGCGCCTTGTGGGTAACCCTCAATCCCCACACCTTGTCACCATCCGCACCCCCGTGGATCACACCGATCGCATGCTCTCGTTGGCAAGAAAGCGTGTGAAGGAGCTTGAAAAAGAAGACCTCTGCGGGTTTATTTTCAAAAACGGCTCACCAAGCAGCGGCATGGAGAGGGTCAAAGTGCACAACGAAAAGGGAATGCCTGAAAAAAAGGGGTGGGGATGTTTACCCGGGCGTTCATGGATTATTTTCCTCTCATTCCGGTGGAGGAGGAAGGCCGGCTTCACGATCCAAGAATGAGGGAGAACTTTATCGAGCGTATCTTCACGAAGGGAGGATCCATATCGTGGCCTGTTTGAGGTCGGCCCTTTTTCGCTTCGTGGAGTTCCTTCAAAAACCTAGATTCGTGAAAGTGTGTGACCAGATGCTGGGGCTGGTCATAAGGGGAGGTTCAAAGCGATCTGTGGAAAAGCTGACCAACCGTTCTGCGGATAGCGTGCGCCCCTCCAGTGCCCTGTTGAATCCATCGCCCGTCAAGAAAGCTACGTCGAGGTCTGTTCCAAGGTGGGAAGGACTGAACGCTTCAATGCAGTTGTCCTGACGCTCCACAGCGACGAAGCCCTTGCCTTGCTGTCCTAGCCATCAGAGGTGGAATGGGATCCATGGTCTAGACCTGATCTCGTAGGTTACAGGTAACGAAGAACAAAAAGCGCTTTTATCAGGAAGCCACACCTTCATAAGTCGGCTGAGTGGAAAGAGCCCAGGAGCATTGTATCGGTAATGAATTCTTATCGCTCAATAGCATGGAGAGGTTTGATATTTATGTTGCTCGCAATCTTCAATTCAGGTTGTTCGGTATTTGGGATCCGTACGTATGAGATGACCAAATACGAATTGATTTTCGATGAGGCAAACAAAGAGATCAGATACTATGATTCTTTCATCGTCGCAAAGACAACGGTGAAAGGGGAGTTCAAAGAGGCCCAGGGCGCTGCTTTCCGGATTCTGGCTGGTTACATTTTTGGCGATAATGAAAAAAAGCAAAAGATTGCCATGACCGCTCCGGTTGTGCAGGAGCCGACCGCGGGGAGTCAAAAGATCCCAATGACCGCCCCAGTCATCCAACGTCCAAGTGAGGAAGGATGGGTGATGAGCTTCATGATGCCTTCCGTTTACAAAATGGAGGATCTCCCAACTCCAAAAGACAAGAGGATCCGCTTTGAGACAGTACCTGCAAGACATGTCGCAGTCATTCGCTACACCTGGACCGGGAATGAGAGTCGCAATGAGAGGAAAGCCAACGAGCTTCAAAAGTGGATCGCTAGCCTGAAGGGATATGAGCCTATCTCACCTCCAATATATGCCGGATATGATCCACCATGGACTTTGCCGTTTTTGCGGCGTAACGAAATGATGATAGAGGTCAAAAAGAAACAGGAGCGACCCTAGCCAACAACAGGGGAAACCATGCGGCGAGGAGCGCGGTGGCCTGACAAGCAAGGTTCGTGGCGCCGCTGGTTACCCTGTGCGTTCTGACTTGAGTAGGTAGTGGAAGGCTGCCAAGTGGGTAACCGGATTTCACTTACGATACGTTGTCTATTGAGCAGGCAGGGGGCGAGTCTAAAACGATTTGATCATAAGCTTTCCCTATTGCCCGCTACTCCTCGGCCTTGAACTTCCTGGAATGCAAAAAGGTTAGGTGGCTTCACGGCAGGCAGAATTTTCTAGAAATGCTGTTTAGAAACAGGAGGGGACATTGCGGCGGCGCAGGGCCTGCTGCTTTGTTTCAATGACCGGATCGCACTTTTTTTCTCTTGGAATCCGCTCGATGCGAATCTTCCCCTCTTTCCACGAAACGCGAACCGTCCGATAAGGAGAGTTAAGGATGGCACTGTTCAAGGGGAGGCGACGGTAGGTGAAGTTGAACATTCTTTCCCGAGACCAACGCTCGGGGTAATACTCCACGGGATCAAACTCGAAATATCCCTCCTTGAGGATGCCGTCGACCAGGACGTGCCGCGGAGGGGAGACAATCGCCTTCTTCAATCTCTTCTCGATCCTGGCCTTTGTGGAGCGGCTCAGATCGTCCCCGGCGACCTGCGTGGGATACTCATCCCCCGGTGGATCGTTGCCGAAGTTCCTTTTCACCGTAGCCAGATCTTTCAAAATGAGACGCGCATCCCAGAAGTCCAGGTCCGTGTAGATGTGGTAATCGTTGGTTGCCTTGCTGGGATGGCAGTGGATGATTTTGGCCATCGTCTCGTTCACCCCCCCATACAAACTAAAATAAGACTGAATGGCTTTCCTGTCAAAGAGAGGGGAGGGGTCTAATCGCCGCCTTTAGGACCGAGGGTGAAGAGCCTTTTGTAGCCGGAGGTCTTGTTTTCAATCTCGACCTGGATGATCCCTTCTTCGTTGTACTCATAGGCTTCTGTCACTTCCTGTGAGAAAACACCGGAGTATTTCTCTATGGAGATCTTGGGGAGATCCTTCCTGCTCCGAAGCTTCGGATCATAAGGGAAGTAGACATCCTCCCAGAGCGCAATATCTCCCTCCGGTTCACCGGCTTTTCCGAGGGAACTGCATTCCAAATACCTCAGCAGCCCGATGTTGTGCACGGGATTGTAGGTTCGAGTGACCTGCAGCCGGCCGCTGTCCGAATCGACCTGTCGGTCTTTGAGAAAAATAGGGTCGAAGATTTTGTCTTTCCCCCTTTCCCGCCAGATGCCGAAATGACGGGAGACGGATTCCCGAACGTTGATGTTCGCTTTGGGATCGCCTGCAATGCTCAGCCCTATGGCGGTGGAAGCGTGAGGAAGAGGAGAAATCCTCACCTTACTGGTGTACGCTTCCCTGAGTTTTCGCGACACAGGAGGAAAGGAGACCGATCCTCCCACGAGATACACCGCGGCAAGGCTCCGGTCATCTTCCGGGTTCTCGCCAATACTTCGCAGCAGATTCCGGAGGGTGCTCAGGCTTCTTTCGATGAGCGGGCCGCATCTTTCATAGACCAGCCCCGTGTCAAGGACAACCGGTTCCTGATCTTGAAAAACCATGCTGGGGTCCACGACCATCTTCTTCGTGTTCGATTTCAAGCCTTCCTTTCGTTCCCTGCATTCTTCCAGGAGCCGCGCGGCATTGCTCGGCGTGAGGTTCTCCGTCCCAAGGCCCATCTGTTCAAGCGCCAAGCCTAAGATGATCTCGTCAAAATCATCTCCTCCCAGTTTCCCAATGCCTTCATGGGCGACGACATCATGGTTCTGCTCCGCAATGCCCACCACAGAGGTGTCGAAGGTCCCTCCTCCAAGATCGTACACCGCAACATATCGCTTGGGGCTCCTGGGGCCCAAATTGCGCAGATATCGATGAAGAAACTCCACGGCGGCAGCCGAAGGTTCGTTCATGGCTCCGAGCACGGCGAAGCCGGCTCTCCTGAAGGCTTCCAGCGTAATGAAGCGCTGATTGCTGTTGGCATTGGCTGGGCTAGCCACCATCACCTCAATGGGTTCTTTCTTTTTCAAGGTGATGTTTCCGTGCTTAAAAATCATCTGCCGCACGTGGGTCAAGAAAAGGGCGACCAGTTCAAGCATGGTAATTGAAAAATCAGGTCCAAGTTCCAATAGATCATCAGGCCGGAGTTGTCCAGCCAGGCGTTTCATTGAGCGAAGAATGTAGGTGTCCGGCTGGTTGAGGCGGTCCACGGCATCCCAGCCAAAGTGCAGGATTCCGTCTTTGACCGCCGCCAACGTGGGAATGTACTCTTTCACCTCTCCTTCCCACGAGAAGGTGCACACCAGGTGGTTGCCGTCTTCCTGAGCGGCTACCACAGTGCGCGTCGTACCGAAGTCAATGCCTAGCCTGGTGGTCATTTTTCGATTTGGTTAAGGGACGAGTGGATTAGAGAAATAGTGACATCTCTTGAAAGGATTTGCAAGAGGACACTTGAGAAAATTCGAGTCTGGAAATTCGAAACCCGAACCGGATCCCAAATTCAGATATCCAATGTCCCCAAAAAAGTCAGTTAAGAACTCGGGCTTTAGGTTTGGAACATTGAACTTTTGGTCATTTGATATTTCGAGTGTCGTGCTTCGAATTTCGGATTTGCAGATCCCATCAGGGGGATAACGTAGGCTCCCAATTCATCATTTGCTCTAGAGATGTTTAGCATATTGCAGCAGCGTTTTGTTCGTTCTCAGGTTAAAGGCGGGTTGAAAGAGCTCGTTGCCTGATCTCTGAAAGGGGATGTAGACGAGGACAAGGCTTTTCGCCTTGATCTCGACCGTATCAAGGACCTGCAGCATCTTGGGCGGCTTGATAAAGCTGGCCAGGTTGATTTTCAGGCTTTCCACGGCATCCTGAACAGGCAGGGTCACCGGAAGGACCTCTCCCTGGGGAAGCTGAGTCACATACTCCTTGGGGGGTTGAGAGAGAGTCAGATTGCGGGAGAAGAAAAGAAAATCCTGAGGTCTGATTTTAAAGGCTGGGGTCCAGAAGCGGAAGGGTTTTTCCTCCCAGCCTTCCTGAACGACTTTGGCCATATTGGCTGTTTTCACGAGATCCGCATAGGAGCTGAGCGTGATCCCCGAAACATCCGCCCGGATCTTGTAGAAAGGGAAGTAGACAGAATCCGGCGTCTCCGAGGGAAACAGACCGTACTCCAGCTTGGCAAACCCTTTTCCCTTGTTCATCCACAGGGAGTTACAGTTCTTGCAGGAAAGGGCCAGTGCGTTTTTTTCTCCCTGCAGATCCCATCCGCAGTTGGGGCATAGGGTGGGAATGAACTCGATTCGCCAGTCCGGTTTGCCTCCCTCCATCGCTGAAATGTCAAAGCCCTCGGCCAGGGCGGGCGAAACCGGCCGGTTAAGGACCGCATCAAATACCTTCTCGGTTACATAAAAAGGAGAGTAGATCTGACTCAGGGTTTCGCCGATAAAGGATTTGGCGAACATGGGCTCACGTGTGGACGAGGTCAACGTCTCCTCGGCAAGGCGGAGAAGGTCTTTGGAGGACACCTTTGGCTTCAGAAAAACCCCTTCATTTTCTGGTGAGACAAAGCGAAGCTTCAAGGTTTGGCTCCGAAGGCCCAGGGAAACAGGGAACAAAGGGGATGGCGCGGCTTGCTGGCTCACATCAACAATTCTAGATTTGATACCTCCTGGAAGGGACACAAAAAAACTTCCTTTGAACCGCCAGTAGGGGAGAAAGATTAAAGACTTGCCCGCGGGTGCGGCATGAGGGAGCATGTATCGAAAATAGTCTCTGGTCACCAGATAGGACTTCACCCTGCAAAACGGACAAGTAAAGAGGCGCTCCGTCTCCTCCAGGGTGATCGGAGCGCCGCACTGCGGACATTGGTGGTCGATGAGCAACCGGGAAGAGTTCATTATTGAAGACGCCTCGCGGTGGCGCTACAGTTTTTCTCCGCACTGGTTGCAGAAGATGGATTCCGCCAGGTTCTGGTACTTACACTTGGAGCAGACCTTAGGTCCCACCTTTTCTTCCACCGCATGCCCGCAGCGGGAGCAGAACTTGGCTGTGGGGGGCAAGTTCTTGCCGCACTTTTCGCACTGCTCGAAAATGAGCTGCTGGTGCCCGCACTGCGGACAGAATTTCGAATCCACCGGGATTGAATTTTGGCACTCTGCGCACGTTGCTGTTTGCGCGGCTTGACCTCCCGGGGCTCCGGACCCGCCAAAATACTGAGCGAACATGGCAGGCATCATTACGCCCATGCCCATGCCCATGCCCGAACCCGCTCCCTCAGCCTCCGAAGCCTTTTCCATGGCCATGGCCGCCTTCATCTGCAAGAGCTTGTTCATGTCCTTGAAAACGCCCATGCGCGAGCGGTCATCAATGGCTTGCTGCACCTCGGGCGGGGGCGTGATGGCGTTGACGTAGAGGTGAGTTAGGCCAAGCCCAAAATGACTGAAGTCCTCTTTGAGCCTTTGCACGAGAGACTGTGACAGTTGATCGTATTTGGAGGGAAGATTCAAGATCGTATCAATGGTTTCGCCCATGAAGTCATTGAATCTGGAGACGATGACCCGGTTGAGGTACTCCTCGATTTCCTCGGTGGTGTAAACACCCTGAGTGCCCACAAGACGGTTGATGAAAAGAACAGGCTGCGCGACCTGAAGGTTGAAAACCCCGAAGGCGCGAAGCCGAATTAGACCGAGTTCTGCGTCCTTGAAGGCCACAGGGTCCCTGGTTCCCCACTTGAGATTGGGGAACACCTTCATGTTGACCATGTAGACTTCAGCCCTGAGCGGGCTCGTCATGCCCCAGGGGATGCTGACAATCTTGGTCAGCACGGGGATGTTGGCGGTTTTCAGCGTGTGCCGGCCGGGTCCAAAGGCCTCAATGGCCTTGCCTTTGTAAAAAAACACCCCGGCCTGGCTTTCCCTGACCGTGAGCTGCGCGCCGTATTTGATCTCCCCCGAACCTTTTTCCGGTATCCGGTGAACGAGTTCTTTCCCGGTTTCGTCAAACCACTCGATGACCTCAAGAAAGATCACATTGTCCTTCCCCATCCTGGATTCCCCCCTTGGATTATGGCTCACGTGTTGAGCCGAAACTTGAGCGCAAAAAAAGGGCCCTCCTAAGATAGGCCCTTTTAATTTCAGACATATCATAGAACAAAAGGGGCTTCTAAGTCAACGGAAAAACCCAGAGGAAAAAACCCCCAGGGTTGATTTCTTGAACCTCGTACACTATGGTGACAGGATGGAGCAGTCAGGAGACACCGTGGATATCGTCACCATGATCGGCAGCGAGATCCTCCAGTGGCTTGTTGCAGAGTTTTGCCGGGAAACTAGACTCAAGGATCTTCCGAAGGATATTCTTGAGCGGGCGAGCTCCGTGGATATCACGCTCCGCGACTACAGCCGCGACCAGAATGCCGTCACCGCCATCGCCTTGATCACCTTTGCTTACCAGCTCGGAGGAAAACGACAGGAGCCTCGCTACGGTTCCAACGACCTCCTGCTTCTCAAGATTCTGGCCCAAAGGGAAAAGCGGCGAAGAGCCGAGAACATCTCCTATGATCATCCGGGCTGGGAACTCCCCCTTTTCGAACTGGTCACGGGTGAAGTGGGCGAGGCTCTGCGGGCCACCAAATTCATCACCAATCCTTTCTAACCCAGCCCTTCAGCGCGACCAAGAACGCTTTGAGCCCGGTCCGGGCTCAACTCCCGTTCAGCAGGTTCACGACAAGTTCACTTGGATTCGGCAAGAGACTTTTGACAAACCCCCGGGCCTTTGGTAAGGTGGCTGCATCTGGATGCTTTAACAACGCCACTTGGTTGAGAGATTTGCCCAATGGCCTCATTCGAGTTCATCAGCCAAAGAAACCGTGAAAGATACTTCAAGATTGTGGGGCCTGTGGCCGATGTCTTTGCTCGAGCGGGAGTCCATCCCAACATCCTGTCCATTGCCGGGCTTCTCCTAAGTGTGGCGGCAGGGGTGATCTACTGCCACGGGAGCTTTTTCTTGGCTGCTTGGGTCGTGGTGCTGGCAGGGATCTGCGATACTCTGGATGGAAGAATTGCCCGACAGACCAACAAGAACAGTGATTTTGGAGCTTTTTTCGACAGCACCTTGGATCGTTACAGCGATATGTTCCTGTTCATTGGCCTGGCCTACTACTTTGCAGGAGGCCGCGCCTTCTTGATGCCTCCTCAGAGCGGAGAGAACCTGGAGGCCAGTCCATGGATCGTGATCGCGATCATCTTTGCCATTTCAGGATCGTTCATGGTGAGCTACACAAGAGCCCGGGCAGAGGGGCTCGGAATGGAATGCAAAGCTGGCATGATGCAGCGGCCTGAACGAATAACCCTCTTGGTGATTGGGTCCCTGCTGGGCTCCATTCCTGTGGTAGGTATCCTTCTCCTTAAACTGGCCCTGCTGGCCCTTGCCCTGTCTACCAACCTTACGGCCGCGTACAGAATCGTGTTTATAAAGAATCGCATGCACCGCGATGATCAGGCCAAGTGAAAAACCAGCTCCATTGCTCTCACGGAAACACTGAGCAGGACTATTTTAAGCGATGGACTCCATGAAGCTGAGGCCCTTTGTTGTCCTCCCCACACTCCTTTTCCTTCTTTTTGTTTCCCTCGTCCTTTTGGCCAATTCTCTCATCCAAAAACCGTCTGTGCAGAAGGCTTTTCTGGACCGGCTCTCCGGACTGACAGGGTACGAAATAAGCCTTGATGAGATTGAACTCTATTTATGGAAAGGCCTCGGGATAAGGGTTTACAATTTCGAAGCGCAGCAAAGGGAGGGGTTCGGAAGAATCCGTGCCTCGGAGGCCATCGTCTTCGTTGACGCTCTGCACTTCCTGAGAGGTCGAGTGATACCTAAGAGACTCCACGTGGAAAGACCGATCATCGATCTCGCCCCTCCGGAGGAGTCCGGGTGCGAAGAGGACAAATTTGAAGAGAGGTTTTTGTCTCTCCTTATCCTGCCCGGGCTTGACTCCCTGACCATGGAAAAGGGTTCTTTGTTCATCAGGCATTTTCCCATTCGATTTGTGAATCTGAGCCTTGAAATGAAAAACGCTCAGGCAGGGACCATGAACGTAAAGATCCAGGGGGAGGCCAGGCTCAGAAGGGAGAGGACCTCCTTCCGCCTCCAAGGCGCGATCACTCTGGGTCAAGAAAAAGAGAAGAGACCTTCCGTGGATTTCTCCGTTGAAACGGGGAAAATGCCCCTTCGGTGGATTCCTTTTCCGGAGGAGGTTCTTGTAAGCAACGGCCTCTGCGAAGCGCAGCTGAGTATCGAGTCCAAGAGCCGTGAGGCTGCGAAAGTCAGCGGCAAGATCCTGGTGGACTCCCCCCGGTTTTCAGTCAGAGAAAAAGGGCGATCAAAAGACTATTCCATCAAATCCATGACCTTTGATTTTCGCTCCTTTGTGGAGAGGGGGAAACTCCAGGTCCCTTATCTGAATTTCAAAACGCCCGATGCCAGCTTTTCCGTGAACCTGCAGCTTGACCTCCGGGAAAAGGAAGCCCCTTATCTTCGCCTGGAAGCTGAAAGCCTCCTCATGACCTATTCCACCGCAGAGATCTTGTTTCCTGCTCCGCTCGTTGCCTCCTGGGTAGAAACAGACCTTTTTCCGCTCCTGCGCTCGGGAGATGTTCTTCTGGAGTCTTTTTTGATCGATGGAAAAGTCCTGCAACTCAAGAAACTGGAGCTGCCGGAAAACCGGGGCGCGCTCGCCATGGCGTTTGACTGCAAGAACTTCACGGTTCATGGGGATCGACTCAGGGAGCCTTTAAGGGAGGTGTCCGCAAAAGTAACCTTGAAGGATGGAGAGCTCCTCGTATCCGCGCTGAAAGGAGTTTCAGGCAAATCAGAGATCCAGGAAGGCCTTCTTAAGGTCCGGGATATTTTCCATCCGAACCCTGTTTTTGAACCCTGGGTGCGTGGCTCCTTTGATTTGGAGGAGGTGCTGCATCAGGCTAAGGCCGATTTCCTCCCTGCCCGATTCAAAGAGGCGATTGAGAACCTGGAGTCCGCGTCAGGCACCCTGGAAGGGCAGGCCGTCTTCAAGTATGAAGCTTCCATGGAGGCCCCGGAGATAACGAAAGCGGACCTTCTCCTCAAGGATGGAGCCTTCAAACAAAAACACTGGCCTTTCTCTTTGGTTCTAAAACAAGGCCGTCTGAAGATCGGAGAGGAAAATCGTTTTCAAGGGTCCGGGTCTTGGGGATCGTCCTCTTTCGAGGGTGAGGGGGCCTTTCTCATGAAAGGACTGAGTGTTGATCCTCAATGGATGGAGGGCGTCGCCCGTCTCGATTTAGGCCAGCTCTGGCCTGTAATCTCTCCAACCTGGAACTCTACAGAGTTCAAAGGTTCAGCTGTTTGCCAAGGCGTAGTCAGAAAAGATGCGGATCTGTGGTCCTTCAAAGGAACGGCGGATATCGGTGCCGTGACCGTCGACCACGAGCTCATGATCATGCATCCTCCGGACAAAGCCAGCCGGATGTCTTTTGATTTCCAAGTCATTCCTGCGGAGCGGATTCTCGTTAAGCAGGTCCTGTGGGAGACGGGAAGATCTCGATTGGATCTCTCAGGCGATTATCCTCTATCACCCGATAGCGACATCAAACTCCAATGTTCGATCCCGACCCTATCTCTCGATGATCTGGGGCTTCAGTTAAAGCGCGGAGGTTTTGTCGCAGGCGGGGCTTTGGAAGGCACACTTCAGGTGAACACCCGGAAAAAAGATCTTTCCACAGCAAAGGTCTCTGGAGAAATGAAAGGCGAGAGGCTGTCCTTTGCTCTGACCTTTCTTCCCTCGCCGATTCGCAACTGCGAGTTCAGGGCGTTGTTTTCAGATGAAGAGATCGTGATCCCTTTCTTCACCCTGATGACAGGAGAGAGCGCTCTGAAGGGCAAGGGGGAACTCAAGGGATGGAAAGGCCTCAAAGGAGCCTTGGCAGTGACGTCGAGTCCTCTCAATGTCTCGGACTTCGTGAGCCCCGTGAAAGAACGCCGCGAGAAGAGGGAGCGATCCTCTTTCGTGGACCATACAGATATCCGGGTGAGCTTGGATGCTCAACCCGCACAGTGGAAAGGGATAGATTCTGAAGAGGTAAAGGCAGACGTTCAGTTCAGGAAAGGAGACTTTCATATCCTCGACTCTCAAATTCAGATTGACCGGGGTTCCCTTGAAGTCAAGGGCTACGTGAAAGATGATGCAATGGCTTTCTCCGGTCACGTGGAATTCGAAGATCAGCCCATGGAATCTTTGCTCAAGCGCCTGGGGATTGATGAGGTCTATGAGGGAAGTTTGACCATGGAAGCCCAGTTCTACACCGAGGGAAAGGAGTTGAGGGATCTGATTTCTCACCTTGATGGAGGCACCAATATCCTTATCGAAAGGGGAGTTATAAGAAAATCCAACGTACTCCTCAAGATCCTTGAATTTCTGAGCCTTCAGAACATATTCACGAAAAGGCCGCCGGATCTCTCTAAAGAGGGTTTTTACTACGAAAGCCTGGGAGGGCACGGCAAGCTCGAACAAGGGGTTCTCCGCACTGAAAACGCCCAAATGAAAAGCCCTATTCTCAATGCGGTTGCCACGGGAAGTGCAGACCTGGGCCAAGGCTTGGCTGATTTTGACCTAGGGGTTCAGCCGCTGGGGACCATCGATGCAGTCGTGAGCAACATCCCTATCCTAGGCCATATTCTTACTGGAGACAACAGGTCCCTGATCACCTATTATTTCGAAGTCAAGGGCCCTATTCTCAATCCGCAGGTCGAGCATGTCCCTTTCAAAACACTGGGAAACGGGGTCACCGGCATCCTCAAGAGATTACTGCTCTCTCCGGTCAAGCTTTTTGAAGATATCTCGAGCGGTATAAAAAAGCTTCCCGCCCCTGAGAATGGCCGGGAAAAGCCAACAGAACACTCCGGCCATTGAGGAAAACGCCAGAATCAGTCGAGTTGTTCTTGAGGCAAGGGTCGCTGAATCGGTTCCAGCAGGGCGGGTTCATCTTTGGGAATTCGGGCCAGAAAATCTCTCAGGCCCGGCTTCATGAACATCTGGCTGAGGTCAAACCGGTTTACGGCCAGGGCCAGAGCTTCGATTTTGTCTCTGTTAGACGCCTTTGAATTGATTAGAAAAAGATACTGGCCTTTTAACCGGCACAATCCCCCCTGGGTGAAGGCGCCCTCTCGCTTGAGGATCTCGTAGCGGACCTCAATACCCAGGTTGCGAGCAAGATCTTCGAGTTGACCGAGAAGCGAACGTTCATCCAAAAGAGAAGCCCTCCTTTTTCATGGTTCGGAGCTGGGAGCGCGGAGAAGTCACCCAACCGGCTGCCCGCAGGACGGACAGTAGCGGAAGGATGCATCCATCGCTCGCCCACAAGACGAACAGAACAGCGGAGCTTTCTTGGACATCTCAGACCATGGTTGACCCGTCTCAGTGAACACACCGGCGCAGCTCCGACATTCTAGGAACGGGCTTCCCCTCTTCACCGATAAGAGAGGGATGAAAAAGAGGGACAGATAGTGATCCACCCTTCTCAGTTGGGCCTGATAGAGACCACAGTTCGGACACATCCTTGACGAAGCGTCAAGCTCGACCGTCTTGGGCTGAATACCTGCTATGAAAAAAAACATGCACCTCCCAGTACAAACCGAAGCCGCGTTTTTCTGCCGAGTCTCTTGTATTTTCTTTCCTGTTGTCAATAGAGAATTGCTTTTAGGAAAGCGATAATTATGATATGCAACTACGAAAAGGCGAGAGATGGAGCAGAGGCAAATGGGAAAGAGCAGTTCAGGGGTGAAAAAGGGGACGTCCACCGGCATTGTTAAGGACACGCGATACATGGATCACTGGATGGGAGACTATCATCCCGAGTGCCCACAGAGGCTTAAAGTCATTTATGATATGCTGGAAGAGTCTGAAATGGCGGGCAGGTTTCAGGAGATCCCACCCAGGGTTGCGGACAAAAAAGAGCTGCTTCTTGTTCATGCGGGTTACTACATTGACACTCTTGCGGCCACATCAGGAATCGAGTACACGTACCTGGACCCTGACACTCAAACCTGTGCGGCATCTTATGACGCGGCTGTACTGGCTGCCGGAGGGCTGTGCGAAGCTATCTTCGAGGTGTGCGCAGGAAAGCTGAAAAACGCCTTTGCCCTGGTCAGGCCGCCGGGGCATCATGCGGAAAGAGCTCAGGCAAAAGGCTTCTGCCTTTTTAACAACGTAGCGGTAGGCGCCCGGTATGCACAAGAATCCCTGGGGATTGGGCGCATTCTGATTGTGGACTGGGACCTTCATCACGGAAACGGCACCCAGCACTCCTTTGAAGAAGATCCGACGATCCTTTACTTCTCTACCCATCAGTTCCCCTATTATCCAGGAACCGGGGCCTACAGTGAAATCGGAACAGGCAAAGGCCGAGGGTTCACCATCAATGTGCCCCTCACGATTGGATACGGGGACGCGGAGTACTTGAGTATCTTTCACAGAATATTGAATCCAATTGCTATGGAGTTCAAACCGGAACTGATCCTCGTCTCAGCCGGTTTCGACATTTACATAGGCGATCCTCTGGGAGGCATGAACGTGACGCCTCAAGGGTTTGCCGCGATGACCCGCTCCATCATGGATATTGCCGACCAGTGCTGCGCAGGAAAGCTGGTTCTCACCCTCGAAGGGGGGTATGACCTCCATGGGGAGCGGGATTCGGTTAGAGAGGTCCTCAAGGAACTGGCAGGGTTAACCAAAGCCAATCCCAGAGATCTGATGGGTTCGGTCATGCAGGAGATGGTGGATAGTGTGGTGGCACGGGTTAAGAGTGTTCACGGTCAATACTGGAAGAACCTCTGACGTCACCATACCCGGTGGCCTTTGGGCGCGACCGACTCATGACACGCCATCTCCCCACTTTTTCTCCCTTGAAAGACCAAAGCACAATCCGTCCCGCAAAACCTTCTGACAAGGCTTTTATCGCAGGGCTAAGTGAAGAAGTTTTCACCACTTACGGGCCTTACAGGACCACGGTCAGTCGCTGGTTTGAATCAGGGGTGACAATGACCTTAATTTCCCTGTCTGAGGGGAGACCTGTGGGCTTCGTGATGATCGGCGCTCTTCACGAAGGCAGCGAGGGCGAAGCATATGCCGAGGTTCTCGCCATCGCCGTGACGCCTGAGTTCCAGCGAAGAGGAATAGGAGGAGAGCTTCTTCAGGTTGCACACAAGAAAGTGGAAGAAATGGGGGACCTGAGGCTTTTTCTCCACACGGCCAAGGAGAACCTCTCAGCTCAAAAGCTGTTCCTGAGCACCGGATACAGGTTCGTGGTGACCAAGAAGGGCTTTTATCCCTCTGGACAGGATGCTCTCATGATGGTGAAAGAGCCTGAAAAAGATCGAAAACTTGGATAGTTAGAATGAAATTGGGATTCTCCTCTTTACGTGGTAAAGGATTTTGGGGCTTGAATAAATGAATCAGATCCATGTATAATAAGAGGCTGATTTTCCTTGGAGGCTGTTTATGGCGCAAATAGATGCATTCTTTAAGCTCATGCACGATCAAGGGGCTTCGGATCTCCACATGGTATCAGGGCAGCAACCTGTGTTGCGGATAGGCGGTGAACTCGAAAGGGTCAAATATCAACCTCTTGAGAATGATTCTCTCAAGGCCATGCTCTACGAAATCGCCCCGGAGCACAAGGTCAAAGAATTCGAGGAAACGGGTGACGTAGATTTTGCCTATGAAATTCCTGGACTTGCCAGGTACCGTGCCAATTATTTTGAGCAGAAGTATGGTATGGGCGCTGTTTTTCGTGAAATTCCATCGAAGATTCTGAGTTGTGATGAGCTCGGGCTACCCAAGGTACTGCAGAGACTCGCCAGCTTGCCCCGGGGCCTTGTTCTAGTGACCGGACCCACGGGGAGCGGGAAGTCAACCACCCTTGCCGCAGTTGTCCACGAAGCCAACATGAGTCGGAAAGATCATATAATTACCGTTGAAGACCCTCTGGAATTTGTTCATAAGAGTGAAAAGGCCATCATCAATCACCGGGAAGTGGGTCTCCACACCAAGTCCTTTGCTGCAGCGCTGAGGGGCGCTCTCAGAGAAGACCCGGACATCATTATGGTCGGCGAGATGAGAGACCTGGAAACCATTGCCCTCGCGATTGAGGCTTCGGAAACAGGGCATCTCGTTTTTGCTACACTTCACACGAACAGCGCTTCAAAGACTGTGGACCGCATCATTGAAGTTTTCCCGGTGAACCAGCAGGAGCAGATCAGAAATACCCTGGCCGATGGAATCCGAGCGGTGATTTCTCAAACGCTTTTCAAAAGAAGGGACAAAAAGGGCAGGGTGGCGGCCCTCGAAATCATGATCGCCAACCCGGCGGTCAGAAACCTAATCCGAGAGGGAAAGACCTATCAGATCCCTTCCATGATCCAGACAGGGAAGAAATACGGCATGCAGTCGTTGGATGATGCCATTCTGGAACTTCTGATGAAAAAGATCATCAGCCCTGATGATGCCTATACCAAATGCATAGACAAAGGTAAGTTCCTTCCCTTTTTGAAGCAGGCTCCTTCTGACTTCACAGAGGTGTAGGAGTGGATCTTGAGGAGAAATCCGGGCGCTCTTGCGCCTGACGGTGGAAGGGGGCTCTGGGCCCCCGAGAGGAAAGGGAGAGAAAGAGATGAGACGACAAGAGATTGACCACATTTTGACCGCCATGCTGGAGTCCCACGACAACGTCTCAGACCTCAATTTTACGGTGGACAAGGCCTGTCAGGTTGAATCCTCGGGCCAGCTGTTGCCGGTGTCCCTCACCCCTTCTATTCCGAAGCTCACCCCTTTTCAAACTGAAGTCCTCGCTCTCAACCTGATTAATGGAGACCGAAGGCTCACCCGATTCTTGCTTTCAGAAGGTTCCTGTGACACGTCCTATCAACTCGCGGGCAAAGCCCGATTCAGGGTGAACATTTTTTCGCAGAAGGGCTATATCTCTACCGTGATGAGACAGCTGGCGGCCCGGGTGCCGACCGTGGACGAGATGATGCTCCCTCCCGCATTCCGAAGAATGGCGGAAGATCGAAACGGGATGATCCTGGTGACGGGGGCCACGGGGAGCGGTAAGTCCACGTCTCTTGCTGCGGTCCTCAATGAAATCAACGAGAGGAAATCGGTTCATGTGGTAACCTTGGAGGACCCGGTGGAATATGTCCACGCTCAGAAAAAGGCCACCTTCAACCAGCGGGAGCTGGGGATCGATTTTGACACCTTCGCCAATGGCCTGCGGGCAGCCCTTCGGCAGGCGCCCAAGGTAATCCTGGTCGGCGAGATGAGGGATAGGGAAACCGTGGAAATCGGACTGTCTGCGGCTGAAACCGGCCACCTCCTTTTGACCACGCTTCATACGGTGGATGCAGGCCAAACGGTTAACAGAATCGTCGGCATGTTTGAGCAGGAGGATGAAAAACAAATCCGCATTCGACTGGCAGATTCGATCCGTTGGATTGCCTGCCAGCGACTGCTTCCCAAGATAGGAGGGGGTCGTGTGGCCGCCTTCGAAATCATGTCCACGAATCTGAGAGTCAAAGACGCGATCCTGCATGGCGAGGGGGAAGGGAAAACATTTTATGACATCATTGAGGCCGGCCAGCCTTTCGGCATGATGACCTTTGATCAGAGCATTACGGAGCTGTATCAAAAAGGACTCATCACGGAGGAGACCGCCTTAAGTTATGCCTCCCGCAAAGCCATTGTGGGAAGGACCATTGACGCGGTCAAGTCGGCCAGAGGGGAAAAGACCACGTCTATTGAAGACCTGAGTATTGACCAGGATTACACAAAGAAGTACGGGAAACTCTAAAGAGGAGCGAAAACCATGGAGGTTGCTTGCGGACAGTGCAAGTCCAGGTTCAACATTCCTGATGACAAAGTTCCCAAGGACAAGGTCGTCAAGCTCACCTGCCCGAAGTGTAAGGGCAAGATTTCGCTTGGGGGCGAGGCGCCGGAGCAGCCTGCCAAGGCGGATGAGTCCGGAGAATTCCGCATGAAGTTCATGGATCCGACGACCGGTCAGAAAGCTCCCGAGGAATCCTATGGGTATGAGGATTACACCAGCGATGAGGCTCTCGATTTTTTTGAAGAGGGGATAAAGCTAGCGCTGATCATGCCCAACAGCTCCATTAATGAGGACCGACTCAGAGCAGGGATTGAAATCATCGGATACAAGTGTGTCTTCACGCCGAATACCCGGGATGCGATCGGGAAATTGCGTTTTCACCATTTTGATCTCATTATTCTCGCC